>Ga0070659_100001990_pt1 | contig 14601 bp, 12 predicted proteins | sample KBSC23metaG_FD_64666 | JGI IMG/M metagenome (GOLD analysis project Ga0070659, IMG submission 64666) | Corn rhizosphere microbial communities from Kellogg Biological Station, Michigan, USA - KBS C2-3 metaG | ecosystem: Host-associated > Plants > Roots > Rhizosphere > Soil ... | reverse complement strand
ACCAGGTCGGCCAGCTCGGTGACGCCGCCCGAGGCGACCACCGGGCGGTCGGTCGCCGCACAGACTCCGGCGAGCAGCTCCAGGTTCGGACCCTGCAGCATGCCGTCCTTGTTCACATCGGTCACGACGTAGCGCGCACAGCCCTCCGCGTCGAGCCGGGCCAGCACCTCGTAGAGGTCGCCGCCGTCGCGGGTCCAGCCGCGTGCGGCCAAGGTGGTGCCGCGTACGTCGAGCCCGATCGCGACCCGGTCGCCGTACTGCGCGATCGCGGCCGCGCACCACTCGGGCTGCTCGAGCGCCGCGGTGCCGATGTTGACCCGACGGCACCCCGCCGACATGGCGGCCTGCAGCGAGTCGTCGTCACGGATGCCACCACTCATCTCGACGGCGATGTCGAGCCGGCCCACGATCTCGGCCTGGAGCGCGCGGTTCTCGCCCCGGCCGAAGGCGGCGTCGAGGTCGACCAGGTGCAGCCACTCCGCGCCCGCCGACTGCCAGCGCAGAGCCGCCTCGATGGGGTCGCCGAAGCGCTTCTCCGAACCGGCCACCCCCTGGACCAGCTGCACGGCCTGACCACCGGCGATGTCGACGGCGGGCAGCAGCTCGAGGTGTGTCATGCGGGTGCTCCCTGGAGGGTCTCGACCCAGTTGGCGAGCAACCGGGCGCCGGCGTCGCCGGACTTCTCGGGGTGGAACTGGGTGGCGCACAAGGGGCCGTTCTCGACGGCTGCGACGAACCGGTCCTCCGAACCCGGGGGGCCGTGCTCGACCCACGTGACCAGCGGAGCCACTGTGCGTCCGTTGGTGACCAGCTCCCAGTCACGGACGGCGTAGGAGTGCACGAAGTAGAACCGCTCCTGCTCGACGCCTGCGAAGAGCCGGCTGCCCTCGGGGACGTCCACGGTGTTCCACCCCATGTGGGGTACGACGGGCGCGTGGATCCGCTCGACGGTGCCGGGCCACTCGCCGCAACCCCGGGTGGTCACGCCGTGCTCGACTCCGGTCTCGAACAGCACCTGCATGCCCACGCAGATGCCCAGCACCGGACGACCGCCGGCGAGCCGACGACCGATCACCCCCGGACCTCCCACCCGGGTCAGTCCGGCCATGCATGCCGCGAAAGCGCCCACGCCGGGGACGACGAGCCCGTCGGCCGCCGAGGCGGCGACTCGGTCGTCGGTCAGGGTGACGCTGGCGCCGGCGCGCTCCAGCGCACGGACCGCGGAGCGGAGGTTCCCCGACCCGTGGTCCAGGACGACGACCGACGGCTTCAGAGCGTGCCCTTGGTCGAGGGCACGCCGGTCTCCCGCGGGTCGAGTGCGACCGCGTCGCGCAGGGCACGGGCAACGGCCTTGAACTGCGCCTCCACGACGTGGTGCGGGTCCCGGCCGGACAGCACCCGCACGTGCAGCGCGATCTGGGCGTGGTGGGCGAGGGTCTCCAGCACGTGCCGAGTCAGCGAGCCGAGGTAGCCCACCCCGGGAGCACCGGGGCCGATCAGCACGAACTCCTGACCGGCGGGCTCGCCGGTGTGGACGCAGTACGGCCGGCCCGAGACGTCGACGGCGCACTGCACCAGCGCCTCGTCGAGCGGCACGAGCGAGTCGCCGAACCGGCGGATGCCGGCCTTGTCGCCGAGCGCCTCCCGCAACGCGTCACCGAGGGCGATCGCCGTGTCCTCCACCGTGTGGTGGGCGTCGATGTGCGTGTCGCCGGCGGTCTGCACGGTGAGGTCGATCAGCGCGTGCCGGGCGAACGACGAGAGCATGTGGTCGTAGAAGCCGACCCCCGTGCTGACCTCGGCGCGCCCGCTGCCGTCGAGGTCCACCTCGACCAGCACCTTGGACTCGTTGGTCTCCCGCTCGATGCGTGCGGTCCTGCTCATCTGACAACCTCCAGCAGGGCGGCACGGAACGCCGCCATCTCCTCCGCCGTGCCGATCGACACACGGAGCCATCCGTCCGGTCCAGTCTCGCGGATCAGGACTCCCCGATCCAGCAGGCCCTGCCACACCGAGTGCCGGTCCTCGAACCTGCCGAAGAGGCAGAAGTTCGCGTCGGAGTCGGCGACCTCGAACCCGTTGGCGCGCAACCACCGCACCGTGAGGTCACGTTCGTCCCGGAGCCGGTCCACGTTGCCGAGCAGCTCGTCGGAGTGCCGGAGCGCCGCGGTGGCCGCCGCCTGGGTGACCGCGGACAGGTGGTAGGGCAGCCGGACCACCCGGAGCGCGTCGCAGATCTCCGGCGCTGCAGCCAGGTAGCCGAGCCGCGCCCCGGCCAACGCGAACGCCTTGCTCATCGTGCGGCTGACCACCAGGTTGCGGTGGTCGTCGAGCAGTTCGAGCGCGGAGGGCGTCCCGTTGCGTCGGAACTCGGCGTACGCCTCGTCGACCACCAGCAGCCCGTAGCCCTCGAGCAGCTCGCAGAGCGTCGCGACGACCTCGGAGGGCAGTGCGGTGCCGGTCGGGTTGTTGGGCGAGGGCAGCAGCACGACGGCTGGCTGGTGCTCGGCGACCAGCTCGCGCGCGTGGTCGAGGTCGAAGGAGAAGTCGTCGTGGCGCCGCCCCGCGACCCAGGTGGTCATCGCGTCGCGGGCGTACTCCGGATACATGGAGTACGTCGGCGCGAACGACAGCGCCGTGCGCCCCGGCCCCCCGAACGCCTGCAGGAGCTGGAGCATGACCTCGTTCGAGCCGTTGGCGGCCCACACCTGGTCGGGGCCGATGCCGTGGCCACCGGAGGCGTTGAGGTACTCCGCGAGCCCCTTGCGCAGCTCGGTGAACTCCCGGTCCGGGTAGCGGTTCAACGTGGCGGCCGCCTCAGCCACCGCGGTGGCGATGTCCGCGACGACGCGCGGCGACGGCGGGTAGGGGTTCTCGTTGACGTTGAGGCAGACCGGGACGTCGAGCTGCGGCGCGCCGTACGGCTCGATGCCCCGCAGCTCCTCGCGCAGGGGTGGCCAGGTCACCGGCTCACCCCTCCTCGAAGCGAACCCGGACGGCTGCACCGTGTCCGGGGAGGTCCTCGGCGTCGGCGAGGGTGGTGACGTGTCCGGCGACCGCGGCGAGGGCGTCGCGGGAGTACTCCACGACGTGCACCGCCTTCCGGAAGGCACGCACCGACAGTCCCGAGGAGTGGCAGGCACAGCCCGCCGTGGGCAGCACATGGTTGGAACCGGCGCAGTAGTCGCCCAGCGACACCGGGGCGAACGGACCCACGAAGATCGCGCCGGCGTTGCGGACGCGGGAGGCGACCGCTGCGGCGTCGGCGGTGTGGATCTCGAGGTGCTCGGCCGCGTAGGCGTTGACCACGTCGAGTCCCTGCGCGAGGTCGTCGACCAGCACGATTCCCGACTGCGCGCCGGCGAGCGCCGCGCGGACCCGCTCGACGTGACGGGTGACGCTGACCTGCTTGTCCAGCTCGCGCTCGACCTCGTCAGCAAGGGCCGGCGAGTCGGTGACGAGCACGGACGCCGCCATCGGGTCGTGCTCGGCCTGGCTGATCAGGTCGGCGGCGACGTACGCCGGGTCGGCGGTGTCGTCGGCCAGGATCACGATCTCGGTCGGGCCGGCCTCGGAGTCGATGCCGACGACCCCCTTGAGCAGGCGCTTGGCGGAGACCGTGTAGATGTTGCCCGGCCCGGTGACCAGGTCGACGGGCCGACACGGTCCGGCGCCGTGCGCGAGCATCGCGATCGCCTGCGCACCGCCCGCGGCGTACACCTCGTCGATCCCGAGCAGGGCGCACGCAGCCAGGATGGTCGGGTGCGGCAACCCGCCATAGGCTGCCTGGGGCGAGCTGGTCAGCGCGATCGAGCCGACCCCGGCCACCTGGGCCGGGACGACGTTCATCACCACGCTGGAGACGAGCGGGGCCACGCCGCCAGGGACGTAGAGGCCGACCCGGTCGATCGGCACCATCCGCTGCGTGACCCGCGCGCCCGCGCCGAGGTCGGTGACCACGTCCTGCTCCAGCTCGGCCTCGCAGGTGGCCCGCAGCCGACGGACAGACTCCTCCAGACCGCCGCGCACCGCAGGGTCCAGGTCGGCCAGTGCCCGGGACATCGCCTCCGCCGGCACGGTGATCGTGCTCTGGTCGACGCCGTCGAACCGGGCGGAGTACTCCAGGACCGCCGCCTCACCGCGCGCCCGAACGTCGTCGCAGATCGGCCGCACCACCGCCGACGCGGCCTCGACGTCGAACTCCGCACGCGGCACCAGCGTGCGGTAGTCCGGGGACGCAGCAGCCGAGCCCCTGAGGTCGACACGGCGGATCATGGGACCAGTCTAGGGAAGCGGACGGCTCGCTCCGGGCGGGATTTCAGTGCGCGGTCAGCCACGGGTGGCACCGGGGTGCCCTAGGTTGGCATGCGTGCCGACCGTCCCCGTCTTCCCGCTCAACGCGGTGCTGTTCCCCGGGGTGGTCACTCCGCTGCACATCTTCGAGGACCGCTACCGCGCTTTGATGCGCGACCTGCTCGCGCTTCCCGACCCGGCCGACCGCACCTTCGCCGTCGTCGCGATCAGAGAGGGCTACGAGGTCGGGGACCGGGGCGTGCAGTCCCTGCACCGCGTCGGCACCCTCGTCCAGCTGACCGAGGTCGAGCGGTACGACGACGGCCGGTTCGACATCGAGGTCACCGGACGGCAGCGGATCGTGCTCGACGAGGTCGACCCTGCCGGGGAGTACCTCACCGCTCGCGGCGACCTCGTCGCCGACGAGGACGACACCGAGGACGCGACCGAGGAGGCGCGGCGGGCGCTCGCGACCTTCGAGGAGTACCGCACCCGGTTGTCCTCGCTGCGTGGCGGGCCCGTGCTGGCCGGGCCGATGCCGCGCGACCCGGCGTACCTCTCCTACTCGCTGGCCGCGACCTGCCTGCTCAGCCAGAGCGAGCGCCAGGACCTGTTGGAGGCTCCGGATGCGCTCACCAGGCTGCGGATGCTGCGCAGGTCGCTGCACGAGGAGATGCGCTCGATGCGCGCCCTCCCGAGCCTCCCCGCCACCGAGGTCGCCCGCACTCGCTGGAGCCCGAACTAGTCCGTCGCCAGCTTCAGCAGCGCGTGACTGACCTTGCCGTCCTGCCAGGTGCTCAGCCCCAGCGACCGCAGCGGCGCGGTGTTGGCGTCGGCCTCGTCCCGGTCGGCGCCGTCGGCGAGGTGGATCAGCGCGTCGCGCCACGTCGAGTCGAAGTCGACGTACAGGACGCCGGTGGCCCGGTCCGCGTCGGGCACGGCTGATCGGAACCCGTCCTTCGACCCGAGGCTGCCTGCGCCGAGCAGCTCGCTGGCATAGTCCTGCGACGTCGCCAGCACCACCCGGTCGGTCGAGCTGTCGAGGACGATCGGGACATCGGCGAGGTGCAGGTCGAAGTGGTCCTCGAGCTTGGTGATGACGGCCCTGATCCGGTCCGCGTCGCCGTGGATGACCAGGCCCGCGGGCACGTCCGAGACGTTCTCGACGTCGTCCAACGATGCGGGTGCGTCACCGCCGAGCGAGAAGGTGACCGCCCTGCCGAGCAGAGCCTGGAGGTCGCCGGGCAGGTCCAGCCCGGTGTCGTGCTCGATGTCGCTGAGCGGGTCCTCCGTGGTGACCATCTGGTCCAGCATCCGCTGGGCGAAGTCCTGGTCCACCCCGAAGCCGAGCGCAGCAGCGGTGTCGGCGGGCAGGTCGCCCAGGTCCGGGCCGACCGTCGCGAGACTCCGGATCTGCTGGATCCCGCTGCCGGCCACCGCCATTTCCATCCCACCGTCGGCGAAGCGCACCGTGCCCCCGAGACCCTCGAACCCGTCCAGGGCGTCCTTGGCGGAGTCGAGCGGGCCGGAGGAGCCGACGCCCAGACCCAGGACGCCGGGGCCCAGGTCGTCGAGCACGTGGCCCAGGTAGTCGGCTGCCTTCGGTGCGACGTAGAAGCTCAGCACGCCGGGGTCTCCGGCCTCGTCGGTCCAGCGCTGGTACGTCGCGTCGTCGGCGAGCGAGCCCTTCGCGCCCTTGTCCAGGATGGCCGTGGCGTGCGCCGCGCTGTCACTGGCGACGAGGTAGTCCTGGCCCAGGGCGTAGCCGAAGTCCTTCGGGTCGGCGCACTTCACGAGCGCATCGACACCCGCGCGCGCCTTCGCCCGGTCGGTGATCTGGAGGGCGATCGCCGGCGTCGGGTTCTTCTCGCCCAGGTCGACCGCCGCGAGCGCTGCACGCTTCCCGACCCACGGCTTCAGGTCGGTGTCGAAGTCCAGACCACGGCAGCCACTCTCCGTGACGATCTTGTCGAAGACGAACTTGCGCAGGTCGTCGTCGGCCTGCAGTCCCAGGCTCTTCTTCAGGGCCGGGAACTTCCGGATGGTCTTGATGGCCGCGATCTTCTGGCCGGCCGACGGGTCGAGGTCGACGCTGACGACAGCGACCGTCGATGCGGGCAGCACGTCCGCGGGCTGGGGACCACCGCCGTTGAGGAACGCGTAAGCCGCGTAGGCCCCGCCGCCCAGCACGGCGACCACCAGCACCGCCACCGCCGCGACCACGGTCCCCCGTCGTGATCGGTCCGGGGACTCGGCGGGACCGACCGTCTCGAACCGGTCGAGGGGTCGGGTCGGCTCGGTCGGAGTGTCGTCGGACATGGAACTCCCCGGGATCTGGGTGACGGTGGCGGCACCCTACCTGTTGCGTTCGACGCTCAGGGGGTCATCGAGCACATTGCTCCGGCCCGCGTCGGACCCCCAGATCACGCCGATGGCCCCGAGCAGGGCGGTGATCGGCCACACGAGCACGAGGCCCCAGGCGTGCACCTTCAGCTGCAGGGGCACCTTCGCGCCCTCCTTGACGTGAGGCAGCACCTCTCGGGGGTCGGCCGGACCGAGCCAGAGGCCGATCCGCAGGACCAACCAGCCCGCGAGCAGGGCGCCGGCGGTCACCAGGACGACCATGACCAGCAGGTCACGGTCGCGCCAGGCGAGCAGCACGATGCCACTGAGCAGCCCGCCGACCGCCGCGATGACGAAGTACCACCCGTCCGCCGAGACCTGCCGGCCGAGCTCCTGCTCGCCCATCTGTGCCGTCGAGGCGGTGCGGGTGTACTCCGCGAGCGGTGTCAGCTGCCACCACAGGACCGCCCCCAGGGCAGCGACCAGCACGAACCAACCCACCACGACCAGCGCATCGGCAGCGACCGGTCGCCGGACGGCGGAGCTCAGCTCACGCATCCGGGACCCAGCAGCTGCTTGAGGTCGGCGAAGAGAGCCGGGCTCGGGGTCACCCGCAGCCGGTCGTCGAGGCGCATCACCTTCGTCGAGTCGCGCGCCTGCAGCTTGAGGCGCACCTCCGACATGCCCGGATGGGTGCCGAGCACCTCCTTGAGCTGTTCGACGACCGGCCCGGTGCACCGGGTCAGGGGCAGCGCGATCACCACCGGTCCCCGCGCCTCGTCGTTCAGGTCGGGCAGGGTCACCTCCTGCCCGTGCAGCTCGGGCTGGTCCTTCTGCCGCGACAGACGCCCGCGCACGGTCACGATCGCGTCGTCGCTGAGGATGTTCGCCGCGAGCTGGTAGACGCTGGGGAACAGCAGCACGTCGATGGCGCCCTCGAGGTCCTCGAGGGTGACCATGGCCCAGCTGTCGCCGCGCTTGGTGACCTTGCGCTGCACCGAGGTGATCAGGCCCGTGACGGTCACCGTCGACCCGTCGGCGCGTTCCTCGTCCAGCATCAGCTGGCCGATGGTGCAGTCCCGGGTCGACGAGAGCACGTGCTCCATGCCGAGCAGCGGGTGGTCGGAGACGTAGAGGCCGAGCATCTCGCGTTCGTGGCCGAGCAACGTCATCTTGTCCCAGTCCTCGATGTCCGGCACGGTCACCGAGATGCCGAAACCCGACGAGTCACCGCCCTCGAGGCCGTCCAGGCCGGCGAACAGGGAGTCCTGCCCGATCGCCTCGTTGCGCTTGATGTCGACGTACTGGTCGACGGCCAGCTCGTGGATGGCGACCAGCGCGCGCCGCTTGTGCTTCAGCTCGTCGAACGCGCCGGCCTTGACCAGCGACTCGATCACACGCTTGTTGCACACGACCGCGGGGACCTTGTCCATGAAGTCGTTGAAGTCGGTGTAGCGGCCCTTCTCCCGGCGCGCCGTCACGATGCCGTCGACCACGTTGTGGCCGACGTTGCGCACCGCGCCGAGACCGAACCGGATGTCGGTGCCGACCGGGGTGAAGTCGGCCTGCGACTCGTTCACGTCGGGCGGCAGCACCTGGATCCTCATCCGGCGACACTCGTTGAGGTAGATCGCCATCTTGTCCTTGTCGTCCTTCACCGACGTCAGCAACGCGGCCATGTACTCGGCCGGGTAGTTGGCCTTGAGGTACGCCGTCCAGTACGACACGACGCCGTACGCCGCGGAGTGGGCCTTGTTGAAGGCGTAGTCGGAGAAGGGCAGCAGGATCTCCCACAGCGTGGTGATGGCCGCCTGCGAGAAGCCCCGGTCGAGCATGCCCTGCTGGAAGCCGGCGTACTGCTTGTTCAGCTCCTCCTTCTTCTTCTTGCCCATCGCCCGCCGCAGGTTGTCCGCCTGTCCGAGCGTGAAGCCCGCCAGGGCCTGGGCGATCGCCATCACCTGCTCCTGGTAGACGATCAGGCCGTAGGTCTCACCGAGGACCGGCTCGAGCGCCTCGGCCAGCTCGGGATGGATCGGGTCGATCGGCTCACGGCCGTTCTTGCGGCGGGCGTACTTGTTGTGGGAGTCGGCGCCCATGGGGCCTGGTCGGTAGAGAGCTCCCACGGCGGAGATGTCGGCGAAGGTGTCGGGGCGCATCGACCGGAGCAGGGCCCGCATCGGTCCGCCGTCGAGCTGGAACACCCCGAGGGTGTCGCCGCGCGACAGCAGGTCGAAGGTGGCCGGGTCGTCGAAGGGCAGCTCCTCCAGGACCACGTCGTTGCCCCGGTTGGCCTTGATGTTCGCCACGGCGTCGTCGAGGACCGTGAGGTTGCGCAGGCCGAGGAAGTCCATCTTGACCAGCCCGAGCGCCTCGCACATCGGGTAGTCGAACTGGGTGATGATCGCGCCGTCCTGCGGGCGGGCCATGATCGGCACGATGTCGATCAGGGGCTCGCTGGACATGATCACGCCCGCGGCGTGCACACCCCAGTTGCGGATCTGGCCCTCGAGGCCCAGCGCCGTCTGGTAGATGGTGCGGACCTCGGGGTCGGCGTCGTGGAGCGCCCGGAACTCCCGACCGTCGGAGTAGCGCTTGTGCCCGGCGTCGAAGATGTCCTTCAGCGCCACGCCCTTGCCCATGATGTCCGCAGGGAGCGCTTTGGTGATGCGGTCGGAGATCGAGAAGCCGTGGTCGAGCACCCGGGCGGCGTCCTTGATGGCCGCCTTGCTCTTCAGGCGCCCGAAGGTGGCGATCTGGGCGACCCGCTCCGAGCCGTACTTGTGCGAGACGTAGGCGATCACCTCGCCACGCCGACGCTCGTCGAAGTCGATGTCGAAGTCGGGCATCGAGGGGCGCTCGGGGTTGAGGAAGCGCTCGAAGATCAGTCCGTGCTCCAGCGGGCACAGGTCGGTGATCCGCAGCGCGTACGCCGCGATCGACCCGGCGCCGGACCCGCGGCCGGGGCCGACCCGGATGCCGTTGTCCTTGGCCCAGTTGATGAAGTCGGCGACGACGAGGTAGTAGCCGCAGTAGCCCTTGGCCTTGATGACCTCGAGCTCCATCTCGACCCGGTCGCGCACCTGCGGGGTGAGTCGATCGCCGGGGTAACGGGCCTCGATCCCCCGCCAGACCTCGGCGGTGAACCAGGACTCCTCCGTCTGCCCCTCCGGGACGTCGGCCCGGGCCATGTAGCCGCCGGTGGACTCGGTGAACTCCACGTTGCAGCGCTCGGCGACCAGCAGCGTGTTGTCGCAGGCCTCCGGCATGCCGAACCGGCCCGCCCAGAGCTCGCGCATCTCGGCAGCCGACTTGATGTAGTAGCCGCCGCCGTCGAACTTCAGGCGCTTGGTGTCGGAGAGCCGCTTGCCCGACGCCACGCAGATCAGGGCGTCGTGGGCGTCGGCGTCCTCGGGGTTGTTGTAGTGGGAGTCGTTGGTGGCCAGCGGCGGGAGGTGGAGCTGCTTGCCGAGCCGGAGCAGGTCGTCGCGGACGCGCTTCTCGATCCCGATGTCGTGGTCCATCAGCTCGAGGAACACGCTGTCGCGGCCGAAGATGTCCTGGAGCTCACCGGCCTCCCGCACCGCCTCGTCCCACTGTCCGAGGCGCAGGTGGGTCTGGATCGCCCCGCTCGGGCAACCGGTGCTGACCATCAGCCCCTTGCCGTGGGCGTGCAGCAGCTCCTTGTCCATCCGAGGCTTGTAGAAGTAGCCCTCGAGGCTGGACAGCGAGGACAGCCGGAACAGGTTGTGCATCCCCTCGGTGGTCTCGGCCCACATCGTCATGTGGGTGTAGGCGCCGCCGCCGGCGACGTCGTCGCCACCCTCTTCGGCGAGGTCGCCCTTGCCCCACCGGACCCGGCGCCGTTCGCTGCGGTGCGTGCCGGGCGTCAGGTAGGCCTCGATGCCGATGATCGGCTTGACGCCGCTCGCCCGCGCCTTCTTGTAGAAGTCGTAGGCCCCGTGCAGGTTGCCGTGGTCGGTCATCGCGATCGCCGGCATCCCGAGCTCGCTGACCCGGGCGAAGAGACCGTCCAGCAAGGACGCACCGTCGAGCATGGAGTACTCGGTGTGCACGTGCAGGTGGACGAAGCCGTCCTCGGAGCCGGTCGACATGGAGCGGGTTTCACACCTTCCCGGAGGAGTCGCGAACGGGACGCGACAACCGCGTCTTCTGGGGAAGACCGTCAGCGTACGACGAGCGACAGTGTCTCAGGCCCCGACGACACACCCCGACCCGGATCGCCACTCGCCGAGGCGGCTCAAACGATCAAAATTCTGGTCGTTTGCGCCGCCTCGGCGGGGGCGGGTTGATCATGTGCGCCGCCTCGACGGCTCAGCGCCCCGCCAATTCCTGGAGCCGGGCGATCCGCTCGGCCGTCGGAGGGTGCGTCGAGAACAGCCGGGAGACGTCCTCGCGGCGGAACGGGTTGGCGATCATCAGGTGGCTGGCGTTCTGAAGCTGCGGCGTCGGGGCCAGCGGATGGGCCGCGACACCGTGCTCGAGCTTGGCCAGCGCGCTCGCGAGCGCCAGCGGGTCACCGGTCAGCCGCGAGCCGTCCTCGTCGGCGTCGTACTCACGCGTGCGGCTGATCGCCATCTGGATCACGGCGGCGGCCATCGGGGCGAGCAGGGACATCAAGATCAGCACCAGCGGGTTCGGCCGATCCTCGTCGTTGCCGCCGCCGCCGAACATCGAGGCGAACATCATCATCTGCGCGACGGACGTGATCACCCCGGCGACCGCGGCGGCGACGGACGAGGTCAAGATGTCGCGGTTGTAGACGTGCATCAGCTCGTGGCCGAGCACGCCGCGCAGCTCGCGCTCGTCGAGCAGCCCGAGGATGCCCTCCGTGCAGCACACGGCGGCGTGCTCCGGGTTGCGCCCCGTCGCGAACGCGTTCGGTGCTTCGGTCGGCGACACGAACAGGCGAGGCATCGGCTGGCCCGCCGCGGCCGACAGCTCCTGCACGATGCGGTACATCGCCGGCTGCTGCTCGGGCGTGACCGGGTAGGCACGCATCGCCTTGATCGCGATCTTGTCGGAGTTCCAGTAGCCGTACGCCGTCATCGCGACGCCGAGGAGGGCGAAGATCCAGATGAAGGCGGCGCTGCCGGTGGACGCGCTGATCAGGCCGCCGATGAGCAGGAGCAGCCCGAAGATGCCGCCGAGCAGCAGTGCGGTCTTCAGCCCGTTGAAGTGGTGGTGCATGTCTTCTCAACGCTCCCCTCGCCCCGGGCGTTCCCGGGAGTCGTACGCCTCCAGTGAGGCACTGATCACCGTGTCCATGATCCGGCCGAGCCGGTCGGCTCCCAACCCGGACGCGTGGGCGGCCATGCGCTCGACGATCTGGCGTTCGCGCACCTGGTCGCGATCCGGGCCGCCCGCCTGGTCCTTGTGATCCTGCACCGCGGCGGTGAGCGCGAACCGGCGCGCCAGCACCAGCGCGAGCTCGTCGTCGACCTCGTCGATCTGGCGGCGAAGGAACCCGATCGGGTCGTTGCCCGGCCAGGCCATCCGGAGGTCCGGACTGTGCTCCTCGTTGCCGGAGCCGTCGGTGTGCTCGAGCTCCACGAGGCCGTGGCGACGGTAGAAGCCGCGGGCCGCGACGTTGCTGGCGAACACCCACAGGGCGAAGCCGTCGGGGCGGCGAGCCTTGGCGAGGTCGAGCAGGGCGGTCCCGATCCCGAAGCCCTGGTGGGCGGGCCCGACGTACAACGCGTCGAGGAATGCGTCCGCCAGGGTGGCGAACCCCACGATGCCGTCGAGCTCGGCGACCCAGACCTCCTTGTCCACGATCACACCGGTCATGAAGGCCACCACCGAGTCGTGCCCGTGGAGCTGGGGTGGCATCGCCGGCACCGCCGCGCTCCGGGTGGCCAGGTAGAGCTCGGCGACCTCGTCGGCGTCGTCGGTCGTGGCCGGTCTCAGGAGGAGGTCGGCGGCGTCGGACCCGGCCGGCTCAGTGCCCATCCCGCACCCGGGTGAGTGCGAGGGCGAGGTCGGCGGGGTACTCCGAGGTGAACTCGACGTGCTCACCGGTCCCCGGGTGCTCGAACCCGAGGCGTACGGCGTGCAGCCACTGCCGCTCGAGGCCGAGCCGCCGCGCCAGGGTCGGGTCCGCGCCGTAGGTGAGGTCGCCGACGCACGGGTGCTTGAGCGCCGCCATGTGGACGCGGATCTGGTGGGTCCGCCCGGTCTCGAGCTGCACCTCGACCAGGCTCGCGAACCGATGGGCCTCGAGCGTGCGGTAGTGGGTGACGCTGTGCTTGCCGTCGTCGCGCACGGTGAACTTCCAGTCCGACCTCGTCGCCCGGCCGATCGGCGCGTCCACCGTGCCCTCGAGCGGGTCGGGATGGCCCTGGACCAGGGCGTGGTAGGTCTTCTCGACCGTCCGGTGCCGGAAGGCGTTCTTGAGCACGGAGTAGGCGCGCTCGCTCTTGGCGATGACCATCACCCCCGACGTGCCGACGTCGAGCCGCTGGACGATCCCCTGCCGCTCGGGCGCACCCCCGGTCGCGATCCGGTAGCCGGCCGCCCGTAGGTGCCCCACGACGGTGGGCCCGGTCCAGCCCATCGACGGGTGCACGGCGACACCGACGGGCTTGTCGACGACCACGAGGGAGGCGTCGTCGTGGATGATCCGGACGCCGGCCACCCTCTCGGCGCGGACCTCGAGAGGATCCACCACCGGCGGCAGGGTGACCTCGAGCATGCTGCCGGGGACCAGACGCTCGGACTTCGCCGCGGGGGTGCCGTTCAGCCGCACCAGGCCTTGCCCGAGGAGGTCGGCGGCCTTCGACCGGGAGATGCCGAACAGGCGAGCCAGCCCGGAGTCGACTCGTTCGCCGGCCAGGCCCTCCGGGACCAGGAGCGCACGCTCCTGCGCCGCGGAGCTCATACGGCCGGCTCGGCTGACTGCTCGCCGCGGTCGCGCCCGGCGAGAGGTATGCCGCGCGCGGACTGCACCACGATCAGGACGGCGGCGACGTTGATGCAGATGTCTGCGACGTTGAAGATCGGCCAGTGCGGCAGCTGCAGGAAGTCGATCACGTGACCGCGCAACGGTCCGGGCTCACGGAAGATCCGGTCGGTGAGGTTGCCGGCGATGCCGGCCAGCAGGAGGCCCAGGGCCCACGCCCAGCCGGTCGTGCGCACGCGCGTCGCGAGTGCGACCACCACGACCAGCGCGACTGCCGCGAAGACGGCGATGACGGGGGTCCACGACGTGCCGGTGCTGAACGCAGCACCCGCGTTGCGCGTCAGGTTGAGCCGCAGCAGCGACCCGACCACCTCGACCGGACCGCGGTCGGCGAGAGCGTTCTCGGCAAGAGCCTTCGTGACCAGGTCGACTCCCCAGGCCACGACCCAGATGCAGGCCAGCAGCCCGAGCCGGGACGCCCGGTGACGGGGCGAACCGTGAGCAGGGTCCCCGTGACCAGCTGCACGGTCGCGGGTCAGCGACGCTCCTCGCGCTGCTTGCATGTCATGCACATTGTCGCACGGGGAAAGACCATCAACCTGTTCTTGCCGATCGGGTTGCCACAGACCTCGCAGACGCCGTAGGTGCCGTCCGCGATCCGCTCGAGCGCGTGCTCGGACTGCTGCAGCATGTCGCGGGCGTTGTTGACGATCGTCATCTCCTGGTCGCGCTCGAACGTCGCCGAGCCGACGTCGGCCTGGTCGCTGCCCGCGCTCTCGCCGGCATCGCGCATGAGGTCGGCCAGGTCTCCGGCCGACTCGTCGAGCTCGTGGCTCAGCCGCTTCACGTCCGCCCGGAGCTGGTTGCGGACCTCGTTGAGCTCGTCCTTGGTCCAGGGCTCCTCGGCCTCGAGGACGACCAGCTTGGCAGCTGCCGACCGGGCCGGCGCCGCCTTGACCGGTGCCGCCTTCTGCGCCGGGGCCGGCGTGGCGGTGGCCTTCGTGACCGGGGCCTTCGTGACCGGGGCCTTCGTGACCGGGGCCTTC
>Ga0070659_100001988_pt1 | contig 14604 bp, 9 predicted proteins | sample KBSC23metaG_FD_64666 | JGI IMG/M metagenome (GOLD analysis project Ga0070659, IMG submission 64666) | Corn rhizosphere microbial communities from Kellogg Biological Station, Michigan, USA - KBS C2-3 metaG | ecosystem: Host-associated > Plants > Roots > Rhizosphere > Soil ... | reverse complement strand
TTTTCTTGATGACTTTTTCGGCGTCGGGATTTTTCCAACTTACGGCGTCGGTGATCTGCTTTTTCTCTTTGGCGTCGAGCGTCATGCCTTGCGCCTTGCATGCTTTGGCGAGCACGTCGTCAAACTCGTTCATGTCGTCGTGCTGCTCGGTGCCGATGGCCTGTTGCAGTTGTCGGGCTTTCAGCAAAATCTGCTTTTGCGCGAGCCACGTGTCGCGGTCGAGCAGGTCCTTGATCTGCTTTTCTTTCAGGTCGGCGAAGTGGGTTTTGATATAGCGGCGAATTGCTTCTTCATGCACGCGCACATCGCCGTAGTGGGGGCAGGCCGGATCGTCGCTCCAGATTTCGCCGGTGCTCTTGCCATTTTCTGCACTGTCTTCCGTGCCATATTGCGCATACACCCATTGCATCGCGGCGTTGAGCGCGCCAGCGTCGAAGCGCAAGCTTGCTATGCGCTCGTCGCTGAATTGGTAGGACAAGCGTAGCGGTCGTTCTATCGTAATGCGGCGGTAGCCGAATTCATGGGTCTTGAAAATCTTGCTGGCGAAGGTTTTGGCGGCTTCTGCCTTGGGGTTGGCGGATTGCCTGCCGCGATTGCTTTTCTGTTCCGCAGGCTTGTCCAGTTCGCGCGCGTCCACTACTTCGAAATTGCCGAAGCAGCGGGTGATGGTGGCGATGTCGCTTTCATCCATCACATTGCGCTTGCTGCCCAAGGATTTGCGCATCTTGCCGCACAGGTTGACGCCGTTGATCAGTTGCACCTTGCCTTTGCGCTCTGCCGTTTTCTTGTTGGAGAGTACCCAGACATAGGTCGCGATGCCGGTGTTATAGAACATATCGGTGGGCAGCGCGACGATGGCTTCGAGCAAATCGGCTTCGAGGATGTAGCGACGGATTTCGGATTCGCCGGAACCGGCGCCGCCGGTGAATAAGGGGGAACCGTTGAGGATGATGCCGATGCGTGCGCCGCCTTCGGAGGCGTCGCGCATCTTGCTGATCAGATGCAGGAGGAACAGCAGAGAACCGTCGGACACACGCGGCAGGCCGGGGCCGAAGCGGCCTGCGTATCCTTTGAGCGTGTGTTCATCGACGATTTCCTGCTCGATCTTTTTCCAGTCCACGCCGAAGGGCGGATTGGAGAGCATGTAGTCGAATTGAGTGGCATGGAGCTGGTCATTGGAGAGCGTGTTGCCGAGCTTGATATTGTTGACTGGCTGTCCCTTGATCAGCATGTCGGCCTTACAGATGGCGTAGCTTTCGGGGTTGAGCTCCTGGCCGAAGGCGACCATCTTTGCCTGCGGATTCAGCTCGTGCACATATTCCATGCCTGCGGAGAGGAAACCGCCGGTGCCTGCTGTCGGGTCGTAGATCGTGCGGACGACGCCCGGCTTAGTGAGCGCTTCATCATCTTCCATGAACACCAACGCCGTGGTCAGATGCACGATGTCGCGCGGCGTGAAGTGTTCCCCGGCGGTCTCGTTCGAGCCTTCGGCGAAGCGGCGGATCAACTCTTCGAATACCAGGCCCATGTCGTGGTTGGAGACAGCTTGGGGGCTCAGGTCGATGGTGCGCACTTTTTGCACGACCTTGTAGAGCAGGTTGGCATCGTTGAGCTGGCCGATGAATTCGGCGAAGTTGAAGTATTCGAAAATCTCGCGGGCGTCTTTGGAAAAGCTTTGAATATAGCTTTCGAGATTGGCCTTGATATTGGCCTCGCCCAGCTTGGCGAGGTCCATTTTGGAGGTATTGAAAAACGCCAGGCCACCGGTCGCTCGCAGCAGCATTTTTTCCTGCGCTTCTTCCGGCAGGTTCATGCTTTGGATTTTTTCAACTTCGGCAAGCACCTTGTCTTTGGTGCTTGCGAGTACGCATTCGAGCCGGCGCAACAAGCAGAAGGGCAGGATGATGCGGCCGTATTGGCTTTGCTTGAAGTCGCCGCGCAGCAGGTCGGCGATGGCCCAGGATTCGGCGGCGAGGTTGTTTGGAGTTTGCGTCATTGGTGTTTCGTATGCGGTTGATTCGAGTGCATGGGGCGGAGTTTTTCGGTTACTAACCGAAAAATGCGGCAGAGTGCCGATTTATGCAGTGAGAAATGTGGCGGCCAATATCTTTCCGCAGCATAAGATTCTTATTGATCGACATATGCTTCGGAGTACTGTTGAATGAATAGATATTTCCACGCAATTATTTAAGCTGATCATTGCCTGACAGTAGGTCACATAGCGTCCTGATCAATGCGTTCAGGTAGAGGACTTATCTTCATCGGGAATGGTATATGCCTGATTGGGATGCTTGGCGGTTTCCGGATAGCGCAAAACTAATCGGCCTTCTTGTACCAGCGGTCGGATATGCGCGGCCATCAGGTATTTTCTGTGTTTTCCTAGTAACACAACCAATTCTTCGGCGGTGAATGGCCGCTGTTTGCATAGATTCAACAGGAACTCTCTGAGATGCTCTTCCGCCAGTCTTTGCCCACGATTTTTTTGTACTTGTTCTGCCAAACCGGCCGGAAGTTCTGCAAGCAAAGTTGCAAAATCAGCATGGAAGGTTTGCTGGTCGAGCTTGGAACCTTCCATGCTCAGCATGGAAGGTTTCTCCGAAGACACCTTACCTTCCATGTCGCGAGAAACTGCCTCAAGCGGCAGATTGCCTTGTCCCGAATTCGAGTCTATTTTCGAATCAGGAAAGGACAAAACATAATGAGTACGACTACCGGCACCTTGTTTTTCCAGTAAGCCACGATCGCGCAAGCGCCGCAAAACACCACTCGCTTGCAGGGTATCAAGTCCGGAAAAGTCCCGGCATGCAGTATTATCAACCGCTCCGGTTTCCCGGGCATAAAGCAGAACCTTGGCTTCGTCTCCGCTCAAAGGTTCGCAGGTCAATGTTTTCAGCCAAGCATAATCTTCTTCCGTTAAAAGGTGATGCAAGAACAACGTAGCCTTGAATTCGTTCTTCTGCCTATCAGAAGAAAATTCCGGCAACGGCAATCCGACATCAGCCGATATACGGCGCATAGTGCGAACGCCAGAGCCTTTCGTTTCGGCCCAGTTCAGCTCGTGCAGAACGGCAGCAATCGCGGGATTACGTAGCCGTGATCCGGGGGTGCCAAGGTCGGTAACATCTTTCAATGAATAGCCGGGATTCAGGATTTCAATCCGATTGCTGTAGCGAATAATCTGCACCGGGCTATGAATTTGGTAACTCCGGTGCATAACGGCATTGGCAACCGCTTCACGAATCACTTTACGAGGCAGAATCGGCTCCTGCCGGCTTTGCAGCTCTCCCTCCAGCAAACGGAAGCTTTTCGGTAGTTCATCGACAATGCTTGCTTCGACTTGTGGCAATGCCAGCATTAGTGGCTTTCGAATGTCGATTGACTGAAACCGGCTTTCTGGATCTTGTACCCATTGCGTGCCAATGATGCGGATGTAGTCGATACGCAATGCAGGGAAGAGTCGTCGTAAAGCGATAGATCTTCCAAATAACACGATTCCGGCCAAGGTCACGCAGAGATTACCGTTCTCTCGGCGTAAAGCGCCTATCGCCTCTAACATGTCGTTATTGTCATAGCCGAGTTCTTCGGCTTGTGGATTTACCAAGGAACGCAAGCGACGGTACTCGAGAATCGCTTGCGGATCGAGGTCGTCCAGCCGAGCATCGGGCAGGATACTCATGTCCGGGCCGCGATGCGGCTGGGTAGCGCCTTTCAGTATCCACAAATCTTCGTCAGTGCAACGTTGATCAGTGGAGCCAATGCGCCGGCGTGCACCTTGCGGCAGGCCGGTTGCCTTCAAATAAACGGGCTTGTGAGTAACATCGGCTTCGGGGATGAACACAACCAACACGGTTTGGTCATTCACTCGCTCAACACTCATTTCCGGTCGGATAACGATGTTGAGCATTGTCGCGCATTGCGTAGCGAGGTCTTTTTGTACCTTGTCAGGATCTATCAATCCTTCTGGCCAATAAACGACATCGCCTTTTTCGTCGATTTTATAATCGACGCCAAGCAGCAGATAGCCGCCGCCAAGCCCAGGCTCATTAGCAAAGGCAGTAACTGTCTCTATCAGAGACTTGCCGACTTCACGTGCGCGCTTGGCTTCGATGCGTGGTGATTCGTCTGATGCATTCAACTCATGCAGCAGATCTTGAGCAGACCGGATCATATTCACACCTCCCGCCTGCTCAATTTTTCAGCGAATACACTTGCAAAATTGCCGACTTAAGGCAATAAAATCACACATCAATATTCCCCGCCTGCAACGCATTCAACTCAATAAACGCCCGACGCGGCTCCACATCATCCCCCATCAGCGTGGTAAAGATCTGGTCCGCCGCAATCGCATCTTCAATCTGCACCTTCAGCAAGCGGCGCACCGTCGGGTCCATCGTGGTTTCCCACAACTGCTCGGGGTTCATTTCACCCAGACCTTTGTAACGCTGCTTGGTCACGCCACGCTCGGCTTCGTCGCGCAGCCAGGCCATCGCTTCATGAAAGTTGCGGATGGCGATTTCCTTGGCTTTGTCGCCTTGGCCGCGACGCACGAGGGCGCCTGGGCCGATCAGGCCCTTGAAGGTGGCGGCGGCGCTGGCCAAGACCTGATAGTCTGGACCGTGAACGAAGTCGGTGTCGATGGTGCTGATCTTCAGGTTGCCGAAGTGGCGGCGCTGAATGCGCAGAATGTGCTTGTCGGAGAGTTCGTCGGAGGTGACGAGGACTTCCACCGACGGGTCGTTGATGGCCTTCTGCAGTGCGGCGGCGGAGGCTTCGGCTTCGACGTGCGTGTCGAGCTTCAGGATGACGCCGGTCATGATGGCCGAGAGCGCGGCTTCGTCTATCGCGCGCGCGAGGCGCATGATGATGGCGTTGGCGGTGTTGTACTGGCGGACGAGTTCGGCCAGGGCATCGCCGACGATGGGCTGCGCGTTTTCGGCGGGGATAATGGCGGCATCGTGCAGCGCGATGTGCATCATGTATTGCGCTTCTTCGACGTCGTCTTTCAGGTAGCGCTCGTCCTTGCCGTGCTTGACCTTGTAGAGCGGCGGCTGCGCGATGTAGACGTGGCCGCGTTCGACGAGTTGTGGCATCTGGCGGTACAGGAGCGTGAGCAGCAGGGTGCGGATGTGGGCGCCATCGACGTCAGCATCGGTCATGACGATGATGCGGTGGTAACGCAGCTTCTCGATATTGAATTCGTCCGGGCCAATGCTTGTTCCCAAGGTGGCGATCAGGGTGGTGATCTGCTCGGAGGAGAGCATCTTTTCGAAGCGGGCCTTTTCGACGTTCAAGACCTTGCCGCGCAGCGGGAGGATGGCCTGGAACTTGCGGTCGCGGCCTTGCTTGGCGGAGCCGCCTGCGGAGTCACCCTCAACGATGTAAAGCTCGCACAGGGCAGGGTCTTTTTCCTGGCAGTCTGCCAACTTGGCGGAGAGGCCGAGGCCGTCCATGATGCCTTTGCGGCGGGTGAGTTCGCGGGCCTTGCGCGCGGCTTCGCGGGCGCGGGCGGCTTCGACGATCTTGCCGCAGATGATCTTGGCGTCGTTGGGTTTTTCCAGCAGGAAGTCGGTGAGTGTCTTGGCGACTATTTCTTCGACAGGGCCGCGTACCTCGGAAGATACGAGCTTGTCCTTGGTCTGCGAGCTGAACTTGGGTTCAGGCACCTTGACGGAGAGTACGCAGGTGAGGCCTTCACGCATGTCGTCGCCGGAGACCTCAACCTTGGCTTTCTTGGCGAACTCGTTTTCTTCGATGTACTTGTTGATGACGCGGGTCATCGCGGCGCGCAGGCCGGTCAAGTGAGTGCCGCCGTCGCGCTGCGGGATGTTGTTGGTGAAGCAGAGCACTTGTTCGTTGAAGGCGTCGTTCCATTGCATGGAGACGTCGACGCCGATCGTTGTGCCTTGTTCGGAGACCTTCTCGCCGGTGGCTTGGAAGATGGTCGGGTGCAGCACGGTCTTGTTCTTGTTGATGTATTCAACGAAGCCGCGTGTGCCGCCTTCGAAGGCGAAATCCTCTTCCTTGCCGGTGCGCTGGTCGGTGAGCTTGATGTGCACGCCGTTGTTCAGGAACGAGAGTTCGCGGATGCGCTTGGCGAGGATGTCGTAGTGGAATTCGACGAGGGTGAAGATTTCTTCGTCGGCCCAGAAGTGGACTTCGGTGCCGCGCTTGTCGGTTTCGCCGATGACCTTGATCGGGGAGATGGCAACGCCGTCCTGGGTTTCCATCTCGCGGTTCTGCACGACACCTTTGGCGAATTCCATGCTGTGGACTTTGCCGTCGCGGCGGATGGTCAGTTGCAGCTTCTTGGAGAGCGCGTTCACGCAGGAGACGCCCACGCCATGCAGGCCGCCGGAGACTTTGTAGGAGTTCTGGTCGAACTTGCCGCCAGCGTGCAGCTCGGTCATGACGATTTCGGCGGCGCTGCGCTTGGGATCGTGCTTGTCGTCCCACTTGATGCCGGTGGGGATGCCGCGACCGTTATCGACCACGGAGATTGAGTTGTCGGAGTGGATGGTGACGTGGATCTCAGTGCAGTAGCCGGCCAGCGCTTCGTCGATGGAGTTGTCCAGCACCTCGAAGACGAGGTGATGCAGGCCCGTGCCGTCAGAAGTGTCGCCGATGTACATGCCTGGGCGCTTGCGCACCGCTTCGAGGCCTTCGAGGATCTGAATGGAAGATGCGCCGTACTGTTGCTGCGGAAGGGATTCTTGAGGGATCGCGGACATGGCTGCTTTCTGATGAGACGGGTTACGACTAAAGAGCGAATTCACTTTGCGGTTCCCTCCCCCTAAGAGGAGGAAGGAGCGCATCAGGGAAAAATCTGAATTCCATAAATGTGGCAAAGGGGTGCCCTTACTACTTTGGCCCCCCTTGGCGATTTACATTTTTCGGTTAATCAAATCCGCATCGGCATCACAACGTATTTGAAGTCGTTGTTGTCCGGCACGGTAATCAACGCCGATGAATTGGCATCGCCAAGTGCGACGTTGATGTTGTCGCCCTTGAGGTTGTTCAACACATCGAGCAGGTAAGTGACGTTGAAGCCGATATCGATGGTGTCACCGCCGTAATCGATTTCGAGTTCGTCGACCGCTTCTTCCTGGTCGGCATTGGTGGAGCTGATTTTCAGGCTGCCCGGGGCGATGATGCAGCGCACGCCCTTGAATTTATCGCTGGTCATGATGGCCGCGCGCTGCAGGGCGTGCTGCAAGGTGGCGCGATCGATCGTGAAGCTGTTCTTGTAGCCCTTCGGAACCACCCGGGTGTAATCCGGGAACTTGCCTTCGACGAGCTTGGAAATCAGTTCGATGTCGGCAAACGTGAGCTTTACCTGGTTGTTGGCGATCTCGACGTCCACCGGATCGTCGTTGTCTTCCAGCAGGCGTTGCAGTTCCAGGATGGTTTTGCGCGGAATGATGACTTCTTGGTGCTGGAAGTCCTGCTCGGTCTCGACCTGGCAGAAGGCGAGGCGGTGGCCGTCGGTGGCGACTGCGATCACGTTCTTGCCGTCAACCACGAGCAACATCCCGTTCAGGTAGTAGCGGATGTCTTGCTGGGCCATCGCGAAGTGCACCATGTTGAAGAGGTGCTTCAAGGTCTTCTGCGGCAGCGTGACTTTGGCGTTGAAGTGTTCGGCCTGGGCGACGGTGGGAAATTCTTCCGCAGCCAGAGTCTGCAGACCGAAGCGCGATTTGCCACACTGAACCGTCATGCGTTTGTTGGCCAGCGACAGCGAGACGTCGCCTTCGGGCAGGGCGCGCAGGATGTCGAGCAACTTGCGCGCCGCGACGGTAGTGGCCGCCGTTTCGTCGCCGCTGCCGACGTTGGCATGCGTGGTGATCTGCACTTCGATGTCAGTGGACAGGAAAGACACTTTCTCGCCGTCCTTGCGAATGAGGATATTGGCCAGAATCGGCAGCGTATGCCGACGCTCGACAATACCGCTCACGATTTGCAGCGGGCGAAGGAGCGTGTCTCGTTCGGTTTTAACCAATTGCATGCGTTTGTCCTTATATATGTGTGTTGAGACAGTGCTGTGCTAAGTAGTGGCAAACCACCAAGTTAGGCGGGTCCTGCAAAAATCAGACGCCCCCGGATGAAACCAAGGATGATGCAAACCTCTATTTTGACAGAAAAAGGGGGTCTTTTTAATGTAATGAAAGGGGAGAGATTGCTGTGCTTGCAAGGGGGAACAGGATTGAGGAGAGAGGCTTTCCGCTGGAGAAGCAGAGATCGGGCTGGCTAATTTTTAACCAACCCTTCACTTATCCACAATACTAAAAGCAGTTGTGGACTACCTCTGATTACCCCTTCAGGGTTTGCTCGAGCACGTGCAGCTCATGGTTCAGTTCAGCACTCTTGCTGCGGTCGGCGGAGATTTTGCGCACGGCATGCAATACGGTGGTGTGATCCCGCCCGCCGAAGAGTTCGCCGATTTCCGGCAAACTCTTCTGAGTGAGTTCCTTGGCAAGGTACATGGCGATCTGGCGCGGACGGGCGATGTTGGCCGGGCGCTTTTTCGAGTACATGTCAGCGACTTTGATGTTGAAAAAGTCGGCGACGGTCTTCTGGATGTTTTCCACCGAGATCTGGCGGTTTTGCACGGAAAGCAAGTCTTTCAGTGCTTCCTTGACCACATCGATGGTGATGTCCTTGCCGTGGAAACGCGAATAGGCAAGGATCTTGCGCAAGGCGCCTTCCAGTTCGCGGACATTGGAACGCAGATGCTTGGCAACGAAAAACGCCACGTCATCGTTCAGCACCACACCTTCCTGCGAGGCTTTTTTCAGCAGAATCGCGACCCGCATTTCCAGTTCCGGCGGCTCGACGGCGACCGTCAGGCCGGAATCAAAACGGGAAATCAGGCGGTCGTCCATGCCGGTGATTTCCTTCGGATAGGTATCGCTGGTGATGATGATCTGCTTCTTGGCGGCAATCAGTGCTTCGAAGGCATAGAAGAATTCTTCCTGCGTGCGGCTCTTGCCGGCGAAGAATTGAATATCGTCGATCAGCAGCAGGTCGAGCGAGTGGTAATACCGCTTGAAATCGTCGAAACCTTTTCTTTGGTAAGCGGTCACTACGTCGCGAACGTATTGCTCAGCGTGGATATAGCGGATGCGGACGTTGGGATTGTCCACCAATATCTGGTTGCCGATGGCATGGATCAAGTGGGTTTTGCCGAGGCCGACGCCGCCGTATAAAAACAGCGGGTTATAGGAAATGCCGGGATTGTTGGCAACCTGGATGGCAGCGGCGCGGGCGAGTTGGTTGGCTTTACCGGTGACGAAGCTGTCGAAGGTCAAAGCTTCGTTGATCTTGCTCTGCTCGCGGCGGCCGGTGTCCATCGCGATATCCACGCGATCCGGCGCAGGGGCGGGCATGTCGATCAGATCGCGGACAGCAGCAGGACCGCTGCCGCCGACAGCAGGGGCAGAGGCGGGCGCCGGTCTGCGTATGCCGTTGACGCGCGGGTCGAGCACGAACTGGACGTCGATCGGCGCATTCCAGTACTGGGCGGCAAGAGCTGTGATACGGCTGGCGAACTGGGTCTTGACCCAATCGAGCTTGAAGCGGTTGGGCGCGGCGATCCGCAAGCGGCCGTCTTCATAATCCAGCGGCACCAGCGGCTTGATCCAGGCGCTGAATTGTTGCGGCGTAAGCTCTTGCTCCAACAGTGTGGAGCACGTCTGCCAAAATTTTTCCATGAATTCTTATGAGAATAGGGGGCGCGAAAACTCGCCATTACGGCAACGTGATTGCGAACTGCGCATCTCCGGCACTTCACTGCACAGTCGGATTCGAGCTGTATAGCGGGGATGTCGAAGCAGCGTTCCAGCGATCACGGCGGTCCACGCGGGGGAGGGTATTCTATACCTGACGCAAGAAGTTATCCACAGGCATGAGCAAGATTGTGGCATAAAAAAGTACTTGCAATTGTGGATAATTTGAGCGTAGGAAGGAAAGATTGCACTGGATATAGGTAAAGTCACAGGGAATTTCCGGCCGTATTCGGCATTCCGCCAAGCGATTGACATATAACTGGAAAGCAGTGTCTAATTGCGGGTTCACTGCCTGTTAGGTTTTGCCCCCGCAAAACAAAAATGGGCTTGACAGTGATCCAACCCATTTTTGCCCAATAAGTGAGTCCAATATGAAACGTACTTACCAACCTTCCGTTACCCGTCGCAAGCGTACCCATGGTTTCCGCGTGCGCATGGCAACCCGTGGCGGCCGTGCCGTTCTGAACGCGCGTCGTGCCAAAGGCCGCAAGCGCCTGGCTGTTTAAGCCAGACTTGCACCACACCAGATGCTGGCGTGACTGAAGAGTACTCACGCGCTCGGCGAATCGTTAAAACGGATGAGTTTTCATCCGTTTTTCGTTTGCGGCCCGTTTATCGGACTGCGCATTTCGTTCTCTATGCGCGCCGCAACAACCTTCCTCACGCCCGGCTGGGCATTGTCGCCGCCAAACGACTGGCGCCACGTGCGGTGACACGCAACACGATCAAGCGCGTCACGCGCGAGCTGTTCCGCCAATCGCCGCTGCCGCCGATTGATTGCATTGTCCGTCTCTCCCAACCCGTGAACACAAAGTGCGAACCGGCCACTACGGCTCGGTTGAAAGCGCAGTTGCGTGCCGAACTGTCGCAACTGTTGCGGTCGCAACGGAGGATGGAGCAATGAAACGTTTGTTGCTGTCGCTGCTGCGTGCTTACCAGTACGCGCTGAGCCCGTTTCTCGGCCCGAGTTGCCGCTTCTATCCGACCTGTTCCAATTACGCGGTCGAAGCCGTGCGCGAGCATGGCCCTGCCCGCGGTTGCCTGCTGGCGGCGAAGCGGCTCTGCAAATGTCATCCTTGGCATCCGGGCGGTGTCGACCCGGTACCGAAAAAAACGACAGACGCAGCACCGGCCGCTTCGGCCTGCGACTGCCGCCACTGAATCCCCTTTATTAACCTGACGACAACTTATGGATATCAAACGTACCGTCTTGTGGGTTGTATTCTCGATGTCCTTGCTGCTCCTGTGGGACAGTTGGATGCGCTACAACGGCAAGCAGTCGATGTTCTTCCCGACCCCGGTTTCCCAGGTCAAGCAGGCGCCTGCTGCGGCAGGTAACGGCAAGGCCGATGTGCCGCAAACGACTGTGGCCAATGCACCAAACGCGACGCCGTCTTCCGTGCCGGGTGAGGTGACGCCGGTCAAGGGCGAAGTCATCACTGTCACGACCGATGTGGTCAAGGCCGAGATCGATACGCTGGGCGGTGAGCTCGTGCGCCTGGAACTGCTGCGGCAAAAAGATACTGCCGACCCGAATAAGAATGTGGTGCTGTTCGACCGCAACGCTGCTCATACTTACCTCGGCCAGACTGGCCTGATCGGTGGTCAATTCCCGAATCACAAGTCGCCTTTCGTCGTCAAACCGGGCCCGCGCTCGCTCGATAGCGGCAACCAGGTGCAGGTGGTGCTGGAATCGGAGCAGGGCGGCGTCAAGCTGACCAAGACCTATACCTTCAAGCGCGGCGACTATGTGATCGATGTGCGTCATGACGTGACCAACGTCAGCGGGGCACCAGTGACACCATCGCTTTATCTGCAAATGCTGCGCGACGGCAGCAAGCCGGAGGGCGAGTCGCGTTTCTTCGGCACCAGCTCTTTCACCGGGGTGGCGGTTTATACCCAGGCTGAGCACTTCCAGAAGATGGACTTCGAGAAGATTGCGAAGGGCAAGGACGAGCATGCGACCAAGGCCGACAATGGCTGGATCGCGATGATTCAGCATTATTTCGTGTCGGCCTTCATTCCGCCGGAGCACATGCAGCGCGAGATCTTCACGAAGAAGGTCGACAACAACCTGTATGCGATCGGCACCATTCTGCCGCTGGGTACGATCGCGCCGGGTGCGACGGTGACGAACGAATCACACCTGTATTCCGGTCCGCAGGTTGCCTCCGTGCTGGAGAAGGTCGCGCCGAGCCTGGAGCTGGTGAAGGATTACGGCTGGCTGACTATCATCGCCAAGCCGATCTTCTGGCTGATGGACCAGATTCATAAGGTGCTGGGCAACTGGGGCTGGACCATCATTGCGCTGACGATCCTGATCAAGCTTGCCTTCTTCCCGCTGTCGGCAGCGAGCTACCGCAGCATGGCGAAGATGAAGACGGTTACGCCGAGGATGCAAGCCATTCGTGATCGCTTCAAGAACGACCCGCAGAAGATGAATCAGGCGATGATGGAGTTGTACCGCACCGAGAAGATCAATCCGCTCGGCGGCTGCTTGCCTATCGTGGTGCAGATTCCGGTGTTCATCGCCTTGTACTGGGTGCTGTCGGCCAGCGTGGAGATGCGCGGCGCACCGTGGCTGGGTTGGATTCACGATCTGGCCGCGCCGGACCCGTTCTATATCCTGCCGGTGGTGATGGCGGTGTCGATGTTTATCCAGACCAAGCTTAACCCGACCCCGCCTGACCCGGTGCAGGCGAAGGTGATGATGATCATGCCGATCGTGTTCTCGGCGATGTTCTTCTTCTTCCCCGCCGGTCTAGTGCTGTACTGGGTGGTGAACAACGTGCTGTCGATCGCGCAGCAGTGGGTGATTACCCGCAATATCGAGAGCGGCAAGGCTTGATGCCTTGTGCCTCAGATGCAAAAAACCCGCGCTTGGCGCGGGTTTTTTGTTTTCAGGTATCAGAATTTATAACTGATGCCGATGCGCAGTACCGGATAAACCTTGAAGCGTCCGATGTCGTCACGCAAGCTTGCATTCTCGCGTGCCAATTCGTTGGCGAACTGCGAGCACACCGCTCCGGGGGCTTGGCAGCCTGACGACTGTAGCGTGCTGTTGGGCGACCCTTGGAACATGAGACCTATGTCGCTGGAGTAGGACCATCCCTTATCGACATTGCGACCCCAGCCGATGCCGAGGTAAGGCGCGAGCTTGCCGAAATCGACTTTGCCGGTGACCTTGCCGACCATGGCAGCATTGTAGGCATTGCCGTTGATGACATAGTTGCCGGCCGCATTCGGACGCGCGATGGCGTCGATCTTGTTGCCGTTGTAAGCGAGGCCGGCAGTAAGGCGAAAGCTGCGGTCGGCACGGGGATACCAGTCGAGCAGGGCGTCGTAGGTTTTGGTGCGCAGCGCGAGATCGTAGCCGAGATCGTTTGTGCTGCCATGGTAAGAGTAGTCCAAGTAACCCATGCCGAAGCGCAGGTTGAAATTGTCATTCAGCGGGATGGCGGCATGCGCTCCGATACCCGTGGTACCGACTTCGCCCACCACGGTCACTCCTGCCCCTGCGCTATGCGCCACAATCAAACCTGCCGTGATTGCTGCGGTTTTCCAAATTGTCTTCACTTTTTCCATCCTGTCTGAAACAAGACCGCAGAAAATGTGCCAAGGAGCAACCTTGCTTGCGGTACAGCCGCTTATGACTGGAGGAAACAAGTTGGGTTCCATCAATTTTGATGCTTGATGGAATCATATTCAGGATATATTGAGCGCTATTGCATCGACGCAGAAGGATTGTTGGCTCTCACGTTATGATCTCCAGAAAGTCATGCATTCGCGAAATTTCATGTCAAAAACGGACCTTGCGCATTCTCACTGCTGCCGCTCCTCTCCGCACATTCCGCAGCAGGCGGTTTGTTGCATGACTGTCTTATGGAGCCTCGTGCAACACACAAGCAACGTTGCCCTTGTATTTGCCAGCCATGCTTGAAATCGCCATTGCTTGGTATGCGGTGGTGAGCCTCGTTGCTTTTTGCGTCTATGCCGCCGATAAGTCTGCCGCCCGTCGCAACGAACGACGCACACCGGAACGCACCCTGCACCTGTTAGCGTTGGCAGGCGGCTGGCCGGGTGGCATGTTGGCGCAGAGAATGTTGCGGCATAAGACGCGCAAGCCTGTATTTCACTTTGTTTTGTGGACGAGCGCGTTTGTGCATCTTGCGACACTGGCGTGGCTGGTCTTTCTACACTGACGGCCCTTACAATGCCGCAAGCCTTTCTTCCGACTTTCCATGGACAAGCATTTCACCGTACTGCTCCAGCCTAGAGGTCTGCGATTCGATGCATCCGATGCGGCACCACTGCTCGATGCCGCACTGCTGGATAGCGTGCGTATTCCCAATTCTTGTCGCAACGGAACTTGTCGCACCTGCATGTGTCGTCTGGTGTCGGGGAAGATTGCCTATCGAATCGAGTGGCCCGGCCTGACTCCCGAGGAAAAGGCGGACAATTTCATCCTGCCCTGCGTCGCCTATGCGCAGTCCGATCTCGTGATCGATGCACCTGCCGCAGTGCTTATCGAGGGGAATTGAGCATGCAATACGCGAACAACAATGGAATGCAGATCTGATACGAAGCACACGGCAAGGGTGAATCGCTTGCGCTGTTGCATGGCTTCACTTCAAGCAGCGCGTACTGGAAAGTGGGCTGCTATGTCAGTGCTTTGGGAAAATCGCATCTGTTGTTTTGATTGAGTTAACCTCAGTTCTGGATAAACCGCACTTCGAACTTGATAAGGGCAAAAGAAAGCGCCTCACGAACCGCATAAGATCGTGTTTTCCCGACAACGATACGAATGCGGAAGGAGGCGCGC
>Ga0070659_100001986_pt1 | contig 14612 bp, 14 predicted proteins | sample KBSC23metaG_FD_64666 | JGI IMG/M metagenome (GOLD analysis project Ga0070659, IMG submission 64666) | Corn rhizosphere microbial communities from Kellogg Biological Station, Michigan, USA - KBS C2-3 metaG | ecosystem: Host-associated > Plants > Roots > Rhizosphere > Soil ... | reverse complement strand
TCCTCGCCGCCGGTGATCGAGATGATCACGCCCTTGGCGCCCTTCATGGAAACGCCGTCGAGCAGCGGGTTCGAGATGGCCTTTTCGGCGGCCTCGATCGCGCGGTTGTCGCCGTCGGCTTCGCCCGTGCCCATCATCGCCTTGCCCATCTCGCTCATCACCGAGCGGACGTCGGCGAAATCGAGGTTGATGAGGCCGGGCATCACCATCAGGTCGGTAATCCCGCGAACGCCCTGCTGAAGCACCTCGTCGGCCATTTCGAAGGCTTCCTTGAAGGTCGTCTCCGAATTGGCGAGCCGGAACAGGTTCTGGTTCGGGATGACGATCAAAGTATCGACGTGCTGCTGCAGCTCCGAAATGCCGGAGTCCGCGGCCCGGGCGCGGCGCGCGCCCTCGAACGCGAACGGCTTGGTGACCACGCCGACGGTGAGGATTCCGCGATCGCGCGCGGCCTTGGCGATGACCGGAGCAGCGCCCGTGCCCGTACCGCCGCCCATTCCGGCGGCGATGAAGCACATGTGCGCGCCCTCTAGCGCCTTGATGAGTTCGTCGAGCGTTTCTTCCGCCGCCGCTCGGCCGATTTCGGGACGCGACCCGGCACCCAGACCCTGGGTGATCTTGAGCCCAAGCTGGATCCGGCGATCGGCGGTCGAATTGTTGAGCGCCTGAGCGTCGGTATTCGCGACGATGAAGTCCACGCCCTGGACGTCTGCGTGCATCATGTTGGCGATGGCATTGCCGCCTGCGCCGCCGACCCCGATCACGCTGATGCGCGGGCGGAGCTCGTCGACTTCCGGCCGGATGAAATCAATGCTCATGATTCAATTCCCCCCTCGGGCAGCAAGGCGTTGAACGCTCAGGGTGAATCTTTGAATCATCGCGAGTCGCATGCCAAGGAAAAAAGTTAACATTTGCGACGAAACTGGGGAAAACGTGGCCGGAAAGACTCACTTATCCACAGGATGGGGCGCTCAGCGGATGGCGGTCGCGGTATCGCCCCCGTGACACGTCTTGCGAGCTGTCGATTCTTTTTCGCGCTGCTCTAGCGTCCAGTGGCGGCGGATTTCGACCGAAAGGCCCGCTCGAATTGCCGCAATTCCGATGGGGGAATGTCTGACACCGCCGCAAACCTGAGGCCGCCATCGCTCCATTCGGCAAGTTCAAACCCGTCCTCGGCCGAGGTCCGCTCGCCCGCCGATTTTGCCGGCCAGACGAACAAGTTCACCGTGTGAAGCCTCCGATGATAGACGATCGCCGCGACCGTCTTCCCGTCTATCGAATCAAGCCGACCGCCGGCCAGCGGGAAACCCTGATCGGCGAGCTCCGGAACCGGCGGAGCGAAGTCGATCTTGCCATTGAACCACGGCTTCACAATGTGCTGGTTGGTCGTTTGGACGTCCGTCAGATGACCCGGCTGAAGCGAGCGAACGTGGCTGGACACGAGCTGCTGATCGATCCCCGATTGCTCGGACGCTGGAACGAGCAGCACCATCGCCAGCGATGCTGCAAGCGCTCCGGCGAGGCCTGGGGCAAGCCACCCCGGAAGAGCTTGCCGATTGCCGACTTTCGGCGACAACTCGGGCGAATTCGCAATGCGCTGCTTCAGTGTTTCCGGTGCCGAATGGCGAACTCCGCCGGTCCGGAGGAGACTGCTGACGGCCTGCAGCCGCTCGAGTTGTTCCCGACAGCCTTCGCACCGTGCGACATGAGCCTCGATCAGCGCCGTATTGGCGGCATCGAGTTCACCGTCGATGAGGCCGCCAAGCAGCAGTTCCCGATCAGCGCAGGCGGCCATCACTTCACGCTCCTTGACGCTTCGTCTTCACCCTTGGCGGGGCCCAAGAGCTCTTTGGCAAGTATCGACCGTCCGCGCGACAGGCGCGACATGACCGTTCCGATCGGGACCCCGGTAACCTCGGCAATCTCCACATAAGACAAATCCTCGATGTCGCGCAGGACAATGGCTTCGCGAAATGGCTCGGGCATCGCCTCGATCGCCGCGCGCAACCGGTTGATCTCGGTCTTGCGGATGACCTCCTCTTCTGGCGTCGGTGACGGGTCAGCTTGCTCGCTGAGCGCAGCCGCGACTTCCTCGTCGAGGCCGCTTTCATGGATGACGAGGCTCAGCATGCCGCTTTGGCCGGACTGCGCCGTTCGGCAGCAATTGCGCACGATCGCGAAGAGCCACGCCCGCGCCGAGCCGTCGCGGAACTGGGCAAAGGCACGAAAAGCCCGCAGGAACGCGTCCTGCACAATATCCTGGCTGAGCACTGGGTCGCGCGTCAGGTAACATGCAAGATTGTAGGCCCCATCGAGGTGCGGCAGGATGAGCTGCCTGAAACTGTCGGAATGTCCGGCGCCGGGTCGGGGGACACCCGGCGCCGGACCTTCGCTGGTCCGTGAGCGCGCTCTGAAGAGCAGGGAGGAATGCGTCTTCACGGTCTCAGGACCATTTCCCTCGCCTCATGCCTTGACGATGATCGTGCCCGTCATGTGCGGGTGCAGGGAACAGAAATAGCCGAATTGGCCGGCCTTGGCGAAAGTGAACGAGAAACGGTCGCCGGTATCGAGCACCTTCGACCTAAAGACGCCGTCCTTGGAGACGACGGTGTGCGGGATATCGTCGCCGTTGGTCCAGGTGACCGTCGTGCCGGGTCTCACCGTCACAACCGGCGCCTTGAACGTGAAATTGCCGATCGTCACTGCAGCGGCCGGCGGGGCCGGAGCGGCCTTCGCCATGTCCGCGACCACCGACATCATCAGGATGCCGGCAAGGAGCACAGATGTTTGGAACGTCAGAATCTTGAATGCGCGAGTCATGGGATCTCCGTGGGGGTCAGGCGGAAAGGGTGGAGTCGATCAGCGCGATGCGGTCGTGACCGCGCACGAACATCGCGTCGGTGATTCCAAGCATCGAGTGGAGCTGTTCGGCCGGGACCTTGAGCGGCCCGGGCGACGGCGCTGTGCCCGGCGCCGGTTGCGGAAAGGCGGTCGAGCGCGCGGTGTGGAAGGCGATCCTGCCCTCCACTTTCTGCGTGATCTGGTGGATGTGGCCGTTGAGAACGGTGACCGAACCGAAGCGGGCGAGCAGTTTCAGCGCCTCGGCGGCGTCATCGGTTCCCCAGCCCCAGTCGGCGTAAACCGTCCACAACGGAATATGCGCGAAGACAACGATGGGGGTCGAAGATGGCCGCCCCGCAAGGTCCGCCGCCAGCCACTTGAGCTGTTCGGCGCCGAGATTGCCCATGCCGCCCGGCTTCAGGTCGGCGACATTGACCAGCGCGACGAAGTGGACGCCCTTGTGGTCGAAACTGTACCAGCCGGCGCCCTTCGATCCTTTCCCAAACCGGTTGAGGAACGCTTTGCCGCCGTCAGGATCGAGCATGTCGTGCTCACCAGGGACGAAAAAGACGGGAAGCCCGGTCGCCTTGAGCATCTGCTCGGCGTCGTCAAACTCCTCGTCGCGCGAGAGCTGCGAGACGTCTCCGGTATGAATAATGAAATCGGGCTGGACCGGCAGCGCTTTGACCTTGGCGATCGCCTCGCGGAATGTCGCTCGCGCATCGGCGTTCGGCGGCTTGTTGAACCCGATATGGCTGTCGCTCAGCTGGACGAAGGTGAATGGCGTTGCGGTCGTACGCCGCAGCGGCGCGGCTAGGGCCTGATCGAGGCCGATCGAGCTGCCGATCCCACCGTTGAACGCGAACAGCGCACCCGTCCCCGCCCACGCCATGCATTTCAGAAAATCGCGGCGGCCCTCTTCAACTTCCGACATAGCATCGACCTCCGTTTCAAAGTGTCGATGCCAGTGACTCGGCCCGCGGGCAGTTTATTCCCGCGCCTGTAAATTTTTATCGGACTCGCAACGCTCCGCTTTCCACTGCAGCGTCGCTGAGGCTGTGCCGCGCGAGGCGCATTGCGGTCACCACTCCGGCCGCGAACAGGCCGCCTTCGAGCGCGGAGGTGACCATCTGGCTGACCCGGCCGAAGCCGCTCTCGCCGAACCATGCCCCGACGCGATCGAGGCGCAGGCGCGAGTCCGGGAACTGGTGCGCGAGCAGGTCGAGGCTGCCGCCCATCATGTGGCCGCCGAGGAAGGCGACGAGAAGCCCGCCGGCTGCCCCGCACAGGACGGCAACTGCGATGCGTTGCCACCTCGGCCCATATTCAAGCCAGCCGGCGACGACGTAGGCGATGCCGACTGCTCCGCCGATCAGGAACCCTTCGAACGGGCCGGTGAAGTCGCCAGGCGAGCGGCCGATCAGCAAGGTGAAAGCGTCGAGCCCGAGGAATTTGACCAATGCGCCGAGAACGAGCCCGCCGAGCGCTCCGCCGGCGATCGGCCAATAGGGGCCGGGCCGGTGGATTGCAGCAGCGATGCCGAACGCGACCCCAGCGCCGCCCATCAAGGCGACGAGGATCGTGATTGAGAGCAAAACGAGCATGACCGAAGCCGCGCCCATTCCCGGGGCCAGCGGCTGCGAGGCCCCCGCGAAACCGTAGATGAGGCCGCCGATGATGCCGGCGATGCCGCCGCCGATCGTGCCCGCAGCGGCGAGCAGCAAGGTGTCCCGCCACGGTTGCTGGCCCGATCCAGCCTTCGCAGGCGCCTCACTTCGGACCGCCTCGACTGGAGCGATGAAACGATAGCCGTGCTTGGGCACGGTCTCGATGAACCGTGGGCGGGCCGCGTCATCGCCAAGTTGTTTGCGAAGGGTGCGGATGCACTGGGTCAGCGCCTCGTCGGTCACGGGAACGCCGCGCCAGACGTCGCCCATGAAGCGGTCCTTGGTGACGAGGTTGCCCGGCTCGCTCGCCAGCAGGACGAGCGCGTCGAGGTAACGGGCACTGATCTCAACATTTGCCCCGTCGCAGGTCAGGCGGCGGTTATCGGAATCCAGAACGAAGCGGTCGAACCGCAGGCTGGTCACGATCCTAGGCGCCGCGCGGATCGCCGCCGCGCCTGCGATCGCCCGATGCCGGCGGGCCGAGGTTGGCCTTGCGCCGGTCGCCGCCCTTGCGGCGGTCGCCCCGCCGGCGCTCCTCGCGCGGCTGCGCGACCGGGCCGCTGAGTCGCTCCAGGAGGACGGTCGCTGCGTCGGGATCGGTATCGCGGACCTGATCGGCTGCCGCGGCCGCCAGCAGCTTCAGATTCGCGCGAACGAACTCGCGGCGGTCGTCATCGGTCATTTCCGCGGCCTGTTCGTCAGAGAGTTGCAGATGCGCCTCGATCGCCGCTTTGGTCACGGACACGCTGCGGAACTTGCCCTCGATCCACATGTCGACGATCGTCCGGTCGCCGCTGCTTCGTACCGCGTCATTATCCATGAGCCTGCCCCTCCGCCCGGCGATTGTTTTAACATCGGTTAGCGGAATAGCGAACGGCTGTTTCCCCGCCGAAACGAGCTAGTCGAGATCGACCTGCCGGATGCGGGGAACCCCAACCGCCCACCAGACCGAGCCGATCGCGGCGATCGCAGCGGTCAGCACCAATGCGCTTTCCCAGCCCGCGTACATGATGACAAAGCCTGTAATGACCGGCCCGATAATGCCTGACAGATTGCCGACGGCATTCTGTACTCCGACCCAGGTCCCCGACGCACGCGGGCCGGCAAAAATCTGCGCGACTGCGTAGAGGTTGAGCGACAGCGACGCGGAGGCCGCTCCAGCAAGGCACAACAGGGCCGCGATGGCGAAGGCGCTGTGGGCGAAAGCGAGTCCGAGGATTGCCCCGGCGGCGAGGAACTGGCTTGCGACCATCATCCCGCGCCTGCAGGCGGACTCGGAGCGCCCAGACCGTGTCCACCAGTCCGAAAATTGGCCATATCCAAGCGCACACGCGCCTTGAACGGCATAGCCGAGCGTCACGAGCATCGTCATCTCACTGATCGAAAATCCGCGCGGGCCGGTGAGAAACAGAGGCAACCAGGCGATCAGGAAATAGAAGCAGTAATTTCCGAGCGCGTGGACGATCGACATCGACCACAAGGGCCATTTGGTCAGCAATTTTGCGATGGGCACACGTGCGCCCTCGTCGTGATGCCCGGTCTTTGGCAGCGCTTGGACTGTCTTAACCCAGGGCAGAACCCAGAACAGAGTGACGACCCCGAAGGCGAGGAAGATCGACCGCCAGCCCCAGGCCTCGAGGATGAGCCCGCCGGCGAGGGTGCCGGCCGCCGGCCCGAGCGCGATGCCGGCGGCGACCGCAGCATTGGCCACTCCCCGGCGTTCGGGCGGCACGTGCCGGGCTATGATCTTGGAGCTTCCGGGGAAGGAGATGCTTTCGCCGACGCCCAGCATGATCCGGAGTACGAGCAGCGAAAGGAAGCCGCCGGCAAGGCCCATCAGCAGCGTGCTCGCCGCCCACAACAGGATGCCGCCCGCCATCAGCTTGTAGACGGAGAAACGGTCGCACATCCATCCGGCGAAAAACTGCACAGGCGCGTAGATCCAGTAGAAGGCCGAGAAGGCGATGCCGTACGTGGCGGCCGAAAGGCCGAGCTCGTCCTTCATCTTCGGAGCGGCGATTCCGATCGCCCCGCGATCGACGTAATTGAGGAATACCGCGGCGCCGAGCAGGAAGATCAGCGCCGCACCGGTGTTCCGGCCGCTTCGAGCCAATGTCGCCATCGTTCGCCCCCCCTTGCGGCGCGCTAAAATCCACCCTTCATCGCGGCCATCAGGCGGCCAAGCATCCCCCTGGAGGGCGTCTGGCGCGCGATCGGCCCCAAAGCGATGTCGCGGATGTCGCCGGTCCCGGAACCGGCGAGCAACGCGAGGCCGACGAGCGTCGAAAAGGCCGGGCCGCTGTGCGCGTCGGGAAGCCCGGTCAGCTGCCTTGGACGGCCGACCCGAACCGCGCGGCCGAGCACGCCCTGCATATAATCGGCGATGTTCTTCAGTTCGGCGCCGCCGCCGGTCAGAACCACCTGGCGACCGACCGGGCCCGTGAAGCCGAGGCCTTTCAGCGAGCCCTCGATCTCGTTCGTCAGTTCCTCGACCTTTTGGCGGATAACCATCATCAGCTGCGCCCGAGTGATCTTCAGCGGCTCGGCTCCGGGCTCGGCACCGATCTGGCTCGCTTCGACCATCTCGTGATTGTCGCGCGGGCTCGTCATCGCCGAGCCGTAGAAGCATTTCAAACGCTCGGCGTCGCGGCGCTGGATCCCAAAGGCGCAGGCAATGTCGTTGGTGATGTCCCGGGCGCCGAAGGGGATCGAGCGCAAGCCGACGAGCATTCCACCGAAGTGGACCGAAACATTGGTGACGTCGGCGCCGAGCTCAACCAGGGCGACCCCGAGCTCGCGCTCCTCGTCGCTCAAACAGGCGAGCGCCGCAGAGATCGGCGAGGCGACAATGGCTTTGACCCCGAGATGCGCGGAACGGATTACCGTGTCGATGTTCCGGAGCGGCGCCGGGTCGGCGGCAATGACATGGATGTCGACCCCGAGGCGGCTGGCATGAAGGCCGATCGGCTGCTGCACGCCCTGGGCGCGATCGATCGTATAGAGTGCAGGATGGGCGTGGAGCACGACCTGCCCGTTGCGGTCGATCGCGCTCTTGCCTGCACCAAGCAGCTCTTCGATGTCGGATTGCTCGACCTGATGGCCGCCCAGCTCGACCTCGACGTTGGCAACGTCGCTGACAAGCCCGCCGGCGCCGTAGCTCGCCCAGACATCGTCGACGGTCACCCCGGACATGCGCTCGGCGAGTTCGACCGCTTCGCGCACCGAAAACTCACTCGCGGCCATGTCGGTGATATAGCCGCGCTTGACCCCGCGGCTTTCGCGCTGACCTGTGCCGAGCACGGTCAGCCGACCGTCTTCGCCACGAGCGACGATAAGGGCGCTGACCTTGGACGAACCGATGTCGAGCGCGGCGATCAGTTGCTGTTCGGACGGCTGAGCCACTTCGGACTAGCCCTCCTGATGCTCGGGCGCGGCGGCGCCGGCGGGAGTCTTGGGAAGGCGCACGATCATCTTGCCTGGGATCCTGAGGTCGAAACGGAGGACCCCGCGGCCGAGCAACCCGTCGGTGCGGTCCTTTTGGGCGAATTTGGCGAGCGCCGCTTGCGCATCCTTTTCGCCCTCGGGCAGTGCAACCGTCTCGCCGGATTGGAAGTTGAGATCCCAACGGCGGCCGCCGACCCAGGTCGCCGAGGCGAGCTGCGGCTTCAGGCTCGGCACGTCGCTCATCAGGCTGTTGAGCTCGCGCGCCTGCCCGTTGGCTCCGGGCCCGATCAAAAGCGGGAGATCGGGCATTTTGTCGACGGGGACGCGGTCGAGCACGACGCCTTCGGCGTCAATCAGGGCGAGCCGGCCGTCGCTGTCCTGCCACAGGGCCGCGGGCGTGCGCTCGACGATGTCGACGACGAGCGTGTCGGGCAGCCGACGTGACACGCGAGCGTCCCTGACCCAGCCGAATTGCAGCAGCCGCTCGCGGATCCGGGCGACGTCGACCAGGGGTTGCGGCGCCTTGGCGCTTCCGGCCTGCTCGGCGGCGCGGCGAAGCTCATCGGTCACCACCTCGTCGATACGGCCGCGGTTCATATGTCTGAGGCCGACGATCTGGTAGCCGCTGACAGTGAAACCGGCGCGGCCGACCAATGCCCCGGCCGAGCGTTCCGCCTTGGCGGGAATATCGAGCGCAATCACGACGACGACCCCGAGCGCGAGGAGGAAGCCGGCGAAGGTCAGGCCGGCGATTTTGTTGGCGCGCGCCTGGTCGACCGGAAGGCGCTTCGCGATCTTCCTGGGTACCGTGACCTTGGGCGCCGACTTGCGCGTGCTGACCCGAGCCCCGCCGCCGCGTCGGACATGCGCGGCGCTCATTCAATCGCCTCCGCGATCAGCCGCTCGACCAGGTCGTTATAGGCAATGCCCTTATGCTTCGCCTGCTCCGGAACGAGGCTCAATGGGGTCATGCCCGGCTGGGTATTGACCTCGAGCAGGTATAACCCGGCCTCGCCCGCTTCGTCGTCCCACCGGAAATCGGAACGCGACGCGCCCTTGCAGCCGAGCAGCTGGTGCGCCCGTGCCGCCATGTCCATCATGGCGCAGGCAATCTCGTACGGGATTTCGGCCGGGCAAATATGCTGCGTCAGGCCGTCCGTATATTTGGCGTCATAGTCGTAGAAACCGGCCTTGGGCTTGAGCTCGGTGACGGCAAGCGGCTCGCCGCCCATGACCGCGACGGTCAGCTCCCGGCCCTTGATGAAGGGCTCGGCCAGAAGCTCGTCGAAATGGAGCCACGGTCCTTCGACGTCGCGGCCGATCGGATTGCCGTAATTGCCATCCTCGGTGACGATCGCGACCCCGACCGACGAGCCCTCATTGACCGGCTTCACGACGTACGGCCGGATCAACGGGTCTTCCTGGAACAGGCTTTCGCTCGAGACGACCTTCCCCGCGGGCATCCGGATGCCGTGGGGGACGAGGACCATCTTGGTCAGCTCCTTGTCGATGGCGATGACGGAGGTTTCGAGGCCGCTGTGCGTATATTTGAGGCCCATCAGGTCCATCATGCCCTGGACCGTCCCGTCTTCGCCGGGGGTCCCGTGGAGCGCGTTGAAGACGACGTCGGGCTTCAACTCGGCAAGCCGCGCGGCGACATCGCGGTCCATGTCGAGCTCGGTGACGTTGGACCAGCCGCGCTCACGCAGCGCGGCCGCCACCCCCTTGCCGCTGGTCAGCGATACCTCGCGTTCCGACGACCAGCCGCCCATCAGCACTACGACGTGGAGATTTCGGTTCATTCAGTGCCGACCCGCTGGATTTCCCATTCGAGGGTGATGTTGGTCTTCGCCTGCACTCGGCGGCGGACTTCCTCGCCCAGCGCCTCGATGTCGGCACTTGTCGCGCTACCGAGATTGAGCAGGAAATTGCAATGCTTTTCCGACACTTGGGCATCACCGAGCTTGAGGCCGCGGCAGCCCGCCGCATCGATTAGTGCCCAGGCTTTATGCCCCGGCGGATTCTTGAAGGTTGACCCGCCCGTGCGGCTCCTCAGCGGCTGCGATTCTTCGCGGGCGCGGGCGATCGCGTCCATCTCGGCGCCGATCGCGTCGGGCTTGCCCGGAGTGCCTCGAAGGGTCGCCTCGACCACCACCGCGCCGACTGGGACTTCGCTGTGGCGGTAAGTGTAACCGAGCTTGTCGAGCGGCCACTCAACAACCGTCCCGTCACGCAGGACAAGCCGCGCCGAGACTAGGATGTCCTTGACTTCGCGGCCGTAGGCACCGCCGTTCATCCGCACGAATCCGCCGACCGTACCCGGGATTCCACGCAGGAATTCGAGACCTGCGATGCCTGCATCGCGTGCGGTCGAGGAAACGAGGATTCCGGAAGCTCCACCGCCGCAGCGAATGGTCACATCGTCGACGTTGTCGATTTTGGAAAAGGCCTTGCCGAGGCGAACGACCACGCCGGGGACTCCGCCGTCGCGGACGATCATGTTCGACCCGAGGCCGAGCGCCATCAGCGGCAGCTCGGGGTCAAGCTCGCGGAGGAAATCGACGAGATCGTCTTCATCCCTTGGCTCGAACAGCCATTGCGCATCGCCGCCGCTCTTGAACCACACGAGCGGAGCGAGCGGCGCGTTTGGGGTCAGCTTCCCCCGGACCTTGGGCTTGGTCGCGAGCTCGTTCACTTGCTCGCCCTCGCCTTGCAGATGCCGTCGACGAGCGATCCGGCCCATTTGGTAATGTCGCCCGCGCCCATGCAGATGATCATGTCGCCTTCAGCCGCCAAATCCCGAAGCGACCGGCACAGGTCGTCGAGGTCCGAAACGTCGCGCACCATCCGATGACCATGCGCCCGAAGTCCTTCGACAAGGGCATTGGAATCGACGCCATGGATCGGCTCTTCGCCCGCCGGATAGACGGGGGTCACAAGCACGACGTCGGCGTCGTTGAAGGCGTTCTGGAAGTCCTCCATCAGCGCCTGCAGCCGGCTGTAGCGGTGCGGTTGCATGACCGCGATGACGCGGCCCTCGGCGCCCTCGCGGGCAGCGGCGAGGACCGCTCGGATCTCGGTCGGATGGTGCGCGTAATCGTCGATAACAATCGCGCCATCGACTTCGCCAACCATGGTGAAGCGGCGCTTGACGCCGTCGAACTTGTCGAACCCGCGCACGATATCGTCGTCCGAAATGCCGAGCTCCAGCGCGACGGCAATCGCGGCGAGCGCGTTCTGGACATTGTGGCGGCCGGGCATGGAGACGTGGACCTGTTCAAGCACCCGGCGTTCGCCATCCTTGCCCAGGATCACCGCGTCGAACCTGCTTCCGCCGGGCACCGCGGAGATATTATCGGCGCGCACGTCGGCCAGCGCGGAAAAACCGTAGGTGACGATGCGCCGATCGCGGATTCGCCCGATGATGTTCTGCACTTCGGGGTGATCCACGCACAGCACGGCAAGGCCGTAGAAGGGCACGTTCTCGATGAACTCGACGAATGCGTCCTTCACCCGGTCGAAGTTGCCGTAATGTTCGAGATGCTCGGGATCGATATTGGTCACGACGGCGATCGTCCCGTCGAGGCGAAGGAAGCTGCCGTCGCTTTCGTCGGCCTCGATCACCCACCAGTCGCTTTTGCCGAGCCGGGCGTTTGAGCCGTAGCGGTTGATGATCCCGCCGTTGATCACCGTCGGGTCGAGCCCGCCGCCGTCGAGCAGCGCCGCGACCATCGACGTGGTCGTGGTCTTGCCGTGGGTCCCAGCGACCGCGACGGTCTTTTGCATGCGCATCAGCTCGGCGAGCATTTCGGCCCGCCGCACGCGCGGCAGGCGACGCTCCGCGGCGGCCACCATCTCGGGATTGCCGTCCTTGATCGCCGACGAGCAGACGACCACGGCGGCATCGCCGAGATTGTCGGGCGAATGGCCGATGCTGACGGGAATGCCGGCCTTGCGCAGCTTTTCGACGACGTAGCTCTCGGCGACGTCCGAGCCCTGAACCTTGTAGCCGAGCTGGTGCATCACTTCGGCAATTCCCGACATGCCGATCCCGCCGATCCCGACGAAGTGGATCGTGCCGATGTCGGTGCCCATGGCCTTCATCATGCCGGCACACCATTGGCCGGAGCGGATTGAACGCGCGGAGTCAGGACCGGCCCAACCGCAAGCGGGGATAGGCCGTTGCCGACCCGCTCGACGAGGTCGGCGAGATCGCGCGCCGCGTGCGGGCGGCCGACCGACATCGCGCGCGCCGCGGCATTGTTGAGCGCGACCGGATCCATCGCCAGCGCTTCGATCTGGCGAGCGAGCACCTCCGGAGTGAAGTCGGCCTGCTGGATCGTGCGCGCGCCCCCGGCCCGGGTGATTTCACGAGCATTGGCGGTCTGATGGTCGTCGGTCGCCGACGGGAACGGGATCAGGATCGCCGGCCGACCGGCAACGGTCAGTTCGGCGAGCGACGAAGCCCCCGCGCGGCCGATCACGAGATGCGCGTCGGCGAGCTTGTCGGGCATGTCCTCGATGTAGGTCGTGAGCTCCGCCGGAATCCCAAGCTCAGCATAAGTCTTGCGTACCCGCTCGATGTCGTCGGGGCGGCATTGCTGGACGACCTGCAGCCGGCGGCGAAGCGAGGGCTGGAGCATGCCGAGCCCGTCGGGCACGACTTCGCCCAGCACGGTCGCGCCCTGGCTTCCGCCGGTAATGAGGATTTTCAGCGGAGCAAACTCGTCGAACGGCGGGAAAGGCAGCTCGCCGAGCCGGGCGACGGCTTCGCGGACGGGATTGCCCACGAGCACGCTCTTCGACTTGTGCTTCGGCTTCAGCCGGTCGACCTCGTCGTAGGCGGTGCCGATCGCTTCGGCCTCGCCGGCGAGCAGCCGGTTGACCCGGCCGAGCACCGCATTCTGCTCGTGAAGCACGGTGGGGACGTGCATCGCCGAGGCGGCGAGCAGCGAGGGGAATGCGGGATAGCCGCCGAAGCCGACCACCGCGTCGGGCTTATGCTCACGATACAGCCTCTTGGCTTCGCCGCGGCCCTTGACGACCGAGCCAAGCGCCTTGAGCCAGGCGATGGGCCCGCCGCGCATCCTCCCTGCAGGCAGGATGTGGACGGGAACGCCTTCGAACAGGCCGGGGAAGCGCGCTCCGCGATCGTCGGTGATCAGCAGCACGCCATGGCCGCGGCTCTTCAGCTCCGCGGCGAGTGCGTGGGCCGGCACCATATGTCCGCCGGTCCCTCCAGCGGCCAAAACAAAGTTCATGTAGTCAGGCTCTCTCCGCTCCACTTCACCACATATGGTGAACGGGTCAGATACGGGTTCCGGCGCGTGAAGGCGAGCAGCAAACCCATGCCGATCGACAGTGCGAGCATCGATGAACCGCCGTAGCTGATGAAGGGCAAGGTCATGCCCTTCGACGGCGCCAGCTGGACGTTGACCATCATGTTGATGAGCGCCTGCAACCCGAACTGGATGACGAGGCCCGCGGCGGCGAGAATGGCGAAGCTATTATCCTCGTCCAGGAGCTTGATCAGCACGCGCGCGACGATGCCGAGGTAGAGCAAGGCGATGGCGAAGCAGGCGATGAGCCCGAACTCCTCGCCGATCACCGAGAAGATGTAGTCGGTATGCGGCTCGGGGAGTCCGAATTTCCGGGTGCCGCCGCCCGGGCCCATCCCGAACAGGCCGCCCGCGGTCAGCGTTCGCATCGCATTGTCGGTCTGGAATGTATCGCCCGTGCCGAACAAGAACTCGTCGATGCGCAGGGTTGCGACGTCGTAAAAGAAATAAGCGAGAATGACCCCGGCGACTGCGACGGCGCCAAGGATGGCCAGCGTGCGCAATTTGACCCCGGCGAGCGCGAGCATCGCGATCCAGACCGCGGCGAAGATGATCGTCGATCCGAAGTCGGGCTGTTTCATCAGGAGGTAGGCGACGGCGCCCACCACGATTGCGGAGATCGGGAAGATCGGAAGCGACTTGTCGCCGTCCTTGAGGCTCAGCAGCCACGCCATGGCGACGACGAAGAAGGGCTTCAAAAACTCCGAAGGCTGGACTTGCCCCACGCCGAAATTGATCCAGCGTTTGGCGCCGTTCACCTCGGGTCCGAGGATGGGAACGAAGATCAGCAGGACGAAGAAAAAGGCGGCGCCGAACAGGCTCAAGCGCCGGGCGCGCTCGCGCGGCATCATCGAAATGCCGATCATCACGGGAATGCCGATCGCGATCCAGGCGAGCTGCCGCCAGAAATAATAGAGTTCCGAGAAGCGGACGTTGCCGCCGGAATAGCGCTCGGCCGCCGCGGGCGAGGCGGCCGCGACCGCGATCAGCCCGATCCCGATCAATACCGCCAGGAGGAGCAGCAGGACCTTGTCGATCTCCCAGAACCAGCGGCCGATCGAGCTCGTGTCGGAGCGGCCGTAATGGCCGGGGTCCATCAGCGCGGCTTTCTCTCTGATCTTGCCGGAAATGCTGCCGATCATAACCCCTCCACCAGGTGCCGGAACTGGTCGCCGCGGTCCTCGAAATCGCGAAACTGGTCGAAGCTGGCGCAGGCCGGCGACAGCAAAACCGTGTCGCCGCCTTCCGCCTCTGCCGCAGCCTCTCCCACCGCCCGCTCGAGCGTTTCGCACTCTGCCACGTCCATGTGCGGCGACAAGAG
>Ga0070659_100001985_pt1 | contig 14617 bp, 12 predicted proteins | sample KBSC23metaG_FD_64666 | JGI IMG/M metagenome (GOLD analysis project Ga0070659, IMG submission 64666) | Corn rhizosphere microbial communities from Kellogg Biological Station, Michigan, USA - KBS C2-3 metaG | ecosystem: Host-associated > Plants > Roots > Rhizosphere > Soil ... | reverse complement strand
CTGGCGCGGGAGATCGCCCGGCACGACAAGCTCTACCACGACCAGGACGCGCCGGAGATTTCCGACGCCGAATATGACGCGCTGGTCCGCGAAAACCGCGAGCTGGAAGAGCGCTTCCCGCAGCTGGTGCGGGCGGATTCGCCATCGAAGCGGCTCGGTGCAGCGCCGACAAGCGCGCTCGCCAAGGTCGCGCATGCGCGGCCGATGCTCAGCCTCGACAATGCGTTTGCCCCCGAGGAAGTCGAGGAGTTCGTCGCGCGCGTGAAGCGCTTCCTCAAGCTGCCGCCGGACGCATTCGTGGCGTTCACGGGTGAGCCGAAGATCGACGGGCTCAGCTGCTCGCTGCGCTACGAGAAAGGCGAGCTGGTCCTCGGCGCCACGCGCGGCGACGGCACCGTGGGCGAGGATGTGACGCAGAACGTGCGCACCATCGGCGACGTGCCGCAGCGGATCGCGAACGCGCCCCACGTGCTCGAAGTGCGCGGCGAAGTGTACATGTCGAAAGCGGACTTCGAGGCGCTGAACGAGCGGCAAGAAGCGGCGGGCGGAAAGATCTTCGCCAACCCGCGCAATGCGGCGGCGGGCTCGCTGCGGCAGAAAGACCCAAGCATCACAGCGTCGCGCCCGCTCCGGTTCCTCGCACATGGCTGGGGCGAGATCAGCGAACCGCTCGCGGAAACGCAGCTCGACGCGATGAAGCGGATCGAGGGCTTCGGCATTCCGGTTACCGATCTGCTCGTACGCTGCAACTCGGTCGAGGAGATGCTCGCCCACTATCGCGCGATCGAAAAAGCGCGGGCGGACCTGCCGTTCGACATCGACGGCGTGGTCTACAAGGTCGACCGGCTCGATTATCAGGAGCGGCTCGGCCAGGTTGCGCGCGCGCCGCGCTGGGGCCTCGCGCACAAATTCCCCGCTGAGAAGGCCGAGACCACGCTCGAGGCGATCGACATCCAGGTCGGCCGCACCGGCAAGTTGACACCTGTCGGCCGTTTGAAGCCGGTCGGCGTCGGCGGCGTGATCGTCGCCAATGTCACGCTCCACAACCGCGACGAGATTCAGCGCCTGGGCCTGCGCATCGGCGACCGCGTGCGCATCCAGCGCGCCGGCGACGTGATCCCGCAGGTGGTCGAGAACCTGACCCGCGACGAGCCGCGTCCCGCCTACGAATTCCCGACGCGCTGCCCGATGTGCGATTCGGAAGCGGTCGCGGAGGAAGGCGAAGTCGACGTTCGCTGCACCGGTGGCCTGATCTGCCCGGCCCAGCGGTTCGAGCGGCTGCGGCATTTCGTCTCCCGCGGCGCGCTCGACATCGAGGGGCTGGGGGAGAAGAGCATCGCCGAGTTCATCGAGCTCGGCTGGCTGAGTTCACCAGCCGGCATCTTCCGCCTCCGCGACCACCGCGACGAGTTGCTCGGCCGGGAGGGATGGAAGGAGAAGTCGGTCGACAACCTCCTCGCCGCAATCGAGGCCAAGCGTCGGCCCGACGGGCCGCGCTTCCTGTTCGGCCTCGGCATCCGCCATGTCGGGATCGTCACGGCGCGCGACCTGCTCAAATGCTTCGGCACGATCGAGGAGCTGCGCCGCGTGGCGCTGGCGGACGGCGGGGAGGAAGAGTTGTCGTCGGTGCAGGGCGTCGGCCCAATCGTCGCGGAAGCCGTGCATGATTTCTTCCATGAGAAGCATAACCAGCAGGTGCTCGACGACCTCCTGTCCGAAGTCTCGCCGCAGGCCTTCGTCAGCGACGCGAAGCAGACCGAGTGGAGCGGCAAGACCATCGTCTTCACCGGCAGCCTCGAAACCGTGAGCCGCGACGAGGCCAAGGCCCAGGCCGAGCGCCTCGGCGCCCGCGCCGCCGGCTCGGTGAGCGCCAAGACGGACTTGGTGGTTGCCGGACCTGGCGCGGGCTCAAAGCTCAAGAAGGCCGAGGAACTTGGCATCCGCGTGGTCAACGAAGCGGAATGGGCGCGGATCGTGGCGGAGGCTTAACCCGATGACACGTAGGATATTGTTTCTAACTGGAATAGCAGGCGTTGCGGCTTCTACGCCGCCGATGGGTTCAGCAATCGCCACGGCCTTGGATTACGACGATCTGCGAACGTCGCATGGACTACAGCCCTGAGCACGAGGAATGTCGAGACCTTGGATCGAACCGCGGGAATGGCCGCATCGTCAATTCCCGCCTTTGTGCCAAGCGAGACACGATCGTCCGATTTGAAACTCGCGTGTCTTACACCCCGACAAGCCTTCACGGCATTGAAGTGGCGACCGTGTCCGATCGGACCGGCCGATTCCTCCGAGAGCTGAGAACAGAAACTAACGGTCAACGTATCGGCGAGTGCAAGAAGTAGCCGTTATTGCGACCCGCTCGTCCGGCGGATGAAGTCGGCGACATTGTCGTGCAGCTCCACCAAGGTCGGCGGGTGGACGTACACCATGTGGCCCGACTGATAGTAATGATACTCGACGTTGCCGAGCAGCGCGGGCGGCACGGGCAAATGCCGCATCTCCATCTTGCCCTCGAAGTAAGGCGTCGACACGTCGAAATAGCCGCCGTTGACCATTACCTTCATGTCGGGGTTCTGCTTCATCGCCGTGGCGAGGTCGGGCAGCACGTTGGGCAGCATGATGAGCGGCTTGTCGGCTCCGGGCGGCTGATGCTTGTAGTCCCACTTGCCGTAGATCGGGATGCCCGACTTGAACTGGATGTCGGGCGTGTAGTGGAGCTGGTCGCGGACGTAATTGTGCCACGCGGCGATGTAGGCCGCGCCGATTGCGGAGCCCTGCGGGTCGTAGCTCGCGACCTTGCTTAAGGGATCGAGCGTCGCCCCGACGAAGCGCGTGTCGAGCGTGCCAGTGGTCAGCGCCTGGTCGCCCATCAGCTCCTTCTGGAACGCGCCATATTCGATGCGGAGGTTGGTCTTGAGCAGATAGGGGGCGGACAGGCCCGTGTAGGCCGCGAGCTGCTGTGCGATCCGCTGCTTCTCCGCGCCAGGCAAAGCGTCGCCCTTCAGAAGCGCAGCCATGTAATCGGTCGTCGCGAATTGCTCGACGCTCGCGAGGAAGGCCTGGAGGTCCGCCGGGCGGTTGCCGAGCTTGTTGAAGTACCAGGCCGTCGCCGCATAAGTCGGAAGCGCGACCACGTACGGCATGTCGATCCCCGGATTGAGCTGCGGGTCGTCGGGCATGAAGTCCCAGTTCAGGATGTCCGACAGCAGGATCACGCCACTGAGGTCGACGTCGGCATTCTGGAGGGCGAGCGACAGGCCCGCGGCGCGCATCGTCCCGTAACTCTCGCCGAACACGTATTTGGGCGAGCGCCAGCGGTCGTACTTGGTCAGGAACTGGGTGATGAAGTCGGTGAAGGCGTGGATGTCCTGGTCAACTCCGTAGAAGGCCTTCTCCTTGTCCTTGCCGGCGACGCGCGAATAGCCCGTGCCGGGTGCGTCGATGAACACGAGGTCGGATGCATCGAGCAAGCTCTGATCGTTGTTGACCGTCGAATAAGGCGAGTTGGTGTGCTTGGTGTCGATCGTCTGCACGCGCACCGGCCCGAATGCGCCCATGCGCAGCCACACGGTCGAGGAGCCGGGGCCGCCGTTGAACAGGAAGGTGATCGGCCGAGTGGCGGACGGAACTCCCTGCCTGAAGTAAGCCGTGTAGAACATCGACGCTTCGGGCTTGGGCGTGTTCTTGTCCTTGTCGGACTTGTTGGACTTGTCCGCGTCGGCCTCGAGCGCGTCGGTGTCCGACCAATCCTTGGCGTGGACGACGAGTGTTCCGGCGATGGCGTCGAACGCGATCGGCTGGCCGCCCACGGTCACCGTTCCGGACGAGCGCACCTCGCTCGGCTGAAAGAACGGCTTCAGCGGTTGGCTTTCGTCCGTCTTCTTCGCCGCCTCGGTCTTCGGCGGATGCGCGGTGCGCGCTTTCGCATGGTGAGTGACAGGCGCGGCGAACGCGGTGCTGGAGATTGCGAGCAGAGTGGCAGCAAGGAAGAGCTTCATGCCACGGCTGATTGCAGCGGCTTTCCTGAGAAACAAGAGGGGAGGGCGGTTAGGCTGGCCGTTCGCAGACCAGCACCGGCCACTCGCCGAAGCCGCGATCGCGGACGGTGAGGCCTTCGTCCTCATACGCGCCGGCGACGCGCTCGGCCTGGCTGTCGAGCAACCCGGCGAGGAGGATCGTCCCGCCCGGCGCAAGCGCGTTCGCGAAATCCGGCGCGAGCTCAATGAGCGGTCCGGCGAGGATGTTGGCCATGATCAGGTCGAACGGGGCCCGGGCGGAAAGCAGCGGCGAATCCATGCCGTCCGCTTGGGCGAGCAAAACCTCTCGGGGGCCGTGACCGACCTTCACATGGTTGATCGTGGCATTATCGCGCGCCACGTCGATTGCGACCGGATCGATGTCGGTCGCGATGCACTTCGCTCCGGGCCAGAGCGCAAGCGCCGCGAAGGCGAGCAGTCCGGTTCCGGTCCCGATGTCCGCGACGTTCGCATAAGCCGCGCCGGAGCGCTCCAGGCTATCCAGCGCGGCGAGGCAGCCGGAAGTCGTCGCATGCTGCCCGGTCCCGAAGGCCAGGCTCGCATCGATCTCGAACGCGATCGTGCCGGGCGGCCGCGAACGGTAGATCGGCGTGTGCACGTAGAAGCGCCCGGCACGGATGGGCTGTAGCCCCTGCTGGCTCATCGTCACCCAGTCCGCTTCGCCGAGCTGTTCGATATGCGCGGGACCTGAGCCAAGCCGCTTCAGAAGATCCAGGTCTTCGGGCCTCGGTTCATGATCGAAATAAGCGTGGATCAGCCATTCGTCGGGCTTCGATTCGTCAGGCTCGTCGGCAACGAGGGTGGGCGGATTGTCGCCGAATTCGGGCAGATCCTCCATCGTCCCGATCGCCTCGCCATCGGCGCGCGAGCAGGCGATCGTCACCCGCCAGCTCACTTGCCGGCCTTCTCCTTCGCGAGACGTTCATCGAGCTGCTTCGTGATCCCCGCGGCATAGTTGCGGCAGGCGGCGGGATCGTCGAGCGGCTGGCCCCTGCCGAGCCGCTTCACGAGATCGCTGGCCGACGGGTGCGGCGACAGCAGGATCTCGCAATTCAGGCTCGCGACCTTGGCGATGCTCGCACGGTACGCGGCGAGGTACGCCGGATGGTCGCTGAACCGATAGCTGTCGTTGCTCTTGGGCGTCAGGCTGTCGGCATAGACGATCTGCCGGCACACGCCCCCGTCGCAGCTGCCCCAGTGCCAGGTGAGCGCGCCCGGCGTGTGGCCGGGAGTCTCGACTGCGGTGAGGATCGTATTGCCCAGCCGTACCTGCTCGCCGTCATGGACGATGTGGTCGACGTGCACGCCCGGGAAGGGCTTGTTGAGGCCCTGTTGCGGGTCGTCCGCGCTCGCCAGTCCGCTCTCGAGGACCTTGGCGGCCGCGGCCGAGGCATAGACCTGGGCGCCGGTCATTTGCTGCAGCTTGGCCAGGCCGCCGACATGGTCCGAATGCTCATGGCTGTGGAGCAGGATTCTCACGTCATGGAGATTGAAGCCAAGGCTTTCGATGTTCCTCGCGATGAGAACCGCCGCGTCTTCGGGGCCGCCGTCGATCAAGATGTCGCCGGCTCGGTCGGTGATGAGGATCGCGGAAATGCCGCAGGTGCCAACCAGGTAGGTGTTGCCGTGGATTCGGACCGGGGGGGCGGGTTTGTCCCAGTCGTCCCAATCCTTGCAGGCGGCGGCAAACTGCGGTCCCGCCGTCTCGATCGGCGCGATCGGCTTCTCGACGGCCGGTGGAGGCCTTCCCAGCGGAACGACGATCTGCTGCGCCGCGAGCAACAGGGCGAGACTAACGAACGTAGCTGGCTCCGTTGACATCGATGACGCTGCCGGTCGCCGAGGCTGGAGCATCGACCGCCAGCCAGCGGATCACCTCGGCCACCTCGTCGGTCGAGGCAACCCGCCCGAGCGGGATGTCGGCGACGATCTTCGCTCCGCCGCGGCCCTGCAAATATTCCTCCGTCATCTCCGATACGGTGAAGCCCGGCGCGATGCCGAAGCAGAGAATATTCTCGGCACCGTATCCGCGCGCGATCGTCCGGGTCATGCTCACCATTGCACCTTTCGAAGCGGCATAATGCCAGTGCTGAGGTGAATCCCCGCGAAACGCGGCACGGCTCGCGATGTTGACGATTCGGCCGCCACCGCCGCGATCGAGGAAGTGAGATACGGCAAGGCGGCTGAGATCGGCCGCGGCCTGGAGGTTGATGGTCAGTGTCCGCTGCCACGCCGCATGCCATTCGTCATCGGTCGCATTGTCGGCGACGGATTCGTAGATGCCCGCATTGTTGACCAGCACGTCGATGCGGTCGTCGAGCTCGGCGAGCGCCGTTTCCCAGATATTGCGCGGGGCCGCCGGATCGGTGAGGTCGCCCGCGATCAGGCTGTCGCTACCCTTCGTTGAGTGACCGACCACATTGTGGCCCGTCTTCTTCAAGAGCGCATAAGCCGCGGCGCCGATCCCACGGCTTGCTCCGGTGATGAGGATGTTCATGACCCCCGCCTAGCGCTGCGCGCGCGGCGGGGGAAGAATTACGCCGCGATGCCGCTCACGAATTCCTTGGCGCTCGCCTTGAAGTTGGCGATCTGCTCGGAGAAGCGCCCGAAGCCCTGCTCGACCTGGTCGATGTCCTTGGCGACATTTTCGGTGTCGCTACGGATCGCGGCGATCGTCGAGCTCATCGAATCGGCCGCGAGCGCCGTCTCGTCGACCGCGGCGGTGATCATCGTCACCGTCTGCGCCTGGAGCTCCATCGCTTCGCGGATGCGGTCGGCGGAGGTCTGGACCTCTTCGACCGTGCCCTGGATCGATCCGTTGGCTTCGACCGTCTGCTTGGTCGCCTGCTGGATCGCCGTGATCTTGGCGGTGATGTCGTCTGTCGCGCGGGCGGTCTGGGAGGCGAGGCTCTTCACTTCCTGCGCGACGACCGCGAAGCCGCGGCCGGCGTCACCGGCACGCGCCGCCTCGATAGTGGCGTTGAGCGCGAGGAGGTTGGTCTGCCCCGCGATGTCGCGGATCAGGCTGAGGATCGATTCGATCGCTTCCACGTGCGCGCTCAATGCCTGGCTGACCTTCACCGCCTGGCTGGCCTGGTCTCCGGCGCGCGTGGCGACGCCCGCGGCGACTTCGACCTCGGCACGGGCGTCCTCGATCGCGCGGATTAGGCCGGCGGCGGTCTGGGCGGCTTCGCGCATCGCGACCGCGGACTGCTCGGCGGCGGCGGCGACTTCGCTCGTCTTGCCGAGCATTCCGCGCGCGGAAGCGGCGGTCGAGCGAGTGCGCTCGGTGAGCGCCTTCGACTGATCGGTGCTGGCGCGGACGAGCTCAGTCACCCGGCGCTCGAACTGCTCGCTTTCCTGGCCTCGCGCGTTCGCTGCTTCGATCGCCTCGAGCAGCGCGACCTGCGCCAGGATGATGTCGGTCTCATAGGTCTTCAGGCGAAGGAAAGCGCCGACGCACTCGTTCAGCTTCTGCGGGTCGGCGGCGAAACGGTCGACGATTCGCGCGACGATTCGCGACGCGGTGTCGGAGCGCGCGGCCATATAGACCGGCACCGAGGTCTTCTCGCGATAGATTCGGCGGCCATATTCGGCGATGCCCTGGATCCAGTCGGCGTTGACCTTGGCGGAATAGACGTTGGCGTAAAGCGCCGCGCGTTCGGGGCCGAACTGTGCGGTGATCTCCTCGGCGATGAGGTCGGCCACGTTCTCGCGCAGAAATGCGATGTCGCGGTCGAGCGACCCGTCGGGATTGTAGGCCGCCAGCCGTGCCTTGACCTGCTGGTCCGTCAGCTGCTGCAGCTGTCCAGTCTCGCTCATCGATCCGCTCTCCGTTGTTCGCTCATTCGCCTGTTGGACGATGCTCTTGCCGCAGAATGGTTAAGAGGCGGTTAGGCGAACTTCCGAAACTTGCCTCTCGCAGGAGCGCGCCCTAAGCGCCGGGACCATGGCAAGCACGAGACCTCGCCCGCTTTCCCCACACCTGACGATCTGGCGCTGGGGCCCTCACATGATCGTTTCGATCCTTCACCGCGCGACGGGCATCGCACTGTCCCTCGCGGGCCTCGCGATCCTCACCTGGTGGCTGATGGCGCTTTCCGGGGGCGCGGCGCCCTACGCGGCCTTCGAGAAGGCCGCGCACCACCCGGTCGGCATCATTGTCCTCGTCGGCCTCACGTGGAGCTTCTTCCAGCATTTGCTTTCGGGCATCCGCCACCTCAGCATGGACACCGGCGCGGCATTTGAGCTTGGCGCCAACAAGACCTTCGCGATCCTGACTATCGTCGGCTCGGTTCTGCTCACCGCGGCGCTCTGGGTCTATCTCCTGGAGTACCGGCCATGAGCCTCGGCGACAGCGCAACCCCGCTGGGGAAGGTCCGCGGCCTTGGCTCCGCGCGGGAGGGCGGCGAGCATTGGCTGACCGAGCGCGTGACCAGCATCGCGCTGCTGCTGCTCGGCGTCTGGTTCCTCGCTTCGTTGCTGCTGCTTCCGAAGCTCGACCAGACGACGCTGCTCGAATGGCTGCACGCGCCGAGCGGCGCGATCCCTATGGCGCTGCTGATCGTGGTCGGGTTCAAGCATGCGCTCGACGGCGTGAAGGTCACCGTCGACGATTATGTTCACGAGCCCGGGAATAATTTCGTGATCAACACTTTGCTGTTGTTCCTGGCGGTTGCCGGCGGTGCGATGGCGCTGTTCGCGCTCGGCACGATTGCGTTCGGAGCCATCGGTTGAGCGCCTACCAGATCGTCGACCATACCTATGACGTCGTCGTCGTTGGGGCCGGCGGCTCGGGCCTCCGGGCGACAATGGGCGCAGCGGAGCATGGCCTCAAGACCGCGTGCGTGACCAAGGTCTTCCCGACCCGAAGCCACACCGTTGCCGCGCAGGGCGGCATCGCCGCCAGCCTCGGCAACATGGGACCGGATCACTGGACGTGGCACATGTACGATACGGTCAAGGGCTCCGACTGGCTCGGCGACCAGGACGCGATCGAATATCTTTGCCGCGAAGCGCCCGCCGCCGTCATCGAGCTCGAGCATATGGGCCTGCCCTTCAGCCGGACCGAGGAAGGCAAGATCTACCAGCGCGCCTTCGGCGGAATGACCCAGGACTTCGGCCAAGGCCCGCCCGCGCAGCGCACCTGCGCAGCCGCCGACCGGACGGGCCACGCGATGCTCCACACGCTCTATTCGCAGAGCCTGAAGCACGACGCCGACTTCTTCGTCGAATATTTCGCGATCGACCTCATCATGCAGGACGGCGCGTGCCGCGGCGTGGTCGCGCTCAACCTCGACGACGGCTCGATCCACCGCTTCCGCGCGCAGGCGGTGGTGCTGGCGACGGGCGGATACGGGCGTATCTATTTCACCGCCACGTCGGCGCACACCTGCACCGGCGACGGCAATGCCATGGTGCTTCGCGCCGGACTTCCGCTGCAGGACATGGAGTTCGTCCAGTTCCACCCGACCGGTATTTACGGCGCCGGCGTGCTGATCACCGAAGGCGCGCGCGGCGAGGGCGGCTATCTGACCAATTCGGAAGGCGAGCGCTTCATGGAGCGCTACGCGCCCCACGCGAAGGACCTCGCCAGCCGCGATGTCGTCTCACGCTCCGAGGCGATGGAAATCCGCGAAGGCCGCGGCGTCGGCGAGCATAAGGACCATATCTTCCTTCACCTCGACCATATCGATCCCAAGATCCTGCATGAGCGGCTGCCGGGGATTACGGAAACAGCGAAGACCTTCGCCGGCGTCGACCTGACCCGACAGCCGATCCCGGTCGCGCCGACCGTCCACTATACGATGGGCGGCATTCCCACGAACTATCATGGGGAGGTCGTCACCCTGAAAGACGGCAATCCCGACGCGGTCGTGCCCGGACTGTTCGCGGTCGGCGAAGCGGCCTGCGTCAGCGTCCATGGCGCCAACCGCCTGGGCTCCAACAGCCTGATCGACCTCGTCGTGTTCGGCCGCGCCGCGGGCATGCGGCTCAATGAGGTCGTGAAGAAGAACGCCTTGCCCGAGCCGCTGCGGGACGATGCCGCCGAGCTCGCGCTCACCCGCCTCGACACGTTCCGCCATGCCGAGGGCGGCAGCCCGACGGCCGAGATCAGGCTGGAGATGCAGCGCACCATGCAGTCCGACTGCGCGGTGTTCCGCACAGATCGCACGCTCGCCGACGGCGTCGCGAAGATCGACAAGGTCTATCGGCGCATGGTCGACATCCACGTCACCGACCGCAGCCTCATCTGGAACAGCGATCTCGTCGAGACGCTCGAGCTCGACAACCTCATCGCCCAGGCCGTGGTGACGATGCGTTGCGCTGACAACCGCAAGGAAAGCCGCGGCGCGCACATGCAGGAGGATTATCCCGAGCGCGACGACAAGAACTGGATGAAGCACACCATCGCCTGGCTCGACGGCTGGGGCGGCAAGGGCGGCGGCGTGAAAATCGACTACCGCCCCGTCCACGACTTCACGCTCACCGACGACATCCAGTACATCGAGCCCAAGAAGCGGGTGTACTGACCGGGTGGAAATTCGCGAGGCGCGCGTATCCGATGCCGAAGCGATCAGCGATGTCTTGGAAGAACTCATCGCTGCGGGGCGACGGACGAAGCCAGGCCACGCCGATTTCGCGCTCTCGCATTACATTCGACATCCCGATCGGCTGCATTGCTTCGTCGCGGTCGGCGAGAATGGCAGGATTCTCGGCCTGCAGTCGCTAAAGCTCGCGCGCGAGGGCAATGCCTACGGCACGCCGACGGGCTGGGGAATCATCGGCACGCACGTCAGGCCATCGGCTGCCCGAATGGGCATCGGATCGCGGCTGTTCTCGGCAACGGTGGCGGGTGCGCGGCAAGCAAAGCTGCCGGCGATCGAGGCATATATCGGCGAGGCGAACAGCGCTGCCTTGGACTACTATGAGGCCTTGGGCTTCAGGGCCTACCGCCATTCGGACGGAGCCGTTTGCAAGGCATATCGGCTGAGGGAATGAAGCGCGTCCTGATCATCGGGGGCTACGGCAATTTCGGAAGCTACATCGCTCGCGAGCTTGCCACCCATCCGAACATCGCGCTGCTCATCGGCGGCCGTTCCAAGAGCAAAGGCGATGCGTTCGCGGCCAGTCTCGATGCAGTGAATCTCGCGGGCGGGTGCGCGCTCGACATTGATGGCGACATCGAGAAACGGCTTCGGGAAATCAGGCCGGACATCGTCATCCACACTAGCGGGCCGTTCCAATCCCAGAACCATCGCGTCGCGCGCGCCGCAATCGCGGCGGGGGCGCACTACCTCGACCTCGCCGACGCGCGGCATTTTGTCGCGACGATCGGCGAGCTGGATGAAGACGCGAAAGCGGCCGGAGTTGCGGTGATTGCGGGCGCAAGCTCGGTGCCGTGCCTGACCGCCGCTTTGGTCGATCGCTACAAGCCGCGTTTCGCCCGGCTCGAAAGGGCGGTCTACGGCATCGCCGCGGCGCAGGCGACGAACCGTGGGCTCGGGACTGCGGCGGCGATCCTCAGCTATGTCGGCAAGTCTTTCGCCATCCTTTCGAACGGCAAGCGGAAACGCGTGTTCGGCTGGCAGGGCTTGCATGCCGTCCGCTATCCCGAGCTCGGCACGCGGCTGTTCGGTTTCTGCGATATTCCGGACCTGGACCTCTTCCCGCGGCGCTATCCCGACCTGCAAGAGCTTCGCTTTGTCGCCGGCCACGAGGTCAAGCTGTTGCACATCGGAACCTGGCTGCTCAGCTGGGCCGTTCGCCTCGGCATCGTTCGATCGCTGTCGCCTTACGCGGAGCAGCTGCTGGGGCTCTCCTTTCTGTTCGATCCGCTCGGTTCCGACGAAAGCGGATTTCATATGTTCCTCGCCGGCGTCGACCATCATGGTCGCGCCCTTCAAATCCGCATCTTCATGGTCGCCCGTCAGGTGCACGGTCCCTTCATCCCCTGTGTCCCGGCGATCCTGCTCGCCAAGCGGATCGCCGCCGGCGAGGATCTTCCCCCCGGCGCCCGGCCATGCCTCGATCTTGTCACGCTCGATGAAATCATGAGCGCCATCGCCCACCTGGATATCGACACGATCGTTACCGGTCCAAACCTCGATGAACGATGGCTTGCCTCTCCGCGATGACGGCGGTTCGGGAGGAATGCTCCGCCATTGCGGGGCACAACCGCCACAGAGCAGCGATTGTTGCCAAATCTATCGATTGGCCCACCGACGAGATATGCTGCGTGTCTTCGGCAGGCGGTCGGGGAGGGCCTCCCATGCGTTTGGTAATCGGAATTCTCGCCTTCAGTGCACTCGCGGTTGGCGCGCCGGCAAAGACACCGCGCTTGGATCCCTCAGCTCTCAGCCACGGTGCGCCGTGGCAGGCGGAAATCTACAGCGGTTACGTCTATTCGGATCAGGAGCGTCACGGCCGGCCGCAGTGGGACATGGCGCACCGTTGCGGCGGCTCGTACATCGCGCCGCACTGGGTGCTCACGGCCGCGCACTGCTTCTACCACGACAGGTCGAACGGGGACCCGGAGAAGCTTGTTCCGTGGAAGGAGAATGGCTGGCGCATCCGCCTCGGCGCCCGCGACCTGCCATCAAGGGAGGGAGTCACCTTTCTCATCGATCGGGTCGTCATTCATCCTGGCTTCGTTCACGCGACGTTTGCCAATGACGTGGCGCTCGCGCACTTCGTCGCCGATGATCGGACGGGCAACGATCACGCCTGGCATGTCGCCCCAATCGCCCTGAACGACGGACCACCTCTTGGCTTCGGCCAGCCTGTCAGCGCGAGCGGCTGGGGCAGGACCAGGAACTCGGAGGATGCGCCCACCAACCCGGAGCTGGATTCGGTTACCATGCATACGGTCGGATGTGACTGGGACCCGGTCTACAAAGGGAAGACGAACGGGGGCAATCTGTGCGCCTTCGGCAAAGGCAAGGACGCTTGTCAGGGGGACAGCGGCGGTCCGTTAATCCGCGCTGGTGGAAGCCCGGTGCTCGTTGGGATCGTGAGCTGGGGCGTCAGTTGCGGAGAGCATCCGGGCGTATACGTCCGGATCGACCGTGACCATTATCTCGGCTGGATCAACCGCACGATTGCGGCGGATTCTTCGTCCCGAAGGTGAACTAGCGACCGTCGCCGCTGCTGCGACCGTCGCCGCTGCTGCGGCCGTCACCGCTGCTTCGGCCATCACCGCTGCTCCGGCCGTCGCCGCTACTGCGGCCATCACCACTGCTTCGGCCGTCGCCGCTGCTTCGGCCACCGCCGCCGCTGCGTCCCGTGGCGCGACCGAGCTTATCCTTCAGTTCGGCCAGGTCATCTTTGCCCAAGGCTTCGTCGGACTCGTCAGTGACGGGCTTTCCCCCGGTGATCATTGGATTTCTCCTTCCGAGCAATCGTCGCGGATAATCTCATGGAATCGCCCGGCGCGATAGGCTTCGACTTACGCTGCGTTCAATGCCCTGAGAAAGCGGGTGAATCGCTGATCGCGCCGAAGCGGATCGAGCATCACGTCGGTTGCCGCATAGGTGAGGCCGGAGTCCCCCACTTGAAGCGCGCGAGCGAGCTTTTGCAGTGATTCGTCGGCGCGGCCCCATTGGGCCAGCACCTCCGCCTGCTGGTACACGGCGGCGTCGCCGACCTGCGACTGGAGGTCCGCGAATGCCTTCTGAGCCGCTGCATGATTGCCAAGCCGGTTTTGGGCGATGGCGATGCCGGTCAGGCGAAACTCAGGTCCGGGCTCGGCCTCGAACTCCTTGAGCGCTTCGTTCGTCCGACCGAGACCGAGAAGCGAATTTCCCACGAGCGAGTGCGCGAAGGTCATTTTCGGGTTGAGCTGCAGTGCCCGCCGCAGCGGCGGCAACGCATCGGCGTAGCGGCGCGCGGCGTAGGCGACTGACCCCTGCGCACGGAAAGCCCTCGGATTGAGCGGATCGAGCAGCACTGCCCGGTCGACCGCGGCCTTCGCCTCGGCCGGACGGCCCGCGCGGGAACAATAAAGCGCGTAGAGCAAGGCAATGTCGGCGTTGCCGTATCCGAGCCTGTAAGCGCGCTGGTACGAAGGCCAGGCGCCCTGAATATCGAGCTTTCCGGCGAAGATCGCATAGGCGAGCGCAAGGTGCCCCTCGGCAAGGTTCGGCGCGAGAGCCACTGCACGTTGGGCAGCAGCAATCGCTTCCGAGTAGAGCGGTTTAAGCTGCTCGGCCGTGGCGTGTTCGCCCGCAATCACCGAAAGAGACCGCGACCGCGCCGCGTGGGCGAGGGCGAACTTTGGATCTTCGGCGATCGCCATTTCGAAATGGGTCAGCGACGCGCGGTCGCTTGCCTCGTCCTTGGCGAGGTTGAAGAGAGCTCGGCCTTGCAGATAATTTTCGTACGCATTGACGTTCGTCGTCCCGCCGGGCGCGGGCTCGGTGGTGGCGACCTGGACGGACATCGCCTGAGCGACCGTTCGGGCGATGTCGCTCTGGACTGCGAAGATATCAGTGAGCTTGCGGTCGATGCTTTGAGACCAGCGCGAAAAGCCGGTGTGGCCGTCGACGAGATCGGTCGAGATCCGGGCAATG
>Ga0070659_100001983_pt1 | contig 14621 bp, 15 predicted proteins | sample KBSC23metaG_FD_64666 | JGI IMG/M metagenome (GOLD analysis project Ga0070659, IMG submission 64666) | Corn rhizosphere microbial communities from Kellogg Biological Station, Michigan, USA - KBS C2-3 metaG | ecosystem: Host-associated > Plants > Roots > Rhizosphere > Soil ... | reverse complement strand
CATTTCCTGAACAGCGTCCGGCGCGCCAAGCTCCCGGTCACGATCTTCCTCGTCAAGGGCGTGAAGCTCCAGGGCGTGATCACCTGGTTCGACGCTTTCTCGTTACTGCTTCGGCGCGAGGGCGCTTCGCAGCTGGTCTACAAGCATTCGATCTCGACCATCATGCCGGCTGACGCGCCGCCGGATTTTGTGCCGACGAGCAATGGGGTCGACGGGGCGAAGGCGAGCTTGCAGGACCTCTTCCTCACGGCCGCGGCGCGCGACACGGCGCGGATGACGCTGTTTCTGGTCAATGGCGTGATGCTCCAGGGTTCGGTCACCGGCTTCGACCAATTCAGCTTGGTCCTCGAGCGCGGTGGACAAGTGCAGCTCGTCTACAAACATGCGATCTCCACGCTTCAACCCTCGCATCCGCTGAACCTGGGCGGTGAGGAAGAAGGTGACGCTGGGGAGGAAGCCTCCTGAACGACTATAACGGTCATGGTGTCGATGACGTCGCACGCGGCGAACGAGCGATCATTGCTGTGCCCGAGCTGCCGCGGGAGGGTTCGCGCCGCTCGGCTGACGCACGGGTCGAGGAAGCCGAGGGCCTTGCGGAGGCAATCGGCATTGACGTCGTGGCAGCTCGATCGTTTCGTGTGCGGACGGTGCGTCCCGCGACCCTGCTGGGCAAAGGGCAGGTTGAAGAGATTGCGCAGGCGGCCAGGGAACAGCGCGCAGGCCTGCTCATCGTTGACGCGGCCCTGACTCCGATCCAGCAGAAGAATCTGGAAGAAGAGGCGGGTACCAAGGTGATCGACCGTACCGGCCTCATCCTTGAGATTTTCGGGGAACGCGCGGCGACTGCCGAGGGGCGGCTGCAGGTCGAACTTGCTCATCTCGATTACCAGGCGGGCCGGCTCGTTCGCAGCTGGACCCACCTTGAACGCCAGCGCGGCGGTTTCGGCTTCCTCGGCGGTCCAGGTGAAACGCAGATCGAGGCCGACCGGCGGCTGATCCGCGACCGCATGGCCAAGATCCGCCGCGAGCTTGACCAGGTGAAACGGACCCGCACACTGCACCGCGACCGGCGACAGCGCGCGCCGTGGCCGGTGATCGCGCTGGTGGGCTATACCAACGCTGGAAAATCTACGCTGTTCAATCGGCTAACAGGCGAAGCTGTGTTCGCGGAGAACCTTCTCTTCGCGACGCTGGATCCGACGATGCGCGATATTCGACTGCCGGGTTTCGACAAGGTCATCCTCTCGGACACGGTTGGATTCGTGTCGGACCTGCCGACGGAGTTGATTGCGGCATTTCGGGCAACCCTGGAAGAGATCCGCGAAGCCGATCTGCTTGTCCACGTTCGCAACATGGCGCATCCGGATCGTGAAGCGCAGCGCGAGGATGTGGACGACGTTCTGACGTCACTCGGGCTTGGAGAAGAGGGCGCGCCGCCGCGTATCGAGGCGTGGAACAAGGTCGACTTGCTAGGCGACGAGGAGCGCGAGCGGCTCCGCGAAGAAGCGAAGCGCCGCGACGATGTCGTTCCAATGTCGGCGATCACCGGCGAAGGGCTGGACGCGCTGCGCGACTGCATGGCCGAGAAGCTCAGGAGCGGGGAGCAGGTGCACCGGATCCGGCTGCCGGCGACCGATGGCGGCAAGATCGCCTGGCTGCATTCGCGCGGCGAGGTGCTCGACCAGAAGCTCGACCATGACGAGATGGAATTGTCGGTGCGCCTGTCGCCCGACAATTGGGCGCGCTTTCAGGCGATGGAGTCGGCCTGAGCCTTCTTCGCCTTAACCCAAAGCTCTTCTTTTTCATCCAGTGACATGTCCGCGAAACCGGGTTCCTGCTCGATCGCCCGGAAGCGTTGCTCAAACTTGTGATTGGCTTCTCTCAGCGCGGCTTCTGGCTCAACGTTAAGATGCCGTGCGAGGTTCACCACCGCGAATAGTAGGTCGCCCAGCTCGTCGAGTTTGCGGTCGTGGTCCGTCTCGGCGTCGAGTTCGGCCAGTTCCTCATCGATCTTGGCGCGTGGCCCTGAGACATCGGGCCAATCGAAACCGACGCGAGCGGCGCGGCGTTGAAGCTTTGCGGCGCGTTCCAAAGCAGGAAGCGCCAGCGCCACGCCGGCGAGCGCGCTCTTGTCGGGGTTCGCGGCGCGTTCTTCCGCCTTGATGATTTCCCAGAGATGATGGCCGCCATGTTCGGCATCGCCGAAGATGTGCGGATGGCGGCGCTCCATCTTGTCGGAAATGCGCTCGAGGACGTCCTCGAGCGTGAACAGGCCAGCTTCCTCGGCCATTTGCGCGTGGAACACAACCTGGAGCTGAAGATCGCCAAGCTCATCGGCGAGCGCATCCATGTCCTTGCGCGCGATCGCGTCGGCGACCTCGTAAGCTTCCTCGATCGTGTAGGGCGCGATCGTGTCGAACGTCTGGACTGTGTCCCATTCGCAGCCGCTCACTGGATCGCGCAGTCGGCGCATGATCTCGCGAAGGCGTTCAAGAGCCATGAGAGGCCCCTCGCTCGCTCTCATCTGAAAGTATGATAATATGCATTATGTAAAGTTGACCATAGATTAGGAGACCATCACCAGCCATCGCCCCTCCACACCCCAGCGGCTCAAGGACGACAGATAATTCATGCCGAGAACGTTGAGATCGTCGTTGTCGGCAATCTCCAGCCCGACATTACGGCGCCGGATCCCGCCAATCGTCAACTCGTCAGCGCGGCCACTCGACACGCGGATGATGCCGTTGCCGGTCCGCACATATTGATCGCGGCGCGCCGAGACTTTGACACCAGCAGCTTTCGCGGTGTCGAGATCGATCGTCGTGGTCGTGGCGCCGCTGTCGATCAGAAATTTGACGTCATGGCCGTTGAGCTTGGCTGTCACCCAGAAATGGCCGTCGATGGCCATCGGGATGCGCGTCTCCTGCCCTTGCTCTACCGGCGTTCCGATGGCTTCGGACTTCAATCGCTGCGCGACCCAGCCGAGATTGTCGCGGAAGGTGAACAGGACGAAGCCGGCGCCGAAGATCGCGACCCAGGCAAGCGCCATGGTGACAAGCTTGGCCGCGGGTTCGCGGCGCGCCATCAGCGACCCCAGGACAAGCATGATCGCCACCAGCAGGTAGACGCCGCCAAGCATCAGGTCGTTGGTCATCGTGAAGCGATCTCGAGCCCGTCATAGGCCGGCGCTGCCCAGTCGGGCAGCTCGGTGACCAAAGTACGATAGTCGAGCCCGTTCCCCATGTGCACCAGATAAAGTTGACCGACGCGGAGATCGCGGGCGGCGGCCAGGACTCCTTCGAGATGCATGTGCGTCGGGTGCGGCTTGCGCGTCAGGCAGTCGGCGATCCACACGTCCATGCCTTGATAGAGCGCAATCATTTCATCGCTCAACGCGTTGAAATCTATCGCATAGCCAACCGAATATGTGCCTTCGTCGAAACGCAGGCCGAGCGATGTCGGTCCGCCATGCGGCTGATCGGCGAATCTCACGCGGGCACTGCCGAAGCGCAGCTGCTCGCCGAGCTCGCGCGCCTCGGCAATCGGGCGATAGAAGTCCCGTCGTTCGAATGCGTATGAGAAACGCAGCTTCAGTTCGTCGAGGACATCGCGGCGCGCGTACAGTGGCATTGGCCTGTCGAGCGCTCGTGAAATTGGCCGAAGCTCATCGATCCCATGGCAATGATCGCCGTGGGCGTGGGTGACGATTACGCCATCAAGGCGCCCGGTCTCGGCAGCGAGCAACTGCTGGCGCAGGTCCGGTCCGCAATCGACCAGCATGCGCTCGCCTGCGCTCTCGACCAGGATCGAAGTCCTGAGCCGGTAGTTGCGCGGCTCGGCGGGGTCGCATTGGCCCCAATCGTTCCCGATCTTCGGCACGCCGGTCGACGTCCCGCAGCCGAGGATTCGAACCCTCAAGCCGTTTCCCTTTGGGCCTTTGGAAACAGTTTGAAGAAGTTGGCCGTCGTCGCTTCCGCGAGATCTTCGGGATTCTCTTCCCTTAACTCGGCGACAAAGGCTGCAGTATCGGCAACAAAGGCCGGCTCGCACTTCTGTCCGCGGTGCGGCACGGGCGCGAGAAACGGCGAATCGGTCTCGACCAGCATTTGGTCGGCGGGCAGCCACTTCGCTGTCGCCTGCAGATCCTGCGCATTCTTGAAAGTGACGATGCCCGAGAGCGAGACGTAGAAGCCCAAGTCGAGACCCTTACGCGCCAACTCGGCCGAGCCCGTGAAGCAGTGGAGAACCCCGGTGATGCCTCCTTCCCTGACGGCGGTCGAAAGAATCTCGGCGGTGTCGTCTTCCGCGTCACGCGTATGGATCACCAGCGGCAACCCAGTCTGGCGAGCAGCCTCGATATGCGCCTGGAACCGCTCGCGCTGCGCTGCGCGATCGGACTTGTCGTAATAATAATCGAGCCCGCACTCGCCGATCGCGATCACGCGCGGGTGCTCGGCCGCCTCGACCAGCGCGGCTGCGCCGAGGTCGGGATGCGCATCGGCCTCATGTGGATGAACGCCGACGCTGGCCCAGACATCCGGCTCGCGCTCGGCGACAGCAATGATCTCATTCCACTCGCGCTGGCGCGTCGAGATATTGAGGAAACCCGAGACGCCGCGTTGACGCGCATTTTCAAGCACTTCGGCCTGGCGTTCAACCAAGCCTTCGTAATTGAGGTGGCAATGGCTGTCGATCAGCCTCACGCGGCCGCCTCCTCCTCTTCTTCCGGCAATTCGAGCCGCGGGAAGAGCGGCGTCGGTTGTGGGATCGGTGCCCCGCCCTCGCCGGCGTCGATCAGCGTCATCAGCTTGTCGGCAGATTCAGGGACGATCGGCGCAATCGCTTGGGTAAGCTGGCGAACTGCGATCACCAAGGTGCCCAAGACCGCTGCCATGCGATCGGGATCGGTCTTTCTGAGCGCCCACGGCGCCTGCGCGTCGATATAGGCATTGCAGGCGAAGACGGCGCGAAGCCAGGCTTCGATCCCAACCGAGAAAACCATGCGGTCGAAGGCCTGCGGGACCTCCTCGCTTGTCGCTTTGCGCACCAGATCAAGCAATTCCACGTCTTCAGCGGCTTCACCAGCCGAAGGAAGAATGCCGTCCAAATTTTTGACGATCATCGATAAAGTTCGCTGCGCAAGATTGCCAAAGCTGTTCGCCAGCTCGGCATTGGCGCGATTGACGATCGCCTCGGCGCTGTAGCTCCCGTCCTGCCCGAACGACACTTCGCGCAGCAGGAAATAACGCAGCGCGTCGACGCCGAAACGCTCCGCGAGCACCATCGGATCGACGACATTGCCGACGCTCTTCGACATCTTCTCGCCGCGGCTCAGCAGGAAGCCATGGCCGTAGACTTGCTTCGGCAACTCGATGCCCGCCGACATGAGGAACGCAGGCCAATAGACCGCGTGGAATCGGACGACGTCCTTGCCGATCAGGTGGACGTTGGCCGGCCAATAGCGGCGCCACAGCTCGGTCTCGTCGGGATAGCCGAGGCCGGTGATGTAATTGGTCAGCGCGTCGAGCCAGACGTACATGACGTGACCGTCGCTGCCCGGGACCGGAACGCCCCAGTCGAAGCTGGTGCGCGAGATGCTAAGGTCCTTCAGGCCTCCCTCGACGAACCGCACGACCTCGTTGCGGCGGCTATCCGGGCGGATGAAGTCAGGGTTCGCCGCATATAGGTCGAGCAAAGGCTGCTGGTACTTCGAGAGACGGAAGAACCAGCTTTCCTCGACCGTCCATTCAACCGGCGTGCCGTGCGGCGACAGCTTTGTGCCGTCGTCTGTGACGGTTAGCTCCTCTTCCTCGTAGTAAGCTTCGTCGCGGACCGAGTACCAACCTTCGTAGCGGTCGAGGTAGAGGTCCCCCCTCTCCTCCATCGCCTTCCAGATCGCCTGGCTGGCGCGGTAATGATCCGCCTGCGAAGTGCGGATGAAGCGATCGTATGACACGTTAAGAGTGTCGCACATATTCTGGAAAAGCTGCGACATTTTGTCGGCAAACGCGCGCGGCTCCACGCCTTCGGCGCGCGCTGCCTGCGCCATCTTGAGGCCATGCTCATCAGTGCCCGTCTGGAACCGGACATCGCGGCCCTGCTGGCGCTGGAAGCGCGCGATGACGTCGGCGGCGATCGCCTCATAGGCGTGTCCGATGTGCGGCGCGCCGTTGGGATAGCTGATGGCGGTGGTAATGTAGAAGGGTTCGGACATGTGCGCCGCACCTAGCGGCGTGCGCCTAGCGCTTCAAGGAAGTGGGTTCGGCGACCTCGGCGAGGATGCCGCCGATCTGGAAAACCGTCGCGGCGGGGTCGAGCGATACGCGCGGCGCGATGACGGCGAGTTCGCGGGCCTTGGCATATGCGTCGAGCGCGCGTTCGCGGGGTCCGCCTTCCAGCCGCCGTGCCTCGCGCGCGATCAGGGAGGGCGCGAGGTCGAGGAATGCGGCGTAGCGATCGGCCGCGCCCTTTTTGCCGAGCTCGCTCGCCAGTTCGGAACGGCGGACATTGGTCGGGTCACCCTGGCGAAGGATCGCGAGTGCGGCGTCCTCCAACTTGGCGAGGCCCAGCTCCGCGAAGGCAAGCGCCCGCCCTGCTGAGCCGAAGGACATGGAGATGATCCGCTGGCGTTCGGCCACACTCAGGTGCGGCGACTGCGTCTCGAGAATTGACGTCATGGCGGCATCGTCAAGCCTCTGGAAATCAAGCCGCCGGCAGCGCGAACGAATGGTCGGCAGCAGCCGCCCGGGTGCATGGCTCACAAGAAAGAACAGGGAGTTCGGCGGCGGCTCCTCGAGCATCTTCAGGAGGGCATTGGCGCCGCTCGGCTCAAGCTCGTCGACCGTATCGATCACCGCGACGCGCCACGGCGACATCGCCGGGCTGAGGTCGAACAGCTCAGCGAGCGACCGCACCTGGTCGACGCTGATGTTCCGAGCAAGATTGCCCGTCTTTTCGTTCACGAGCCGCTCGAGCCGGCGCATGTCGGGGTGACTGCCCGCTTCGACCAGCTTTACGATCGGGTGATCATCCGGAGTTTCAATTCCAGGCAGGTCGAAGGAAGGCGCCGCGGCTTCGGCCAACACGCGGCGCGCGGCTGCATGGGCAAAGCTCGCCTTGCCGACACCCTTCGGCCCCACGAGCAGCCAGGCATGGTGCAGCTTCCGCGAAGCCCAGGCACTTGCGAACTGCTCTATGGCTCTGGCCTGACCGACGATCACGGCAGCAGGTCCTCAATGGCCTCAAGCAGGCGCTGTGTGACCTGTTCGGGCGAGCCTGATGCGTCGACCAGCTTCACCCGCTCCGGCTCCTCGGCGGCAATGATCTGGAACGCTGCCGAGACTTTGCGGTGATAATCGTCCGGGCGGCTGCCGATCCGGTCGCTGCCGTCAGTGTCGCGCGCGCGGGCCCGCTCGCCGCCTTCGTCGAGCGCGAGAACTACCGTGCGGTCGGGAAAATCGTCGCCGATGCCGAATGCGTTGATCGCGCGCACGGCCTCGATGCCAAGGCCGCCGGCACCGCCCTGGTAAGCCAGAGAGCTATCGACGAAACGGTCGGACAGGACCCACTGACCTGCTTCGAGCGCCTGCCGGATCGTCTTAGACACGTGGTCGGCCCGCGCGGCCGCGAACAAGAGCGCCTCCGCCTGCGCACCCCAGCGATCCTCAGTTCCGCTCAGCAAAAGCTCGCGAATTCGCTCGGCGCCTTCACTTCCGCCGGGTTCCCGAGTGACGAGCACTTCGAGGCCGCGGCTCTTGAGAGCGGCAGCGAGGGCTCGCACCTGGGTCGACTTGCCGACCCCCTCCCCGCCTTCGAGGCTGATGAACTTACCCCGCGACGTCACGCCATTCCGAAGAGCGACTTGAGCCCGAGCCAGATTCGGCCGAAGAAGCCGGCCTTGCCGACGTCTTCGCCGGCGACCAGCGGCACGATCTGCGGCGGCGTGTCGCCGGTCGTGATGACCAGCTGAGCGACTTCCTGACCCTTGGCGATCGGCGCAACCAGCGGCCCCTGATAGCGGATCTTCATGCTCGTCGCGCCCGTCGACAGGCCCGCGGGCACGGTGACCGCGAGATTGCGCGCCGCGACTAGCGGCACTTCGCTCGAGCTTCCGAGCTGGACCTTGGCGGTCCCAACCTTGGCGCCCTGCTGAAACAGCGGCTTCGCCTGCCATGCAGCGAAGCCCCATTGGATCAGCCGCGTCGATTCCTGCACGCGCGCGTTCCAGCTGTCCAAGCCCGCAACCACCTCGATCAAACGGCGGCCGTTCTGATCGGCCGAACCGGTAAAACCGTAGCCCGCTTCATCTGTATGACCAGTCTTCAGCCCGTCGGCGCCCGGCACATGTCCGAGGATCGGGTTGCGATTCTGCTGAGTAATGTCCTGGTTGGATCCCAGCGTCTTTCCCCAGGTGAAGCTCGGCTGCGAATAGAACTTCTTGTAGAGCGCGTAGTGGTTCTCGATTTCGGAGCGCGCCAGCGTCGCGAGATCGCGCGCCGATACGTAGGTGACGCCATTGTCCGGCCAGCCGTTTGCCGTCCCGAAATGGCTGTTGGTGAGACCGATCCGCTTGGCGAGCGCGTTCATCTGATCGGTGAAGGCCTGCTCCGTCCCAGCGATACATTCGGCAAGCACCACCGAGGCGTCATTGCCCGAGAGGGTGACGATGCCGTGGAGCAGGTTCTCGACGCTGACCTGCTCGTTGGCCGACAGGAACATCGTCGATCCTGCTGCGGGGCCATGCCATTTCTGCCAGGTTTCCGGGCGCACGGTGCACATCTTGTTGAGCGGCAGCTGTTTCTTGTCGATCAGCTCGAACGCAACCTCGACCGTCATCATCTTGGCCATCGAAGCGGGCGGCATGCGGGCATCCGCATTTTTCTGGAAGAGAACCGCACCGGACGAAACGTCGATCAGATAGGCATATTTGGCGGGCGTATCGAACTGCGGAGCAGCCGCCGGCGCGGCGCTGGCGAGAAGGATTGAGGCAGCAGTGGCAAGAAGGATGGTGCGCGACATAGGCGTGAACAGCTTCCCAATTCAAAAGGTGGCTAAGGCTGTCTATCGCCGCGCAATCGCGTCCGCCAGAACTCCAACAGAAATCGCGTAGAAATTTGAACAATTGTAATCGAGGATCGCGCGATAATTGGTGGTGAGCAGATAGGCCGTCTCATAAGGACCATCCGGCTCGATCAGGCTCGCCATCTCGTTATCGGGCAGTGAGCGGCCCGCGGGTGTCACGCCCAGCGCGCGCCACTCACGCATTGTCAGCCAACGGCTGTGCCGGCGATAAACTTGCGGGCAGCGTGGAGCCGTGGTGCGGTTGGCAATCGCCGCGCGGTTGAGTGTTGCCGGCGTGCGCACGCGGATCCCCCAAGGGACGTTCGGCTTCCATCCGGCGTCCCGCAGGTAGACCGCGATCGAAGCGAGCCCGTCCAGTTCGTTGGACCAGATGTCGGCAAAGCCGTCGCCGTCGCCGTCGGCGCGCAGGCGCAGCGCGACCGAGGGCATGAACTGGGGATAACCCGTCGCACCGGCCCAGCTGCCCTTCAGGCGCCACCGCGGAACGCCTTGGTCCATGAGCTTCAATGCGGAGACGAATTCGGTCTCAAAAAGATCGCGGCGTCGGCCGTAATAGCCGAGGCTAGCGAGTGCCTGGAGGAGATCGGTGCTCCCAGTGACGGTGCCGTAGCTGGTCTCGAGACCCCAAATCGCCATCAGCACGCCCGGATCGACGCCGTGGCGCGCCTCGAGGCTGCGGAGCGCGCCATAATGATCCGCGTAATTGTTCTGGCCGCGACGGATCAGTGACGCCGTCACGTGCGAACGGAGGTATGGTGCGAGCGCCCCAACCACGCCGCCGGTGCTGCGGGCAATCGGCTCGGAGCGCTCGAGCTCGATGATTCGCTGGTTGACAGTGAGCCCGGGGACGTTGGCCTGGATCGTAGGCTCGCGAACCCCTTGCTGCCTGGCGAGCGCGGCGAGCCGGACCTTGTAGGTTTCCCAAGCGCTCGGCGTCCGAACCGCAAAAGCCGGCTGTCCGTAGGTATATGTCTGCGCTGAGGCGGGGCCGAGCGAGGCGACCGACAGACCGACAAACAGCAACCCGCTCTTCCCCAACGCACCCTCCTCAATACAACCGAGGTTAAAGTGCAAAACTTACATCAGGCCAGCTTGTTCACCGCACGCCTTGCACAGCTCGGCCCGGCAAGCGATAGACCTCCCGCTTTAGGAGACCTGGCCGAGTACAGGCCTCTCCGATGGATGGGTGGCCGAGTGGTTTAAGGCAGCGGTCTTGAAAACCGCCGTGGGTGCAAGCCCACCGTGGGTTCGAATCCCACCCCATCCGCCATGTTGTCCCCTCGTCCTAGGAGTGCGACGCCACCCAAAAGCCGCCCACGCGGGAAATTCGCACGAAATGGATGAGGCGGTCGGTACCGAACTGATAAAGCGTCGAGCGGGTGGCCGAGCGCGGGTCTGCAAGAAACCCTGGCGGCAGCTTTGATCTACAGTGTCGAACGTGTCGACGACCAGGACTTCGCCGCCGCCCTCGCTGTAGCCACCAAAAGATTCGCTATAGCCTAGAACGCGCCCTTCCGGATGTGAATCAGCGCGCCATTTCAGCCACGCCGCCTTCCCGGCGGCGACATTCTTCCCGTTCTGGAAGACGCTTACGTCGTCAGCGAACAGAGACGCGAGCTGGACCGGATCTGCGTTCGTTTGTGAGACGAGCACCCTTGCGGCGTCCCACACATATTGCGGAGGCGGCGGCGGCGGTGCAGCCACGGCCGGGAACGCTGCGGTCAAAAGAAGAAACAAAATGGCGTAGCGCACCATCCCAACTCCTCTCGACGTCCAGCAGAGCGCGGGTCACAGACGCACGACAGCAAGCTCGCTCCCCGGCTCACTCATTTAACGAGACATTCATCTTGCGTTCACGCTACAAATGTAGCACTCTACAAATGTAGCGCGGCGAGTCCCGTCGCGAATCCGAAGGGATTGCAATGCTCAGCAAGCTGCCGCCGCGCGAACGCCAGATCGTCGACATCCTCTATGAGAGAGGTCCCCTGCCCGTTGCGGACATTTGCGACGCGCTGCCGGTGCAGCTCAGCGGTTCGGCGGTGCGGGCGATGCTCAAACGGCTCGAGGACAAGGGCTTCGTCCATCGCGCCGAGTCGGAGCGCGGCTTCCTCTACAGCCCTTCGGTATCGGAGACGGCTGCCAAGAAATCCGCACTGACCGAGATCGTCCGGGTGTTCTTCAACGGCTCGCCGGCAAGCGCTGCCAGTGCACTGCTCGGCATGTCCGGCAAGCTTGAGGAAGACGAGCTCAGCGAGCTCGAACAAATGATCGCCCGGGCACGCAAAGCGAAGGAGGGCAAGTGATGCACGTCCTGATCGGAATCGCGCTCAAGTCGCTGCTGATCGCCGGGCTGACGCTTGGCCTGCTCCAGGTGTTGAAGAAGCGCTCGGCGGCTGAGCGGTCATGGGTTGCGCATATCGGCCTCCTTGCGTTGCTCATCATGGCCTTTGCGCCCTTGGTACTGCCGAGCTGGAACGTGGAGGTGCCTTCGCTGCTCGGCGAGCCGCCTCAGCCCGTGATCAGCGAAGCCGCTGTTCCCGCTGTTGCTCCAGCGGCCCTCCTCGATACGACGCACGGGACCGCAAAGTCGGCGCCGACGGCCTTGTTGCTGAGTCCTGCTGCGGCAGCGACAGCACTATACGCCTTGCCCGCCGCAGCCCTGCTTTTCATCACCCTGCTCGCGCTGATGCGCCTGATTGCACTTAGGGCCCGTGCGGACGTCCTGGTCGACGGTCACTGGCTGAGCGCACTTGCGCGAGCGCAGCGTCGTATGGGGTTCAAGCACGGCACTGCCCTTCTCACCAGCGACGACCTCGCCTCTCCGATCAGCTGGGGCCTGATGCGGCCGGTCATCCTCCTCAACAGCCGCGCCGTTGAGGCTACTGGCGAAGCCGAGGCAATCATCGCGCACGAACTGGCGCACGTCGCGCGAATGGATTGGGTAAAGCTACTGCTCGCCCGAGTCGCAACGGCCCTGTTCTGGTTCAATCCGCTCGTCTGGCTACTCGCCCGTGAGGCGCATCAGCTGCGCGAGGAAGCGGCGGATGACAGCGTTCTCGGGGCGAACATTGCGGACACGGATTACGCCCAACTGTTGGTTGGTGTGGCACGTCATGAGTGTCCTGGCCTGTTGCTCGGCGCGCATGGCGTCGCCCCGTCGAGGAGTTCGCTCGCCCGTCGCGTGGCCCGGGTGCTCGACGGAAAATCCGTTCGGGGTCCCGTCGCCCGCTCCTTCGCGCTCGGCGTGTTGACCGGTGCGGTTCTGATCGCTGCTCCGCTCGCGGCCCTGACCTTAGCACCGGCGGCTCCCAAGGCGGCCCAATCGGCTAAGGCGGTCATCGCATCCGAGCCGCGGCCGCAATATTATTCTACCGCGCGAGAAGTCCCGACGGACCTGCCGCACATCATTGCCGATGGCGTGTCGACAACCGTTTCCACCGCCGTTGCGGCCGCACAAAGCTCCGGCGAAGATGCGAAGGATGCTGTCGACGACGCCGCGACGGCCCGCGAAGCTGCGTTGGCGCGGGCGCGGGAAGCGCGCGAACAGGCGCTTCAGACCGCGGAAGAGGCGCGTGAAGACGCTCGCACAGCCGTGCGCCCGGATCTGGCCGGCCGCGCACTGGCTGCCGGGAGGATCGGCGTCACTCCCGAATATGTTGCGGCAATGCGGGCGGCCGCGCCGCGCCTCGCAAATCTCGACATTTCCGATTTCGCCGGCCTGCGCGCCCTGGGCGTGACGCCGGAATTTGCACGAGGCTTGGCCGCCGCCGGTTTCCCTTCGATAACTGCCGATGAGCTGATGGAAGCTCGCGCGGTGGGCCTCGGCGGCGATTATGTACAAGCGATGCGGTCCGCTGGAATTCAGGGCACCCTCGACGACTTCGTTGAGCTCCGTTCGGTTGGGATCGATCCCGCGTTTGCGGCTCGGGCGAAAGCTGCCGGCGTTCGTCTGCGAACGCCTGACGATCTCATTCAGCTTCGAGTCCTCGGTAGCTCCGTGGCGAAAGTGCATGGGCGCGGGCGTCGCGCAGCTTCGCCACCCAATTGGGATCCGGTGAAGCCCGACGACTGACGCTCGGCCCCTCACCGCAACGACTAACCGCCTCTTTCGAATTTTGAACCGCCTTGCTCGGGCGAAGGGCTGAACTTTGTCTAGCAAACTCGAAAAGGAGACCGATGATGAACCGCTGTTTTGCTGTCAGCTGTGCGCTTCTGTTGGCGTCCCCGAGCGTCTCGAGCGCTTGCTCTGCTGCCATCATTGAAGGAGGCAGCCGCCTCATTCGATATGACGATCTCGACCTTTCAAGCGCGCATGGTAGGTCCGCGCTCGATCGCCGGATCGATCATGCGCTGAATCAGCTTTGCCTGGACCCGAGCGGCCCTTCCCCCGCCAGCACCGTCAACATTGCCTGCAAGCAGGACGGGCTCCGGTCCACCCGAGCGCAGATTGCGATTGCGGTTGCCGAGCAGAAACTCGCACGGCCTCATCTTCAAACGCGGCTCTCGATCCAGCTCAAGAAACCGTTGCCGTCCGACCGTTGACTGGTCGGGCTCGTCCGATTCGACACCATCTCTGAAGGAGATCGATCATGAACCGCTCTCTCGCGTTCATCTGTGCCCTACTGCTTGCGTTTGTAACCATATCCTCCGCGTGCGTCGCTCAGCCCGCCGAATGGGTCCACTTCACGCTGGAGCCGGAGCGCGGCAATCCAGCCAAGATTCACGCGCGCTTTGACAACCAGAATGGCGGCCGCGGCGACAATAGTTGGTCGACAGGTTTCGCTCCGTCAGAGCTGGTCGGATTCGACGTGCCTTCCTTTCGCGGGTCCGGCACGTACCCGCTTCGGTTCGCCATAATTCGCGAGGCCGGACGCCTGGATTGTTCCGGGAACGGCGGCGGCAATCATGCCGACGGCAATTGCCGCTTCGCCCCCGACGCGGCTTTCACGCAGCTCTTGATCACCCGCGGGATCGGACGCCCGACGAGCGAACAGGCTTTCGGGCTGATGGCGGTCAATGCTCGCCGCGAAGTCATCGATGCAGTTGCGGCAGCGCGTTACCCGACGCCGAAGATTGACGATCTACTGGCGCTGTCCGCGCTTGGCGTCGACGGCCCCTACATCACCGGCATGGCGCACGCCGGCTATCGCCCGCAGTCGATCCAGAAGCTGATCGAGTTCAAGGCGCTCGGCGTCACACCCGATTGGATCGCCGGCTTCGCGCGCGTGGGCTACGCTAACGTGCCCGGCGATGGACTGGTGCAGCTGCGCGCGCTCGGCGTCACTCCCGATTACATCGCCGGGTTCCAGCGCATCGGCTATCGCAACCTGCCTGTGAACAGCCTGGTCGAGCTCAAGGCGCTTGGCATCACGCCGGAGTTCGTCCGCTCTGCAGTCCAGCCAGGCACTGCCCTACCCCCAGTCCATCAGCTGGTCGAGATGAAGATGTTCGGCCGGCGGCGGTAGCCGTTTTCCGCCGTTCGTGACCGTGGCGGCGACTCCCGTCGAAATGTCTGTCGATTGATCGACGCTGCGTCGCGA
>Ga0070659_100001981_pt1 | contig 14625 bp, 13 predicted proteins | sample KBSC23metaG_FD_64666 | JGI IMG/M metagenome (GOLD analysis project Ga0070659, IMG submission 64666) | Corn rhizosphere microbial communities from Kellogg Biological Station, Michigan, USA - KBS C2-3 metaG | ecosystem: Host-associated > Plants > Roots > Rhizosphere > Soil ... | reverse complement strand
TCGCCTGGCGCGACGTGGCGACGGCCTGGTCGCAGTTGCCGGGTTGGCGCATCGCGGGTTCGGCCGGCGCGGCGCTGCTCAGCCTGACGATGCTGGCGATGTTCGACGTGCTGGCGGCGCGCACGGTGGTGCGCGAGCGCATCCCGGGGAAGCTGGCCGCATTCGCCGGTGCGGTCACCCAGGGCATCTCGAACACGCTGGGCTTCCATGCGATCACCGGCACCGCGCTACGCTACCGCATCTATGCCACGGCCGGACTTGGTGCCAGCGACATCGCGCGCATCGTGGCGCTGGCCGGGTTCGGCGTCGGGCTGGGTTTCACCGTGGTGATCACCGGCGCGTTGTGCTGGCAGCCGGCGATTACCCAGGGCTGGGGCCGCTGGCCGGGCGCGGCGTTGCTGCTGTTGCTGGTCGCCCTGGTCGTCTGGCTCGCCCACCCACGCACGCTCGCGCTGGGTCGCCTGACGCTGGCGCTGCCAAGCGCACGCATCGCATCGGCGCAGATGCTGGTCGGCGGCGTGGAGATGCTGGCCGCGCTCGGCGCGCTGTACGTACTGCTGCCGGCGGCGTCCGCGCCGCCGTTCGTGGACTTCCTGCCGATCTACGTGGCCGCCGTGCTGGCCGGCATCGTCAGCCATGCGCCGGGCGGGCTGGGCGTGTTCGAGACGATCATGCTGGCGTCGTTTTCGCCGCAGGCGCGCGCCGACCTGCTCGCCGCGATCCTGTGCTACCGGCTCACCTACACCGCGCTGCCGTTCGTGCTGGCCAGCGCCGCGCTGGCGGTGTTCGAGTGGCGCGGGCGCCGCCGCCGCTGAATCCGGGCCAAAAGGGTCGCATTCGAGCCATGCGACGCGCCCTCGAAATTCCGCCCGGCAGGCGACGAAACGGAGCCGCGAACACGCAAATCCACTGGCATCACGATGCCCTTCCGCCGTCGAGTACGAGAAGAAAACGGTTGCCGATCGCGAGCGCCAATGTCGAAAAACTGAGACAGGTCGCAGCAAAGGTATCGAAAACGCCTCACCGGCGCGCGGCGCGGCGAAGTGACACACCGTCTTCAACGCAGCCCATTAGATGGGTGAGGCGACCCGGGCGGTCTGCGAGCAAGCTGATAGCCCGACATGAGCACTGAAGATCGTTCGACGGCTACAGGCGTAACGCGACCCCGTGCAGGGCCATCTCTACGCTCGAACCCGATCCAGTGACGTTCATGATATCTGGACTGCGAATGGCATCGAGTAAATAGGCCTAGTCGAAATGCAGGAAGGCCGCGGCGGCGCGTTTGACCCTTGCGTCCTTCAGGATGTGGCGGTGCCCCAGACCGGCCGTGATCATGAGCTTCGCGCGATGTGGCGTCCACGCCGCCTGGATCGCCACGCTGCCGGCAAGCGGCGCCTCCTGGTCATTCTCGTCGTGGATGACGAGTGCCTTCGGGGGAGTGAAGCCGTCCGGCATCTGGGCGATGTCGAAGTCTTGCCACTCAAAGCCGTGCTGCATCGCCGTCCGGCTCGTCCATTCCTGCTGGACCCGATCACTCAGGCCGAGTGTTTCCTGGAAGGCGGCAACATAGGGACTGAAGTCCTTCATGGGCGCGATCATCACCATGCGCTCCACGTGCAGCCCGCCCTTCAGCGCCAGGACCGCCGCCGTGCACCCCCCGGAGTGACATGCAAGGCCGTAGAACGGCCCGTAATCGGCATGCGCCGCGTCGATCATCTGCCGCATCTCGAGCATGGTGGTCTTCTTGGGATCTCCTGAGCCTTCGTCGCTGACGCCATGCAGGGGCGCATCAAACGCATAGACCTGGAAGCCTGCCTCCACCAGTTCACCGATGATGCTGCCCATCCAGCCGGTGTGACTGTTCCAGCCATGCGCCACGAGGATGCGGCGTTCGCCTTTTCCCCAACACCAGCCGCGGACGCTCCGCTTGCCGAAGTCCAGGCGCAGGGGCGCTCCACTTGTATGCAGGATCCGATGCGCCGAGGTGATTCTTGGCTTGGTGGGGGGAATGAACCAGAGCTTGATTGCCAGGCGCGTAGCGGCCCATGGCCAGACCACGCAGAGCATGCGCATGATGGCCCGGATCGGCTTGGCCGCCGTCGGCGCATAGGCCTTCTCGACGGCCCGCGAGACGCCAGCGTCGCGCAGGACGGATTCGGCGCGTTCCATATCGGGATCTCCTGATGGAAACGCCAAGTATGTGCAGCGCATACGCTCGGCAGTGCCGATGAAGCGCCAACTTTCACCAAAATGCCGTCATCATTCCATCGCCGCTCCGCGAACGGCGGCGATCACGCAGCTTCAATGCGCGGCGTCATTATGCATGGCGCCATGATCCGGTTTCGACGAAGTCGATCAGTGGACCGGCCGCTTCCGTTTGAGCCCGTATCGCGAGCCAGCGGCTGTGTTCGCCGGCGAACTCAGCGCTGGACGTTACGATCCAGGAAGCTGGCGATTCCACTGCGCCCGCACATCAACTTGCAGACAACACGGCAAGCTTGCCGGGGGCACCTGGAGCTTCCTGGACAACCTGGATCGGTGGCCACATCCATTGCCAGACCGTCATCCCGGCGGCCCTGGAGAACGTGATCTCCCCGCGCGTGCCACTGACCACCAGCTCGGACCAGGCTACTTGGCTATCGGGTCGGGTGCTTGCGAGCTTCAATGCTTCATGCAGGACGAGGATCGTGTCGTAACCCTCCAGGGCCACGAAGGATGGGGCGCAGCCAAGTCTGGCGCGAAGCGAGGCATTCACCCGCTCACCAAGCCGCGGCACCGCGCTGGGCATGTACCGCAAGAAGGGAACGGCGGAGCCGGCACCGCTCAACGCCGCTTTCCACTCTGCAAACTCGGGCTGGCCTGCTGGCGCCCCGATCACGATGTGGCTCAGTCGCTCGTGTGCGCGGATGGATTTGACCATCGAGACGATCGGCTCCGGAAACCCAGCCAGTAGCAGAATCGCCGTCGCACCACACGCATCCAACTCGGTGCACAGTCGCTCCACGTCGCTCGCATCGACCTCCACCACGGTGCCGCCGCGGGAAGCCACGTAGTCAACGAGAATGCGAACGCCCGCGGCCCAGTAGACACTTGCCTGTGCGGCAACGGCGATGTTCTGGTGCCCATTGGCCAGGAAATGCTCCGCATACTCCGTCCAGCCTCTGGATTGCGGCGGACACAGTCGCGCGACCCAATCCGAGGGGTGGTCGATCAGCGCGTCGATGACGGCTGACGAGCAGATGTAAGGCACCCTGAGTGCATCGGCCTTGGCGGCGACGGCGCGAGCCGAGACGCTGTGGTACTCGCCAACAAGCGCCACGACGCCTTGGCGCACAAGCTCTTCGGCGGCACTTGCCGCCTGGTCGGGGCTTGCGGCCGTATCTCGTACGACAAGCTCGAGCCGGCTGCCGTGGAGGCCGCCCGCGTCGTTGATCTCATTAACGGCAAGTGCAAGGCCCGCGAGCAGGTGCTGCCCCGCCTCGACCCAGCCGGGTGCGGACAAAGGCGCCAATGCTCCGATCCGTATCACGCGCGCCTCAATTGCATCTGCTTCCCGAATCAAGTGCTCCATCGCAACGCATGCTCACACGATTGGCCCATGGAGGATGGCGCATTGGAAAACGATCGCCGACAGGAACACGCCAGATTTGCCGCAAATCCGGCCAAAGTGGCGTCTCGGCACTGTCGCGCAGGTGCACCGCATCCCCGGGCGGGGCCAGATCCAAGTCGGGCGTTTCCATCCGCATGTCGATAGAAATGACGCCATCGTTGAGCGCAAAGCCTTTCTTGATCCCCTGATTGTACGCGGCGCTTTGCTGGAAAATCCGGCGGGCTGGCGACGGTTGGTGCGCTTGCGCACTTCCGGGATGTAGTCGCCCGCGCCGGGCGTGATGTCAGTTTATTGGCGAAGGCTGGCAATCCCACCAATGGCCCGCCGGAGGCGATGGATCGAAGCTGTGGCTCCATTCCTGGAGGGTGTTTTTCATGGCAAAGAATTCGGTGACTTCCGTGCCGGCCGCTGATTCCGAGACGGCGCACGCGCATTTCCAGAGCGAGTTTGCGTTCGAGACCGATTGCGCGGATGTCTACGAGGCTATGAAGGCGGGCGACCCCGGCTTCGTGCTCGTGGATGCCCGCGGTCCGGTGCAGTTTGCGACAGGGCACGTGCCCGGCGCGGTCAACATCCCGCACGGCAAGATGATCGAGTCGAAGATGGCGGTCTATCCCAAGGACACGCTGTTTGTCGTCTACTGCGATGGCCCGCATTGCAACGGTGCCTCGCGTGCGGCGCTTCGACTGTCGTCGCTCGGCCGCCCCGTCAAGAAAATGGCCGGCGGCCTGCATGGCTGGCAGCTGGACGGATACAGTCTTGAGCACGGCGAGTAACCCGGCCGGCACAGGACTCGTGGTCGTCGCAGGCATGGCCCGCGATTTCCTCGAACACCGTGCGTCCTCACGTGTCGCCTCGCCCGAGACGGCGGGACTTGGAGAAGCACTCGCGCAGTACAACTTTGCCGAGCCGCGGGCACTGGAAGAGGTTGCCTCCGATGTGTTCCGGCTGCTGTCCGACTACAGCGTCCGCAGTGACCATCCGCGCTACTTCGGCCTCTTCAACCCGCCCGCCAAAGACAGTGCGATCGCTGGCGACTTGATTGCGGCCACCGTGAATCCCCAGCTCGCCGTATGGAGCCATGCGCCGGCGGCAGCCGAAATCGAGAACAAGCTCGTGCGCTTCATGGGTCAGCTCATCTGGCCCTCCGCACCCGTGGCCGGGACCTTCACCAGCGGCGGCACCGAGGCAAACCACACGGCGTTGCTCGCAGCCCTGTCACGTCGCTATCCCGACTGGGCGACGCGTGGCGTGCAATCCCTGAAGGCGCGCCCGGCCATCTATGCCTCCAGCGAGTCACACCTTGCCTGGATCAAGATCGCACGCAGTGCGGGCCTGGGGAGCGATGCGGTCCGTCTGGTAACACCGTCCGATGGCCTGGCGCTGACGAGTGCGGAACTCAGCCACGCAATCCGGAAGGACACCGGGTATGACCCCGTCCTGATCGTTGGTACCGCGGGCACGACTGCGCACGGCGCGGTGGATGACTTGCACGGCCTCGCCGCGGTTGCAGCCCGGCACGATGCCCACTTCCACGTGGACGCGGCCTGGGCGGGCGGCGGGTTGCTGCATCCGGACGTGCAGCAAATTCTCGATGGGATTGCCCGGGCGGACAGCGTGACGCTGGATCCACACAAGTGGCTCTCCGTGCCGATGGCATGCGGGATGTACCTGGCGCGCAGTTGGGAGGCGTTGACACAGGCCTTCTCCGTCAGCACAAGCTACATGCCCTCGGCCTCCGTTGAGCACCACGACGCCTACATCCATTCCCTGCAATGGTCGCGGCGCTTCATTGGGTTGAAGTTGTTCATGGCGCTGGCCACGGACGGCTTGCCGGGCTACCAGGCAATGATCCAGCGCCAGCTCGAGCTCGGCACATACTTGAAAGCCCGGCTCAAGGAAGAGGGCTGGCACATCAAGAACGCATCGAAGCTGCCGTTGGTGTGCTTTGCTCCGGCCGAACAGCCCGCGGACGAGCAGGTGCTCCGGATCGAACGCGCCGTAGCGGACTCCGGTGACGCGTGGATCTCTAGCGTGAGAGTGCGCAAGTCGTTGGTCCTGCGCGCCTGCATCACCAGCTTCGAGTCCACGCACGAGGACGTCGACGCCCTCATGGGATTGCTGGCCGACGCACGTGCGTCCTGCAACGGGCGTGGGTGAGGCGCCGTGGCCATGCGCGAGGAACTCCTGGATCGCCTCTGGACGACCATCATCGATCCCCAGTGGGACCCGGCGACGTCCGACAAGATCCAGACCCACTGCAAGCGCTTTCCTTACGCCAGGTTCTCCGAGCAGGGCGAGGCGATCGCACGAATCCTGGCAACGGGATCGCCCCGGCGGATCTGGCCACGCTCAACTGCGCAAAGGCTTTACGAAGCCGCCCGGGCACGCGGTACGCCATCTGCGAGCCGGGTGTCGAAGGCAATGATGTGTTCGTCCTCTACGAAGAGATCGGCATGTCACCGGCCGCGCAGTGGCAACCGCCCGCCACGCTTGCTTCTTCCAAACGAGACCGCCGCCGCGCGGCAAACCTACTGGAGCACTGATGAAACGTAGCGTCGCAATCTTGGTGTACGAAGGTGCCGAGGTGCTGGACTTCTCGGGACCCTTCGAAGTGTTCGCGGTCACCTCCGAACTGAATGAAGATGCGCTCTTCGATGTCAGCATCGTCGCCGCCACCTTGGCACCAGTTCGTTCGGTCAACGGGATGCTGGTCACCCCGAACAAGACGTATGCGGACCTGCCCAACCCGCATATCCTCGTTGTCGCGGGTGGTTCGGGATCGCGCAAGGCGATGCTCGACCCGGAACTCCTGGCATGGACTAAGGAAGCGGCGCAGACAGCGGAAGTGGTCCTTTCGATCTGCAGTGGCGCGCGCATCCTCGGCGCGCTCGGCATGCTGGCCGATCGCGAAGTCACGACCCACCATCAAGTCTTCGACCACCTGCAGGAAATCGAACCGACGGCGCGACTGAACCATAATGCGCGTTTCGTCGATACCGGCAGGATCATCACCACGGGCGGGATCAGCGCTGGTATCGACGGCTCCTTCCATGTGGTCGCCCGCTTGCTCGGCCAGAGCATTGCGGAAAAGTCGGCGGCCTACATGGAATATTCGTGGTCGCCGACAATGGACTACGCGCGCCCATGATCGCCGCCGTTGCCGAAGGGTGGTGGGATCGGGCTGGTGACCTGCGCGGACCATCGCCGATTGCTCCTCGTGCACCGGGAGCCGGTGCGTGGGACCCACGCGCGCAGCGTCCGATCAACCTCGCCAACCTCCGCGAATATGCGGCCAACTGCCGGTCGACTCACATGGATCAGTCGCAGATTGTCCGGATATTTCTGGGGCTTGTCTCGACCTTGCGACCCAAGCCGCAATGCCGATGGCAGCATGCTCGCGTCCCTCCTGCGGGTGATGATGCATGCCGAACAGCGATCTGAACTCTCCGATGCAGCACATGACGACCATGCCCTCATGGATCGTGCGGGTATGGCATGGTCGCGTGCCGAGCGCCTTGGGCCCGGATTACCTGGCCCTGATGGAGTCTGTCGCGATCCCCGATTACCGTCGGATCGACGGGAACATGGGCGCGTTCTGCTGGCATCGCACCGTTGGGGATGTGCTCGAGGTGAGCATGGTGTCCTGGTGGCGCGACCTTGCGGCTATCAGGGGCTTTGCAGGCGAGGACATCACCGCGGCGAAGTACTACCCGTTCGACGCGCAGTTCTTGCTGGAGATGGAGCCGCACGTCACCCATTTCGATTGCTTTGGCCGGCCGTCCTGACCCGTCGCCGACCCTGAAGGAGTTTCCCCATGACTGACACCCGACCCGACGCGATCTCCGACCGGCTTGCCCACCTCGAGGAGCTGCGCTCGGCCGAAGACGTCCTTTTGCGTTTCGCTGCAGGACAGGATCGAAGCGACAAGGAACTGTTTGCCTCGTCCTTCGCCGAAGGCGCCGAGATGGACTTCGTACAACCGGCTGCCATCTTTGGCGTCGAGTTGGATGTGTTCAAGGGCAAGGCGACCGTCGTCGACACGGTGTTCCAGAACATCGCGGCATTGCGCACGAGTCACACCGTGACCAACCAGCGGATCAGCCTCCAGGGCGACCGTGCGACCGGCACCGCGCTGGTGGAGGCCCAGCACGTCGCCAAGTGGGATCGCGAGCAGTTCCTCCTGTTGAAGAACTTCTACGATTTCGACCTAGTCAAGACCGATGGTCGCTGGGCCATGTCACGAGTCGTGATCCGGAATATCTGGTACGTCGGTCGAAAGTCGGTGCTCTTTCGCTGAAAGACGCTTCTCGTCGATCACGCGCCGGAGTGCTTCGTTCCGGATGATCTTCGGATAGGGCTTTGGCATCGACGGGGAGCGCGCTAGTCCAGCGCGGCGTGGAGGCGCGACACCCCTTCAGGCGGTGCGCGCTGCGCCACCAACGATCGTGAACATTCCAACAGTCGGAATGTTTAGGCTGCTTGGTAACCGGCTTCGCCGAAGCGCTTGCGATATTCCGTGGGGTTGATGCCTACCTTCTTGCGGAAGTGATGGCGCAAGTTGGCCGCGCCGCCGAGCCCACAGTCGGATGCAATGATCTCGATCGGCGACTGCGTCGTCTCCAGCAACTCGCGGGCGCGATCCACCCGCGCCATGGACAGCCAGTCCACGGGCGTGATGCCGGTCTTCTGTTTGAACCTGCGCATGAAGGTGCGCTCGCTCATGGCACACATCTGCGCTAGTTCACGGACATGGAACTCCCGATGCAGGTTCCTCGCCATGTCCTGAAGGGCAATAGCGATGCGATCCCGGCTCTGGGTGGGGATCGGCCGCTCGATGAATTGCGCCTGGCCGCCATCGCGGTGCGGTTGAATCACCAAGCGCCGCGCCAGTCGGTTGGCCACCATGACACCGAAGTCGCGACGTACCAGGTGCAGGCTCGCATCGAGCCCGGCGGCACTGCCGGCCGACGTGATGATCTGGTCCTCATCAATGTAGAGGACATCCGGGTCCCATTGGACCTTGGGGAACTGGCGCCGGAAATGATCGATATAACGCCAATGGGTGGTTGCCCGTTTGCCATCGAGCAACCCCGTGGCAGCGAGGACATAGGAGCCCGAGCACACCGATAGGAGCCGCGCGCCGCGTGCGTACGCTTCGCGGACGGCCTCCACCACCTCCGGGCAAACGGGGCGGCTCATCGCGCCCAGCGCCTCTTTCCAACCCGGCACGACTATCGTTCCGGCGGTCACCAGCTCCTCAAGAGGGGCGTCCGGCTTCAACTCGAACCCGAATTTCCCCTTCAGCGGCCCGGGCTCGGCGGCCACGGTCATGAACTGGTACCAGTCGGGCCCGAATTCCGGCCGCGGAAGCCCGAATACCTCGGCAGCGCAGGAGAACTCAAAATTGCACAGATCGTCATAGATCAGTGCGGCGACAAGGCGATTTGGCTTGCTCATGTGCTGACTCCGTTGGCAGGAAGCTTGCGTGCGCCGCAATAGTGCCACCGTGCAAAACCAAACCGGAGTATTCAGCCAACTCTGGCAATTCTTTGACGGTGATGGGCATGACGTTGTCGGTGGTGTGCTGAGAAAACGCCATCGCAACCGATCCGGTTGGTATTCCAGTCGACGGGGTAGATGTCCGTCTGGACAAGAGGGCACATGCTCTGCAGGCGCAATGTGACTTGGCAGTTTTTGTGCGCAATGTGCGCAAATACGATACCCGCAGGCGTTGGGCGCGGCGCAAGCTGACACCATCTTCCATACGGCAGGACAGCTCATGTTCAAGCGCTGTGCTTTTGTTCCCGATGTTCTGTTCGGGATTGGCTTTGATTCCTCTTTTTCCGCCATCACCAAGCGGCTCGCTCCCAAGTGGACGACCTTCGTCTGCGAACAGTCTGGCGCGTCCGGGATGATTGAAGAACTTGTTACATCAGCGCGACGGCTGGTAGTCGTAGCGCTCACGCCGGCGGACACGGACTACGTCATGGCACTGGCGGATCAATATCCACATCAGATCGATGGCGTGGTCCTGCACGTTGAGGCGGATCAAGCAGACAAGGTGGGCGATTGGCGCAGGCAGACGAAGTTCAGCGGGCTGTGCAAGTTCCGTGCGGATGACGCCGAATACATGGCCCGCTCGCTAGGCACGATGTTGGCAAATATCGATGCTTTCAGCTCCAGGGTGGTCACCCCGGGACGGATAATCCAACTGCGCTAATGACTTTGCCCCTTGCGATCGCAGGCACTCAAGACACTATGGAAATCTCCAAAAACCTGGCCCGCGGTGCCATTGCAGCCACCCTCTTGCTTGCGTCTCTTGGAAACGCGACGGACGCATCGCTCCCGTTTTCCGAGGCGCGATGGGCCGGTGACATGTTGTTCATCTCTGGACAGGTCGGTGAATCGCGGGGCACGGGAATGCTCGTGGCAGGCGGCATTCGTCCGGAGGCCCGCCAAACCCTGGCGAACATCGACGCCATCCTTCTCGCGAATCAGTTGCGCATGACCGATGTGGTCAAATGCACGGTATTTCTTGTGGACATGGCGGATCTCCCCGCGTTCAATGACGAATACCGCCGGTACTTTCCCGAACCGCGCCCGACGCGTTCCCTCGTCGTAGTTCACGACCTTTCGCTTGGTGCTCGCGTCGAAATCGAGTGCATGGCGTATCGCCATGCACAGGCGCGATCGCCAAGCCGCGCGCGCGGTACCTGACGCGATGTCATCACAGGCGGGCGCAGCCGCTCGGATATCCGCAGCGATTTCGAGCCTGCGCGGTGACCGCGACCACCTGCAGGCGGCGCAGGGGCGAGTGTCGGCATGATGCGGTCACGCCAACACGGCGGCGCAGCTTCCCGAGCGCAGGCATTGCTCGCCCAGAGCACATCCTTCTCGGAGGCGGCCACGATTTCCACCCCACGCATGTCGACACCTTGTTGGCGCCAGCCGGCGACACACGGCGCATGCGGTGGCGACACGATCACCACGTGGCGCTGACCTTGGGTCAACCGGGCGAGCGTGGGAAGCAGGAGTCGAAGTACGCCCACGCCATCGACGGGAAGCAGGATCTCGGACAGCGCAGCCTCGGGCCAACCACCTGCGGGCAGCACCGTATCGAGCGCGTGCCACCCCGTGGGCTGCTCGCCGCCCAACACCTCGGGGGCACGACCGCGCCAGACCTGACGGGCTTCGAGCAACGCGGATAGCCGAACCACGGCACTCATCAGCTGCCTCGCAGCAGGTCCGCAAACAGACCTTCAATCGCGAAGTCTTCCGTCGGGCCCACGTCGATCGGCTTGAGCCCGGGCCGCGTCCGCCGAAGCCATCTCACGGGATGAGATGGCGCCGCGATTCACTGCGCCCATCATCCGACCAGGCCACCGCATGAACGCCCTTCCCGACCGCTACGCATCCGATGAACTGGTCCTGCGCAACCCCAGCGATGGCCGCACGCTGGCCCAGCGGCTCTCGAAGCGGTATGCGGCGAGGATCACCGGTGCCTTCGTCGTGCCCGGCCGTGACGGTTCCCTCGCGCCGTTGCCCGACGACCTGCCAGCTGCGCTCGCACACGCCCTGCGCTCGCGTGGCATCGAGCAGCTGTACAGCCACCAGGCCGAGGCATGGGCGGCGACGCAATCCGGCGCGCATGTCGCCATCGTCACACCCACCGCCTCGGGCAAGTCGCTCTGCTACACGCTGCCGGTCATCACCGCGGCGATGACGCAGCACGCCAAGGCGCTGTATCTGTTTCCCACGAAAGCGCTGGCGCAGGACCAGGTAGCCGAGTTGCTCGAACTCAACCAGGCCGGCGCACTGGGCATCAAAGCCTTCACCTTCGATGGCGACACGCCCGGCGACGCACGCCAGGCGATCCGGTTGCATGGCGACATCGTGGTCAGCAACCCGGACATGCTGCACCAGGCCATCCTGCCGCATCACACCAAGTGGGCGCAGTTCTTCGAGAACCTGCGCTACGTGGTGATCGACGAGGTGCACACCTACCGCGGCGTGTTCGGCTCGCACGTCGCCAACGTGATCCGCCGGCTCAAGCGCGTGTGTGCGTTCTATGGCGTGACGCCGCAGTTCATCCTCTGCTCCGCCACGATCGGCAATCCGAAGGAACACGCCGAAGCGCTGATCGAGGATGCGGTGACTGCCATCACCGAGAGCGGTGCGCCCACCGGCGACAAGCACGTGCTGCTGTGGAATCCGCCGGTGGTGAATGCCGATCTCGGTCTGCGTGCCTCGGCGCGGTCGCAGACCAACCGCATCGCGCGACTGGCGATCAAGTCCGGCATGAAGACGTTGGTGTTTGCGCAGTCGCGCACCATGGTCGAAGTGCTGACCAAGTACCTGAAAGACGTGTTCGACAGCGACCCGCGCAAGCCTGCGCGCATCCGCGCCTACCGCGGCGGTTATCTGCCGAAGGAACGGCGCGCGGCAGAACGCGAGATGCGTGCCGGCACCATCGACGGGATCGTGAGCACCTCGGCACTGGAGCTGGGCGTAGACATCGGCAGTCTCGATGTCGTCGTGCTCAACGGCTATCCGGGCTCCGTCGCCGCCACCTGGCAGCGGTTCGGCCGCGCCGGTCGCCGACAGCAATCGGCGCTGGGGGTGCTGGTGGCCAGCTCTGACCCACTCGATCAATACCTCGTGCGCCATCCGGAGTTCTTCCAGGGCGCGCCGCCGGAACACGCCCGCATCCAGCCCGATCAGCCGCTGATCCTGCTCGACCACATCCGTTGCGCTGCCTTCGAGCTGCCCTTCATCGGCGACGAGATGTTCGGCACCGAGGTCGCCACGCCCTGGCTCGACGTGCTGGGCGAGGAGGGCGTGCTGCATCGCGAGGGCGATCGCTGGGAGTGGATCGCCGACAGCTACCCGGCCATCGCGGTGTCGTTGCGTTCGGTGGCGGACGGCAACTTCGTGGTGGTCGACCGCACCAACGGACGCCAGACGATCATCGCCGAGGTCGATTACACCGCCGCACCCGTGACGCTCTACGAAGGTGCCATCCACATGATCCAGTCCGTGCCTTATCAGGTTGAACGGCTCGACTGGGAAGGGCGCAAGGCGTACGTCACGCGCACCCATGTGGACTACTACACCGACGCGATCGACTACACGAAGCTCAAAGTACTTGATTGCTTCGACACGTCCAACGCCGGGTGTGGGCAGGCTCATCATGGCGAGGTCCATGTCGTGCGCCGCGTGCCTGGCTACAAGAAGATCCGCTTCTACTCGCACGAGAACATCGGCTACGGCCCGGTCAACCTGCCCGACCAGGAACTGCACACCACGGCGGTGTGGTGGCAGCTCCCGCAAGCGGTACTGGATGCGGCGTTCGAGCAGCGACAGCAGGCGCTTGATGGTTTCCTTGGAGCGGCCTACGCACTCCACATCGTGGCGACCGTCGCCGTGATGGCCGAGGCGCGCGACCTGCAGAAATCCGTGGGCAGCGGCGACGGTGCATGGTTCGTCAGCGCCGACATCAGCGGCCGCGGCCAGATCCGCGGCAGCGACGGGCAGCCTGCCGCTCTGGCGCCTGATGCGCCGTTCACGCCGACGGTTTACCTCTATGACGCGTTCCCCGGCGGCATCGGCCAGAGCGAACCCTTGTTCAACCGGCGCGAGGATCTGGTGGCGCAATCGATGACGCTCATCGAACGCTGCGATTGTCGGGGTGGCTGCCCGGGCTGCGTGGGTCCGGTGCTTGCTGCCGATGAGGACGCGGCCACGACGCCCAAGGCTTTGGCGCTGCGCGTGTTGGCGCTGCTGGTGGCGCTGTGAGCGCCTTGGCGACGCGGCTGCGACAGCTGCGCACGGAGTCAGGCCAATCACGATTACCCGATGCGGTTACACCAAAACCCGCCCTCGCGCCCGACGTGCTCCGGTTGATTCAGGCGCGCTCGCGCATGCAGGGCGTGGCACAACGTGCTCCGTCCAGTGATCGGTTCGTGCCAGGAGCCGAGATCGCGCCAGGGCTGTTCTTCACCGAAGCGATCGTGGATTGGGGGCGCCCTGATGCGTTGATCGATACCGCGTTTGCGCGCTGGGACGAACCCGTCGCCCACGGCCGACTGCTGCACTTCGATACCGAGACGACCGGCCTGGCTGGCGGCACTGGCACGCGCGCATGGATGATCGGGGCGGCGGACTGGCTGGCCGACGGCCGTTTCCGCCTGCGCCAGCTGACGACCACCACGATGGCCGCCGAAACCGCGATGCTGCGAACCTTCGCCCGGTGGCTGCAACCCGACACCGTGCTCGTCAGCTACAACGGCAAGTGTTACGACTCACCCTTGCTGAAGACGCGCTACCGCCTGGCGCGATTGCCGGATCCGTTGTCTGGTCTGGGTCATCTGGATTTGCTCCATCCCGTGCGCCGACACTGGAAGGGCGTGTGGGAAAACTGTCGCCTGGCCACGGCCGAGCGCGAACTGCTCGGCGTGGTGCGGGAAGACGACTTGCCGGGCTCGGAAGCTCCGGCCGCCTGGCTCGGCTATCTGCGTGGCGGGTCAGCAGTAAACCTGAGGCGCGTGTTGACGCACAACAGCCAAGACCTAAAGAGTCTGGCTGGCGTCTTACTCCACTTGGCCCGGTTGCCTAAATGAACCGGGCGCTCGCCGACGAGCATGCTGGTCACGCTATGCGGGCTCGATCCCCTCGTTTTCACGATCCACCCTTCCACGACGATGCCTGGCTTGAGGTCTTCGGGCAATGCATCGGCAATGACTTCTTAGGCGTTACTCGCGACCCGTAAACAGGTCGGCCTGCGCTTGATAGCTGTCTTGATCCACGAAACCTGACAAGCCGACGCCAACGAGTCGGTAGCGGCTGTCGGCAGGGCGTCCGACCCGTTCGCGCAGCGCGCACGCGATGTTGGCCAGTTCGTTCGCCGAGAGCGGCCGCTGGACCGGGGTGAGACTGCGCGTCAGCGTGTGGAAATCCGCGGTCTTCAGCTTCAGCACCACGGTGCGTGCCACGCGACCCTGCTCGCGCTGGTG
>Ga0070659_100001980_pt1 | contig 14632 bp, 10 predicted proteins | sample KBSC23metaG_FD_64666 | JGI IMG/M metagenome (GOLD analysis project Ga0070659, IMG submission 64666) | Corn rhizosphere microbial communities from Kellogg Biological Station, Michigan, USA - KBS C2-3 metaG | ecosystem: Host-associated > Plants > Roots > Rhizosphere > Soil ... | reverse complement strand
GTCGTGGATGCGTACCGGGATTTCCTTGGGGTCAAGGAGGACCGGACGGATAAGGAAGATCTCTAGGGTCCACCGTCCACGGTCCACAGTCCACAGACCTGTCGACTGTGGACTGTCAACTGTGGACTAGCCGTTTATTGCGTTCCAGACCCGCTCGCCATTCGCCGGCATCTGGATGTTCTTCACGCCGTAGGGCTTCAGCGCGTCGACCACTGCGTTGTGGACCGCCGGCGTTGCGCCGATCGTGCCTGACTCGCCGATGCCCTTCGCGCCCAGTGGGTTCAGGGGCGTGGGGGTGACCATCTCCACACGCTCGATCATCGGCAGCTCGGCCGCCGACGGGAACGCGTAGCCCACGAAGCTGCCGGTCACGGGGTTGCCGGCCGAGTCGTACTTGACCTCCTCGAACAGCGCCTGCGCGATGCCGGTGGCCACGCCGCCGTGCACCTGGCCGTCGGCAACGATCGGGCTGATGATCGTGCCGGCGTCGTCCACCGCCACGTGGCGGAGGATCTCCACGGCGCCGGTCTCCGTATCCACCTCCACGACGGCTAAATGCGCGCCGAAGGGGAAGGTCGGAGCGTCGGCCTGGAAGTCGGTCTCCACGCTCAGCTCCTGGAGGCGGCCGTCGTTGTCGAGGCGCGCCGCCAGCTCCCCCCACGAGAGTCCCGACTGCGGCGCGCCCGCAACGTGGAATCGCCCCTGTTGGGCGTCGAGCACGATGTCGTCAGGGCTCGCCTCGATCAGGTCGGCGACGAGCCGCCGGGCCTTCTCCACGAGCTCCTCCGACGCCTGACCGGCCGCGGCGCCGCCGATCTGCGTGGACTTGGAGCCGTAGGTGCCGGTGCCGCGCGCCACCTCCTGGGTGTCGCCCTTGATCACCGACACGTTCTCGAGCGGCATGCCGAGCCGCTCGGCCACGATCATCGCGAAGGTGGTCTCGTGACCCTGGCCGTGCGAGAACGAGCCGGTGCGCAGGACGGCCTCGCCCTCCGGGGTGATGCGCACGGCGCCGAACTCGGACTCGCCGAGGCCGTTCGTGATCTCCACGTACACGCTGAGCCCGATGCCGAGCTGCTTGGAGTCGCCGTTCGAGCGCCGCTGCTCCTGCTCGGCACGCAGTTCCTTGTAACCCGCCGCTTCGAGCACCTTGTCGAGCGCGCCCTCGTAGTCGCCGATGTCGTAGGTCACGCCGGTGCCGGTCGCGTACGGGAACTCGTCCGGCTGGATGAAGTTCACGCGCCGCACGTCGCCCGGGTCCATCCCCAGCTCGTCCGCCCACATGTCCATCGCGCGCTCGACCACCTGCGTGGCCTCCGGGCGCCCGGCGCCGCGGAAGGGGCCGATCGTGGTGGTGTTGGTGGTCACCACGGTCACGTCGAAGCCGATCTTCGGAATCTTGTAGACGCCGCTCGCCATCATGCCGGTCAGGTTGGGCAGGAAGGCGCCGAGACCCGGGTAGGCGCCGGCGTCGGCGAGCACGCTCACCCGGAACGCCTCGATCTTGCCGTCGCGGCTGCCGCCGATCTTGAAGTCCAGCTCCATCGCGCGGCCCTGGTTCATCGCGACCATGTTCTCGCTGCGTGTCTCGACCCAGCGGATGGTGCGCCCGGTCTTGCGCGCGAGCCAGCAGATCAGGATGTCCTCGACGTTGAGGCCCTTGGCGCCGAAGCCGCCGCCCACGTCCGGGCCGATCACGCGCACGTCGCCCGGGTCCATGCCGAGGTTCATCGCGAGGCCGTCGCGGTCCTGGTGAGGCGTCTGGGTGGAGAGCCAGGCGGTGAGCTTGCCGTCCTCGTCCACGCTGGCCGCCATGGCGCGCGGCTCGAGCGGGCTGGCCGCGAGTCGCTGGCTCACGAGCGTGCCCTCCGCGGTCACCTCACAGCCGGCGAACAGCTCGTCGTCGGACGCCTCGGGCGGGCGCTTCGCGCACGTGTTGGTGCCCACGTCCGGGAACAGCAACACCTCGTCCTTCACGGCCTCGCGAACATTCGTTACGACCGGCAGCTCCTCGTAGTCCACGTAGATCAGGCCCGCCGCGTCGGCGCCCTGCGCGCGCGTCTCGCTCAGGATGCACGCGACGATGTCGCCCGCGAAGCGCACGGTGTCCTTGGCCACGAACGGGCGGTGCATCCGCTCGTCCACGCCGAGGAACGGCGGCAACGGGTTGCTGCCGAGCTCGACGTCGTCCGCGGTGAACACCTGCACGCCCGGCAGCGCGCGCGCCTCCGACACGTCCATGCCCGTGATGCGCGCGTGTGCGACGGGCGAGCGCACCAGGGTCAGGTGCAGCGCGTCGTCGAACGGCATGTTGTCTACGTAACGACCTTCGCCTCTGAGAAAGCGCGGATCCTCCTTGCGGCGGACCCGCTGTCCGATCACGTTCGCCATGGCGCGGCAGTCTGCCATGCGGCGGAGGGGAACGGCAAGGCGGCTGTTCTCAGGCGGCGCGCAGGGGGTGCTTTTCGTGCACGGATTTCATGAGCCGAGCGCCGGCCCAAGCTTCGCGCGCGAGGAGATGCCGAGCTTCTGGTAAGCGTGGGTCAGGTGCAGCTCCACGGTGCGCACGGTGACGAACAGCGTCTCCGCGATCTGGCGGTTGGTCATGCCGTCGGCCGCCATGCGCGCCACGCGCTGCTCAGCGGGAGTGAGCGCCTCGACGCCCTTGAGGGCCGGGCGGCGCGGCCGGCCGCCTGCCGCCACGAGCTCCGCGCGCGCGTGCCGCGCCAGCGCGTGTGCGCCGCAGTCGGTGGCTACCTCGAGACCCAGCCGCAGCCGCTCGCGTGCCTCGCGCCGGTCGCCCGAAAGCCGCAGCGCCACACCCAACTCGACCACGCTCTTGGCGTACTCGAGCCTGGCCGGCGATCTCTCGAGCAGCGCCACCGACTCGCGCAGATGCTCGAGCCGCTCATCCGGACCCGAGAGCCGGGCGAGCGCGCGGAGCGCCGCCGCGATCGGCTGCGCCGCTCCGTATGCACGCGCGAGCGCAAGCTGCTCGTCCGCGAGCGCGCGTGCCTCGTCTGTGCGACCGAGCGCCGCCAGCGCGGCGGAGGTCTCAGAGCGCCAGCTCGACACGGCGGGGTTGGCGCTGCCGCACTCCGCCAAGAGCTCCCCGTGGCGCGCCATCCGCAGCGCCTCCTCGGGGTCGCGCCGCGCGAGCGCCAGGCGCGCCCGCGCGCCCGCCAGCGGCTCGAAGAAGGGCAGGGCGGGCAGCTCACCGTTAAGTCCGCTCGCCTCGAGCTGCGCCGCTGCCTCTTCGAGCTGACCCGCCTCGACGAGCGCGTCCAGCAGGAACGCCACGGCCCAGGGCAGCATTCCCGCCCAGCCGGCGGCGTCCGCGATCTCGAGCGCGGTGCGGGCGTGGGTCACGGCTGCTGCCAGATCGCCGGCCCGGTAGCCGGCGTGCGACCCGCAGATCGACGCGATCGCCGTGCCCAGCAGCGAGCCGCGTTCCCGCGCGTCAGCGAACGCGTGGTCGAGGTGTGTCGCCGCCAGGTCCGCACGGTCCGCCGCTACCAGCGAGTGGATCGCGAGGTAACACGCCGGCGAGTCGGCGGTCTCCTCGTCGACCAGCCGGCCGCGCGCGAGGGCGCGCTCGGCAAGCGCGACCGTTTCGGTCGCCGGCGGGCTGCCCGTGGCCGCCGATTCCATCGCCATGTTCGCCAGCAGAACCAGCTCGGCAGCGCTCGAGCCCTCCAGGCCGGCCAGCCGCTCGATGCGCTCGGGAATCAGCCGGCGCAGCTCGAAGTCCTCGCGCGCCGCGGCGATCGCCTCGCCCTCGAGGCGCAGCCGCAGCTCGCTCTCGGACGCGCCCAGCTCGTGGATCGCGCGGTCGAGCACGGTCAAGGCCTCCCGCGAGCGGCCGCTGCGGGTGAGCACGGACCCGAGCGCGAGAGCGGTCTGGGCTCGAAGCGCGGGAGACGTCTCCAGCTCGAGCGCTCGCTCGAGGTGCTCGGTGGCCTGCGGGTCGCCGGCGCTCGCCTCCGCCGAGCCGAGCTCGCGCAGCAGCGCGGCATCATCGCCGTTCAGCGACAGCTCCTCGCGCGCGCGGCGAAGGAAACGCACGGCGCTGTCGGGCGCGCCCGAGCGCAGCGCGCCGGCGGCGGCGTCCTGGAGAACGCGCACCGATACGGGGTCGCCCGCGGGCTCGCAGGCCAAGAGCTGCCCCGCCACGGCGGCGGGGTCGCTGCCGCGACGTGCCAGCAACGCCGCGGCCTTGCGGTGCCATCGCGTGCGCTCGGCGGGCGTCAGGCTCTCGTACACCGCGGATCGCGCGAGCGGATGCACGAAGCGCAGCGGCAGCTCGCGGGCGAGCACCTCGGCGGCCTCCAGCTCCGACACGCCCGCGACCACGTCGTCCTCGTCGAGTCCCGACAGCTGGGCGACGTTGCGCACGCCGGCCTCGGTGCCGAGAATCGCGACGGCGCGCGCCACCTCCACCGCGTGCTCGCCGCTGCGCGTGACGCGCAGCAGCACCGCGCGGCTCACGTTGGCCGGCAGCGTGCCGGCTACGGCGGCGGCGTTCTCCCGCAGGGGCAACACCTCATTCCGCTCGAGCTCGCCCAGCAGCTCTCTGAGCAGGAAGGGGTTGCCCTGCGCGACAGCCACGCAGGCGTCGGCGAACTCGGGATCGGCGGCGTGGCCCACGATCGCGCGCGCGGCTTCGTCGGTCAGCGGGCGCAGCGAGAGCACCTGCGGCTCGCACGCCGCCAGCAGACTCGCACCGGGCGGGGCTGTGGCGACCAGTAGCACCCGCAACCCGGACAGCCGCCGCCCCAGGTAGATGAGCCAGCGGAGCGAGGCCTGATCCACGAGCTGGAGGTCGTCGACCGCGAGCAGGAGCGGCCCGCGCTCGGCCACGTTCGCCACGAGCCAGTAGAGACCGTGCATCGCGGTCGCCGACATCTCCGGATTGCGCTGGGGCGGGGCGCTCGGGTCCAGCACGGCGGAGCTCATGCCGGCCGCGCCGCCCAGCAGCAGCTCGCGGTCGTCCCGCAGCGCCGGCTCGAGGAGCTCGCGCACGGTCAGCCAGGGCAGGTCGTCGCCCATCGCCTGGCCAAGCGCGCTGAGCACCGTGTAGCCGCGCTCGCGCGCCAGGCCCGTGGCGGCGCGCAGGAGGGTCGTTTTGCCGAGACCCGAGGCACCCTCGATCACCGCAACGCCGCCGCGGCCCTCGGCCACGTCGTCCATCACCCGGCCAAGCACTGCCAGTTCCGACTCGCGCTCGAGAAGCGCGACCTGTGAAGTCCTCTGTTCACCCATCGGCGCCCGCTTGTACCCACTCTAGGTCCGCCCAGGCTTTCCTCGCCACTGCGGTTCTGCGCCCAAAAGACTGTGGTCCACCCGCAATTCACATCGCAATCGCTTCGTTGCAGGATCAGGGAATGAAACTTGCTCAGTTCCTTCTGACGGTCTTGGCTGTGGTGGCGGTCTTCGCTGTGGGCGCTTCGGCGGCTACGGATGTGACGCCCAGCCGCGCGATCGATCTGTCGAGTACGCCGGAGTTCGTGGTCGCGGGCGGCCCGAACGACCAGGTCGACCCGCACATCGACGGGAACCTCGTGGCATACACCGATGCGCCCGACTACCAGGTCCACTACTACGATCTCTCGACGGGCATCGACCACGCCGTCCCGAAGGGGAGCGACGTGGCCCTCCAGGCGCTGCCGAGTGTGAGCGGTTCGGCACTGCTCTATCGCTCCACCGCGGCGCCGAGCGGTGGTCGCAGGGAGTACCTGTTCGACACCGCCGATCCCTCCACGCCGCCTCACGACGTGGACCCCGATCCGCAGGGCCAATCACTCGAGGGTTCGATCGGCAGTCAGATCATCGTCTGGACGAAGTCCACGATCCCGGCCGATGGCACACCCAACGGGATCTTCGTCCGCGACCGATCGACGGGCACGACCGAGGAGGTGTCGGATGACGCCGGCTCCTATGACCGCAGCCCCGTGGCTTCGCCGAGCGGCGCCGCCGTGGCCTGGCAGAAGTGCCAGACGATCGCCACCGACTGCGCGGTCTGGTCCGCGACACGCGCCGCGGACGGCACCTGGACCAAGCACCAGCTCACCAACCAGACCACGGCGGGTGGCGCCCTGGCCACCGACGGCTCGGTCGTCGCCTACATCGATGGCAGCGATCTCAGCCAGATCTACTGGCAGCCGCTCGAGGGGGGCGCAGAGTCGCACCTGGTGCTGTCCGGCTCTTCGGCCGACGTCATCGCCGACCTGCGCTCCGCCTCCCACGGTGTCATCACCTTCGCCCGCTACGACGACGTGACCCAGCAGTTCGACATATACGCGTTCGACACGAACACAGGCTTCCTCTACAGGCTCACCAATACGCGTGAGGACGACTCGCTCACCTCCATCACCGTGTCGGGCCACACGGCAACGGCAGTTTGGACGCGGCACCAGGACACGGGCGACGACGACGTCTACGGCAAGACCTTCGAGCTGCAGCAGCCGCCGAGCCTGACCGCCGACCACGCGGGGGCCGCGGGCAACGAGGGCTCACAGGCCACCGATACGGGCACGGTGTCCGACCCGAACGGCGACACGGTTGCGCTGTCCGCCTCGGTCGGGCACGTGACCAACAACGGCGACGGCACCTGGTCCTGGAGCTACACGCCTGACGACGGGCCGGCGACGCAGACCGTCACGATCACCGGCACGGATCCGGATGGGCTGAGCGACAGCGTCTCGTTCCAGCTGTCCACGGATAACGTCGCGCCGTCGGCCACTTTCAACGCGCCTTCTAGCGCGGCGCCCGGCTCGTCGTTCACTGTCTCGCTGACCGGTCCGAGCGACCCGTCGCTGGCGGACACGAGCGCCGGTTTCACCTACTCGTTCGACTGCGGCACGGGCGTGTTCTCGCCGTACGGCTCGAGCAGCTCCACCGCGTGTGTAGCGCCGGTCACGCCGGGGCCGGTGACTGTGCACGGCCGGATCCAGGACAAGGACGGCGGCGTGTCGACCTACAGCGCGACCGTGCAGGTCAGCGCACCCAGCTCGCCGATCGTGTTCACGAGCACGCGCGACGGCAACTCCGAGATCTACTCCATGCACAGCGACGGCAGCGGCGTCACGCGGCTCACCCACGACCGCGCGATCGACGCGAACGCTGTCTGGTCGCCAGATCATTCGAAGATCGCTTTCGTGAGCACACGCGGCGGCGGGTCGGACATCTACACGATGAACGCCGACGGCAGCGGGGTCACGCGGCTCACGAGCAGCCACGCGATCGACCTCACACCGGCCTGGTCGCCGAACGGCGACAAGATCGCGTTTGCCAGCAACCGCGACGGTGACTTCGAGCTCTACACGATGAACGCGTCTGATGGCAGCGGCGTGACCCGGGTGACCAACAACCGCGCGCAGGACGTCACGCCCTCGTGGTCGCCCGACGGCACAAAGCTCGCGTTCTCGAGCACGAAGGACGGGAACGTCGACATCTACACGGTGGGCGTGAACGGCACGGGCCTGACACGGCTCACCACAAGCAGGGCGCTCGACCTCACCCCGGATTGGTCTCCGGATGGCTCGAGGATCGCCTTCGCGACAGACCGCGATGGCAACTTCGAGATCTACTCGATGACCGCGAGCGGCTCGGGCGCAATCCGGCTGACGGCCAACCACGTCGGCGACGGCGTTCCGGCGTGGACGCCGGACGGGTCGAAGATCGTGTTCGCGACAGACCGCGATCACAACTCCGAGATCTACTCGATGAACGCGAACGGCAGCGGCGCCACGCGCCTGACCGACAATCGGGCGCTCGACACGCTGCCCGATGCCTAGGACTTAGAAGCTGCCTGCTCGGCGACGTCAGCGGTGAGGCGACCGCCGGCGTCCGCCGGGCGACGGATGGCCACGCCCTCGCGGCCGAGCCGCTTCAGCTCGTCCCAGGCCGGCCACACGAACTCCCGTTGCTGCCAGCGCGGTTCGGTCCAGCGCAGCTCGTGAACCATTTCCGCCATCTCCGCCCCGCGGTCCCAGGCGGGCGGGTTGTCGAGGGCGGCGCGCACGTCGCCCAGCGCGGCCTCGGTGTTCGCTCCGTTCAGCTCGAGGATCTCGCGCCAGAGCTCCTGGTCGGAGCGAGCCAGGCGGGCGATGTCTCGCAGGCCGCCGCCGGACAGCGCGGCGGTCAGGCGCGGAGAGGACTGCGCCGCCAGCGACGCCGCCACCGCCGCGGCAAGCACGTGTGGCGCGTGGCTCGTGTGCGCAACCGCGATGTCGTGGTCACGCGGCTCGCACACCATCAGCCGCGCTTCGAAGGCGTCGAACACGGCGCCCCAGCGGCAGAGCAGCTCAATGGGCGCGTCGGCCGGCGGCGGGCACACGGCCCAGGTGGTCGCGTGCAGGAGATCTGCCTTTGCGGCGTGCCAGCCGGTCGTCTCGGCGCCGGCCAGTGGGTGGGAGGGGAGGTAGCGGTCCCGGCCCGCGAGCGCGTTCACGATCGGCTCCTTCACCGAGGCCACGTCGGTCACGATCACGTTCTCGTCGGCCTCCAGAACGGCGGCAACCACGGAGGCGGTGGCCCTGGGCGGGACGGCGACGATCACCATCTCGGCCGTCCTGGCGAGGTCCTCGATCGTCGATGTCACCTCGAGGCCGGCGCGGGACTCGTCGCGGGTGTCGAATCCGATCGGCTCGTACAGGTCTGGCAGCTCCGCCAGCCGCCGCGCGATCGAGCCTCCGATCAGCCCCAGCCCGGCGACCCCGACGCGAACGAGGCTCACGTTTCGATCTTGCCGAGCATCTGGTCGTACTTGGCCGACGCGCTGGACCCGTCCACACGGTGCTGCGCCGGACGGCCGACATCCTCTGGGAACGAGCCCAGGAAGCGGGTCACGCTGTCGAAGCGCAGGACGCCCAGCACCGCGTCGCGCAGGTGCGGCTCGGTGATGTGTCCCTCGCACTCGATGTAGAAGATGTATTCGCCGAGCAGCTCCTTGGTGGGACGCGACTTGATCGCGGTTAGGTTGATGTCGCGCAGCGCGAACTCCTGGAGCAGGCGCACGAGGCTGCCCGGCTCGTCGTGGCTCGGCAGGAAGGAGAACGCGGAGCGGTCCTTGCCGGTCGCCTCGGGGCAGCTCGTCCGCAGCAGCACGAAGCGCGTGGTGGCGCGCTCGTCGTCCTCGACGTGATCCTGCTCGGCGCGCAGCCCGTACATCTCGCCGGCCACCGGCGGCCCGATGGCTCCCCAGCCCTCGCGCGGCTGCTCGGCCAGGTCGCGACAGGCGCCGGCCGTGCTCGCCGCCTCCCGCACCTCGAGCCCGTTCTCCTCGATGAAGCGCGAGCACTGGGCGAGCCCGAAGGAGTGGCTCGTCACGCCGGTCAGCTTGGACTCGTCGCCCGGCGAGCGGAACAGCGTGAACGACACGGGCAGCACCCGCTCGCCCGAGATCATGCAGCGCGTGGTCTGTAGGAGCAGCTCGTCGAGATTGGCCGGCACGGGTCCCTCCAGGCTGTTCTCGAACGCCACCACACCCGCCGCCGCCGCGCCCGACTCCACCGACTGCACCACCTCGCGCACGCTCCCGAGCGGGGTGAGCTCCTCGCCCTCGCGCGCGAGGTCTCGCGCCGCCTGGTGCGTGAACGTGCCCTCAGGCCCGAGATAGCTGAGCTTCGGCATGCGGCGAATCCTTGCCGATCCGGGCTACGACCGCACGCAACGTCGCCTCCACATGCTCCGGCTCGTACCGGATCTGCCCGTGCGTGAACCGCAGCGGGATGAGTCCTTCGGCCAGGTGCCGCTGGTCGCGCAGGCGGTCGTTCGCCTGCTGCGCGGGCGTGCGGTGGTAACGCAGCCCGTCGGTCTCGACGATCAGCCCGAGCTCCGGCCAGAAGAAGTCCACGCGGAAACCGTTCGCGTACTTCCTCGTCCGCGGCGAGGGAAGCCCGGCGCGGCGGGCGATCGGCAGGAACAAGCGCTCGAGCTTCGAGTCCGTGACGCGGAACGTCCGCCGATCCAGTGTCTCTCGCAGGATGGCCACGCCCGGCCGCGGCGGGAAGTCGTCGAGCGCGCCGCGCAGCGACTCCGGATCGATCAGGTCGCGCTTGTCCGCCTCGCTTATCGCGGCTTCGAGCGCGTCGCGGCTCAGCTCGGTGGCGAGGTCGACCAGGGTCGGAACGACGGCAATCACGGGGATGCCGCAGTAGGTCGTCACGTCGTCTTCGCGAAGGCCGCGGCGGTGCACGACGATGCGGGGCCGCGTCCGCTTCGCCCGAGTCGCTACGTGAATGGCGCCGGGCCGTGGCCTCACGACGACGAGGAGCGCGCCGGCGCTGCTGTGGCTCAGCGCGGCACCCGGTCCGCAGGCGAGCACGGCCGCCATCCACCATCCCTCGCGCGTGAGGTCTGGCCGCCCCACCGCATACACGCCTCGCCACACCGGATGCAGGCGCCCGTTTCCGAGCCGGTGCTCGATCCCATGTCGCGTAAACCCGAGCTCAAGCAACTGCCACCGCGCGACCACACCATGCTGCCGCCGGACCAGTTCCCAGATCGATTGGACTGTTTGACCGCCCATGACCGGTAAAAGGCACCAACCGGCCGAAATTCGCCCCCCGCGGGGCTGACGGCTAGAGTCACGGAGCCGGATGGCCACCGCCTCGCGTCCCACTACGGCGCCCGTGGCGCTTCGCGACGGGGCGCTCCGGGTGCTTCCAGCGCTCGCCGTCATCGTTGGCGTGCCGCTCGTGCTCTGGCTGATCTACAAGCCGAGCTACGTCAACTTCGACGCCCGCTACGCGCTCCTCTGGGCGCGCGACATCGTCCACGGCCACACGCCCGACTACACGGCCGTCTTCGCGCCCACGCCGCACCCGCTGCAGACGCTCGTCGCGTTCCCGGTCCTGCTCGCCGGCGACAGCTCAGCGAAGGTCATGGTCGCCCTCACGCTGCTCTCGCTTGGCGTGCTCACGTGGCTCATCTACCGCCTGGGCGCCGAGCTGTGGAACCCGGCCGCGGGCATCGTGGCTGCGGGCATCGTCGCCACCCGCCCGACCATCGATCGCTTCGCGCTGATCGGCTACCAGGACCTGGCCTTCGCGGCTCTCGTTGTGTGGGCTCTATTGCTCGAGACCCGCAGGCCCAAGCGCGGCGCGGCGGTGTTGGCGGTGTTGGCGGCGGCGGGCCTCATGCGCCCCGACGCCTGGCTTCTCTCATTGCTTTACCTCGCGTACGTCTGGAAGGACAGAGACGACAAGGCCAAGTTGGTCGCGCTCGCGATAGCCGCGCCAATCCTCTGGATCGCCCAGGACTGGATCATCACCGGCCAGCCGCTCCACTCCCTGCACGGCACGAAGACACTCGCCGGCGAGGTCAACCGCAGGCGCCCGCCGCTCACCATCCCAAGCCGCACCGCCTGGTACTTCAAGCTGCTGCTGCTCTGGCCGCTCGCGTTTGGCGTGCCGGCCGGCCTCGTGTTCGCCTGGCAATACGCGCGCAAGCGCTTCACCCTGCTCGTGGCCACGGCGCTGGCGCTCACCCTCTGGATCGTCCTCACCTCCATCGTTGGCCTCAGCCTGATCCAGCGCTACCTCGTCACGCCCGCCGCGCTCCTGGCGATCGTCTACGGACTGGCCGTCTTCGGCTGGCTCAAGCTCAAGCCGGACCAGCACAGACAGATATGGAAGGCGGTGGGCCTCGCAGCCCTGATTGCCTCCCTTGCCTACATCCCGGCGCAGGTCAGCAAGTTGAAGTCCATCCACAGCACGATGCAAAGAGAGGCCCGCAACTACGCCGACCTCAAGCTGGTGGGCAACGCGCCGGCCGTAAGAGCCAAGTTCCGGCAGTGCGGCTCGATTTCGACGATCGGCCACAAGGCCGTGCCCGACCTGCGCTACTGGCTCGACGGCCAGCCCAAGTCGATCGACCTGGTGGAGGGCTCGAAGACGAAGGTCGGTGCCCTGATGCTCAAGCCGCGCCCGACCAAGCAGATGTGGGCCTTCGATCGCCAGCACTTCGCCAAGGTGCAGCCACCGCCCGGCTACACGCGCATCTACGAGAATCACTCGTGGGCCGTCTACGCCGCGCCAGGCTGCGCCGGCGGGAAGCTGTCAGCCCCGCCCGGCGGCGACGTGCAGAAGGACTCGGCCTAGGTCCCGGCAGGCAGGTTGTTGCACGGCTGCAACCTGCACGGGTAGAACACCCAGGCGCGCATGTCGCCCTGCGGGTCGAACAGGTACGCGCCGTCGCCGATCCCCTTCGCGTCGTTCTGGTTGTCGAAGATCGGCGTGTTCAGCCCCCAGTAGAGCGTCTGCGGCAGGTCGTCGCCCTTGCCCACGTGGATCAGCAGGTGCTGGCCCGGCTGGATCACCGTGCCGTCCGGGAAGTGGTAGCGGCGGGTCGATGAGTCGCGGATCCACCAGCCGTTCAGGCTCAGCGCCCGCGTGCCCCTGTTGTACACGCGCACGTACTCGCCGTTGATGTTCACGGTGTCGTTGCCCGCCGCGTTCGGATGCACCGTCACCTGGATCGGAATGTCCTGGTCGGGCCCGAATCCGCAGAAGGTCGTATCGAACAGCCCCACCCGCCGCTGGGCCGCCTGCTGCATGAGGAACATGTACTGGCGGTTCCAGGCGGTCTCACGGGAGTTGGGCAAAAACAGCGCGTCCCCGCGGGACACGAGCAGCGCGTTCAGGTCGTGCCACGAGCCGCGGATGAACACCTGGATGTCCTTCACGAACCGCACGCCCGCCCGCGTGAGCTTGTTCTGGTAGACGAGGCGCACCTGGTTGTTGCTGCGCCTGATCATCGCCGTGGTGAGCTGCGTGGCGTTGAGCGCGTGGCACTCGCCCTGCTGCTTGGCGAGGTTGCTGTTGTAGACGGTCTGCTCCGTCGCGTTCACGCCCGTGAAGCGGATGCGGTGGTTGCCGGCACCCCGGATGTTCACGTCGATCGTGTCGCCATCGTCCACGAAGTCGAGCCGCGCGTCCTCGGCGAAGCACTGCTCCGACTGCCCGGGGATGCACGGCACCTGGAAGATCTTCGACGCCGCGCTTGCCTGGCCGCAGAAGAGCAGCGCGAACGCCAGCACCAGCGCCGCGATGGAGAAGTCCCTGCTCGTACGCACAAGCCCCACAACACAGCTATTCGGCGAGAGGTGCGGACGGTCCTACGACCAAAGTCGGGTGGCAGACCGGGCTGGCTCAGCGCGATAAAGAGACGGGGCTCGCACCGCATGGGCGAGTCAGGTGCGAGCCCCACCTTCGCCGTCAGGAGTTCGCGTACATCAGCGAGCCCGGCGTGGTGAGCGTCTCGCCGGTCTCGAGCAGCGTCTTCAGGCCGGACAGGATCATCGGCCAGCCGCCGTAGATCTGGTCGTTCACGCCCTCGGGCAGCTGATCGTGCGTGACGGTGAGGCGGCAGGAGTCGCCGACCGGCTCGATCTCCCACGTCACGCGCGAGGTGCCCGCGGCCTTCACGTCGTCGCTCCACAGCGCGCGGAACGACTGCACGAGCTTGCGCGGCGGGTCCACCTCCAGGTTCTCCCCCTCGGAGATCTCGGCCCCACTGGGGTGCGCCGCCTTGTACGGCGAGCCGCCCTTGAAGTCCGACTCGATCCCCACGCCGAACGTGTACTTCCGGCGCAGCTCGCTGTTCGTGATCGCCTCCCATAGGCGCTCCGGCGTGGTCTTGATGTAGATCTCGAAAACCTTCTCCATCACTCTGTCCTCCAGGTCGGATTTGAGCTCGCTGAGCGTCGCGGCCCACGGCTCGGCGTACTTGCTCACCCACCTGTCGTGGACGAGCCGGATCGGGACGGGGTTCAGGAAGTGGAGCTTCTCGCGGCCACGCTTCTTGGTCTTCACGAGCCCGGCCTCCTCGAGCACCTTCAGGTGCTTCATCACGCCGAAGCGCGTCATTGGAAGACGGGCTTCCAGCGAGGTCAGCGTCTGCCCGTCCTCGGCGAACAGCTCGTCGAGCAGGCTGCGCCTCGTGGGGTCCGCGAGCGCCCTGAACACCTCATCCATGTCCAGGAGAATAGGTGACCATATGGTCACATGTCAAGTAGGGCCTACTTGTGAGCCGTGAAGCTGAGCTTCCCCGAGTCGCACCTCACCGGCGCGCCGTTCGGATAGATCGAGTCGACCTGGCGGACGAAGCCTCGGGCCCGGGAGCCCGTCACCTTGAGCGACAGCTCGGTGAACCCAACGGGTCGGGCGCGGAGGTGTAGGTGTACGCCTTCACGTGCAGGGAGCCCGACTTGGTCAGGCGCAGGCCGCTCATGGCGGACACCACCCCCTGCTCGCCCGTCAGGCTCCCCTGCGGACAGGTCATGTTCACCGGCGGGTCGTCGAACGAGCTGAAGCAGATCCCCTTGCCGACCTTGCCGCGCTTGGCCTTCGGGTTGGTCAGGTTCTTGGGCGGCAGCGGGCACTTGCCCTTGTGCAGCTTGAACTTGAAGGTGATGCCCCCGCCGGCGTGGTAGGTGCCGGTGGCGGGCGCCTTTGCGGTGGCGGCGCCGGCCGTCGAGCCGAGCGCGACAACGGTGATGAGCACGACCGGGATTCGCATCGCGCAACGCTAGCCGGGCGCCGCTTGCCGCGCCACGAGCGCCGACACGCTGTCTAGACTCGATGTCGATGGCTGCCACCCGCGCGTACAGAGCACGTCAGCGTCCATC
>Ga0070659_100001975_pt1 | contig 14651 bp, 15 predicted proteins | sample KBSC23metaG_FD_64666 | JGI IMG/M metagenome (GOLD analysis project Ga0070659, IMG submission 64666) | Corn rhizosphere microbial communities from Kellogg Biological Station, Michigan, USA - KBS C2-3 metaG | ecosystem: Host-associated > Plants > Roots > Rhizosphere > Soil ... | reverse complement strand
GCTGATCCTCACCCCGGGGATCGGCTACTGGCTGCATCGCAGCGGCCGCTTCGTGCCGAAAGTGCTGGCCGGCGGTTCGGTCAAGCGCGAGGTTTGGGATGAGGAGACCCTGCACGCCTTCTCCGACACCTTCGAAGAGCCGGCCCGCGCCCGGGCGGGGGTGCAGATGTATCGCGTCTTCAACCTGCGCGAGGCCCCGGCGATCGCCCGCGGCCGCTATGCGAAAGCGCACCTCCGCGTCCCCACCCGAATGCTGTTCGGCACCGGCGACGCCGCTCTCAACCACAAGCTTCTCGCCGGCTACGAGCGCCACGCCGACGACATGCAAATCGAGAAAGTCGACGGCTGCGGCCACTTCATCGCCGACGAGAGGCCAGATTTGGTCGCCGAAAGAGCTTGCGCCTTCTTCGGGCCTGACCGCACGAAACCTTGATTTCCCAGGCAGGCAGAGGTAAAAAAAATCTCCTGCGTTCCTAAATCAGCCTTTTAGGGGCGATACAAAAACGGCGCCTGGTTGTGGGCGCTGGAAGGAGAACCTCATGAAGGACCTGAAGATGCTGGGCCTCGCCGCTGTGGCGACCGCGGCCCTGACGGCGTTCGTCGGAGCGAGCAGCGCCTCCGCCGCCGTCCTCTGCAAAACCAAAACCGACCCCTGCAAATCCCTTGTCAAAAACGGTGAAACGCTGAGCTCGCAGCTGGTGGCCAAAAAAAAGGCCCGCATCAACATCACCTTCCACGTCGTCGAATGCAACAAATCGACGATCGTGAGCAAAGTAACCAAAGAAGGTGGAAAAGGTGCCGTTCCCGAAGCCAACATCGAAACTTTGTCCTTCACTGAATGTAACTGCGAACTACTGGTGATGAAAAAAGGAACGTTCTACGTCTCTCACACTGTCGGGACGGATAACGGAACCGTGTTCGGCACCGGTCAGGAAATCGTAACCCAGTGCGTCCCTGACCAAGTGAAATGCACCTGGGTCACCAACAACACCCCCCTCGGGGAACTCAAAGGGGGCAACCCGGCGATTCTCGACGTCGATGCGGTCCTGGCGATCAACAAAGCCGCTTCTAACCCCCTTTGTGAAGAAGAAGCGTTTTGGACGGGAGAATATGAATTCACCAGTCCAAACCCGCTCTATGTCGAGACCGAATAACCCTGTCAGCGCGTCTGACTGAAGCCAGAGGCCGCCTCTTCGGAGGCGGCCTCTTCGAGCCTCTCAAGCGCGTATCCGCGCCTCCTCGAGGTCCAGATCGCGCTCGATCTGGCGCATCGTCTGGTTGCGCAGGCGGCCGGCGCCGCGGAGGCTGAGCAGCTCCTCGCGCTCGATCCCGATCAGCTCGCGCCGCAGCTCGCCGTAGTCGGCGATCCGCTGTTCGCGAGCGGCGACCTCGGGGTCCTCGCCGCCGAGCACCGCCTGGCACATCCGGAAGCGGGCGCGGTAGAGGTCACGCAGCCGCTTCAGCTGGGTCTCGCTGGCGCGCTCGTCCTCCTCCATCTCGTCGAGTCGGTCGAGCGCCGACTGCGCCGCCTCCATCCGCGCCACCGCCTCTTCGTCGGACCAGCGCCGCGGCTCCTCCAGCCCCAGGGCGCGGACGATGAAGGGCAGCGAGAGCCCCTGGCCGACCAGGGTGATGAGGATCAGGACGAAGGTGAGGAAGATGATCTGCGGCCGCCCGTTGACGCTGAGCGGCACCGCGAGGGCGGCGGCGAGGGAGACGGCGCCGCGCATCCCGCTCCAGCCGACGGCGAAGCGCTGGCCGGCGGTTTCGCCGGCGTCCGAACCCATCGCGAAGACGAAGGCGAGGCGGACGCCGATCGAGACGGCGGCGATCGCGGCCGCCGGCCCCAGTAGATCGCTCACCCCGGAAGAGGTCTGGTTGAGGGTGTTGACGATGTCCGGCAGCTGCAGGCCGAGGAGGACGAAGAGGGTGATCTCGAGCCCGAAGACGAGTACGCCCCAGAAGGCGACGGCGTTGAGGCGGATGTCGGCGTCGAGCGAGCGGGGGGAGCGGTAGCCGGCATAGACCCCGGCGACGACGGCGGCGAGGATGCCGGAGACGTGCAGCTCCTCGGCGCCGATGTAGGCGCCGTAGGCGGTCAGCACGGAGAGGACAATCGAGAGGCCGGAGTCGGTCTGGCGGCGGACGACGAGGTCGGAGAGGACGCCGACCGCGAGGCCCACCGCGATGCCACCGAGGGAGACGCCGACGAATTCCAGCGCCGCGCCGCCGAAGCTGAAGGCGCTGCCGGTCGCTACCCCGACCGCGATCCGGTAGAGGACGAGGGCGGTGCCGTCGTTGATCATCGACTCGCCTTCGACCAGGAGCCGCACCCGCTCGGGGGCGCCGAGGCGGCGGAAGATCGAGGTGGCGGCGACGGCGTCGGTGGGGGCGAGGACGGCGCCGAGGATCGCCGCCTCGGCCCAGCTCAGCCCCGGCACCAGTTCGTGGGCGACGAGGGCGACCGCCGCGGCGGCGACGAAGACGAGGCCGACGGAGAGCAGCGCCAGCGGCCGCATCACCGCCCGCAGTTCTCCCGGAGCGGTGCGCCAGCCGGCCGCATAGACGAGCGGCGGCAGGAAAACGAGGAACACCGTGTCGGGATCGAGTTCGACGTCCGGCAGCCCCGGCGTGAAGGCGATCGCGAGGCCGCCGAGGACGAGCGCGATCGGCGCCGGGATCTTGCCGTAGTCGGCGAGCCGGACCAGGAGGGCCGCGGCGAGGATGAGAACGAAGACGGACTCGACGTTGTGCACCAACACATAACATCGGGTTGCGTGGACGAACGACTTTCACCCCTGCTGGAGGAGCTGGACCATGTGCGCGGCGAGCGCGACGCGCCGCTGGAGCTGGTGATGTTCGGCGACTTCCAGTGCCCTTTCTGCCTGGGGTCGCAGTCGATCCTGCGTCGCGTCCGCGAGCGGCTCGGCGAGCGGCTGCTCTTCGCCTTCCGCCACCTGCCGATCCCCGAGCGCCATCCGCTGGCGCCGCTGGCGGCGGAGGCGAGCGAGGCCGCTGCCGCGCAAGGGAAGTTCTGGGAGTTCCACGACGCGCTCTTCGCGATCCAGCCGAAACTCTCGCGCGAGACGATCCTGGAAGCGGCCGGCGACCTCGGTCTCGACGCCGAGCGGATGGCGGCCGAGCTCGACGCCGGCGTCCACCGGCCGCGGATCGAGCGTGACCTCGCTTCAGCCGAGGCCAGCGGCGCTACCGGCACCCCGACCTTCTTCGTCAACGGGGTGCGCCACTTCGGCGCCTACGACGCCGGCTCGCTGGTCGAGGAGCTGGAAGCCTGAGCCGGCGTCCGCTTCGCGTTCCTATACTGCCGCGTACTTGACTTCTCTGGGGAGACTCATCGGCGCGCTGGCGCTGCTCTGCCTGGCGATGGCGCTCATGCCGGGCGCGGCGCTGGCGGCCGGCGGCTCGATCTCGGGCACCGTCACCGATGCGGAAACGCTGGAACCGATCGAGGGCGCCGAAGTCTGCGCCTGGCTGCTCGAAAGCGAAGAAGGATTCAGGTGCACGGAAACCGACGCCGCGGGCAAATACGAACTCGAAGAACTCGCCGAAGGCGAATACGGGGTCGAATTCTGGGCCCGCTACCTCGGCTACGCCACCCAGTTCTACGAAAACGAGACCAGCCGGTCGCAGGCGGACCCGGTGGTGGTCGGCAGCGAACCCGTCACCGGCATCGACGCGGCGCTGGGCCCGGTGCCGGGCATCGCGGGAACGGTGACGAGGAGTTCCGACGGAGAACCGGTCGAAGAAGTCGAAGTCTGCGCCTGGCCACTTAACGGGGAAGCGGAAGAAACTTTCTGGGAATGCGGATACACCCAGGCTGACGGCACTTACTCCATCGCCCTCGAACCGGGCAACTACAAGGTCGAATTCTGGCCGGGCGGGTCGGGGCAGAACCTCGCCTTCCAGTTCTACAACGACAAGACCCGATGGAAAGAAGCCGACACGGTCGTCGTGAAACCAGGGGAAAGAACCGGCGGCATCGACGCCGAGCTGGGACCGGGCGCCACGATCAGCGGCAAAGTCTCTGCGGCCTCCAGCGGCGTCGGGCTGGAAGAAATCCCCGTTTGCTCGATCGATTCGCCCAGCGGTGAACTCCTGACCTGCAACTGGACCGCAGCGGACGGCAGCTATGCGTTGCACCACCTCCCAGGGGATCAGTACAAGGTGGTCTTCTCGATCGACTTCAGCGAATGGTTCGGCGAACCAGTCTGGCTGGGCGCAGATGACGGCTTCGCGACCCAGTTCTGGAACAGCCAGACGACGCTGGCCGCCGCCAACGTGATTCCGCTCTCGACCGGTCAGTCGGTGGCCGGGATCGACGCCCGCCTCGGCAACTCGGTGACGCCGCCCGTGATCACGCCGATCACCCCGAAGCCAGCGGTGCATCCCCGGCGGAAGCACTGCCGCAAGGGCTACGTGCGGAAGAAGGTCAAAGGCAAGGTCCGCTGCGTGAAGCGGCACAAGCATCATCATCGCCATCACCCACCGTTGACCTAAGCTCGCAGCCATGAAGGCCTTGGTCCAGCGGGTGAGCCAAGCGGCTGTCAATGTTGAGGGCGAGCGCGTATCCCAGATCGGCCCCGGAATGCTGATTCTGCTCGGCGTTGGGGTGGGGGACAGCGAGGAGGAGGCCGATCGTCTCGCCGAGAAGGTGCGGAAGCTGCGCATCTTCGACGACGCTGAGGGGCGGATGAACGAGCCGCTGGGCGAGCGCGAGGTGCTCTGCGTCAGCCAGTTCACCCTCTACGGTGACGCCCGCCGCGGCAATCGCCCCAGCTACGTCCAAGCGGCCCGGCCCGAGGTCGCCGAGCCGCTCTACGACCGCTTCTGTGAGCGGCTGGGAGCGAAGAAGGGCGTCTTCGGCGCCTGCATGGGCGTGGCCCTGATCAACGACGGGCCGGTGACGCTGATGCTGGAGGTGGCGCCGGCTTCGGTTAGCGAGCCGTCAGCTTGAAGGCGAGGCGGGCGAGGGCAGCGCCGCCGGCCAGCCGCTGCGGCCGCGTCTCGCCGGCAACCGAGTAGGCGAGGGTGAGCCAGCGGTTGCCGCGGACGGCGTAGAGGGTGCTGTAACCGGGGATCCAGCTCGCGTAGTGGTTGTGCGCTCCGGGGTCGCCGATTTTGGGCACCGCCCGCGGCACTTTGTCCGGGTAGGCCGCGTTGAATTGCACCTGCTCGGTGATCCGGTTTTCGTAGCGTTCGCGGGCCCGGTAGGCGGCGTCGAGGGAGATCGAGACGTGGACGCCGCGGCCCTGCAGTTGACAGTGCGAGTTGGGCGGGGTGGGGTCGGACGAGCGTCGCACCGCCACGCCCACCTGTCTCTCCAGCGCCGCCGCGAGCACTCGGCAGTCAGATCCGCTGATGCGCAACCTCGTTGCCTGCTGCCCCGGATAGCTGTGGTAGAAGCGATCGCCTCTCGCAGCCGTCGAGTTGGTCGAGCCCACGCCCGAGCCGCCACACCCCCCAAGCGCCCCCATCAGCGCGAGCGCGCACAGCAAGCCCCGCGATCTCCGCAACGCCATCGCCCTACATCTTGAACTGCATCAACTTTCCGGCCTGTCAGCCAGGAAAGTTGATGCAGTTCGGCCGGGCCGTCGGTTAGCGCCAGCCGTTGCGGAGCACGCGGCGGGCGTTGCCGCCGAGGATCGCCTCGACGTCGGCGCGGGCGAGACCTTTTTCTTCGAGCAGCCCGGAAACATCCAGCAGCGCCTCCGAAACCACGATCTTCGAGCAGGAGTGCAAGCTCCCCGGCACCCGCCACCCGCCCATTCCCCACTTCCCCCCGCACCGCCCCAACATTCCCTTCAGCTCATCAACGCTGGAAGGCTGAAGCACAACCTCCATTGCTCGCCCGGCCACGCCCGATCGCGAGTACCCGCGAGGCCGACGGTAAGAATCGCCCGTGTAGGGTGGCCCCTTCATGGTCTTCGCTATCGCTGAAACGCCAGCCTGGCTGCTATTGGCGATACCGACGCTGACTGCTCTCCTGGGTTTTGTGGTTGGTCAGCTTGTGCCCGAGTTCCTCAAGCGTAGGGCGGCGGGCCGGGAAAGGTACGACGCGGCGATAGCTGCCGTCAGCAGGGCGCATGCTGCCCGCTTTGGCGTCGGACTCGGAATTCCGAGGGAGTGGCTGAAGTCACCCGACGCCGCGACTCATGCTGCGACCGAGAGTGAACTATCGAAGGCGGCCATGGAGCGGTTTCTGGTGGCGAGCGGGGAGGCGAGGTCTGCGCTGGCGGCACTCTACCCGTGGTCACCGGACCTCCATGTCTACTGGGATGGGACCTTTTTGCGTGAGGACGACTTCGACAAATTGATCGGCATCCTCTATAAGCGGCGGAGGTCGCCGCTCAAAAGGTACGGTGACAGTCCAAAGGCTGTCGAGTCAAAGCCCTAGTAACAGGGCCGCTCTTTGCCTAAGTGCCTCCGCGCTGCGCGATGTTCAGCGCGGCCTGCCAAGGTTCAACGGCAGCAGGATGGACCCTCGACGGGCGAAGCGCCGGCCCAATCTTTAGGGAGCGCACCCGCAGCTTTGCCTCGGGCGCGGGTTTTCAGCCCACGATCTCCGAAGGGACAGACCACGAGCGAGACACCTACCCCACCTGCGCGCATTGGCCTAGTCGCCCTCCTCGTCCTGCTCGGCTGCGCGATCGCCGTCCCGGCGGTCTCGGCGGCGGGCTTCGCCAGCCACGTCGATCCCTTCGCCGGCACCGTCGATGGACCCGACAGCTTCGGCCGCGGCAATACGTTCCCGGGCGCGACGGTCCCCTTTGGGATGGTCCAGTGGAGCCCCGACACGACCACCGTCAAGGGGCACCTTGCCGGCTACAGCTACCGCGATCACCACCTGACGGGCTTCAGCCTCACGCACCTCAATGGCGCCGGCTGCTCGCTCTACGGCGACTTCCCCTTCCTGCCCACGACTGAGCCGATCCGCAGCTCGCCGCAGGGTACGGGGGGACGCCTGGACGGCAGCCTCCAGCCCGGCTTCTCCCACGCCAACGAGTCGGCGCGGCCGGGCTACTACTCGGTCCGTCTCAATCCAGTCCACGGCGGCGCGATCGCCACTGAGCTGACCGCGACCACGCGTACCGGGATGGCGCGCTTCACCTTCCCGGCGAGCCCGCACGCCAGCGTCCTGATCAACGCCGGCGGCAGCGCCCAGCCCGATGACTTCGCCGAAGTCAATCTCGATCCCGGTGCCCGGGAAATCTCCGGGACCGCGTCCAGCGGGCTCTTCTGCGGCCAGCGGCCGCGCTACCGGGTCTACTTCGCCGCCGTCTTCAACCGCCCGTTCCAGGCGTACGGCAGCTGGGAAGGGAATCGGCTGAAGCCGAGTACGACCACGGCGAGAGCGATCCAGAAGCCGACCGTGCATCCGCGCTCCACGGCGGCGGCCGGCGCTTATGCGAGCTTCGACACGCGCCGCAGCCGAGTGGTCCTGGCCCGCGTCGGTGTCTCTTTCGTCAGCGTCGAAGACGCGCGCGCCAACCTCGCCGCCGAAGATCCCGGCAAGTCGTTCGGCAAGGTCGCGGCCGCGGCGCAGCGGAGCTGGAATGCCTCGCTGGGGAAAATCCGGGTCAGCGGCGGCTCGAGCGCCCAGGAGGCGAGCTTCTACACGGCCCTCTACCACGTGTTCATGGCGCCGCGGACCTTCAGCGACGTCAACGGCGACTACCTCGGCATGGACGGGCAGGTCCACAACGCCGGGCGGCACATCCAGTACGCCGACTTCTCCGGCTGGGACATCTACCGCAGCGAGATTCAGCTGCTCGCGATGCTCACGCCGCGGCGGACCGGGGACATGATCCGCTCGCTGCTCGCAGACGCGAACGAGAGCCGTTGCCTGCCGCGCTGGTCCTACGCCAACGGCCAGAGCATGACCATGGTTGGCGATTCCGCCGACCCGATCATCGCCTCGGCGGCGGCCTTCGGCGCCGGGGGGTTCGACCGCGGGGCGGCGTTGGAAGCGATGGTCCGGGGGGCGAGCGAACCGTGCCGGAGCGCGAACGGCGAATACGTCGAGCGTCAGGGGCTGGCCGAATACCTGGCCCACGGCTACGTGCCGTTCGACATCGACACCCAGACCAAGAACGCGAACTCGATCTACGGCAACCCCGAATCCGTGTGGGGCTCGGCGGCGACCTCGCTCGAGTACTACCTCGACGACTTCTCGATCGCCCAGTTCGCCGCCCGCTCGCTCCGCGACGGCTCGACCTACTCGCACTTCATGCGGCGCTCCTCCTGGTGGCGCCGCCTCTATGAACCGGCGAGCGGGATGATCGAGCCGCGCTTCGCGAGCGGATCCTTCCCCAAGCCGTACAGCAACCTCAAGGGGCCCGGTTTCGTCGAGGGGGACTCGGCGCAGTACACCTGGATGGTCCCCCAGGACCCGGCCGGTTTGATCCGCCGCATGGGCGGCAAAGCGAAGGCCGCGGTGAAGCTCGGCTACTTCCTGCGGGACCTCAACGCCGGACAGGGTGGGGCCCACTCCGACCACGCCCTGCTCGGCAACGAGCCGACCTTGCAGACGCCCTGGCTCTACGACTGGATGGGCCGTCCGTACCGCACCCAGGAGGCGGTGCGCCGCGCCCTCGGCCTCTACAGCCCGACCCCCGGCGGCTACCCCGGCAACGACGACCTCGGGACGCTCTCCGCCTGGTACGTGTTCGGCGCACTCGGCCTCTACCCGGAGATCCCTGGCGTCAGCGTGCTGGCGCTCTCGACCCCACTCTTCCCGAGCGCCGAAGTCCGCCTGCCCCACAGCCGGGCGCTGCTCTCGACCAGCGGGCACGGCACCTACGTCAGCTCCCTCGCCGTAGATGGGAAGCCGCACGGCCGGCCCTGGATCGGCTACTGCGAACTCGCTGCCGGTGCCCGCCTCCAATACCGGTTGAGAGCCCGGCCGAACCGCAAGTGGGGGAGCTCCGCCGCCGCCACTCCACCCTCCTACGGGCCCCGGCGCAAGATGTCCAACTCCCCGTGCGGCCCATGAGCAAACCCTGCGGACTTTCGTATTGCCCTGCGGACTGGGGCCAGGAGCCCAGATTTGGCTCTTGAACAGGGAATGCGATGCCGGAGGAGGGACTCGAACCCCCGACACGCGGATTATGATTCCGCTGCTCTAACCAGCTGAGCTACTCCGGCGGGGAGGAGGATGGTAGCGGTGCAAGGGGCCGGTGGATCTGGCGGTGGGTGGTCGGCAATGCGGCCGGTGTTGGTCGCGTTTCTGCTGGTTGCGGACGCTTTTGCGGTGCTGTCGTTGGCGATCGTGCATCCCAAGGGCTGGCTGCCGCCGTTCATCGGTTTCGGGATCGTCCTGGTGGGGCTGATCCTGTTCGAGATCTGGTCGATTGGACATCGGCACGACGACGACTGAGTTCCCTGCGGGGCTGCGGCTGACAGATTGCACAAATGTCCTGCAAGTAGGGCTCTTGCAGGGAAAATCAATGCAGCGAATGCACAGCGCGGTTAGGGTGGAGCCGTGCCAGCGGAACTGGATAGAGCGGTGAAGACGGTGGTTCGGCAGTGCATGGGCATTCAGCCCGGCGAGGACGTGCTGGTCGTCTGCAACCCGGTGACCGAAGAGATTGGCGCCCTGATGCGGATCGAGGCGCAGGGGGAGGGCGCCGACGCGACCCTCGCCGTGATCTCCGAGCGCGACTCGGCCGCCGCCGAGCCGCCGCAGGCCGTGGCGGCGGCGATGGCCGCGGCCGACGTGGTCCTGGCGCCGACGATTCAGTCGCTCTCCCACACCGCCGCGCGCAAAATCGCCAGCGAAGCCGGCGTCCGCATCGGCACCCTGCCGGGCGTGACCGAAGAGATGCTGGGTCGGCTGATGACCGGCGACCTGGAGGAGATCCGCCGCCGCGGCTGGGCGGTCGTCACCGCGCTCAACCGCGGCTCGGAGGTGCGGATCACCTGCGGCCACGGCAGCGACCTGCGGATCGGCCTCGAGGGGCGCCTCGGCATCGTCGACGCCGGCGAACTCGGCAACCGCGGCGCCTTCGGCAACCTGCCCTGCGGCGAGGGCTTCATCGCTCCGCTCGAGGGGACGACCGAAGGCACGCTGGTCGTCGACGGCTCGATCGCCAGCGTCGGCCTGCTGGAGACGCCGGTCGAGCTGACGGTCCGCGAGGGCAACCTGGTCGAGGCGACCGGCGACGACGGCGCCCATCTAATGGAACTGCTCACCATCCACGGCGAGGACGGCACCAACGTCGCCGAGCTCGGGATCGGTACCAACGAAGAGGCGATCCTCACCGGCAACATCCTCGAGGACGAGAAGATCCTCGGTACCTGCCACGTCGCCTTCGGCGCCTCGGCGGCGATCGGCGGCACCGTCCAGGTCCCCGTCCACCTCGACTGCGTGGTGCTCGAACCGACGGTGGAAATCGACGGCGAGACGATCGTCAGCGGCGGCGAACTGCTGGTCTGAGGGCCACCGAGCATGCCGCCCCTGCTCGCGGTCCCGAACGTCTCCGAGGGGAACGACGCCGAGCGCCTGGGCCGCCTGGGGCAGGCCTTCACCCGCGGCGCGACCCTGCTCGACCGCCACACCGACGCCGACCACGGCCGCACCGTCTTCACCCTCGCGGGGCAGCCCGGCGCCCTGACCGAGACGCTCGTCGCCGGCGCCGAGGAGGCGGTGGAGACGATCGACATGCACCGCTACCGCGGCGTCCACCCGGCGATTGGCGCCCTCGACGTCTGCCCGGTCGTCTGGTTCCACCGCGCCGACCGCGAGGCCGCCCGCGCTGAGGCGATCGCGGTGGCGACCCAGATCGGCGGCCTCGGCGTCCCCGTCTTCCTCTACGGCGAGCTGGCGCGCGACCCCGGCCGGGCCGAGCGCGCCTACTTCCGCAACGGCGGTCTGCCGGAGCTGTGGCTGCGGATGGAGTCGAGCGAGCTGCAGCCGGACTTCGGCCCCGACCTGCCGCACCGCACCGCCGGGGCGACGTTGGTGACGGCTCGCCCGCCGCTCGCTGCCTTCAACGTCGAGCTCGACAGCGGCGACGTCGAGATCGCCCAGGCGGTGGCGGCGGGGCTACGCGAGGCGGGTGGCGGCCCGGCGGGGGTGCGGGCGATCGGCCTCTTGCTCGGTAGCGGCCGCGCCCAGGTCTCGACCAACGTCCACGACCCGCTCAGCGTGCCGCTGGCAGAGGTCGTCGAGCGGGTGCGGCGGCTGGCGGCGCCGCTGGGCGCGCGCCCGGTCGAGGCGGAGCTGGTCGGCCTGATCCCGCAGGACGCCCTCGCCGGCTACCCGGCCGACGTGCCGATGCGCGGCTTCGACCCGGCGCAGCACGTGATCGAGGCGAGGCTCGCGACGCCAACCGACTAGATTTCGAACTGCAACAACTTTCCGGGCTGGCAAGCGGGAAAGTCGATGCAGTTCGCTCAGGACGCTTTCTATATGGCTCAGACGAGGAAAAAGCGCCAGCGCAAGCGCCGCGGCACCCAGGGGGGCCGGGTCGACGCCAACCCGCGCCGCAGCAAACCGCGCACCCGGGCCGAGGCGAAATCGCAGGCGATGGCCAAACGCAAGCCCGGTCCGAAAGAGGACCTGCCACCGACCTGGCGCAGCTCGTTCGTGCGCGGCATCTTCGCCGCGGTCATCTTCGCGTTACTGCTGATCGTCCTCTTCAAACGGCCGGTCCCCGCCTCGCTCGTCTTCGGCGTCTTCATGCTGATCTTCTACGTCCCCGCCGGCTACTACATCGACATGACCCTCTGGCGGCGGCGTGAGCGGGCCCGTATCCGCGCCCGGCAGCAGCAGTAGCGATGGCTCTCGACGTCGAGATGCTGACGGTCGGCCCGGTGGCCGAGAACTGCTTCCTGCTGCGGCGCGCGGGCGGCGACCGGCTGCTCGTCGTCGATCCGGGCGAGGAGCCGGAGCGGCTTCTGGCGGCGATTGAGGCGACCGGGGCGCAGGCCGAGGCGATCTTGATCACCCACTGCCACTTCGACCACATCGGCGCGGTGACGCCGGTGGCGGAAGCGACGGGCGCGCCGGTCTACTGCCCGGAGATCGAGGTGCCGGTGCTCGAAGACATCATGGCTTATGTCCCCTGGGAGGGATTCGGCCCGTTCGAGAGCTACGAACCCGACAAAACCGTGCGCGGTGGCGAGACGCTGGAGTTGGCCGGGCTGGAGCTGGACGTGATCTTCACGCCGGGACACAGCCCCGGCCACGTCACCTACGCCGTCCGCGGCGAGAACGCGCTCTTCTCCGGCGACGTGCTCTTCCAGGGATCGGTCGGTCGCGTCGACCTGCCCGGCGGCGACGGCCCGACCCTGCTCGCCTCGATCGGCCAGCTGTTCGATCGCTTCCCGGACGAGACCGTCGTCCACCCGGGCCACATGGGCCTGACCACGCTCGGCGCCGAGCGCGCCACCAATCCCTTCCTCGGCTCGCTGGCGCGGTAACGACGCCGCACCTGGGCAGCCACTAAGGTCGCCGCAAATGGCGAGCAAATTCCAGGCACCCCGCGGTACCTTCGACGTGCTGCCTGCGCAGTCGCACGCCCGCGAGCGCCTGCAGCGCGCCGCCGCCGCGATCTTCGCCCGCGCCGGCTACGAGCCGATCGCGACGCCGGTCTTCGAGGACACCGACCTCTTCGAGCGTGGCGTCGGCCGCTCCACCGACATCGTCCGCAAGGAGATGTTCACCTTCGAGGACAAGGGCGGGCGCAGCCTCACCCTGCGCCCGGAGGGGACCGCCTCGATCTGCCGCGCCTACCTCGAGCACGGCATGCACAAACAGGCGCAGCCGGTGAAGCTCTCCTACTCCGGCCCTTTCTTCCGCCACGAGCGCCCGCAGGCCGGTCGCTACCGCCAGTTCCACCAGCTCGGGGCCGAGTGCATCGGCACCGACTCGCCGCTCGCCGACGCCGAGGTGATCATGCTGCTCTCCGACCTGCTCGGGGAGCTCGGGGTGCCGGGGGTGGAGCTGCGGCTCGGCAGCCTCGGCTCGCTGGACGCCCGCCGCGCCTATCTGGAGGACCTGAAAGCGCACCTCCACGCGCACGAGGGCGAGCTCTCCAAAGACGTGCGTGAGCGGATCGACATCAACCCGCTGCGCGCTTTCGACGCTGACGACGAGGGGACGCGGGGGGTGATGGCGAGCGCGCCGACGATCGTCGAGCAGCTCGAAGGCGAGGACGCCGCGCATTTCGCCGAGGTGAAAGCGCTGCTGGACGCGGCCGGGATCGCCTACGCCGTCGACCCGACCCTGGTCCGCGGCCTCGACTACTACACGCGCACGATCTTCTCCTTCGTCTGCGACCAGCTCGGGGCACAGTCGGAGATCGGCGGCGGCGGCCGCTACGACGGCCTGATCGAGCAGCTCGGCGGGGCACCGACGCCGGCGGTCGGCTTCGCCGCCGGGATCGAGCGCATCCTGCTGGCGCTGGGAGAGGAGAAAGCCGAAGAACCCAGGCACAGGGTTTTCATCTCCCACAGCCATGACGACACGAGCAGGGCAGTAGCTCTTCTCAGCGATCTTCGGCGGCGAGGCTTTGCGGCGGAGATGGATCTCGGTGGGCGAGGTCAGAAGGGACAGCTCAAACACGCCAATCGCATTGGTGCCAAGTTCGTCGTTTTCCTGCTGGACGATGGCGTTGAACTTCGTGACATGGACAGCGGGGAGCAACGGCTGGTCGAATTGGCCAATCTTGTCGAAGAGATGAAGGAGTTAAAGCCGTGAACGAGGCGCCGCCCCTGCGCGCCAACGCCTACCGCGACGCCTGGTGCGGCCAGGTGCTGCCGGATCGGGTCGACTCACAGGCGCGGGTCTCCGGCTGGGTCAACCGCCGCCGTGACCACGGCGGCCTGATCTTCATCGACCTGCGCGACCGCACTGGCATCGTCCAGCTCGTCTTCAACCCGGACAGTTCCGGCGAGTCGTTCGAGCTCGCCCACAAGCTCCGTGCCGAGGACGTGCTGAGCGCGACCGGCACGGTCGTGCGCCGCTCCGCGGACACGGTCAACCCCGAGCTCGCCACCGGCGAGGTCGAGCTGCTGGTGACCGCCGCCGAGCTGCTGGCCGGCTCGGAGACGCCGCCGTTCCAGGTCGAGGGCTTCAGCGGCGAGGTAGGGGAGGACACGCGCCTGCGCTACCGCTATATCGATCTGCGCCGGGAGCAGATGCAGCAGGCGCTGGCGCTGCGCCACCGCGTCGTCGCCGCGATGCGCGACTTCCTCGACGGCGAGGGCTTCCTCGACATCGAGACGCCGGTGCTGACCCGCTCGACCCCCGAGGGCGCCCGCGACTTCCTCGTCCCCAGCCGCCAGCAGGCGGGCTCCTTCTACGCGCTGCCGCAGTCGCCGCAGCTGTTCAAGCAGCTGCTGATGGTGTCGGGGTTCGAGCGCTACTACCAGGTGGCGCGCTGCTTCCGCGACGAGGCGACCCGGGCAGACCGCCAGGCCGAGTTCACCCAGCTCGACGTCGAGATGTCCTTCGTCGACGTCGAGGACGTGCTCGCGGTCAACGAGCGACTGCTGGCGCACGTCTTCGCGCGCGTCGGCGGGCCCGAGGTCGAGGTCCCGATGCAGCGCATGGCCTACGACGAGGCGATGGACCGCTTCGGCACCGACCGGCCCGACCTGCGCTTCGGCCTCGAGCTGGTCGACCT
>Ga0070659_100001974_pt1 | contig 14652 bp, 9 predicted proteins | sample KBSC23metaG_FD_64666 | JGI IMG/M metagenome (GOLD analysis project Ga0070659, IMG submission 64666) | Corn rhizosphere microbial communities from Kellogg Biological Station, Michigan, USA - KBS C2-3 metaG | ecosystem: Host-associated > Plants > Roots > Rhizosphere > Soil ... | reverse complement strand
TCGAGGCATTGTCGCCGTTGCTGGCCGCACTCAAGGGCGAGGGGGCGCCCCGGGCGCCGCTCAGCGCGATCATGCAAGCGGCCGAGCGGCTGGCAGCGGGTCAACCGGCGAGCGTGGAGGATCACGCGCCGCGCGGTACGGAAACCGTCACGCGCAAGGTGATCCGCCGCGTGCCGCGCTTCACCGTCGACGAATCCGAAGTGCCGCGGGCCAGCCTGACCGACGCCGATGCGGCACGGGCGTCCGAACCGGCCGCGGTCGCGACCGGGCCGGCGATGGCGATGCCGGAGATGCCGCCGGTCGACCCGGTGCTGCTGGAGATCCTGCGCAGCGAAGTGGCGCAATACCTGCAGACGATCCGTACCGCGATCCAGCGCAGCGACGACAGCCTGCCGGTCAGCGAGGAGTTGCTGCGGGCCGTGCATACCTTGCATGGCGCAATCGCCATGGTCGACATCCCGTTGCTGACCCAGTTGCTGTCGCCGCTGGAGGGGTTGTTCAAGCGGCTGCGCGCCGTCGGCCAGCCGCTTTCGGCGACAGGCGTGCGCCTGCTTGGCCAGGCGGCCGACGTGGTCGACCAGGTGATGAGCCAGTTCGACGCGTCGGCTCCGCAATTGCCGGATGTCGATGTGCTTACCGCGCAGATCATCGAGATGCGCGACAACTATCCGGAATCCCAGGTCGCCCACGTGGTGTACGAGCCGCAAGGCAGCGACGACGCGTCGGGCGGGTTTGCACCGGACGAGGAATACGCTGCCGACGAGGCGGTCGCAGATTCCGTGCCGCCAGCCGAATCGGGCCAGCTCGACGCGCCGGCCGAAGCCGAGCATGAGGATCATCTGGACGCCGCCGCCGAGATGACGGCGGCGCTGCGTGCGTTCGAACCCGAGGCGGCTGCCGCCGAGATGGCCGCCGCGGACAAAGCCGCTGCCGAACAAGCCGCCGCGGAACGGGCTGCGATGGAACGGGCTGCGGCGGAGCAAGCCGCGGCGGAACAGGCCGCCGCCGAACGGGCTGCGGCAAAGCGAGCAGCAGAACAGGCCGCGGCAGAACAGGCTGCCGCCGAGAAGGCCGCGGCCGAAGCGGCCGCACAGCAGGCTGCCGCCGAACGGGCCGCTGCCGAGCAAGCGGCGGTCAAGGCCGCCGCGGTGCCCGCGTTCGTACTGCCAGGCGGTGGCAGCATCGATGCGGATCTGCTGGAGGTTTTCATCGACGAGGCGCGCGAGATTCTCGACAGCGCCGACGGTGTGCTGGCGAAATGGCATGCCGACCCCGGCGAGCTCTCCTTCGTCGGCGAGTTGCAGCGCGATCTGCATACGCTCAAGGGCGGTGCCCGGATCGCCGGCCTGGTGGCCGTGGGCGATCTGGCCCACGCGATCGAGACCGTGCTCGAAAAGCCGATCCGCGACGCCGGCAAGACCGCGGCGCTGATCGGCGCGCTCGAGGCGAGCTTCGACCAGCTCAACACGATGGTGCAGCGGGTGTCGCAAGGCCAGATGCCCGAGTATCCGCAGGCGGCGATCGACCACCTGCTGGAGATGGCCGGCGCCACCGCGCTGGTCGACCAGGCAGAGCCCGCGGCCGGCCCGGCGGCGGTCGAGGAAGCGCCGCACCCGATGGCGCACCGGGAGGAGTACGAGGGCGACCTGCCCGAGCTGTTGCCTGAAGCGGCGCACGAGGTGCGCTCCCCGCAGGAACAGATCCGCGTTCGCGCCGACCTGCTCGACAGCCTGGTCAACCATGCCGGCGAAGTGGCGATCTACCGCTCGCGGCTGGAACAGCAGGTGGCCGGCTATCGTTTCAACCTGGTCGAACTGGAGCAGACCGTGGCGCGCCTGCGCAGCCAGCTGCGCATGCTGGAGATCGAGACCGAGGCGCAGATCATCGCGCGCTTCCAGCGCGAGCATCGCGAGGCGGGCCTGACCGCGTTCGATCCGCTCGAACTCGACCGCTACTCGCAGTTGCAGCAGTACTCGCGTGCGCTGGCCGAGTCGGTATCCGATCTGGTGTCGATCCAGAACATGCTGGACGAGCTGACCCGTCAGGCCGAAACCCTGCTGATCCAGCAGTCGCGGGTCAGCACCGAGCTGCAGGACGGCCTGCTGCGCACGCGCATGCTGCCGTTCGACACGATGGTGCCGAACCTGCGCCGCACCCTGCGCCAGGCGGCGCAGGAGCAGGGCAAGCATGCCCAGCTCTACGTCGATGGCGCCCACGGCGAAATGGATCGCAACCTGCTCGACCGCATCAAGGCGCCGTTCGAGCACATGCTGCGCAATGCGATCGCCCATGGTATCGAGAGCCCGGCCGAGCGGCGCAAGCTCGGCAAGCCGGCCGAGGGCGCGGTGCGCATCAAGGTGGCGCGCGAGGCCACCGAGGTGGTCGTCCGGGTCAGCGACGACGGCCAGGGCCTGAATCGCGCGGCGATCCGCAAGCGCGGCATCGAGCGCGGCATGCTGCGCGCCGAGACCAGGCCGACCGACAACCAGTTGCTGTCGCTGATTACCCAGCCGGGCTTCTCCACCGCCAGCCAGGTGACCCAGCTGGCCGGTCGCGGCGTCGGCATGGACGTGGTGGCGAACGAGATCAAGCAGCTTGGCGGCTCGCTGTCGATCGAGTCGGAGGAGGGCCAGGGCACCACCTTCGTATTGCGCCTGCCGTTCACCCTCGCCGTGACCCAGGCGATCCTGGTGCGCATCGGCGAAGCCACCTTCGCGATTCCGATGACCTCGGTGCAGGGCGTGGCGCGGGTCGACCCGGAGGATCTGGCCGCGCTGCTGGCCACCGACGAGCCCTCGTTCCAGTACGGCAACGAGGCCTACGGCGTCCACGACCTGGCCGAACTGCTCGGCCTGCCGCCCGGCCTGCCCGCCGAGGACGAGCAGCAGCCGCTGCTGCTGACCCGCGCGGGCGATTTGCGCGCGGCGATTCGCATCGATGCCGTACTCGGCTCGCGCGAGATCGTGGTCAAGTCGGTCGGCCCGCAGATCAGCTCGGTGCCGGGCCTGCTGGGCGCCACCATCATGGGCGACGGTTCGGTGCTGATCATTCTGGATCTGGCGCCGCTGGTGCGCCACGGCATGATCCGCCGCGAACAGCGCCTGGCCGAAGGCCTCAGTGCGGTGGAAGCGCCGATCGTCGAGGAGGCGCTGGTACGCCCGATGGTGATGGTGGTCGACGACTCGATCACCATGCGCAAGGTCACCGGCCGCGTGCTGGAACGCCACGAATACGAGGTCAGCACGGCCAAGGATGGTGTCGATGCGCTGGAGAAGCTGCACGAGCGCGTGCCGGATCTGATGCTGCTGGACATCGAGATGCCGCGCATGGACGGCTACGAGCTGGCGACCCTGATGAAGGCCGATCCGCGGTTGCGCGACGTGCCGATCATCATGATCACCTCGCGCAGCGGCGACAAGCATCGCCAGCGTGCCTTCGACATCGGCGTGGATCGCTACCTCGGCAAGCCGTACCAGGAAGCCGACCTGTTGCTGCAGATCGCCGAGGTGCTCGAGCAACGTGCCACGGAGCCGGTTCATGACTGACACGCCACCGGCGGTTGCGTTGCTGTTCGACGACACCGAACTTGGCGGACAACTGCGCGACGCGCTGCACGAGCGTGGCGCGCGGATCGTCCACGAGGGCGGGGTAGCCGGCCTGAGCCGCGAGCTGCTGCAGCGGGTGGGTGCGGACGTGCTGGTGGTCAATCTTGACGATGGCGCCGACGATGCGCTCGACCAGCTGTACGACGTGATCGATGGCGATCGGCCGCGCGTGGTGTTCAACGATGCCCAGGCCAGCCGCGCCCTGGCCGGCTGGGATCGGGCGCGCTGGGCGCGTCACCTGGCGGTGAAGGTGTTGGCGATGGGCGATATCGACCCGCCCCGCCCCGACGATGCCCGCGAAATCCAGGTGGCCCCGGCGGCCACCGTGGCTTCGGATCCGCTGCCCGCGGCAATGGTCGACAGCGAGGCAACGGCCGACCAGGATGCGCCAGGCGTCGCCGTGGAGCCGCCGGTGATGTCGGTGATGGCCGACGAGCCGGCCGCGACGGCCGAAGTCGAGTCGCCGCCCGATGCCCCGGTGGCGGTGGATGAGGCCGAAGCGGCGTTCGCGCCCGAAGGCAGTTTCGACCTGGATCTCGACGCTGCCGCATTTTCCGCCGGCGACGACATCGATGCGTCGACGGGTGGGGATCCGGCCGCGGAGTCGGAGGATCTGGCCGCCGAGCTCGAGGCGCTGCTCGCCTCCGGCGAGCTGCCGGACGAGGATGGCGACGAGGGTGCCGGGCCGGGCCTGCGGTTCACTGGCGGCGAGGAGCCGCCGCCCCTGCACGATGGCGACTTCGGCGTCGCGGAAATGCGCGAAGGCGAGCGAGATGCCGACGCCGGCTTCGCGGATGTGCCCGCGCCTGAAACGCCGGCGGCGACGTTCCCTGCCGATCGCCTGCAGCTCTCGGCGCTGACCGACCCCGCGCTGGCCACCGAGCCCGCCGACGCCGCCGAGCCGGTTCCGCCCGTTGCGGCGACACCGGTGAGCGCGCCGGACAGCTGGGCGCTGCTCGATGACGAGGCGGCGGCCCCGGAGGACAAGCCCGATCCCGCTGCGTTCGGCATCGAGAAGCTCAGTGCCGCGGAGTTTCTGGCGCCGGATGTCGAGGCGGTTTCGCCCGAGCTGGAGCCGACGATGAGCCTGGAATTGGTGTCGATGGAAGAAGCCGTCGCGCCGCAGGCCTTCGTCCCGGATCACGAGATGGTGCTCGACGAACTGGGTTCGGCGCTGAGCCGGATCGTGCTGATGGGTGCCGCGGTCGATGGTGCCGATTCCGTCTGCAAGTTCCTGGAGGCGCTGCCGCAAGGCACCCGGCTGACTCTTCTGCTCACCCAGCATCTGGGCGGGCAGTCCGACGGCGAACTGCTCGAACGGTTCGCCGGGCATGGCCCGCTGCCGGTGCGCCTGGCCGATGCCGGGCGTCGCGCGGGGGCGGGCGAAGTGCTGATGGTGCCCGCCGGCCAGCAGGTTCGCCTGCGCCGCGACGGCAGCGTGGAGTTGCTGGTCAGCGATGCGCCGGAACCGTCGATCGACGCCAGCCTGACCATGGCGGCGAACGCGTTTGGCCGCGACGCCCTGGCGATCGTCTTCGCCGGGCAGGGCAACGATGCGATCGCCGGGTCGCAGGCGATCCACGATCGCGGTGGCCAGGTCTGGGTCGAATCGTCGTCCGGGGAGCATTTCGCCGACATGGTCAGCGGGATCTTCGCCGAACGGCTGGTCAGTTTCTCCGGCACGCCGACCGAACTGGCGGCGCGCCTGATCGAGGTGTTTCCATGAGTGATCCGTTGCCGCGTGAAATCCGTTGCGTGCTGGTGCCGGTGGGCGACCTGCGCATGTTGCTGCCCAATGCCACGATCGCCGAGGTGGTCACGTACAGCGCGCCCGAGCCGATCGAGGGGGCGCCGCACTGGCTGCTGGGCCGCATCGCCTGGCGCGGCTGGCGCGTGCCGCTGGTGTCGTTCAACCGCCTGGCCGGCACGCCCGAGGGCGACAGCGACCTGATCGTGCGCGTGGCCGTGCTCAAGGCGCTGGGCGGCGATCCTCGGCTGCCGTTCATCGCGGTGCTGACCCAGGGCTTCCCGCGGCTGACCACGCTGAACGCCGAGCTGATCATCCCCACCCACGACGGCAAGGGCCTGCCGCCCGGCGTGCGTGCGCACGTGCTGGTGCGCGACGACGTGGCGATGATTCCCGATCTGGAGTGGATCGAGGCGAACCTGCTCGATCTGCTCGAAGCGGACGAGGCCGCGACCGGCCCGGCGCAGAGCCCCCTCGCTGCGCAAGACGGCGAGTACTGATCCCTGAGGTGTCGATGGCGGCACAACGCCGCCAGCCCCCCGTACCGTCGTCGGGCATGCCATCCGCGGGCACGCCGGCGTGCGCCGGCTCGTCGGCTTGAAACGGCGACCGAACCCTGAACGGCGCCTGTATCCACGCGGCGGCCCGGTGCCATGCGCTGCCCGTGTTCAGGCGAGTCCCGTGCCGAACTGCGGCCGCGGCCGCGCGTACCGATCCCGATACCGCTCCGGCTGCGGCGGAACACGTTGACGGAATGTGCACCTGCGCGGCGCCATCGTGCGCGCGGGTGAACCCCTTGCTGCCGCTGCGCCTGCCTTGGGTGAGGACGAGACGTTTGCCCCGATGGATCCAGCCACGAGGAGCGAGCGCCATGCCCCGTCGATTCCTTTCCGCGTATCCCACGCTGCCGTTGTCCGCTTGCCGCCTGCGCCCGCTTGGCGTGGCGCTGGCGGGCTTGCTGTGGGCCGCCGCCGTTCCGTTGCAGGCCACCGGGGCAGCGCCGCCAGAGGGTTCCGCCGCGCCGTCGTCGTCCCCCGCCACCGTACCAAAGGGCGCTCCCCAGACCGCCGGGCAGGAGGCCGACGAGCAGGAAAAGACTGCGCAGAAGCCTGCCGATACGTCGCCGGCCAAGGGCAAGACGGTGCGCAACCTGCAGCCCGTGTTCGTCACCGGCATCCGCGGCAGCATCGAGAAATCGCTGCAGGTCAAGCGGCAATCCAACGACATCGTGGAGGTCATTTCCGCCGAGGAAATCGGCAAGCTGCCCGATCCGAGCATTGCCGACAGCCTGTCGCGGTTGTCCGGCCTGGCTACCCAGCGCGGTGTGGACGGGCAGGCCAACCAGATTTCCATTCGCGGCCTGTCGCCGGATTTCACCGCCACGCTGCTGAACGGCCACGAGCAGGCCTCCACCGGCGAGAATCGCGGCGTCGAATTCAACCAGTATCCGGCGGAGCTGATCAACCAGGTGGTGGTCTACAAGACGCCGGACGCCAGCCTGGTGGGGTCGGGCCTGGCCGGCACCGTCGACATGCACACGATCAAGCCACTGGATTTCGACGGAGCGAAGCTGGCGGCCAACCTGCGCGGGCAGCGAACCAGCAATGGTTCGCTCAACCATGGCACCGGCGTGGATGATTTCGGCAATCGCTTCAGCCTGTCCTACATCAACCAGTTTTTTGATCACACGCTGGGCATCGCGGTCGGCGCCGCGCGCGAGGATGCGCCGATCCAGCAGAAGCAGTACCAGGCGTGGTGGTGGAGCGTGGACAACGGCCCGGCCGGCATCGAGCAGAACTGGGGCGGCCCCCACACGCCGGGCATGCCCGACGACGTGATCTCGCAGGAGGGCATGCAACTGCGCGCGCTGTCGCAAAACCAGGTGCGCAACGGCGTGATGGGCGTGCTCGAATGGGCGCCGAACGACGCCTACTACTCGACGCTCAACCTGTTCTATTCCAAGTTCGACAAGCGCTCGTACAAGAACGGCGTGCAGTGGTCCAGCAGCCCCTACGACAATGTGTCCTACGCCGACATCGGCACCTCGCCCTATCAACCCTATCCGCTGGTGACCTCGGGCAACCTGCTGGACATCGCGCCGATCCTGCAGAACGAGTACACCAAGGAGCGCGACTACCTGTTCTCCGCCGACTGGAACAACGAGATCCACTTCGGCGATGCCTGGACGATCAGGGGCGGCCTGGCGTACTCCTCCGCTCGCGTCAGCCTGCTCGACGCCTACACCTTCACCGGCCTTGCCGATGGTTCGCTTGCCAGCGCGCGGTTTTCCACTCCGCGGGATTTCGGCTTTCCCGACTTCAGCCCATCGGTCGATCTCGGCAATCCCGCCAACCTGGCGTTCACCGATCCGGACAACTACAGCTACAACGGCCGGCAGGAGTCCGATCGCCAGAAGGATCGCATCAAGTCCGCGCGCTTCGCGATATCCCATCCGCTGGGGTGGATTTTCGACAGCGTGGATGTGGGGATCAACTACTCCGACCGCGAAAAGGCCAAGCACGCCGACGTGTTCTTCGCCTATCTCGATGGCAACGGCTCGGACGCGGACACGTACGACCATGCCTTCGTTGCGCCGATCCATCCCGACCTGCTGCGCGGCCCCACTTCGCTGGGCTACGGCGGCATCGGCGACATCGTCAACTACGACGTGCTCGGTGCGCTGGCCAGCCAGTTCTATCTCACCCAGCGCAACGGCGCCGGGGACTACAACCGCAACTACTCGGTGCGCGAGAAAGTGCCGGTGGGCTACGTGAAGTTCAACATCGACACGATGCTCGGCGGGGTGCGCCTGCGCGGCAACGCGGGCGTGCAGGCGGTGCATACCGATCAGTCCTCGCAGGCGTTCCAGACCACCGGAAACGACGTGGCCGGCATGCTCACCGGCGGCGCGTCCTACACCAAGGTGCTGCCCAGCCTGAATCTGGTGGCGGAGCTGGGCGACAAGCAAGACCTGCGCTTCGGTTTTGCCAAGACCCTCACCCGCGGGCGCATCGATGACGAGAAGGTCGCATCTTCCGCCGAGGTGTCCAGGATCACCAGCGGGCCGGGCGCCGGTCAGGTGCTCTGGTCGGGCAGCGGCGGCAACCCCAAGTTGCGGCCCTACATCGCGGTCGGCACCGACCTCACCTGGGAGGCATACTTCGACGACGCCACCTATCTCAGCGCCGGCGTTTTCAACAAGAACATACTCAACTACATCTACACCCAGACCGTGATCGACTACGACTTCAGCGGCTACACCAACAACAACCCGCTGCTGACACCCACCAGCAACATCGGCTCGTTCTCGACCCCGCAAAATGGCACCGGCGGACGCATGCAAGGCGTGGAACTGGCCGGCGCGCTGGCCGGCGACAGGATCTCGCCGGCGCTGACCGGCTTCGGTCTGCAGGCCAATTTCTCGCTGATCAACAGCACGATTCCCAAGAGCACGATCTCGGCCATCCCGGGCGGGCCGAAGTCGTTGCCCGGGCTGTCGCGCAAGGCCGCCAACCTGCAGATCTACTACGAGCGTAACGGCTTCTCGCTGCGGGTGGCCGAACGCTACCGCTCCAGCTTCACCGGCGAGGCCGTGGCGCTGTTCGACCAGATCGGCTACACCAAGATCCTGGCCAACAAGGAGACCGATCTGCAGGCGGGCTACGAGTTTCGCCATGGGCGCCTGAAGGGCCTCTCGCTCCTGCTGCAGGTCACCAACCTCACCAACGAGCCGTTCAAGTCCGAGCAGGTCGCGGGCCTGCCCAACTCGGTCTCGGTCGCCCGGCCGCTCGAGTACGACACCTGGGGCCGCACGGTGCTGTTCGGCGTGAACTACGCCTTGTAGCGAGGCGTTCCCATGGCCACGGCGACACTAGCGCAGGTCGCCGTGGCAGGCCTGCAGGGCGCTGATCGCCGCCAGGCCGGCAGTTTCGGTGCGCAGGATGCGCGGGCCCAGGCGCAAGCCGCGAAATCCGTACCGCTCCAGCGCCCGGGTGTCCGTTTCGCCCAGGCCGCCTTCGGGGCCGACCACCAGCAGGCCGCCCGCCTCGGCAAAATGCAGCCCGCCGATATGCTCCTCGCCACGCGGCAGCAGGGCGAGTCGAAGCGCCTCGCCGTCGGGCAATGCATCTAGCCAGGCGGGCAGGGATTGCATGGGGCGGATCTCGGGGATGCGTGCGCGCCCGCTCTGCTCGCAGGCGCTGATCGCCACGGCCTGCCAGTGCGCCAGGCGCTTCTGCGCCCGCGCCTGATCGAGCTTCACTTCGGAACGCTCGGTCAGCAGCGGCACGATGCCGGCGACGCCGAGTTCGGTGGCCTTCTGCACGATCAGATCCATCTTGTCGCCGCGGGCGATGCCCTGGGCGAGTACCAGCGGCAGCGGCGACTCGTTGCCGAGCGCGTGGCTCGACGTCACCCGCACGATCACCTCGCGCTTGCCGATCGCGCGGATGCTGGCGCCGTAGTCGCAGCCGTCGCCGTTGAACAGCACCAGCGGATCGCCTTCGGACAGCCGCAACACGCGGGCGGCGTGCTCGGCGGCCGCTGGCGGCAGCGCCAGTTCGGCGTCCACGATCAGCGGCAGGTCGGCATGGAGTCGGATGGTGCGCATGCGATCAGTTCGCCACGGCCAGTTCGATGCCGCGTATTGCCGTATCCACCAGCAGGTCGATCTCCTGCTCGGTGACCACATATGGCGGCATGAAATACACCACGTTGCCCAGCGGGCGCAGCAGCACGCCGTGCTGCAGCCCGTGCAGATAGACGCGCAGGCCGCGCCGCTCCGCCGCGGGATACGGTCGGCGGCTGGCCTTGTCGGCGACCAGCTCGATCGCCGCGATCATGCCGGTCTGGCGCACGTCGGCGACGTGCGGGTGCGCACGCAGCGGCTCCAGTCGGCGCGCCAGGTGGGCGGCCAGTTGGCGGTTGCGCTCCAGCACCGGTTCGTCGCGGAAGATCGCCAGCGTCTCCAGCGCCACCCGGCAGGCCAGCGGGTTACCGGTATAGCTGTGCGAATGCAGGAACGCCTTGCCGGCGTTGTACTCCGCGTAGAACGCCGCGTAGACATCCTCGGTGGTGAGCACCGCCGACAATGGCAGGAAGCCACCGGTGAGGCCCTTCGACAGGCACATGAAATCCGGCGAAACGTTTGCCTGTTCGCAGGCGAACAGCGTGCCGGTGCGGCCGAAGCCCACCGCGATCTCGTCGGCGATGAAGTGCACGGCGAACTCGTCGCACAGCGCGCGCAGGCCGGTCAGGTAACTGGGGTGGTACATGCGCATGCCGCCGGCGCATTGCACCAGCGGCTCGACGATCACCGCGCAGGTTTCGTGCGCGTGGCGTTCCAGCAGCGTGCGCAATTCGCCGAGGCGGCGTTTGGCCGTCTGTTCCGGTGACTCCCCGGGCTCGCCCTCGTACGCATCCGGCGACGGCGCCAGCAGCGGGGTCAGCAGCAGCGGTGCGTAGGTCTTGCGGTACAGCGCCACGTCGCTGACCGACAGCGCGCCCAGCGTCTCGCCGTGATAGCTGCCGCTGAGTGCGATGAAGCGGGTTTTCTCGCCATGGCCCTGGTTCAGCCAGTAGTGGAAGCTCATCTTCAGCGCCACCTCGACCGCCGACGAGCCGTTGTCGGCGTAGAACACCCGATCCAGCCCGGGCGGCGTGACGCGTACCAGCTCCTCGGCCAGGCGGATCGCCGGTTCGTGGGTGAAGCCGGCGAAGATCACGTGTTCCAGCATATGCGCCTGTTCGGCCAGCGCCGCGGCGATACGTGGATGGGCATGACCGAACAGGTTGACCCACCAGGAACTGACGCCATCGAGGTAGCGCCGGCCGTCGGCATCGATCAGCCACGCTCCCTCGCCGCGCACGATCGGGATCATCGGCACGTCGCCCTCGCCGGCGGCGCCGTGATCGTGCATTTGCGTGCACGGGTGCCAGACGTGTTTCAGGTCGCGCGCAGCGAGCCTGGCCTTGCTGTTTTCGGGAGCGTTCATCCGGCTATGATCGACGCTGCACCGCGCACGCTCAAGCGCTCGCGCGGATCTTTCGGGAATCGACGCTTGAAATACCTGCGAAACGCCCTGGCCACCCTGGCCCTGCTCGCTGCGCTCGCCGTGCTGCTGCTGTGGTTTCTGCCGGCGCGCTGGGCGATGCCGTGGATTGAGCCGCAGCTGCACGGGCTGCACCTGCAACAGGTGCATGGCTCGGTGTGGAACGGCAGCGCCGATGCGGTGACGGATGCCGGTGGGGCAAGGCTGGGGCAACTGCACTGGCAGGTGTCGCGACGGGCGCTGCTGGGCCAGTTGCGCCTGCGGCTGGCGTTCGACGGGCCGCAGTTGACGTTCTCCGGATCCCTGCAGCGCCTGGCCGGCGATCGTGTCGAGGCCGATGGCTGGCACGTCCGGGCCGATCTCGCCGCGCTGGACGCGTATGCCCCGACGCTGCTGGGCCAGCCGCTCGGCGAACTGCAGGCGAGCATCGCGCACCTGCAGTTGCAGGGCGGCTGGCCGCTGCAGCTGCAGGCGCACGGACGCTGGCAGCAGGCCGCCGTGCGCACCACGGACGGCGCGCTGGATCTCGGCGACATGCAGGCACAGGCGCAAGCGCAAGACGGGGTGATCCAGGCGCAATGGCACGATGTCGGTGAGGGGCCGCTGCAGGTTCAAGGCCAGCTGCAATTGAGTCCGCTGGGCTGGCGGCTGGACACCACGCTGCGTGCCCGGCAGTCTGACCCGATCTTGCAGCGCTGGCTGGCCCGGCTCGGGCCGGTCTCGCCCGACGGCAGCGTGCATATTCAACAAAGCGGCGGCCTGGCCGGCAATCCGCCATCGACCGACAAGGGCAAACCGACACCATGAATCCCGATATGGCCGCTTCGGCGTTGGCCGCCGCACGCGAAGCCGCCGCCGCGGCTGCCGAGGTCATCACGCATTACTGGAACCGTGGCGTCGAGGTGGAGTTGAAGGCCGACGCCACCCCGGTGACCGTGGCCGACCGCGAGGCCGAACAGGCGATCCGGCAGATCCTGCAGGCCGCGCTGCCGCAGGCGGCGATCTACGGCGAGGAGTTCGGCCTGGACGGCGAACGTGGCGGCCTGCTGTGGCTGGTCGATCCGCTCGACGGCACCAAGAGTTTCGTGCGCCGCACGCCGTTCTTCTCCACCCAGATCGCGCTGATGGATGGCGACGAACTGGTGCTCGGCGTGTCCAGCGCACCGGTCTACGGCGAGACGATGTGGGCCAGCGCGGGCAGCGGCGCCTGGCTCGACGGTGCGCGCGTGCGCGTGGCGGAGACGGCGCAGCTGGCGCAGGCTTCGATCTCAACCGGCAACGTCAGGACGCTCAGCGGCGATCGGCGCTGGGATGCGCTCGGCGCGCTGATCCGCGACAGCAACCGCATCCGCGGCTATGGCGATTTCTGTCACTACCACCTGCTGGCGCGCGGCAGCCTGGATCTGGTGATCGAGTCGGACGTGAACATCCTGGACATCGCCGCGCTGGCGGTGATCGTGCGCGAGGCCGGCGGCGTGTTCACCGATCTCGACGGCGCGCCGCTCACGCTGGACACGCGCAGCGTACTGGCCGGCACGCCGGCGATTCACGCGCAGGCGCTGCCGCGTCTGCGACCGTAGGCCCTGCGCGCTAGAATGCCCGGATGCCCAAGCTGCCCACCATCCACGCCACGCGCGACGTCAGCCAGAGCCGCTTCCTGCAGGTCGAGCAGGTCGACCTGGAATTTTCCAACGGCGTGCGGCGCACCTACGAGCGACTGAAGGGCAGCGGCCTGGGCGCGGTGATCATCGTGCCGATGCTGGACGACGACACCGTGTTGCTGGTGCGCGAATACGGCGGCGGCGTCGGTCGCTACGAACTGGGTCTGCCCAAGGGGCGGCTGGATCGGGACGAGACCGCCGAGCAGGGCGCCGAGCGTGAGCTGAAGGAGGAGATCGGCTACGGCGCGCGCAGGCTGAAGATCCTGCACAACCTGTCGTTGTCGCCGTCGTACATGACGCACATGGCGCACGTGGTGCTGGCGCAGGATCTGTATCCCGAGAAACTCACCGGCGACGAACCGGAAGAACTTGAAGTGGTGCCGTGGAAGATGGCCGAGCTGCATACCCTGCTCGGTCGCGACGACGTCACCGAGGGGCGCTCGATCGCCGCGCTGTTCATGGCCCGCGAGTATCTCGCCGGGCGCTTCCGGAGAACCTGAGCATGTCGCCCGGAACCGCACCGCCCGAGCTGGCGCGGCAGGTCGGCGCGATCGCCCGCGCCGCGGGCGCGGCGATCCTCGACGTTTACCAGGGCGATATCGCGGTGCAGACCAAGGGCGACGATTCGCCGCTGACCGCGGCCGATCTCGCCGCGCATCGGGTCATCATGGCCGGCCTGGCCGCGCTGGACGAACGCTTGTCGGTGCTGTCCGAAGAAGCCAAGGCCTTGCCGTGGGCCGAGCGCCGGCACTGGTCGCGCTACTGGCTGGTCGATCCGCTCGACGGCACCCGCGAGTTCGTCAAGCGCAACGGCGAGTTCACCGTCAACATCGCGCTGATCGACGATCGTCGCAGCGTGCTGGGCGTGGTGCTGGCGCCGGTCACCGGCGAGCTTTACGTCGCCGCGCAGGGGCAAGGTGCATGGCTGCAAGGCCGGGTCGATGACCCGTGGCAGCGCATCCGCACGCGGCCGCTGGGTAGGCCGCCGCGGGTGGCCGGCAGCCGTTCGCATGGCGGCGTGCAGGGCGACCTGCTGCAGCAGCTGATCGGCGGCGACTACCGGATGACCCCGCTCGGCTCGTCGCTGAAGTTCTGCCTGATCGCGCGCGGCGAGGCGGACGTCTATCTGCGGCTGGGCCTCACCAGCGAATGGGACACCGCCGCGGCGCAATGCGTGCTGGACGAGGCCGGCGGCGCCGTGCTCGACCTGGCCGGCCAACCGTTCCGTTACAACCGCGGCGAGTCCCTGCTGAACCCGGAGTTCATTGCGGTCGGCGACAGCATGATCGACTGGGCGGCGCGGCTGCAGGCGGCGCGGCGCTGATTTCGATGGAGCGTGTCGCGAGAGTGGCCCCTCATCCCTGCCTTCTCCCCAATGGGGGGAAGGAGTTCCGGCACGGATGGAATATTTCGCGACATGAATGACTTGCCCCGACACAGCCTCGACGACCTCCTCGCCATCATGGCGCGTTTGCGCGATCCCGAGCGCGGTTGCCCATGGGACGTGAAGCAGGACTTCGCTTCCATCGCCGCGTACACCATCGAGGAAGCCTACGAGGTGGCCGATGCGATCGACCGCGGCGATTTCG
>Ga0070659_100001970_pt1 | contig 14665 bp, 12 predicted proteins | sample KBSC23metaG_FD_64666 | JGI IMG/M metagenome (GOLD analysis project Ga0070659, IMG submission 64666) | Corn rhizosphere microbial communities from Kellogg Biological Station, Michigan, USA - KBS C2-3 metaG | ecosystem: Host-associated > Plants > Roots > Rhizosphere > Soil ... | reverse complement strand
CGCCGCGGCGCCGACGATCGCCACCGCCGCCGCGCCGCCGGTGGCGACGATCAAGGCGCCTGCGATGGCGGCTGCCGCCATGCCGACCGCTATCGCGGCCAGGAAGCCGGCGAAGGCGTGCGAGTGCGCAACCTGGTGTCCCACGGTGGCCGGGTGCGGGCCGCCCGCGCCGATCCGGTGCATGCCGACGGCTTCCAGTTCATGCGCGATGCGCTCGCCCAGATGCAGCTTTTCCTCCAGCACGGCGCCAGCCTTGCCGCAGCCGAAGCCGGCGGCGAAGGCGACCAGGCCGACCGGCCCGCCGATCGCGAGCCCGACTGCGATCGAGGAATAATGCGAGGCTTCGGCGATCGCCTCGCCCCGGTCGACATCGGGCGCTTGCGATTGCACCTGCGCGATGCGCTGGTCGGCGGTCATTTCCATGGGGCGCTCAGGCGGGAGTGGCGGGGGTCGGGCGGAACGAGGTCAGCATCGCCAGGAGTTGCCCGCGCACGCTGTCGCTCATCTTGCCGGCGGAGGTGCCGGCGAAATTGAGAACTTTTTGTTCATCGGCCACCGTCATCAGGAATTGATGCACTGCGCCTGCGTCCTGTGACTGCCAAGTGAATTCAAACAGGTAGGCTGGATGCTGGCCGAGCGTGATTTGCTCCTGGTGCAGCAGTTGGTAATCCTTGAGCTGGCCTTTGAGTTTCTTACTTTGCGCTTCGATGTAGTCGTGCAAAGAGCTGCCGAAGGGCAGGCGGTCGCGATTCACGGTAACGCTGACGCCGCGCGCGCCGGGGGGCTGGGCAGTGTAGATGTTGACGGTAGCGTTGTGCCATTCGGGGGGGATGGCCAGGGTTCCTTCGCCTATTTGCTGCATGTTTTTTCTCCGTTGTTGGATCAGCGTTATTCAGATGAGTGCCTCGAAAAGCACATTGAGAAGAAAAATTAGTCTTGCTGGGTTAGGTTGGCATGCCCTGCCTTATGCGCCAGGGCTTGTACTGCCGCAGCCGTAGTATTCACCACTTCTTTAAGAGCAGGTGCCTTCGGAGCCAACGCCATTCATCACGGATTGAGATCCACCTTCGGACTATTAATCACAATCCGATCTTCCGTCATCACGATGGTGCTTTTACCTACAGCAAGCTTGATCATCTTCGGCGAAGACAATGTGATTTCACCATCTTCCGACGTGATCGCGATATCCTTATTGACCGTCGTATCCTGTTTGCCGGCGGTGACTTTGACGGTCATGTCCTTGGTGATCGTTTCCTTATGCAAGCCGTGCACCGTGACGGTCTTGTCGTTCTTGATCGTGGTGGTGTCGTTGTGATCGACAGTCTTGGTACGGTCATGCATCACATGATGCGTCTCGTCGTGTTCGACCTGGATGTCCATGTTGCGCTCGGCCTGGATCCAGACCTGTTCCGCCCCCTTCTTGTCCTCGAAGCGGATTGCATTGGCGTTGCCGTAATTCGAGCCCTTGGTCGAGCGCGACAACATCCCGGATTGCGTGGCGTTGGCTGGTAATTCCCACGGCGGCATCTGGTCCTGGTTGTAGACGCGACCGATGATGATAGGCCGGTTGATTTCGCCGTTCACATAGGACACCAACACTTCTTGCCCGATCCGGGGAATGTGCACGCCGCCGAAGTTGCTGCCGGCCCAGGTGCTGGCTGAACGCACCCAGCAGGAACTGTTTTCATCGGACTTGCCGTAGCGGTCCCACGGAAACTGCAGCTTCACTCTGCCATAGGAATCCGTCCAGATTTCCTCGCCGGCGGGGCCGACGACGGTGGCAGTGTGGATACCCTGCACGATGGGCCACGACGTGGCCTTGGGCGGACGGTATTGCTCGGTGCTCTTAATGGCGGTGAAGGCGATGCTCCATTCGGGGGGAGTGTCATCGCCGCTGGCGTAGGAATTCTCATGAAAATGGTAAATGGCGCTAGTGACCAGGTAGTCGGCATTCTGTGCCGGGTCGGGATGCTGGAACAGCTTGAACGTGTAGCCAGGGGCCATGCCGCGCGCATCGGTTTCGGCGCGGAGGCGGACTTGTTCTCGCTGCAGGGCTTCCAGATGCACGCGGGTCAGGTGTTCGCCATGGCCGGGGTCGGTAAAGCCGTGGCCCCAGTGATACATCTCGTAGTCGGCGTGAGCATGGTCCCGGGGGGTGCTGCGAATCTGCTGCAGGCGGGCTCGGGGTTTCTTGAAGTCATAGTCGTCAGTGACGAATTGGCCGGGCTTGATGGTTTCCGAGACCTCCCAGGAGGTGACGCATTCCTCGCCAGTCCGGCTGCTCTGGCCGGCGGGCATGAAACGGAGGATTTCGTAGTTGGGCAGGGGTTGATGACCATTGATGAAGTCAGTCAAGACCAGCGTGTGCGATCCTTCGGCGTGCTCGAAGAAATAATAAATGCCCTCCTGAGCGAGCAGGCGCGACAGAAAGTCGAAATCCGTCTCATTGTATTGAACGGCATAGCCGATTTCCTTGTAGCTGTCGAACAGTTTCTTCTTGACGGGAAACGGGTAGTCGGCCAGGACTTCGTCGGCAATTTGCACCACGGTCTTGTGCTGGAATATCTTGCAGTCGCTGGTGCGGGTGGCGTACCACAGCCAGGGGGAGAGTTCGGCCTGGTATTCGGTATAGCGGTCGACCTGTCCAATCTTGTGAAAGCGGGTGACTTGGGCGTTGAGGTAGCGCGTGCCATCGTCTTGGGTGTCGATGCCGATGGTGACGCTTTTACCTAGCAGCTCCTTGGCTTGGATCTGCCGACGCGGCGAGAGCATGGTCAGGGTGAAATCAAACAAACCACTCAATTTCTCATTGCCATCCAGGCTTTGGAACAACAGATCGTCGCCCAAAGGGCTGGTGAGGGTGAAGATTCGATTCATGCGAGTTCCGGAGAATGCGGTAGACAGGAATTTGCAGTGCGCTATGCGCCACCCAAAGTTGATTAATTAATACTTTCCTGTTGGAAGTGTAACTTTGCGATGTTTTTTTTGCAACGATCTTTTTACAAGGAGGGGAATGAAATGGGCAGCGTAATGCTTTGATTGTTTGCCCGTGCCATTCCCTTAAACCCAGCTTTCGCGCTTATCGTGCATGCAGCATGGTTCGCACAGTACTCCAGGCATCCTGGACCATTGCCATATTCCAGTTCCGTATTTGGTGCCGTATAAATGGGATCTGCTCGTACCATGAGCGTTGTGCTAGCTTGGCAAGAACGATATCTCGCACTGCGTCGCGCGACCAACCTTTCCATTCGCCGATCCCTAGCAGATTGTTGTGAAATGCAGGGACCACTTCTTCGCGCATGATGGTATCGAGTTCATCAGTGGTGTAGCCGGACGCGGACAAGACAGATGCGATCATCTGGTGATCCTGTTCATCCAGTTCGGTATCACGGAATAGTTCAGACATTGCCTCCCATACTGGCAATCGTCTCGCCAATTCCTGGTCGGTAAATTGAGGCATGTTGTTTGACATAATGCGTTTGCTTATCTGGTGAGACGCGCCGGTTTGGGAAAGATTGAGTCGAAAGCCAAGTCTGCCCCAAACGAAGCAAGGATGCCGCCCGCAAGGACAGCAATGCCAATGCATACAGGCGCGGTGGCCGCACATGCGCCCATAGCGACGGCGCCCGCTCCAGCGGCCCAGCCGCCTGCAATGCCGGTACCCATCAGGATGCCTTGGCGGGAAATCTCGCGAGGTTTGTTTTCTGCTTCATATACTTCGTAGACACCTACGGCAAGGGAAACAAGATACACCCGGCGTCCGATCCTACCCGCTTGCGCCAGCAGCGCATTAACCTTCGGATTGGAGCGTCCCGCCGCCTGGACGATTTCCTGGCAAACAGCAGTTTGCTGGGCTTCATTCAGTAAGGACATTGGTTGTTTAAACAACTTGCCTGCGTAGTGTTCCATCAGTTCTGACAGAGTTTTTCCTTGTGCCTTTAATTCTTTGGCAAAGGCCAAGCCAAGCGGACTGGTTCGCGTGCGCAGCAAGTCCATGATGCTGTTACGCATGTTATTGGCCAAAGTCGCCCCATCATTGGCGCTCATTTTCCCTGTTCGCACTGCTTCCCTGATTTCAGCTGCCATCGCTTTCAAGTCCCGTTCGTATTGAAGACGGACTCTTGAATCGGAGATGGCTGCGGCAGCAAAGTTGTAGGCGGTCGCCTGCATTTGCTCAATCGCTCGATCGAGAAGAACATAGTCATTTTCTGCCATGATGGGAAATTTATGCCAATGAAAGAATAGCGGGGATTGGTATATTGATAGCAATAAAATTAATTGAAGAAATTCAATCTGATTTCCAAAATACTCAGTCAGCCAAGTCTGACAATCTGTCTGGCATCTTTGCGTCAAGGACTCTATTAGCTAGTCATGTGGCGTGATGAGACGAGGAAGATATCAGGATGTCGCGCACATCCAATAACGCATATTCCGCGCAATCAGTGGCCAGCATCCGCTGCCCGATGCCGGTATAAGTTTGCTCGTCCAATGCAATCCAGTCAGTTTTGCGCGAAAGTCGGCTGGCATCGTCCTGCGTTTCGGATCCGGCGTAGCGTGCCGGAATCAAGGCGACCGTCTGCCCTTGATTGGTGAAGGTGAATTGAGCGGGAATCCATACGAGATCGCGCAAATCAGTTGGCGCTTCGATCCGTATGGCGTGAAACTGGCTGAATGGGATCCAGTAATACTGTCCGTTGACGATTGCTTCGACGACCGGCCCCAGACGCGAGTCCGCATCGCTTATCCAGGCAAAAGGAGCGCCGTCTATCGTGCCTTCAGTCTCGGGCGCGTCCTGCAGCGCCTGCTGGCGGAGCGTGGCGGCTTCTGCAACGGCGCCAGCGCCCAGCTTTTGTTGGGCTTCAATGAGCGACCCCAGCCATTGCGGCGGTTGTCCGATGACTTGCGGCGCTTTTTTGCCGGCGAATACATCCGCCCGTATCAATTCGCAGCGCAGCGCTTCACGATACGTTTGCGCCATCGGGATGGCTTTGGCATCCAGTTGCGCGCATACCTGTAGTTGCGTCACTGCACGCTGCCATTGGCCAGTCAGGCAAAGCAGTTGGAAAAAATAAACGCGCAAATCGAACGCAGCTGGCTTACTGCGGATTTCCATCTGGACGTGCGCGATTTCGTCGTCAATCGAACCCGTGAAGAAATGCTTTTTATGCGAAGCCATCGTATCGGATGACGCTGCATGAGTATGGTCGGAAAAAGTCATGATTGAATTGGCCGAGATGATGTGATTACTTATTTTTTTGGTGTTGAGATAGGTTCGATTGCGAAAGCAAACCGTTTGGCGACACACCGGAGGCCCTGAATCCCTCAGCTGTCTGCTCGCAATTTTGTGTTCAACTAGATCCAGTGGGCGAGAATGCCTGCGGCTAAGGTGAATGATTTAATCATCGTGAAAAAACAAAATCCTGAACAGCGGCTCATTCAATCCTCCGGTATGCGTAAATGCCCGCAGCGGCCCGCCTGCTGCTTGGTTGGTCCACCAATAGCTGGTATTGCCAATGATGATTTCCGCTAGCGACAGTCCGGGCCAAGGTAACAATCCTCCCGATGGCGTTATCGTTATCTCGTCATCGTCCAGCACGGAAAAAATATCACCGTTGATTGACGGCGTAGCGGAAGAGGGGGATGCTGCTAGTTGCCAATCGCTCGCTGCGGCGAGCGATTGCTCCAATTGTTCAAGCCCCAATTGCCGCAACTGCAGCGCTCGCACGATCGGCCCATGCCGCATGAAAAATGGAGTGATGCAGTCGAGTTGCATTTGCCTGTCAGTGTGGGGCGGCGCAAACAAGGTGAAAGGGAATTGTCTGCCCACCCGGTCGCTGCTGGCGCCGATCATGCCGATAAGCATCTCTCCGCAGATGGCGGGGGGAATGACGAAGTTCCACACAGTGAGGTGGCTGAATCGGGCGGACGAATCGGGGGAGAAGGTATTTTTTGCTTCGTACAAGCCCTGCCGCAGCCAGTTGTCCCATACCGAGATCGTACTGTGCGGAATGCGGCGCGTCACAAAGTCTCCAGCCAGGGGGATCTTTCCGTAATAACCCGCAATCGAATTGGCGTGAAGCCGAGTGTGGGTGTTCATAGGCTGCTCGGACACTGGAACTCCGCTAGTTCACGCAGATGGAATGGGTTATAGACGCTGTTGGCCGTCACTTGGAGTTCGATTTTTCGTCCCTCGATATTGAATGTCACGAAAAACTTTTCCGGCGCGCTGCCAGGTCGAATCTGCGCTTTATCGAACAGACGATGCAAGGCCCATGGACCATCGCCGACCAAGCCATTGGCGCCAGCCAGTTGTGGCGTTAGTTGAATCCGTACTTGCTGGCTGCCACGGCTCCCCGGCCAAGTGATGGCAGTTGGAATTTGCGGACCATGCGTATATTTGACGATCTGGCCATCGACATCGAGTATGAATTGCGAAATCGATGTATCCATCTCAACGGGCTTGATTTCGAGCTTGAGGGTAGGCGTCCTATTGCCTCCACGGAAGTAGACATCCCGAATCACCGCAGCGCGCTGAAAGGCAGTCAGACTGCCGGAGCCGCCATAAGTGGAACCGTCTATCCCTTTCTTGAAGCTCCATGGCTTGCTCGACATGTCGACCATCGTGATCAGGTTTTTCTGAAAAAAGTCGTCCATCATTCCGCCAGGGGCAAACATCTGCGCGAAGTCGTCGGCGGTCACATCTTTCGTCGAAGTCTTCGAGAATGGGTATCGGCCGCTCAATGCGGTGCGGCAGAATTGTCCCACTGTGCCATTCAAGGTCGAACCGACATTGCTGCGCACCACGCCGGCGATTTGCGCCGAACCATTGGTCGACAAGCCAGTCAGCATTTCGCGAAGCGGTTGTGGCAGGCGCGCGGCTTCAGCTCGCATTTTTGTAATGACGTCGGAGGGAGGCGGGGCCGAGCCACTTTTGAGCGCGGCATCGGCTGCACTCAAGGCGACATAGAGTTCGTTGATTAATTGCAGTGTCGAATCGATCGGTGCCGGACCGTTTGGCGCGCCTTGCGCCAAGCGGTGCAAGGCCTCGAAGCGAGTGTCGACGATCTGTTCAGGACGTCTCTGCGAGATCGGCGTTACGGGTGCGTTGTCGATACCGATGACTTTTCCCAGGTCATCCCTGACGTTCCTAAGCTTATTGGTCGCCTTATTGGTGATGGAACTGCCCGTACTTTCTTCGCGCAGCAATGTGGTCTCTTTGGCGGCGGCACGGACAAACGCCAATAATGGCGAATCCGGGGCCGACAAGATGCGCGCCGATTCGATGCTTTTTTGCAGCGATGATGAATTCACCAAGCGGATATCGGCGAGAAAGTCTTCCCATGTCTTGGCATATTCATTCAGATACAAGCGCTTGACTTCATCTGTCAGTTGGTCACCAGTAAATGCATCTAGTTTCTGCCTGACAGAGGCTGGCGCAGGCTTGTTTTCGCCCAGCACCCATGATTCCTGGTCGCTAAGCAAAGCAGCGACGCTGCTGACTTGCTTGTTGAAGAGATCATAATAGCCGCTATAGGTGAACAAGCCTGGAACCCCACGTGTCAGTGGCTGTTCGCTGAGACGATGAAACACCAGCAGTGCTTGCGGACCGGCTGCTGAAGTGATCGTGAATTCCGCTGGCTCCTTGCCGTTCAACAGGCGTTTGATCCGGCTATAGACGCGCTGCGCCGGAGAAAATTGCTGCAGCCGTTCGCGTGTCCTTGCGACCAACTGTTCATCTTTCGGGAACGGCGAGGACACCAATCGGCCATCGAGCAATTTGGATAAGTGATCGTCCAAATCAAGTTGCACGGATTTCAACGTATCTGATGGAAAACGGCGCTGCATGCTTAAACTGGCCCATTGTTTGAGCGAATCACTGTTGTAATGTTTCTCGTCGTGCAGCATTAGATAGGCTTTCAATGCTTCGTACGAGAATTCCAAGTTATCGATGGGCGCCTCGCGCAGATCAGACTCGATTTGCTTGGTTAGCATTGGCAGTAGCGTATCTTCGAGCAGGCGCAAGTAGGCTGTGTTGGCGGATGAGGCGATTTTATGGCCTTGATATAAGCCGAAGCCGTATGACAGGGGAGGTCTGCCAGCCAGGAAGAATTCACTGTCGGGTATGTCGCGTGCTTCGTTGAGCAGAGGCAAAATTTTGCGCACATCATCGAAGCTTTTTTGGGAATCTTTCTGCAGTTTTGTCGAGAGGGTTTGCACCTTGAACTCGACCTCATCGATATAGCTGCTATTCCGCTCAAAACTGACAGTCCATGCACTGGTAGCGCCCAATAGCGCAAGCGATACGCCGCCATAGCCGGCATATCGTGCCAGCCTCGTGTTGTTTTCCCAGCGTATATTGCGCCCCGCCAGGTGGGATTCCGGAAAGATCACTTTTTGCAACAGGTCCTGCAAAAAGTAGCTTTTCCCTCCCTTGGAAATGAGGCCGTTTTCCGGACGGCTGTTTGTCTTGAATTTCCGTTGCATGGCGACCAGCACGCGATCGAAGGCATTGCCTTCCTGAGTGCCACTCGTGAAGTAGATCCCTCTCAGCAGCAGTGATTCCTCGAATTTCGAGGCGGAGAATATCGGTTCGATCATATGTGCCAGTAAATCCTGCAAACCGGCAAACTGCTGGGGCATCGAATACATCAATGCGCGTCTGGTCAAATCAGGCTCTTCCAGCAGTGCTTTGGGCAAGCCGGCATAAATGCGTTTAAGCAGCAATTGAAATTCCGACTGATACCAGGCTTGAAAATCCGGCGCGGAAGGTCTTTTTTCATCGTAGGGCGCGGTAAAGCCCCAGGTCTGCGCCCGATCTTCTTTCGTCAACGAAGCGAAATATTCATTGAACCCGGCCAGCAGGTCAATTTTCGTTACCAATACGTAGACGGGGAACTGGATGCGCAATGCTTCGCGCAACTCATTGAGCCTTTTTTTAAAAGCAACCGATTGCGCATGACGCTCTTGTGCCGACAGAGTAAGAAGATCGGAAACGCTAATCGTCAGTAATACGCCATTGACTGGTTGCCGTGGCCGGAATTTTTTGAGCAGACCTAGAAAGCCATCCCACTCCGCCTTGTCGATCGGTTCGTTGCTTTCCTGCGTGGTGTAGCGGCCTGCCGTATCGAGCATGACGGCTTCGTTGGTGAACCACCAGTCGCAATTGCGAGTGCCGCCGACACCACGGATGGCGGTTTTGCCGAATTGGTCCGCCAATGGAAAGGTCAAGCCGGAGTTGATCAGCGCGGTCGTCTTGCCGGAACCGGGGGCACCGATGAACATATACCAAGGCAGTTGATAAATATATTGCTTGGATAGTGCGGCAAGCAGTCCGGATCGGCCTGTCGCATCCAGCTTGGTTTTTTTGAGTATGTTCAGGGCATCGTCGAAGCGCTTTTGCAATTCTGCGACTTGTTCGCCGGCAACTTGAGGATCGCCGGTCTTTTCCGTGCGGTACGAGGCAAGCTGATTGAGCAGTCGCTTATTCATATTCTTGGCGAGCCAAAAGTGAATCGCGATCTTGAGCAGCCATAATCCGAATAGCAGGCCAATCAGCACCCATCGTATCGTGCTGCTCTCGAAAGGCTTATAAGAGCCGATGGCGATTAATGGGCCGATGAACCAGATAAGCGCGGCAAGGCAAAACAGACCTAACAGCGTTAATGTGGTTTTGTTGAATAGAAAATTAAACAAGCGGCTCATTGCGTCAATCCTGATTGATTCTGGTTGTCTGCTGCGACCATCAGCGTGATTTCCACGCGCCGATTCTTCGCGCGATTCAACGGCGTGTCGTTGGAGGCGATCGGATCTTCCGCGCCCCGCCCAACAGCCCTGACCCTGGCCGGTACCGTTAACCGGGATTCCAGCATCTGCTTGACGGAATCCGCACGGGCTTGTGACAAATGCCAGTTCGACGGATATTGCAACGAACGTATCGAGGTATTGTCGGTATACCCGGTCACCAGTACATTGCCTTGCACTGCGTTCAATGCATCGGCAATACGCGAAATGACGGTCACGTACCTGTCCATCACGGTTGATGACGCGGGTTCAAACAGGCCGTCTCCACGCAATGTCACCACGCTGCGATCGGCTTCATCGTGCACAGCCACCAATCCTTCACGGATTTCGTTCTCGAGAAATTTGGCCAAGCGCTGCGGTGCCGGTTTCACAGGGGCTGGAGCTTCAATTTGCACATGCGGCATGCGTAGATTGTTGATCGCGGCAAACAGATCGTCGGACAGGCGTGCTAACGCGAACGTGAAGCCAAGATAGATGAACATGGCGATGACGCCAGCGACACAGGCAACGACCCAGACCGGGAGATGGGTCCAGGCTTTTTGTTTGCGGGTCTGCGCGCCTTTCCAGTGAACCGATAATGGGCGTTCAAATTCTCCATTGGCGGTATTAAGAATATGCAGCAGACGCTGTTTCAGGGTATCGAGTTGTGCGCGTCCGTTATCGATCAGCCGGAAGCGGCCTTCGAAGCCCAGCGCCAGGCAAAAATACATCAATTCCAACAGGTCTTTATGCTGCTGTGGGTTTTGCGCCAGTTTGGCGAGCAGTTGAAAAAATTTCTCGCCGCCGGACGTTTCGTTATGAAACATCACCAGCAGACTGTGATGGGACCAACTGCCCGAACTGCCCCATGGCGTTTGGGCAGCGGTGGAATCCAGTACTGTGCATAAGCAGTAGCGGGCGCCGATGACGGTTTCGGTGCCGATGCCTGCTTGTCGCGCACGCAGTTCGAAAACCTTGATCTGCTCGACCATATAGTCACGCAGTGCTGCCGGATCCGGATGATGGGCCGTAACGCGCAATTGCGGCACTAAATTCAGGATGGGATTAGCCGCAGCGACCAGGGGATTGGAGCCGCTAATGATCTCAGGCAGATCTTCAGCGATGTTTTCCGGAGCAGAGTGCTCCGTCTTGATACCTAGTGTGGGTGGAATTATGTCGTCTGCCACTAAAGCAGCGTCAAAAGGACCGGGACGGATCATGAGTAAATTTTCTCTTTTACGTTATTACCGAACCGCCCACAACTCGAGCTGGAGTTTTGGGAAATCGCCGGCGATATGAATGGCCAACCCGCTGGAATGCGATAATTGCTGCCAAAGTTCATGCGTGGTATCGAGTTCGAAATACTGGTATCCGGCGTTGTACGGGATCTGTCTGGGAGCAACGGGTAAGGGGCGCAGTTCTACGCCCGGCATATGACTGCCGACCAGCGCGCGAATCGTTTCCACAGGGCTGATTTTGACTTGGTTGGGAAAATGTGAGCGTATAGCCTCGGCTGGCATCGCGGCATGCACCGCCAAGATGAAGTGGGCCGATTTGACAAGTTCGGCGCTTGGCATGATGGCAATCCTGAAGCCATGATTGCGGTCATGCAATTCGATTTGCGTTGCATGCTGCTCGGGAAGCATCAACGGTAATTGACGCAAGGCGGCTATCAACTGCCCGAAGCAATGTTGCAAATTGTCATGATCGTAATCAGGATAGTCTGCAGGCCGCCGTTTTTTAGGGTTGAAGGTGGAGAGGTCGCCGGCGAGTTGCAGCAACATGCCATACAGGCGCTCCGGGTGCGCTGTGCCAATATGGGCGATATGCTTGATTGTCGGTTCCCAGCGATTTAGCAATTCAAGCATGAGAAAATCGGCGACTTCGGCGGCACCTCCCCGTCCAGGTTGAGATAACCGCGCTTCGAGGGCATCGCCGCATTGATGCAATAATCCTGAAATCTCGTTGAGGTAACCGTGCAGGACCTCTTGGCGACCGCTCGACAGGAACGGGGGAATGTAATTCTTATCGAGAATAATTTGATTATCCGGCCTACGCTCCACCACATGCACGACCCCAAGCGCGAGCCAGCCATCGGTCAAATCCGATTCGAGCAATAGCTGCGGCCGTAAATCACACACTTGCATCAATAATGCTTTTCCCCGAATCGAATTAATGTCCTGAATCTTCGTTTCGGTGACTCGATAACGAGCCATAGAATCTGCAGTGTCTTCAAAAGACACATCGTCCATTCCCTGTCGCTTGACTGGCAATGCAAGGACGACACGCTGATTTTGAGTGCCTGAGGGAATATCAAGCGGACGCGGCCCGATGCCTTGTGCTGGAAAATGAAACGGGGTGCCGTCCTGGAATATTCCTTGCGCGGATGTAATCACAATTTTTCCCAGGGCAAGTGCCTGCTCATCGAACGTCAGCTGATGGAAGCCCCAGAAAAAGCCTTCCAGTGGAAGGCTGCGCATATGCATTAAAAATTCAAAATAGCGCTCTTGTTGCTGAAAGTGCTGAGGTTTAAGAAACATGCCCTCAGACCAGACTACTTTGTTTTGCCAAGTCATTTACTACTCCCTTCAGTCGCTCAGAGCGGCAAAATTTTCACGCTCAACGGATCCACTATGATTTGATATGTTTTCTCTTTGGGGCCGCCTCGCACGGATGACAATAGTCCTGCCTGTTCGGCGGCGGGGACTGTGGCCATCGCACGCCAAACAGCCTTGTCGATATCTCTGAATTCGGCAAGTACCCCAATGACCGTGGTATCGGAATATCCTTTACGGGTCAGCGTCTTGGTTTCCCCAGGCCGCAAGAAGATCTCTTCTCTGCCTAGCAAATCGCCGCCGAGCGTGGCCTGATCTTTTTGCGACAGGGAGAAAAAGTCGGCGGATTCAAATGCAGCCGAGGACTTGAGCTCATACACGACGATTTTTAGTGGGGAAGGGCGCTTGTGGAAATCGAGATTGATCTCGTTATCGGCCTTGATGGATATGGCAAGAGGGATCGGCAAGACCGGTTTCGGACCGGAAGCGCAACTGGCAAGTAACAGCATCGCAGCAGCCAGCAATGAATACCCAATGTATTTTGGGTATATCGTTAAGAGTCGGAATCCAAATATCATGTTGGATGAACGCATAAGTAATTAATAACTGACGTTACGCAGACCGAGGACGCGTCAACGGGCGGCAAAAAGCGCAGTATTTTGACGGTCCGTTGGAATGATTTGTTATCGCGATTTATCTAAAATTCGTCGCACGTAAAACACTAAGGAACTTTGGTCGGTTTTACGCTTGTTAAATTCGAACGAATCTGATTAAACTGCACTCGGTGTTCTACAGTGGCACATCCTTTTCTTACACCCAAACCAATTTTTTGGTTTGAGCGAAAATGGCCACGTTCAATCTGATTACACTAAGTGTAGTCGTCAATTCGTCCATCATTTGCACAAAGAGAAAGAGAGCAAATGAATCGCGACGAGCCAGGATTAATTACAAAAAACTTTTTTAAGTCGTAATCGCTCCCCTGTTTGTGAAATTTCATAGGATGCGACACACTGTGAAATCCTGTTATTTAGCTTGCGTGCAAGAATGGCCGTGGTGTCGTGGTAACTACAGCCAACCCAAAACTCATCATTTTGTCCTCGAATCATTCGCCAAGTTACACTCTCTTCATTTCTGGTTCTTTTTACATTGTCCGGAACTTGAGTGCCTTTTTGGCTAGGATGAAACAGGTAAATGCTGATTTGGTCTAGTGTATGCTCCGCGGGTTCTTCTATAACTTCCCAGCCGGCAGGAGAATTTTTAATAGATGAACTCTCGCTTATTGACCCTGGACATTGAATATCCAACGCTTTTGATTCAAACGACATGCCGAAATACAAAAAGAAAATGAAAACAAACCTAAAGGACTTCATCATGTCTGCATCTCGGGTTATTCAATTACATAAAAAGTGTCAGCATCGTTACTACGTTTGGTTCCCTTTGGTCTCTTGAACCAAATAGAACGTTCTTTTACTTCACCTTGTGCCTTCCATTGGTCGAGAACGATGATCTTTTCATTTGTATGCGTAAGATATATTGCTGCATGTTTTCCATGGTTGTCAGTAGGATAGCGTCCCTTACTGTCAAAAGTTGCAATGGCTGTCCCACGTGGAATGTTTCCCGGTTTTATTTCAGAAATTTTCTTGCCTTGTTTCCATAAAGTCGTTTGAGATGCATTTGTTGTTTGACGGACAAACTCGACACACTCCGTATTCCCTTGAGCATTCTTATATTTGCCTTTTCCTAGTACATCTTTCTCGGCAACTTTTAATCTATACGACATAAAATCTCTTATGGAAATTCTCGATGTTATTGAAAACGGCAGCAATGCTATTGCTGCCGTTTTTTTCCGCCCGATCATTGATCAGACGCTATGGGCCAATCAGGCAGTTGCTCTGTTTTCTTTGATATCCCAACCCATTTGACTTTCGGCGCCTTTGCTGCCTTCCTTCGTTTGCGGCCAGTAGTGTTGTTCTACTTTTGCGGCCTGGAAGGCATAGCTCACCTTAAGTTGCTCGCTACCGTCCGCACCGTCGAACTGTACAGAAGTAACAAGCACATCTTTCAAAATAATCGTCGCATATTCAACCTGAGAACCGCCTGCTTTGCAGACGGATACTTTTACCTCTCCCAGATGTTTGCCGGATGCGCAATGTTTCAAAATCCCCGGCGTTGCTTTATCGATATAGGCATCGATGTGCAAGTCGTTGAAACTGACTTTGCCGGTGCCACCACCGCCTCCGCCCGACATCGTGCCGGTCTGCGAGGCACCCCATGAGAAGGAATTGATGTCGATCCATTCTTTATGATTGGAATCGTTGCATTCACCGGAA
>Ga0070659_100001965_pt1 | contig 14678 bp, 12 predicted proteins | sample KBSC23metaG_FD_64666 | JGI IMG/M metagenome (GOLD analysis project Ga0070659, IMG submission 64666) | Corn rhizosphere microbial communities from Kellogg Biological Station, Michigan, USA - KBS C2-3 metaG | ecosystem: Host-associated > Plants > Roots > Rhizosphere > Soil ... | reverse complement strand
GTCATCGTCAAGCTGGAACGGCGGCGTGACAGAGGGGTTCAGCACTTCGAGTTGGTGGCACAGCACCTCGATCTTGCCGGACTTCAGGTTCGGATTGGCCGTGCCTTCCGGACGGTTACGCACTACGCCGGTAATGCGCAGGCAGAATTCGTTGCGAATCGCCTCGGCCGTCTTGAACACGTCGGCGCGGTCGGGATCGCACACCACTTGCACCAAGCCTTCGCGGTCGCGCAGATCAATGAAGATCACGCCGCCATGATCGCGGCGGCGGTGCACCCAGCCACACAGGCTGACGGTTTGTCCGAGCAGCGCTTCAGTTGTGAGGCCGCAGTAGTGAGTTCGCATAGACATATTGAATTTCCAATGTTCAGATTCTTTGGGGTGCCCCGTTTCCTGCTTGCTGCGTGGCCGGAGGCTGATCAGTTCCGGGTCGACGCCGCCTTAAAGGAAACCTTGGCAGGAGTCGCCCCTCCGGGCGCAACCACGCCCATGGACACGATGTATTTCAATGCTTCATCGACGCTCATGTTGAGTTCGATGGTATCGGCCTTCGGCATCATCAAAAAGAAACCGGAGGTCGGATTCGGCGTGGTCGGCACATAAACGCTGATGTAGTCGCCGACCAGGTGGTTCTTGACATCGCCGCCGGGCGCGCCTGTAACAAAGGCAATCGTCCACGAACCCTGGTGAGGATACTGCACCAGTACCGCTGTGCGGAAAGCGTTGCCGGACGACGAGAACAGCGTGTCGGAAACTTGCTTGACGCTCGAATAAATCGAGTTCACAACCGGAATACGCTTTAGCAGCAACTCCCACCAATAGACGACTTTCTTGCCGATGTAATTATGCGTCAGCAAGCCGGTAACAAAGACGACGAGCAGCGTCAGCAGCGTACCCAGGCCGGGGACATGGACCCCGATCAGCGTCCCGGGCCGCCACTTTTCCGGCAGCAGCAGCAAGGACTGATCCATTGTGCTGATGATGAGGTTGAGTACCCACAGCGTGATCGCGATGGGGACCAGAACCAGCAGGCCGGTAACAAAATATTTGCGCATGTCTCGTTTTGTTATGGTGACGTTGCCGCCTCCTCGTGAATCAGGCGGCTGATGCAGCAGATGTGCTGCTGTCGCTAGAGGAGCTAGAGGAAGGCTTTGTTTCCGCAGACGATGCGGATGTGGAAGTCGAGGTCGACGGCGTGCTGCCGTTGTTGCGGAAGTCGGTCACGTACCAACCGGTCCCCTTCAACTGAAATCCGGCAGCGGTAAGCTGTTTCTTGAACGCGCTCTTGCCGCAGGATGGGCAGTCCGTCAACGGTGCGTCGGACACTTTTTGCAATACATCCTTGGCAAAACCACACTCTTCGCAGCGATAAGCGTAAATCGGCATGAGAATCCCTCTACAAAAATCATCCAAAACCTTGGATTATAAAGGTTCTTAGACGGACTTTGCGCGAAAGCACAATTGCCCTTGGCAGGAAGATTGAACACCTCGCTCCTGTTGCAAGGCAGGCCATTTTGCAACAGGAGCAAGAAAGCAAGGCGATTGCCGAAGGACACTGAAAGATCAGGCCTTCAAACCCGCAGCCGAGCCCCGAGGCTCGTGGCGATTCTTCAGCACTTGTGGCATGAGCGAGCCCACCACCATGCCGACGAATGCGGCGAGCAAGCCCGCAAGCTGGCCGGGGAATTTTTCACCCAGACTTGTGACCTGCGGGAAGAACAGGATCCAGATGCCGATGCCGGCGGCTAACGAAAAGATTGCGCCCTGCGTTGTCGCGCGCTTCCAGTACAAGCCCATCACCAGAGGCACGAAGGCGCCGACCAGTGTCACTTGGTAAGCCGCCGATACCAAATCGTAGATAGGCGTGCCTTTCATCGCCACCGCGTAAGTCAGCACCAGCGCAGCGAACACGACGAGCGTGCAACGCATCGCGAACAACTGCTGCCGGTCACTCATATGCGGGCGCAGGTTTTTGAGAATGTTTTCAACAAAACTGGTGGAAGGCGCAAGCAGTGTGGCCGACGAGGTGCTCTTGATAGCGGAGAGCAGCGCGCCAAAGAAGAATATCTGCATCACGAGCGGCATCTTGGTCATGATGAAGGTGGGCAGCAGGCGCTGGTAGTCATTTTTCACCAGATCAAGCGCGCCCTCTCCCATCACGACAACGGCGCTTGCGACGATGAACATCGGCACGAAGGCAAACAAGATATAGCTCGCCCCGCCAATGATCGCGCCAGTACGTGCGGTGGGTGCATCCTTGGCCGACATGACGCGCTGGAACACGTCCTGCTGTGGAATGCTGCCGAGCATCATCGTCAGTCCCGCGCCGATGAAGAAAACAATATCGGTGAATGTAGGCGGGGGCAGGAATTTCCACAGATCGCCATGGCTGGCCAGCGCGAATACCTTGTCAGAGCCGCCGGCAAGATCGGCGGAGAAAAACGCAATGATGCTCAAGCCGACCACGAGCACGATCATCTGGATGAAGTCGGTCCAGGCCACAGCGAGAAAGCCGCCGATCACGACATAAATCAGCACCGCGAGCGTACCGACGATCATACCGGCCGTCTCGGACATCGCACCGTTGGTCAACACCGAGAACACCAGTCCAAGCGCAGTAATCTGCGCCGCCACCCAGCCGAGGTAGCTCAGGATGATCGCGACCGAGCAGAATACCTCCACCCCCTTGCCATAACGCTGGCGATAGAAATCGCCGATGGTCAGCAGGTTCTGCTTGTAAAGCCGGGTGGCGAAGAACATACCAACCAGGATCAGGCAGGTGCCGGCGCCGAAGGGATCTTCAACGATCGCATTCAATCCACCCTGCACAAACTTGGCTGGAATGCCCATGACGGTTTCAGCACCAAACCAGGTCGCAAACGTTGTCGTCACCACCATGATCAGCGGCAGGCTGCGACCGGCAATGGCGAAATCGCTGGTGCTCTTGATGCGCGTGCCAGCCCACACGCCCAACGCCAGCGTGCCCAATAAATACAGCACGACAAAGGAAATCAATGTGTAGTTCATATATGTTTGCTCCAGTTGCAAAACCCGGTGAGTACGATTTCAGAAAAAGACGGAATGGCCATACCAGCGCAGCAATACCTGCATGATCAGAACGCCGACGATCAGGCCGCAGCCGAAATACGCTCCGAAGGCCAGCAGCGAATTGGTGCGCTTCTGCTCCGCCAGCAATTGCCTGAGCAACTCCTGTTGCTCGCGCGGTTCGTCGGCCTTTTGCTGCAGCGCTTGATGAAGCAGGCGCGGCAATTGCGGAATCGTGGTGTTGAAATGCGGCACCTCTTCCTTGAAGCGAGCAAGCAGACCTCGCCAGCCGAATTGATCTTGCATCCAGCGTTCGAGATAAGGCTTGGCCGTCTTCCACAGATCGAGATCGGGATCGAGCTGACGCCCCAATCCTTCGATGTTGAGCAAGGTTTTCTGCAGCAGCACCAATTGCGGCTGCACCTCGATGTTGAAGCGCCGTGAAGTCTGGAACAGGCGCAAAAGCACCTGCCCGAAGGAGATGTCGCGCAGGGGCCGGTCAAAGATCGGTTCACAGCAAGAGCGTACCGCCGACTCCAGTTCATCCACCCGCGTTTCTTTCGGCGCCCAACCGGATTCAATATGCGCCTGCGCCACGCGCTTGTAATCGCGCTGGAAAAAGGCGAGGAAGTTCTGCGCCAGGTAATCCTTGTCGAAATCGGTCAACGTGCCGACGATGCCGAAATCCAGCGCGATGTAACGGCCGAAAGTGGCCGGATCGACCGACACCAGGATATTCCCCGGATGCATGTCGGCATGGAAGAAGCCATCACGGAACACCTGCGTGAAAAAAATCTGAACGCCATCGCGCGACAACTTCTTCAGATCCACCCCTTCTGCGATGAGGCGCTCGGTCTGCGAGATCGGGATTCCACGCATACGCTCCATCACGATCACCGAGGTGGAACAATAATCCCAGTACATCTCGGGCACGACCAGCAAATCGGAGCCGATGAAATTGCGGCGCAACTGGCTGGCATTGGCCGCCTCACGCATCAGGTCGAGTTCGTCATGCAGGTACTTGTCGAATTCGGCGATAACTTCGCGCGGTTTCAGACGGCGCCCGTCGGCCCACACCTTCTCGGCCAAACCGGCAGCGATACGCATCAAAGCAATATCTTCGCCGATAGAGCGCTGCATGCCGGGACGCAGCACTTTCACCGCAACCTCGATGCCGTTCTTCAACGTGGCGAAATGCACCTGCGCAATCGAAGCCGAGGCAACCGGTTCGCGATCAAACTGCGCGAACAGCCGGTCGGGATGCGCACCGAGCGATTTTTCGATCTGGGCGATGGCGACATTAGGGTCGAAGGGCGGTACACGATCCTGCAATTTCGCCAGTTCGTCGGCGATATCCGGCGGCATCAGGTCGCGCCGCGTCGACAACAACTGGCCGAACTTCACGAAAATCGGCCCAAGGGCTTCCAGCGCCTGCCGCAAGCGCACGCCGCGCGGCTGTGAAAGATCGCGCCAGAAAAACAACCTGCCGACCACCTTGGCGACACGCGGCTTGTCCAACTGCGACATGGCGATGTCGTCGAGGCCATATTTGATGGCGACCTGTATGATCTTGATGAGCCGCAGCAGCTTGAAGACCATTTAGCGGCTTCCTTCGAGTTTTTCGATGCGCTTGCCAAGGCGCTCCACATCATCACGCAGCTTTGTCACTTCACTGGCAAAATCGGCCACTGCTTGCGGACGCACCAAAAGAGGCTGTTCTTCCAAAAAGTATTCGGCAATGTTCTCGACAAGCTTTCTGTGCGTCGCCTTTGCCGTCTCGGCCACGGCCTTTACGCCCGCCACCAGGCGCGTGGCCGGAATATCACCGATGATTCTGGCAAGATCGGCTTCCGCCTCCCATCTCAGGTTCTGGGCGAGGCGGGAAATCGAGTTGGCGAAGTCGGCATCGCCCTCGATCTGTACGTAGGAAAAGGCACGCTCGCGATTCTGCGCAATCAGTGGCAGATCGGACAATTTCACGCGAATGGTGACGTTCGCCGTATCGCCTTCCGTCGCCGGCTGCAGCATGCCGTCCGCAGCGGCTTTCAAGCGAACCGAGGCCATGCCGGCATCGAACAGGGCTGTCTTGCCGGCATGCCGGATGAGTTCATTACGCGCCCAGCCTTCCTGGGCCAGCAGGTGGTTGATCGCAGCGGAGACGGGAATGGAAATCATGGTCATAAAATAAAACCGCCCGTGACAATTCACGGGCGGTCCAAGTTTACCAGTTTGTCCGGCCGGAAAACCGGCCTTGCATCAGGAAAGCTGTTGTACGCCTGCCAACACCCAGCCGCCTTGACCATTGAGCGGCTTGGACAGATTCCAGATCTCGGTGAAAGGCTCGGCCGGGGCGTTTTCCGCTTCCTTGATCATGCCGCTGAATTTCACGCTGGCCAGATAGTCGCGCTCCATCGTTTCAATGCCAAGCAGATCGGCATTCAGCGAGACCACGTCGGTATGGTTGGGAGAAGCGCCACGCTCCTGCAATTGAAGACGCAACTCGCCGAACATCTCGGGCGTAGTGAATTCACGAATATCGTTGATGTCAGCCCGGTCCCATGCCGCCTGCAAACGAATGAAGTAAGTCTTCGAATTACGCAGGAAGCCTTCGACATCAAAGCCGGGCGGTATCGAGGCGTCACTTGCACCAGGCGACACAGGCTCTGCTTGCAAGGCAGCCGGTTGGGTCTGCGGCTGCTCGATGCGCGAGCCGATTTCCGGCGTGCGGAAGCTGTTGTTATAGCCGCCTGCGTAGGTAGGCTGGTTTGCCCCGCTCTTGTTACGGAACAGGCGCATCAGGAACATTGCCGCCAGGATCAGCAAACCGAGCATGAGGATGAAACCGAACATGCTCCCGAACGCACCGCCCAAGCCGAAGTGCGACAGCAGCGCGCCCAGCCCCAGACCGAGCAAGGCGCCGCCGAGAATGTTCCGCCACGGGCTGGCCGGTTTCGGGGGAACACCCTGCGGCGTTACCGGCGGCGTGGCAGGCTGGGCCTGGCTGGGTTGATTGAAGCGCTGCGGAGGAGTCGCTTGGCGACCTATGCTTTGTGACTGGCGACCAAAGGAACCGCCACCGCCGAGACGCTTGGCTTCGGCATCGGTCACGATCAGCGAAGCGGCGCTTGCCGCAACGAGCAATGCGAGAAGAATTTTTTTCATGATTTATCCTGTTCCATCTAGAACTTGATCCCGGTGTGCAATGCGGCCACACCGGCAGTCAGGTTGAAATATCCGACACGCTCGAAACCCACATCCTGCATCATCTTCTTCAGCGTCTCCTGGTCAGGATGCATGCGAATCGATTCGGCAAGGTAACGATAGCTGTCGGCATCCTTGGCAATGCGCTTGCCAAGCCACGGCAGCACCGAGAACGAATACACGTCATAGGGCTTTTGCAGCGGTTCCCATACCTTGGAAAATTCCAGTACCAGCAGCTTGCCGCCCGGTTTCAGCACACGCAGCATCTCCGCCAGCGCTGCATCCTTGTGCGTCATGTTGCGCAAGCCGAAGGCGACCGAGACACGGTCGAAATAATCGCTGGGGAACGGCAGCTTTTCAGCATCGCATAGCAAGGTGGGGACGACCAAGCCCTTGTTCAACAAGCGATCGCGGCCCACGCGCAGCATCGATTCGTTGATGTCGGTGAGCCAGACCTCCCCGCTCGACCCGGCCTGTTTCGCAAAGGCCTTCGCCAAATCGCCGGTGCCGCCTGCGATATCCAGCACCTTGAAACCGGGCCGCACCCCTGCCTGTGCGATGGTGAAAGCCTTCCACAAGCGATGCATGCCGCCCGACATGAGATCGTTCATCACATCGTACTTGGATGCAACAGAATGAAAGACCTCGGCAACCTTGTGCGCTTTCTCTTCCTCGGGGACGGTTTGATAACCGAAATGAGTGGTATTGGTCATGGCATATGCCCTATTGTGTCAGCCGCGCATTATAAGGCTCTGCAAAGGGATAAGTTGGGCATTTTGACTACGACAACGGCCGCTACGGCCAACAAAATATTCGACTTATTCCTTCTAAAGCGCAGACCTGCCCCATCGGTGCGCGTTCCCATATGGTGAAAAAGTCGGGGTAATTCCTATAAGAAAACAACATCAATGATGATGACCGCACGCATGACCGCTATCCGTAGCCGCCATTGATGCATTGCGTCCGGTCTCGCGAGTAAAGCCAGCTGCTTCGAGTCGCTTCAGATAGTCTTCCCACAACTGCGTCTGGTTCGCTCCGAGCCAGTACAGGTAGTCCCAGGTATAAATCCCCGTGTTGTGACCATCCGAGAAATGCGGTTGCACGGCATAGTGTCCGACCGGCTCGATTGCGGTAATGAGCACCTCGCGCTTGCCGGTTTGCAAAACCTCCTGCCCCGCGCCATGGCCGCGCACCTCCGCCGAAGGCGAATACACACGCAGGAACTCGAACGGCAGCAGAAAGGTTTCGCCTGTATCAAAGGCGATCTCAAGCGTGCGCGACTGCTTGTGCACAGTCAGCGCAGTCGGCGTTTTCTTCAATTCGGTCATGATTACAGAAGCGAGCCGGAAAATCGGTCGAGGATGGCCTCACGCAGCTTTGGCAGCAAGGCGCGCCTCTTGGCAAGATCGTGCGAGGAAGGCGTACGCATGACCTCGCCCCAAATGGGATTGGGGAAATGCGCGTCGTCCTCATAACGAGGAATGACATGCCAGTGCACATGCGGCGTCATGTTGCCAAGACTGGCCACGTTGATCTTGTGCGGCTCCATTGCTTCCCGCACAGCTTCCTCAACCTGCCAGACCGCCGCGATCAGGATCGCGCGCGAGGCCGATGGCAAATCAGTCATCTCGCGCGCATGTTCGTTCCAGATCACGCGGCAAAAGCCGGGATAACGCTCATCGTCGACCAGCACGATGCGATAGTTGTCATCACGATAGATAACCTCGCCACCCGCCTGGATACAGAGTTCGCAAGCCGATTGCTTCGTCATGAGACTCCTTTCGTTACAACAACACGCGCTCGATACCGCCGCTGTTGGCACGTGTCACGTACTCCGGCAACCAATTCTCGCCAAGAAGATGCTTGGCCATTTCGACCACGATGTAATCGGCACTGGTACCGGCATCTTCGTTATAGCGGTTCAAGCCTTGCAGGCAGGACGGGCAGGACGTAAGGATCTTCACCTCGCCGCCGAAGCCGTCGCCGCGCAACTTGTCAGCCCCCTTGCGCATTTCCTCTTCCTTGCGGAAACGCACCTGGGTCGAGATATCCGGACGGCTGACGCCAAAAGTGCCGGATTCGCCGCAGCAGCGATCGTTCTTTTCGATCTTCTGCCCATCGGAAGTTCCGATCAGCGCGTTCACCGTCTTCAGCGGATCCTGCTGCTTCATCGGGGTATGGCAGGGGTCGTGATACATGTAACGCACACCGCCCACGCCTTCCAGTTTCAAGCCCTTTTCGAGGAGATATTCGTGGATGTCGATGATGCGACACCCTGGGAAGATTTTCTCGAATTCATAGCTTTGCAACTGGTCGTAGCAAGTACCGCAAGACACAACGACCGTCTTGATGTCAAGGTAGTTCAATGTGTTGGCGACGCGGTGGAACAATACGCGATTGTCCGTCATCATCTTCTCGGCTTTGTCGTACTGGCCGGTGCCGCGCTGCGGATAGCCGCAACACAGGTAGCCCGGCGGCAGCACGGTCTGTACGCCGGCATGCCACAGCATTGCTTGTGTGGCCAAACCGACCTGCGAGAACAGGCGTTCCGAACCGCAGCCCGGGAAGTAGAACACTGCCTCGGTGTCGGCTGTAGTCTTCTTCGGATCGCGGATGATCGGCACGATCTTGTCATCCTCGATGTCGAGCAGCGCACGCGCCGTCTTCTTCGGCAGATTGCCCGGCATCTTCTTGTTGATGAAATGAATCACCTGTTCCTTCACCGGCGGCTTGCCATGTGTTGCAGGCGGGGCCTTGGTCTGCTTCTTCGCAAACTTCTTCAGTACATCGTTGGCAAGGCGCTGCGCCTTGAACCCGATGCCGGTCATCGCCGCGCGTGTTGCGTTGATGGTCGCCGGATCGGTGGCGTTCAGGAAGAACATTGCCGCAGCCGTTCCGGGATTGAAGGACTTCTTGTCCATCTTGCGCAACAAGTTACGCATGTTCATCGAGACATCGCCGAAATCGATATCGACCGGGCAAGGCGTGACGCATTTATGGCAGACGGTGCAGTGATCGGCCACGTCCTCGAATTCTTCCCAGTGCTTGATCGACACACCGCGGCGGGTCTGCTCTTCGTACAAGAAAGCTTCCACCAGCAGCGAAGTGGCGAGAATCTTGTTGCGCGGCGAATACAGCAGATTGGCGCGCGGCACGTGAGTCGAGCACACCGGTTTGCACTTACCGCATCGCAAGCAGTCCTTGACGCTGTTGGCGATAGCGCCGATGTCGCTCTGTTGCATGATCAGCGACTCATGTCCCATCAAGCCGAACGATGGCGTGTAGGCATTGCGCAAGTCGGCCGGCATGGCCGGGTCATTGAGCAACTTGCCCTTGTTGAAGCGGCCTTTCGGATCGATGCGTCGCTTGTAGTCGCGGAAATCCTTGATCTCGTCCTCGGTAAGGAATTCCAGCTTGGTGATGCCGATGCCGTGCTCGCCGGAAATCACGCCGTTCAACGAACGCGCCAGCACCATGATGCGCGCAACGGCAGCATGTGCATCCTGCAGCATCTGATAGTGGTCGGAGTTGACCGGGAGGTTGGTGTGTACGTTGCCATCGCCGGCATGCATGTGCAGCGCAACGAACACACGGCCGCGCAACACACGCTTGTGAATCGCACTGCATTCATCAAGGATGAGCTTGAATGCCGCGCCGGCAAAAATCTGGCGCAACTGAGCGCGCACTTCCACCTTCCACGACACGCGAATGGTGCGGTCCTGCACCACGTGGAACACGGTAGCATCAGCCTGGCGCGCCAAGCGCTCATCCAGCCACGTGGTCGGCACGCCGATCGATGTGAGTTCATCGCGCGCTTCACGCAAATGTTTATCGAGATTCGTCAGCAGCCAGGACCAGCGCGCATACGCCGCTTCCAGCAACTGCTCGGCCTGCGCAACGCGATCGCCAAGCAGTTCCTCTGGCGGAATATCGTCCGCGTCCGCATCATCGCTCTTGCCCAGCGGCAGATGGCCGGCAGCGAAAAAGCTGCGCAACTCGGCCAGCAACTGCAGCTTGTTCTTGATCGACAATTCGATATTGATGCGTTCGATGCCGTCGGTGTACTCGCCCATACGGTCGAGCGGAATCACCACGTCCTCGTTGATCTTGAACGCATTGGTGTGCTTGGCAATAGCCGCCGTACGGGCACGATCCAGCCAGAATTTCTTGCGTGTTTCCGGCGTAATGGCAACAAAGCCTTCACCGACGCGGGTGTTGGCGATGCGAATCACTTCCGAAGCCGCACGCGCCACCGCATCTTCGTCGTCACCGACGATATCGCCGAACAGCGCCATCTTCGGCAGCACACCGCGCTTGGATTTGGTCGCGTAACCGACCGCACGCAAATAGCGCTCGTCGAGGTGCTCCAGACCGGCAAGGATAGCGCCGCCCTTCTTCGTTTCCGCATCGAGGAAATCCTTGATCTCAACGATAGACGGAATCGCATCGCGCGCCTGACCGAAGAACTCGAGACAGACGGTACGCGTGTACTTGGGCATCTTGTGCAGAATCCAGCGCCCGGAGGTAATCAATCCGTCGCAGCCTTCCTTCTGGACGCCCGGCAGGCCGGCGAGGAACTTGTCAGTGACATCCTTGCCCAGACCTTCCTTACGGAAGCGGCGGCCTTCGATTTCCAGATATTCGGTTTTGAACGGCTTGTTGGCCCTGCCGCCCTTCTCGGTCGGATGCGTCCACTCGAGCTTGAACTTGGCTACCGGCGCATCGTGAATCTTGCCGAGATTGTGTTCGAGGCGCGTTACTTCCAGCCAGTCACCGTTGGGGTCGACCATGCGCCAGCTCGCGAGATTGTCGAGCGCGGTTCCCCACAGCACAGCTTTCTTGCCACCGGCATTCATTGCAATGTTGCCGCCGATACAGGAAGCCTCAGCCGAGGTCGGATCTACCGCAAACACGAAGCCGGCCTTCTCCGCAGCATCGGACACGCGCTTGGTAACCACGCCCGCGCCCGAGTAAATCGTGGCGTAGGGACGGTCAACGCCAGGCAACACAGTCATTTCCACCGGGCCGAGCTGTTCCAGCTTTTCGGTGTTGATGACGGCCGACATCGGCGTCAGCGGCACCGCACCACCGGTATATCCGGTACCGCCTCCGCGCGGAATGATGGTCAGACCGAGTTCGATACAAGCCTTGACCAGACCGGCGATTTCATCCTCAGTATCCGGCGTCAAGACGACAAAGGGATATTCGACGCGCCAGTCGGTTGCGTCGGTCACGTGCGACACCCGAGACAAACCATCGAACTTGATGTTATCCCTGGCGGTATAGCGTCCGAGTTCCCTTGTCGCGCGCTTGCGCAAATCCCAGCTCTGGCGGAATTCCTCGGCGAAATCGGCTACTGCCTTGCGCGCCGTCTTGACAAGTATCTCGACGTTGTTGCTGCGGCGTTTGACTTGCTCATCGCCATCGGCGGCCTGCACCGCGTTCTGGCGACGCTTCTCGACTTCGTTCAGACGATGATGCAGTGCATCGATCAATGCCTGCCGACGCTTCGGATTCTCCAGCATGTCGTCCTGCAGGTAGGGATTGCGCCTGACCACCCAGATGTCGCCCAGAACTTCATACAGCATACGGGCGGAACGGCCGGTCTGACGCTCGCTGCGAAGCTCGTCGAGGATATGCCACGCCTCTTCGCCCAAGAGGCGAATCACGATTTCGCGATCGGAAAACGAGGTGTAGTTATACGGAATTTCACGCAAACGCGTAGGAGTAGCGCCGGCGGGAGTGTCGGCTAACAGAGCCTGAATATGTGCGGGGGCGTTCATCAGAAATATAAGACTGACCCTTAAAGGGGCATTTTAGCTTATTGCAATGAGTCAGACGCCAACAGCCTTACGATCCTTACGGCTTAAGCGACGCATGCAACTCTTGCAAAACAATTAAAAACGATAGCAAATACGCATTGATTTACGTGATTCTTCAGCAATTCGCGCTAAAACAAGTCGACCAGGCTGCGCCAGAATCCATCCGGCACGTATAGTAGCGCCCATGTCATTGCCAAGTAACGCAGAAATTTGCCGATTGCCATGTAAAAGACGCATGGCCAGAACGGCAATTTCAGCCAGCCGCCGACAGTGCAAATGGGGTCTCCTATGCCCGGTAGCCAGGCCAGCAGCATGGTTTTCGCGCCAAAGCGCTGCAGCCAGTCGAACCAGCGCGTTTTCATCTCCTTGGCAAAGGCCTGCTTGGCGCCATACCCCATCCAATAGTCGATTACTCCGCCCAAGGTATTGCCGACGGTGGCAATCAGGATTGCCGGCCAGAACAATCCGCCATTTGCCTTGACGACAGCAAATACCGCCGGCTCCGAGCCCAAAGGCAACAAGGTTGCCGAAACGGTACTGATGATGAACACGGAAGCCAACCCGACATCGGGAATGGCCAAAACATCAAGCAGCCAGCGGATTGCAGATTCGATCATCGATAAACGGGAAGTCAGAAACCAGGGCGCAATCATTACAGGACTGGCGCCGCGTTGAAGAATTGCCAAAGTCGTCCATTATAATGATCGGCTCTTCAGCAGCCCCAGCGGCGCCAAAACCGAAGCCATGACTACCGACTATCTCAAGAAAATCCTGAATGCCCGCGTCTACGACGTTGCTGTCGAATCCCCTCTCGAATACGCGCCCACCCTCTCGCAGCGGCTGGACAACGAAATTTACTTGAAGCGCGAGGACGTACAGAGCGTGTTCAGCTTCAAGCTGCGCGGTGCATACAACAAGATGGCACACCTTTCGCCCGCCCAACTCAAGCGCGGCGTGATTTGCGCCTCAGCCGGCAACCATGCGCAAGGCGTGGCTCTGGGCGCTGCCCGGCTCGGCTGCCGTGCGGTCATCGTCATGCCCACCACCACACCGCCGGTGAAGATCGATGCGGTAAAAGCGCGCGGCGGCGAGGTCGTGCTGTTCGGCGACTCCTACACCGACGCCTACAACCATGCGCTCACGCTCGAAAAGAAGCAGAAGCTGACCTTCGTGCACCCCTTCGACGATCCGGACGTGATCGCAGGCCAAGGCACCATCGGCATGGAAATCCTGCGCCAGCACCAGGGGCCGATTCACGCCATCTTCGCCGCCATTGGCGGGGGTGGCCTGATCTCCGGTGTGGCAGCCTACGTGAAGTCGGTACGCCCCGACATCAAAGTTATCGGCGTGCAATCCACCGATTCCGATGCAATGGCGCGCAGCATCAAGGCCGGTCGCCGGGTGACGTTGCCCGACGTCGGTCTGTTCTGTGACGGCACTGCAGTGAAGCTGGTCGGCGAGGAAACCTTCCGCCTGACCAAGAAATACGTGGACGAGATCATTTTGGTTGATACCGACGCCGTCTGCGCGGCCTTGAAGGATGTCTTCCAGGACACCCGCAGCATACTGGAGCCGTCCGGCGCGCTGGCAGTGGCTGGCGCCAAGGAATATATTGAACGCTCGCGCGCCACGAAAAAGCCGATCCGTGGAGAGTCACTTGTGACCATCGCCTGTGGCGCCAATATGAACTTCGACCGACTGCGCTTCGTCGCCGAGCGAGCGGAAGTCGGCGAGGCACGCGAAGCGGTGTTCGCGGTGACGATTCCCGAAGAGCGCGGCAGCTTCAAGCGCTTCTGTGAACTGGTCGGTCCACGTAACGTGACCGAATTCGTTTATCGCATCAGCGACGAGAAAGTGGCGCATATCTTCGTCGGACTGCAGATCTCCAGCCGCGACGAGTCCGGCAAGCTCACCAAGCACTTCGCGAAGCATGGCTTCAAGACGCTGGACCTGACGCACGACGAACTGGCGAAACTGCATGTGCGCCACCTCGTCGGCGGCAAGAGTCCGCTGGCGCACGACGAACTGCTCTATCGCTTCGAATTCCCCGAGCGTCCGGGTGCGCTGATGCGCTTCCTCGATAGCATGTCGCCGAACTGGAACATCAGCCTCTTCCACTATCGCAACCAAGGCGGCGATGTCGGTCGCATCCTGGTCGGCCTGCAAGTGCCGAAGAAGGAGATGCGTAAATTCCAGGCCTTCCTGTCGACGCTGGGCTACCGCTATTGGGACGAGAGCGAGAATCCGGCTTACAAGCTGTTCCTGTAACGGCTTCCAACACCGTAATCAAGAAAGAAGAACGCATGAACACGCCTGTCAGCACCCGCCCGATCGGCCAGTACAAGTATTACGATTTCGTGATGGCAGCCTTCGTCTGCGTGCTGCTGTGCTCCAACCTGATCGGTGCGGCGAAAGCGGCCGAAGTCACACTGCCCGTGCTAGGCACGGTGACCTTCGGCGCCGGTGTGCTGTTCTTCCCGGTGTCCTACATCTTCGGCGACATCCTGACCGAAGTGTATGGCTACGGACGCGACCGTCGCGTGATCTGGGCTGGCGTCAGCGCGCTCATTTTTGCATCGGTGATGTCGACCGTCGTGCTGTCGCTCAAGC
>Ga0070659_100001964_pt1 | contig 14689 bp, 10 predicted proteins | sample KBSC23metaG_FD_64666 | JGI IMG/M metagenome (GOLD analysis project Ga0070659, IMG submission 64666) | Corn rhizosphere microbial communities from Kellogg Biological Station, Michigan, USA - KBS C2-3 metaG | ecosystem: Host-associated > Plants > Roots > Rhizosphere > Soil ... | reverse complement strand
CGTTGGCAGTTGTTCCCTGTGGCGCAGCGACGACGGTGGCGTTACGTTCACGGCGGTCGGCGCGTACAGCGGCACCGTGCAACGCGTGCACCCGGACATACAGGATATGTGCGTGCTGGGAAACGACGTTTGGCTTTCCTGCGACGGCGGCGTTAACTACAGCACGGACTTTTTTCAAACCCATGCGTCGCGCAAGAACGGCATCACGAGTTCCGACTTTTGGGGCTTCGACAACGGTTGGAACGACGACGTGATGGTGGGTGGACGCTACCACAACGGCAACACCGCGATGAGCAAAGATTATCCCGTTGGGACGGCCGTGCGCCTCGGCGGCGCCGAGTCCGCAACCGGTTACCTCAACCCCGGCGACGCGCACCGTGCGTACTTTTCCGACATCGGCAACCTGGAAGTACCGCACGCGCTCGGCGACGCCATCGGTTGGTTGAACACCAGCAGCAACTACCCGAACGAATCCTATTACGAATCCGAGTTCAGCGGCCTTTCCTTCGACCCGCATTGTTACAACGCCGTTTGGTTGGGCAACGAAAACAAAATCTGGCACAGCACCGACGGCGGCAGCAACTACACCCTCGTTCACGCGTTCGGAACCACAGCCGGCGATTGGATCACCGACGTCGAAGTTTCGAGTTCGAACCCGCAGGTGCTTTACGCGCTGCAATTGAAATACTCCAACGAAACCTCGCAACTCTGGCGGAGCGTGAACGACGGTGCCACGTGGACCGCCGCTGCCATGCCGCCGGGCTACAGCCGCGTGTCGACGTTTGTTCTCGACGCAGAAAACGAAAACACTTTGTGGATGGCGTACCGCAACGCCTCCAACGCGCAGCGCGTGTACAAGTCCACCGACGGCGGCGCAAGCTGGCAAAACCTCACCACGCCGACGATCGGACCGGAAAAGCCGTTGGCGTTGCTGGCCGTTGGTGGAACGGACGGCGGCGTTTACCTCGGCACTTACAACACGGTGTATTACCGCAGCAACGCGATGAGTGACTGGCAATACGCCGGCACGGGCTTGCCGCTGAAGCTGATGGTGAACCGGTTCAAACCGTTTTACCGCGACGGCAAAATCCGCATGGCCGCTTACGGCAAAGGCATTTGGGAAGCGCCGTTGTACGAGCCGCAGGCGCGTCCGGTGTGCAGACCGACGGTCGACAAGTACGTTGCGTTCTGCGCCGCCGACACGTTTTACTTCGACGATTATTCCATGTTGAACCACAACGGCGCTACGTGGAGCTGGACGTTTCAAAACGGCACACCGGCCACCAGCGCGTTGCGCAATCCGAAAGTGACCTTCAACGGTCCGGGCACGTTCAACGTCGCGCTCACCGTCACGGACGCCGGCGGCCACCACGACAAGGATTCGCTCAAGGTAACCGTCAACGCTTTTACAACCACCACCATGCAACAAGGATTCGAAGCGGCGTTCCCGCCAACGGGCTGGAAGCAATTTTCGCCGGACAACGGCGCGCCGAACTGGAGCGTGACCGCAAACGCCGGCGGTTACGGTGCGAGCCCGCAGTGCATGTTTGCCAACAATTACGACTACAACGCAAACGGCGGTCGTGACGATTTCGGTTTCGGTTGCAACCTCGACGGGGCGTCGCAGGCCTTCGTAACGTTCGACGTTTCCTACGTGCGCTGGAGCGACGGGTATCCGGATTCGCTGCAAGTGCTGGCGTCGCTGGATTGCGGCCAAACGTTCGACGTGCTGTACACGAAGTCCGGCACCGCGTTGGCCACCGGACCGGATTACACGGACGCCATTTTCGTTCCGACCGAAAACCAATGGCGCACCGACACGGTGTTGCTCACGAATTACCTCGGCGAGGACAACGTGATCGTGGCGTTCCGCAACGTCGGTCATTGGGGTCAACCGATTTACATCGACAACGTCAACCTTAGCAGCGACGTCGGTATCGGCGTGGCGCCGGCCGCCGCCGCTCCGTTGAGCGTTTACCCGACCCTTCTTCACCGGAACGACAACGCGATCGTTTCGTGCAGCGAGCCGGTCGACTTTGAAATTTACGACGCCGGCGGACGGCGGGTGTTGCAACGCTCGCTTCCGGCGGGTCGCAACGTCGTGGCGTTGCCGTCGTCATGCACGGCCGGCTTGTATTCGTACCGCGCGCAAACAACGTCCCGTCTTCAAAACGGGAAGCTCGTCGTTCAGTATTAAGCGTCGGTTGCTTTTGGTTCGGTCTTACGGAACTTCGCGTTCGCTTCCATGTTTAATGATCTTATGACCTCGGACAAACTGCAAATCGAAATCTGGTCGGACGTGATGTGTCCGTTTTGTTTCATCGGCAAACGCCGTTTCGAGCACGCGCTGGAGCGGTTCGAACACAAAGACGGCGTCGCCGTGGTTTGGAAAAGTTTTCAGTTGGCACCCGATATCGAAACCGAGCCCGACAAAAGTGTCAACGAATATTTAGCCGAACGCAAAGGCTGGACGTTGGACTACGCCAAACAAATGAACGACCGCGTGACCGAAATGGCGGCGCAGGTCGGCTTGGTGTACAACATGGACAAAGCCGTGGTTGCCAACTCCTTCGACGCGCACCGCGTGTTGCAACTGGCTAAAACCAAACACCTCGGCGACGCCATGGAAGAGCAATTGTTCAAAGCGTATTTCACCGACGGAAAAAACACAGCCGATCACAACACGTTAACGGACATCGGTGTGGCTGCGGGCTTGAACGAAAACGACGTTAAGCACGTCTTGTCCACCAACGCATTTGCGGATGCGGTTGAGCGCGACGTGCTGGAATCCGAACAACTCGGTGTCACCGGCGTGCCGTTCTTCGTGTTGGATAGAAAATACGCCGTGTCGGGAGCGCAGGATTCCGCGTTGTTTTTGCAGGCCCTGAACCGCGCGCACGGCGAATGGAAGCAAGCAAACTCAAAGCTCGAAACGGTTGCAAGCGGTGACGCGTGCGGCATCGACGGCGATTGTTAACGAGTTAACGGTACAGCGTTTTGTAGCGGCGTAGCTTTAGGCGACGCAACGCCGTGGCCAACAACTTCAACCTGATCGCACCCGTTTACGACGCGCTCGCATATGCGGTGTTCGGTCGAAAGCAAATCGACGCGAAGCTTGCGTTCCTGAACCTAATCCCCGCGGGTTCGCATGTCCTGATCGTCGGCGGCGGCACCGGAAACATTTTAAACGAACTGCTGTCGACTCACGAAACGATTCATGTGGATTTCCTGGAGCCGTCGCGTCGCATGATTGCGGTTGCTAAGAAAAATCTGGATAGACGTTTTGAAAGCCGTGTCGCGTTCGTGGAAGGTTCTCATTCCGATCTGGCGACGGACGCGCGTTACGACGTGGTCACGTCCTTTTTTCTGTTGGACATGTTCAGGCAGCACGACGCACTGGTGGTTGCGCAACGGTTGCGCGCCGCGCTGAAGCCCGACGGATTATGGCTTTACGCCGATTTCAGAAACACCGATAAAGCGTTGCACCGGTTCCTGCTTTGGTCGATGTACCGTTTTTTCAAAGTGACCGTGAACATTTCAGCCAATCGTTTGCCGGACGCGGATGCGATTTTCAGAACGTTGGGGCTTTGCTTGCGCGAAGAAAAATTGTCGATGAACGGGTTCATCGCGTCTCGCGTCTACACCAGGGCGTAGCGCGTCGGACGTTAAACGTCGTCTTCCGCTTTCTCGCCATGTTTGACGATGTCGCCGGTTGTGAACAGGACGTCTTTCATCACGGTACGCCATGTTTTGTTTTTGCGCAACAGGAATTCCAGGTCCATCGCGAAGTGTTTAAACTCTTCCTTCTGCGCATTTTCCATGATGGCCTTCGCATCCTTGTCAGTTTCCACGTCCATGCGTTGCGCGTACCAGTTGATGGCGTCGGCTTCTTCAATCATGGATTGAATCATACGCGCGAACGTGCGCGTTTCCTTCGACAGTTCTTCCGGCGGTTCGTGGTATTGCTCAAAGCCCATTATGCAGTTGTTTAACGGTTAAGATACGGGTACAATTCCACCACGAGATGGCGCATAAAAAAGCCGCTTCTTTCGAAGCGGCTTTTGCTGTCAGTTGAAAATTTTAACGTGCAACGGTGAGTTTCCCGCGCGTGGTTTCGCCGTTATTGTTTACTTCGACGACGTATACGCCGCGGTCGAGCCTGGACGTGCTCAACACCAGAGCGTTGCTTCCCGCCGTCACGGTACTGTTCATCGTCGTCACCAATTTGCCGAGCATGTCGTAAACGTTGATCGTTGCGCGGCCGTCTTCGTCGCTGTTGAAGCTCACGTTTACGTCGTCGCTGGTCGGGTTCGGGTAAAGACCGACGTCCACTTTGTCCGACGCCGCGCTGACCGCTTCGTTCGCTTCCGGCGCGAAGCTCGTGCCGCTCGTGTTCACGCGAAGCGTGTAGCATTGCGAGGCGCTGAAAGCACCACCGTAGCCGTAGACTTTTATTTTGTAAGAGGCGCCGGCGGTTGCGTTGCGGATGATGGTCTCGGAGGTTGTGCCGGTGTTTTGCGAGATGCCCAGTTGAGTGCTGCCGCCCGAGTTGTACAAACGGACGTCGTAATCCGCCGGCAGGTTGGTCAACGTGATTTTGATTTTCGGCTGCGCGGACGTGGCGGTGAAGCTGTACCAATCGACGTCGGACGAAGTGCTGATTTGCGAAGAGACGTCGGTGTTGGACGGTATGGCCGCCGCACTGTTCTTGCTGTTGTTGGCTTCGTACGTTTCGGTGCAAGGCGCCGTGTTGGTGGTGCTGAAGTTCGTTGAAGCGGTGAACGGCGACGGTCCGTTGCTCGTGCACTGCGTTTGCACTTGCCATTCGTAGGACGAGTTAGCCGTCAACCCCGAAACGCTGAACGCGTTGGCGACGCTGCTGCCGGACGTCCAGTTGGCCGCGCCGATCGCGCGGTACTGCACGTTGTAACCCACAGCCCCGCTTACCGCTGTCCAGTTGAACGTGGCCGACGTGTTGGTGACCGCCGAGGTGTTCATGCCGGTCGGCGCGTTGCAAGGTGCGTTTGCGTTGGTGGTGGTGAAGTTGGTGGACGTTGTGAACGACGACGACGTGGTTGCGTCGCACACTGTTTGAACCTGCCATTCGTAATTCGTTCCGGCCGTGAGTCCGGTTGCGTGGTACGCGTTGGTGGCTGCGGAAACGGTTGACCAGTTCGCCGCGCCGATCGCGCGGTAGCGAACGTTGTAACCCTGCGCTCCCGCAACGCCGGTCCATCCGAACGTTGCCGAGGTGTAGTTGACCGCGGACGTGCTCGTGCCGTTCGGCGCTGCGCATGCCGGCGCAACGACTGCACCCGGAACGCGTGCGATGACGGTTGCCCAGTTGTTGCTCGTGTTAGGCCATTCCTGAAAGGTGAAGAAGCTGCCGTCCGTTGGATCGAACGCGGTGCCGCTGTAATCGCCCCAACGGTTGCGGTTGCCGCCGTAGGTTTTGTAGTACGGCGCTATGCCGGCTTTGAACAGGTTGGGATCTTCGAGCGTGTTGACCGGATCGGTACCGGCGCGGAACGAATACTTTGCACCGATGTACGCGGTGGTGGACGATTGGTTGTAACCGATGAGCACGTCGTTGTTCGCGTTGACGGCGATGCTCGGGTAATAATTGTAAGCCGGCGAATTGTCGATGCGGCCGAATTGCATGACCGAAGCCGCGGTCGGATTCACTTGCCACCAATCCACCGCGGACCGCGACGGCGTGGAAAGAAACACGGTGTGGGTAAACCACAGGGAACCGTTGATGTACACGGCGTTGCCGATGCGCGTGTCCCCGTCTTCGATCAGGCGCGTGGAGCCGTTCTGCGGCGCGTTGATGCTGGTGCCGTTCCAGGGCTGGTTCACGCCGACTGTGCTGCCGGAGTTGAACACCGGTGCGTCGGGCGTGCCGGTGAGCGTGTAGAGTTTCACGTAACCCGCGCCACTGCTGTTGCCGTTCCAGTTGGCCACCATGTATTCGGTGGTAACGCTGGCGTCGTACGTGGTGGCGGGAGCGATGAGGGAGGACTGCGTGCTCGTGAACGTGTTGACGTAACCGCTCAGGCCGGCGTACAGGTTTGCTTTGTTGAACACGTAAATCTTACCGACGTTGGAACTGGTCAGGTAATCGTTACCCGTGACCACGATCCAATTCGCGTTGAACCCGAGTAACGGGTAATCGAGAAAATCACTCGCGTTGCCGATGCCGTCGATGCCGAAGCGGTACCAGTTGCCGGTCGGATCGGACGTTTGCGAGACGGCCAGGAAAATGCCGCCGTCGCCGTTGGCCACGTTGCCGTCGATGGCCACCATCCAGCGTCCCGCGGTCGGGTCGTACGCGATGTGCGGATCGAAGAAACCGCTGCCGCCGGAGCCGGAGAAAAAGTTGGTGATGTTAACCGTGCTCACGAGCGATCCGGCCTTCGTGTAAATCCTGAATTCCTGATTGGTGGTTTGCATGACGTGGTTCGGTCCTGCGGCGCCGCGGATATCCGGCGGGATCAGCGTGCCGTTGTCCATCACGCCGTTGAACGTAACCGTAGGAGCCGGCGAAGCGGCGCGCGTGCCGTTGTCAGGCTTGAATTTGAACACTTCCGCGTTGTCCGGAACGGGGCTGTTGAAGAGTACGGGACGTTCGCGGTCTTCGCCTTGCTCCACGAAACGCTGGCGTTTGAGTTTGGGCGGGTTGGCTTTTTCGAAGTTGGCGCGCTCGGTGAAGTTGACCACCGTGGGTGCGCCGTACGCGATGGGAACCGGTGCTTGTTGCGCGACGGCGGGTCGTTGCCATGCGAACAACGCCAACATGGCAACGCCGATGCGGAGTGTAGTTATTTTCATAAGGGAGGATTTGGGTGAAACGTGTGTGTTGCCGGACGAAGGGATCAAATCTACCGCTAAAACATACTCCAGCCTCTTCTTTATGGGAATTTATTTACAGATGAAAAGCTGGCAGTCGTCGCATCGTATTGTGACGACGGTGCTTTAAAAGAAAGACCTCATCAGTCTTTGCTCGACAACGACAGGCTCGGGTTGCCGGCGCCGGACGCCTTGGTGGTAAGCTCAGGCGTTCGACCTTGTGCCTTCTTTGCTTCGGCAACCGCAATGGGAGAGCCGAACGCGTAAAACCATTTTTGCCAAAACCCTTGGGCTCGCTTCACATCGCGCCATATGTCAACCAACTCATGGAAGTTGATGTAGACGGGATTGGCTTTGTTGTCGATGTTGGTTGTTAAACCGTAAACGGCTTGCTCCACTTCCGGTTCGAAGGTTCCAAAAATTCTATCCCAAAAAATAAACGTCGCGCCATAGTTCTTGTCGATGTACTGCGGGTTCGTGCCGTGGTGAACGCGGTGGTTGGACGGTGTTGCGAAGATGTATTCGATCCAACGCGGCAACTTGCGGATGTATTCGGTGTGAACCCAGAATTGAAACAACACGGCGATTTGGTTGGTGACGAAAAACACAACCGGATGAAAACCGAACAACGTCGTCGGCAAAAAGAAAAACAACTTCAAATGTTGGATCCAACTCAAACGAAACGACACGGCGAGGTTGTAATGTTCACCGGAATGGTGCGGCACGTGCGTGGCCCAAAAGAAACGGCGCTCGTGCGAGATGCGGTGAGCCCAATACGAACACAAATCGAAGATCACGTAGCACGGCAACAAGGTCCACCAAGCCAATTCCATGCGCCACGGCAACGCGTTGTAAATCCAAACCAAGATGTACAGCAACGCCACTTTCATCCCCGCTCCTACCCCCAAATTGCCTAAGCCAACTCCGATCGAACCGATGGTCTCTTTCTTCGCGTAGAACTCGCGGTCTTGTCGCCACGCGATGAACATTTCCAGCGCGGTGAAAAACAACATCGCCGGCACAGCCCACACGATCAGGTCCGGTGCGTCGCGGTCAAGGTGCGTGACGTGTTCGAACGGTATGGGGGAAGCGCCGAAAAGGGACACGAGGAATTTTTCGCAGCGTCGTATAAACATCGTGCCGAACGGTTGACGTTCGGTGGTAACGCGCGACGCTGTGACTTGTCGGAGTAAGAGTTAAAGAGCCTGTTGTCGTTGACTTTAGCCAAGGGAACTTATGATCTGATGCGCGAGCGCGCAAGGGATGGGAAGGGTTCAGTCCGAAGGACCGCAGCGAAGCGGAGCCCTGCACAGCCCGACCCCGCTGCTTCAGCGGGGATGCGCCATAACAAAAAGCAAACGGCTTGGTGGATGTGAAACTTAACGCGTTGGGTTTCGTTATAGGACCTGACGCGTTGTTATTTAATGTATCTTCGCGTTGTATTCACAGTCTGGCTCCCAATCGACGTTACAGTCGGTAGCCGGTGAATAGTCAAACGGGAGCATTTTATCTAACCCGTTTTAACACCGTTTCCTTTCGTCATTCCCTTCTCCGCTTCACGCGAGCACGGCGTTACAACATCTCTTAACAACTCAATGAATTTTGACCAACTCGGATTGATCGAACCAATCCTCAAAGCCGTTCAACAGGAAGGCTACACCACTCCCACCCCCATTCAGCAACAAACCATTCCGATAGCGCTCGAAGGACGCGACGTACTTGGTTGCGCGCAAACCGGTTCCGGCAAAACGCTGGCGTTTGCGATTCCCATTCTCCAACAACTGCACAACAAACCGAACGAGTTTCGCAAAGTCCGCACGTTGATCCTCACGCCGACCCGCGAACTCGCGATTCAAATCGGCGAAAGCTTCACGGCGTACGGTCGCAACACGCGCGTGAAACACACCGTCATCTTCGGCGGCGTGCCGCAAGGCGCGCAAGTCGCTGCATTGAAATCCGGTCTCGACGTATTAATCGCTACGCCGGGTCGTTTGCTCGACTTGATGCAACAAGGCTTCGTTCGTTTGGACGGACTTGAAATTTTTGTGTTGGACGAAGCGGATCGCATGCTCGACATGGGTTTCATTCACGAAGTGAAACGCATCATCGCAAAACTTCCGACCAAAAAACAAACGCTGTTCTTCTCCGCCACGATGCCGAAAGAAATTCAAGGCTTGGCTGACAGCTTGTTGCACAACCCCGCAAAAGTTGCCGTTGATCCGGTTTCTTCTACTGTTGACACGATCGAACAAAAAGTATTTCACGTCACCAAGGCGGACAAACGTCATTTGCTCGTTCACTTGTTGAAAGACGCGAACGTGGAGACCGCGTTGATTTTCACGCGCACGAAACACGGCGCGGACCGCGTTGCCAAAGACCTGAACAAATCCGGTATTCCGGCTGAAGCCATTCACGGCAACAAATCGCAGAACGCTCGTCAACGCGCGTTGAGCAACTTCAAAGAACGCCGCACGCGCGTGTTGGTGGCTACCGACATTGCGGCTCGCGGTATCGACATCGACTTGCTTTCGCACGTGATCAATTTCGATTTGCCGGAAGTGCCGGAGACCTACGTGCACCGCATCGGTCGTACGGGTCGTGCCGGCGCGAGCGGTGTCGCGTTTTCGTTCTGCGATCCCGAAGAAAAAACTTACCTCCGCGACATTCACAACGTGATCCGTCGCAACATTCCCGTCGACAACGACCATCCGTTCATCGGCAACGTCGGCGCTCCGCCGCCGCGTGCTGAGAATTTGTTGGAGAAATGGGAGAAAGGCGAAGTGCAACTGGAGCAAGCCTCGCAGCCTGGTCAACGCGGTCAGCGTGGACAACACGGCGGTGGACAGCGCAGTGGAGGCGGTGGTCGTCAAGGTGGCGGTCAACGTCGTACCGGTCAAGGCGGCGGCGGCGGCAACCGTCGTTCGTATGGCGGCGCGCGTTCGTCCGGCGGTGGTGGCGGTCAACGCTCCGGCGGCGGCACTCAGTCGTAACCGAGCGCTTTATTTTCTTCTTTAATCCGCACGTACAACACGGCGGCGTTCAACACCGAAAAGAGCGCCGCCGTTATTATTAGGTGAAACGCAAGCGGCAACACGATCAACTCCAACACCACGACGATGTAGTTCGGATGCTTGATGAATTTGTAAGGTCCTTTTTCAACGAGCTGCGCGTTCGGCACGACCAGAATTTTTGTGTTCCAATATTTACCGAGCGACGACAAAACCCAAACGCGCAACGCTTGCAACACGATGAACACGGCGATTAATACAACGCTGACGTTGTCAATGTTTATATCGCTTCGTAGCGCGTACTCCGCAATCATCGACACGAACCACAGCGTGTGCAACGCGACGATGTATTTGTAATGCGACTTGCCGTATTCAATAGCGCCTTGCTCGCGTAACCATTTCTCGTTGTCTTTCGCAATCACCAACTCCATCAACCGTTGCACAACCACCAAAGCGATGATGACGATGAAAAGAGTTGTTGGGTTTTGCATCAGGAATCCAAGTGGTGTGTGTCAGGTTGAGCTTGTCGAAACCTGGTTACAAAGAAGCTTCATCGTAGTCAGTCTTCGACAGGCTCAGACTGACATTGGCGCAGTGAACTTTTAGTTTGATTGAAGTAAAACCAACTCACTCGAAAAGCCAGGACCCAACGATATCATCACGCCGTAGCCGTTGTCAAACCCCTTTTCGAAAAACTCTTTCAGCACGTACAAAACCGTGACGCTCGACATGTTGCCGTAGCGACGCAAGACGTCAATCGTGTTTTCAAAGCAACCTCTGTCCACGTTCAACGCTTCCGTGTACGCGGCGATGACTTTTGCTCCGCCAGGGTGCGCTACCCAGTTTCTTACATCGGAAATCTCAACGCCGTTCTTCTGCAAAAAACTTTCGATGTCGGGCTTGATGATGTCTTTGATGATGGTCGGGATGTCGCGAGAGAAAATGACTTTGAAGCCGGAGTCTTGCACGTCCCAGCCCATCACGTCGAGCGTGTCGTAATACAATTTGCTTTGTGACGCAACGATTGTTGGTTTTGATTCAATGTCACCAAGGCGTTCAACAACGTTGTCACCAACTATCAAACAACAAGCAGCGCCGTCGGAAAACAAACTCGTCGCGATGAAATTGCTTTTGGAATAATCTTTCTCGATGAACGTGAGCGAACACAACTCGACAGCGACCAACAACACCACCGCATCGGGATTTGCTTTTGCCGCGGTGTTCGCTTTTGCAACGCCGGAAACGCCGCCGGCGCAACCGAGTCCCCAAACCGGCGTTCGGTTCACGTTTGCGTTAAGCTTCATTTTGTTGATAAGCAACGCGTCGAGGCTCGGTGTTGCGATGCCGGTTGTCGAAACGAAAATCAAATCGGTCACGTCGTCTTTAGAGAAACCGGTGTCATCGAGGCATTTTGAAATCAAACCTTCGCACAGCTCCAACGACAAGTCGACGTACAATTTGTTTTTCTGTTCGAACGTGTGCGGCTCGCTGTACCATTCGTACGGCATCGCGAAGTTGCGCTCGTCGATGAGCGTGTGGTCGAACGCAGGAAGAATCCGTTCAACGTCGGGAAACGTGGCGGCAAAAAATTCGCGTGCGAATTCTTTGGCTTGCGTTTGTTTGAGTTTGTGCGGCATATCCGCCGTCACCACATGAACTATCCTCGGCATCGTCTTGCGCTTATAAAATAACTACAATCGAATGGGCTGTTGGTTCAATGCGTGTTCCGCAAAAAAAATGTTGACAGTTCGTTGACGAACATTTTTGGTTAACCGTCGAGTCAAAATATTTTTTCCCTTGAACGCGATTTACAAACTGTGGAATTGATTTCCTGATTTGTGGAATTGTGATTGCGTGTTGGGTAACGTTCAACGAATTCAGAAGCCAGCCGACGTTCGCATCACGTCAACAATGAATACTCTTGATTTGGCAAACACCGACAGACATTCAAATACCGATTAATGTCTAACCAACTTGCCGTCAACGCGTTGGTCAAAATAAAGCGTCAATTCTGGAACTTTTGGAAAAGAAAAAAGGCACCGAAAAGAGGGTGCCTTTTGATTCTGGGTTTCGGGTTAATCCGGTTGTTTCAGGTGAATCAGGATATGATATGCTGTACCTATTGTAAACAGCGTGCCAAACACCCGCGCATGTCTATCGCCAACTTCGTAACGCAATCATGGTTTGTTAACACGCAAACGGCGTCGTACGTTTGCGCTCCGCTTACAGCAAATGCAACAGCACCTCAATTACAAACGCGCAAGCAAGCACGCCAACATGTGTTGGATGTGCAAGGCATCGCGTGCGCATCGGGGTTCGTCTGTAAGTCAAAACATCACAACAAGCTAACAGCAACATAACCCACAGGCAAAGCCCGATGCAGATAATGCGTCGGGCTTTTTTGCTTTTACCACCACTCGTTCAATCACAGATTATGACCAACGTAACTATAAAAACCACGAACACCGAAACCAACGCGCAGCCGGTTGTCAAACTGCCGTTAACGTCTGTTCACACGTTCACCGTGTTTCCGGACGACTTGAATTTTGCCGGAACGCTCTTCGGCGGAAAAGTGCTCGCGGAGATGGACATCGCCGCCGTCAACGCCGCGCGCCGTTTGCTTTACGGCGTCCAGTACGACGCCGTCGTCACGGCATCCCTAAGCCGCGTCGACTTCATCGCACCCGCGCACCTTGGTGACATCATCGAAATCAAATCGCGCATTGTCAAACTCGGACGCACCTCCATCGAGCTCGTCGTGCAGGTGCAAAAGGAAGACAACAACGGACACTTCACCACGATATGCGAGGCTGACTTTACGTTTGTCGTCATCAAAGCCGGCAAGCCGTTTCCGCACGGAAAAGTGTTGCCGAACTAGTTGAAAGTTGAGAGATGAAAGTTGAAAGCGCAATGCCTTGGTGACTTGTCGTGTGTCACACTGAGCCTGTCGAAGTGTGACATCCACCAAGCCTTTTTTCTAACAGCATTGTCATTCCGATTTGCGCGTCTCGCGCAGAGGAATCTCACCGCATAGATTTGTCACCAAGGCTGACGCGCATGAGATTCCTCCAACGAAGCGTTGGAATCGGAATGACAAATACAGTTCGCTTAATTGTAATCAGTCTTCGACAAGCTCAGACTGACATCGTCACCAAGGCGTTTTATGCAAACGAAGAACGCAACGAAGCGAGATTATTACGACGCAGCAGTGTTACTCACGACCAACCGATAACCCGTCCCGTACAAATTCTCTATCTGCAACGACGCATCCTGCTTCAATACTTTTCGCAACCGCGTCAGATATACGTCCAGACTTTTACCAGTCAGAAAATCGTCGTTCTCCCAAACGGTGTTCAGGATGACGCGACGGTTGATAAACGTCCCGATGTTTTCGCACAACAACTTCAACACGCCGGCTTCCTTGGAATTCAACACGACGGCGTTGCCGTTCACCGACAGCGCTCGCGTGTCGAAATCGAAAACGCAATTGCCGAACGCATGTTTGAGCGACGGCTTCGCATGTGCGGTTGGTTGCACGCGGCGCAACACCGCGTTGATACGCAACAAGAGTTCCTTCACGCTGAACGGCTTGGTGATGTAATCGTCGCCGCCGGCGAGGAAACCGTCGATGCGGTTTTGCGTTTGCGACTTTGCCGTCAGAAAAATAATCGGAACGTTTGTGTCGCGCTTGCGGATTTCTTTGGCTAAGGTCAACCCGTCTTTCTTGGGCATCATCACGTCGAGCAAACACAGCGTCGCTTTGTTTTCCACGAACGACTTCAACCCCGCTTCGCCGTCTTTGCTCCACGACACGTTGTAACCGTTCGCTTCCAGATTTTCCTTCAGCAAGTACGCGAGGTTCGCGTCGTCTTCCACCAACAACAAATTGCGCGTCTTCATGCCGGTATCGTTTCGGCGTGCAACGGCAGCCAGATTTCGAATTCGCTTCCTTCCCCGAGTTTGCTGTTCGCGGTGACGGTTCCTTTATGTGCTTCCACGATGCTCTTAACGTAGTTTAACCCCAGCCCGAATCCTTTCACGTCGTGAACGTCGGACGTGTGCGCGCGGTAAAACTTTTCAAAGATGTTCGTCAGCGTTTCCTTGTTCATGCCAATGCCGTTGTCAATCACGGTCACGCTGACGCCGTTGTCTTTCACGGCGCTCGACACGAAGATGAAACCTTCTTCCTTCGAATACTTCAACGCGTTGTCGAGCAGGTTGTGCAGCACGTTTATCAAATGCGTCTCGTCGCCATTCACCAAGGCACCGTTCGACTCGCAACGGTATTCGACGTCGACGTGTTGACGTTCGGCTTTGACGCGGAACTGTTCCACAACGTCGCCTATCAATTCGCGAACGTGAATCGGTTGCGTATTCAAACGGATGCCTTCGCGTTCCACCAAGGCGATTTGCAAAACCTTCTCGATGTTGCGACGCATGCGGTTGTTCTCGGCGTCCACGATTTCCATCAGCCGCTCGCGCTTGTCGGGGTTGCAACCGTTGGCGCGCATCGTTTCCACCGCGAGCGCGATGTTCGTTATTGGCGTGTTGAACTCGTGCGTCATGTTGTTGATGAAATCGTTCTTGATGTCGGAGAGTTTTTTCTGCCGCATAATCGTCTTCACGAAAAACCAAAACGACAACACGAACAACGCAATCACCAACACCGACGTCAACAAAATGCCAACGAACGTTGCCAACACCACGCGTTGCTTGTGGTCAAAATAAATCGATAGCAAGTAAGGTTTTGAAAAGTATTTATCGCGATTCAACGAAGCCGTCAGTCCCTTCTTCAACTCGCTCGCATCCGCGTTTTTCGACTTGTACAAAAC
>Ga0070659_100001963_pt1 | contig 14691 bp, 8 predicted proteins | sample KBSC23metaG_FD_64666 | JGI IMG/M metagenome (GOLD analysis project Ga0070659, IMG submission 64666) | Corn rhizosphere microbial communities from Kellogg Biological Station, Michigan, USA - KBS C2-3 metaG | ecosystem: Host-associated > Plants > Roots > Rhizosphere > Soil ... | reverse complement strand
CCTGTCACAAAGTGGAAGGTGGTTCCCCCTTCCATTACCAGAGGTTCACGCTCGTAATGGGTGAGAACGAAGGTAGGTGCGTGATACGGCGGGTTGTCACCCCACCAGCCCTTCCATGAGCCGTCTTGCCATGGGCCGCGCACCGGACCGAACATGTTGCGACCAAGGATGAAGGCACCGAAGTTCTCCATCGACCGGTGAGCGAACTCATCGTCCACATCACCTGTGGTTCCCCCCTCCCCGCCGTGCATGGAGCAAAAGCTCTTCGTGTGAAAGAACCACTGAAAAAGCTCCGTGCCCCGCTTACCCAGCGGATCATCCAGGGTCTGTTCGATACCAGCGCCGAAACCGTCCAACGAAACACTAAATCCCGCTACTCGAACCTTTGACATTCCAGACCTCTCCCTCAATATGGTTGTGCTGACTCTTTGTAGCTTTGGCGCACCGCCCATAGATCCCAGCAGTGATCTTCATCACTCTCCTCTCCGCCGGTACTTCAGCGCGCGGTGAGCTTGCGCCGCCGCTCCTGGCTTGCCTTCATCATTTCATTCAAGTCGCCCGATGGCCGTATCTCGAATATCGACCCGTACTTCACAGCCGGGTGCTGCGCCATAAGCTGAATGGCATGATTCATGTCTCGGGCCTCAAGCACGAGGATCCCTCCAAGTTGTTCCTTGGTCTCCGTATATGGCCCGTCAGTTGTCGCGACTTTGCCGTTCTTCCAATACAAAGTCAGCGCGGTTTCAGAAGGCTGAAGGGCCTCTCCGCCAGCCCAGTGCCCGTTAGCGCGCAAATGGTCGTCATACTCAAAGCATTCGTCGAACATTGCGTTTCGCTCGTCCTCGGTCATGCCCGCGTGTTTTGCGGGCTCGTAGTATCCCAAACAGATGTATTTCATATGTCTCTCCTTATGTTTGCCAGCAGTGCAACCCATGCACTGGATTGTTCACTCTATAGTCGTCAGGCGGAGGGAAAATCGACAGCAGAGCCAGTTTTTTATTTCAATTCCTCGATCCGCCCCAAAAGAAAACGACGCTCCGGTTCATGCCGGGCGTCCTGCCGAGCCAGGGACAGCGCCTTCTCATACGACGCACGGGCCTCCGAAAACCGTCCCAGCCTGCGGCACAAATCCGCGCGGGCGGAGTGGGCGAGGTGATAACCGGCGAGTTCCTCGCGCGCCAGAAGGTCATCGATGAGACTAAGCCCCTGCTCCGGACCTTCGTACATGGCGATGGCAACTGCGCGGTTGAGTTCCACGACCGGAGATGGCTGAATCCGAATCAGTCGGTCGTAGAGTAGCGTGATCTGGCGCCAGTCCGTGGACACCGCCGAGGAAGCCTCGGCGTGAATTGCCGCGATGGCGGCCTGCAGTGTGTAAGCACCGAAACGGCGTGATCGAAGAGCGTTCTCGGTGAGCGCGATGCCCTCGGCGATCTGATCTCGATTCCACAGGGAGCGATCCTGCCGGTCCAGCAGGATCAGCTCTCCTTCTGCAGAGCTTCGAGCGGCGCGGCGCGATTCCTGCAACAGCATGAGCCCCAACAGGCCCATCACCTCAGGTTCCCGAAGAAGGTCCGCCCCCGGAACATCCAGGAGCAGTCTACCCAGACGGATCGCCTCTCGGCTCAATACAGCTCCTGTTGCTTCCGTTGAATAACCTGCGTTGAAGACCAGGTACACAACCTGAAGTACGGCCCCCAACCTCGCCGATAACTCGAGCAACGCGGGCACCTGGTATGGGATCGCTTTATCGCGGATGATGGCTTTCGCGCGAACGATGCGTTGCGCAAGCGTCGCCGGCGTAACGAGAAATGCCCGAGCAATCTCCTCTGTCGTCAGGCCGCAGACCTCACGCAGCGTGAGCGCAACCTGTCCCTCCGGTGGCAGAGCGGGATGGCAGCAGGTGAAGATGAGACGAAGGCGATCGTCCTCGATCTCCTCTTCCTGAGGCGCTTCGTTAATGCGCGCTTCGAGTCGGAGTGCCAGGTCACTCTGTGCGTCGTCAAAGCGTCTCCGTCGGCGCATTACGTCGATGGCCTTGAATCGGCCAGCCGATATGAGCCAGGGGCGCAGCTTGTCCGGAAGGCCGGTCTGCGGCCACGTCTCCAGGGCGGCAGCGAAAGCCTCGTGCATGGCCTCTTCGGCGAGATCGAGATCGCCGAGCAGGCGCACCAGCGTAGCCAGAATTCTGCCCGATTCCGACCGGTAAAGAGTCTCTATGATTCTACTCAGATCTTCGGGCGCATTCGGCAGCATGCATGTCAAACTAGCAAACGGACAGGCTCGACACAAGCAGTTGGCTGTAACTCCGCCCATCTTCCACTAACGGCTGATTATTGGGCAGCTTTGAACTAGCAAGCCAAAATAGATCCTGGTAAAAGGGCGCAGGGTACTGTCATCCACTTGCAGAGCGTTGAGAGTGGAGAAAGTGGCTAAGTCTGCTGGGCAGAGGTCTGTTCGCGAGATTTCGAACTGGCTAGGCCGTTCCTACGATAACGGCGTTCATCGTCACCAATCCGACTTGGCGTGTCGTTCCTCAATGAGTACATCGCCCTGATATCGTCTATTGATAATTTAGGAGTGCGGTGTTCGCGTCAACAGATGCCGAGGTGGGGTACCAGTCGTTTAGATGTGGAGGATCAAGAGGTTGTTCCGCTTCAGGCCAGATCGGCTGACTGGGGTGTTGAGGTTGAGGCTAGCCTGAGGGCGGTGGAGTTGTAGTCATGGAGCCATGATTGGAGTTCCTGTTCGCGTTTGGTTGAGTTCTGGTAGGAGCGAGCATAGGCCTATTCTCTGGATGAAGCACTCTGCCTTTCCGTTGGTGCGCGGGGTGTAAGGCTGGGTGAAGCGGTGTTTGAGATGAGCCAGGCGCAGGGTTTTGCGGAGCGCCAGTCTTTGTAGCAGGAGCCGTTGTCGGGAAACTCACGGCGGACAGAGATGCCGAAGCGTGAGTAGAAGGCTCTGGCCATATGAAGAACAGGATCGACGAAGTGTGCTTCTGGTCGGGCAGGATAGCGCCGAAGGCGATGAGGGAGTGCCTGGGATCTGCCGTATGCGGCAGCAACCTGCATCGTTGGCGGCGATCTGTTCGAGCCTGTCGGTCAGTTCGTCGATCTGCTCTTCGACGGTACTCCACTCATTCCAGAGAATGTCGATCAGGTTACCCATCATCGGCGTCAGCGCGTTGTCTGCGTTCTCAAGGACATCAGCCATCGCGACCTTGAGCTTCGCCGGTTTTTCCGCAAACACCGTGCCGCGTTCCAAGAGGAAGGCTCTTATCTGGTTGATGATTGCCGTACGCTGGGACACAAGCCGGTCACGAATCCGGTGTGTCTCCTGGAGGCGAGACAGAACGCAGAAGTAATTCAGGCAAGCTCACGCGACGCTTGCGACATGGCGGAAAGCTCGTCCACGCGCAAAGTGTGCCAAATAATTACCAAACGACAGCGATACTGTAAACAGAGACATTTGGTCTGATCATCAGGCGAGTGAAAGTTGACGTTGGTCTGTCATTCTGACTAATATCCGTGCTTGCGGAATCAGTAGCTGAAATTGCGTCTCTTAGAATTCGCGGCTGTCGCTCACGTGTTCTGTGGTATTCATCGACATTTCACAATTGACCTGAATGGGGATCTATGAAATCTGCCAGCAATTTTACCCGTCGGCAACTTATCAGAACAGGCGCTCTGGTCGCGCTGGCCGGAACAACCGGCAAAATAATCGCAGCCAGCAGCTCTCAAGGAGTCTCTCTTGTCCTGATGACTTCCGATCCGATAGCGGCAACACCAGAGGTTCTGTGGGCGGCAAAGGAACTAGAGCAGTCCCTCACCGAGCGCGGCGTTGCCGTCCTGCGTTGCGAACGAATTGAGCAGGCGAAAGCGAACGATCTCTGCATCGTCGCATCCGGTTCCCAATCTCCCCTCGCCATTCGGGTCCTGAAGGCCTCCCGAATCGATGTGCCCTCGGTGCCGGAAGCCCTCGGAATTATCGGAGGCCACATTGAAAAGCGGAAAATTACCTTGGTCTGTGGCTACGACGCCCGTGGGCTGACGTACGCTCTCCTCGATCTCACAGACCGTATTCAGAACGCAGCGCACCCAATCGAAACGCTGGAAAATATTGAGACAATCGCTGAACGTCCCGCGAATCAAGTTCGCAGTATGACGCGGCTGTTCACCAGCGATGTCGAGGACAAGCCCTGGTACAACGATCGTGAGATGTGGCCGCGCTATCTTAGTATGCTCGCGACTCAGCGCTTCAACCGGTTCAATCTGGCTTTTGGCATCGGATATGACTTTATCCGACACGTAACAGATGCCTATTTCCTGTTTACGTATCCTTTCCTTCTTTCAGTGCCTGGCTATAACGTCCGCGTGCCTCAATTGCCAGATGCAGAGCGTGATCACAATCTTGAGATGCTTCGCTACATCAGCGAGCAGACTGTCGCGCGCGGCATGGAGTTCCACATCGGCCTGTGGATGCACGGTTACGAGTGGATCGACAGCCCCAACCCGAACTACACGATTGAAGGCATTACCAAAGAAAATCATGCTGTCTACTGCAGGGACGCCGTGCGCATGTTGCTGAAGGCCTGCCCTGCCATCAGCGGTGTCACTTTCCGCATTCACGGCGAAAGCGGCGTGAGCGAAGGCAGCTACGGTTTCTGGAAGACGGTCTTCGATGGTGTCGCGACCTGTGGCCGTAAAGTCAGGCTGGACATGCACACAAAGGGCATGGACCAAACCATGGCCGACACGGCGCTGGGCACAAAACAGCCTGTCAGCATGTCTCCCAAGTTCTGGGGCGAGCATCTTGGGATGACCTATCACCAGGCGGATATCCGCAAGATGGAACAGCCGAAGCCCGGGAATGAAAATAAGACCGGCCTGATGAAGCTGAGCTCCGGCACACGAAGTTTCCTGCGATACGGATTTGGCGATCTTTTACGTGAGGATCGACAATGGACCATCGTCTATCGCATCTGGCCCGGCACCCAGCGCTTGCTGCTCTGGGGCGATCCCGTCGCTGCTGCCGCCTACTCCCGCGTCGTCAGCTTTTGTGGCAGCAATGGAGTCGAAATTTGCGAGCCCCTCTCCTTCAAGGGCAGGCGCGGTTCAGGCATAGCGGGCAACCGCACCGCCTATGCCGATAAAACGCTGGTGCCCCGCTGGGATTGGCAGAAATATGCCTATGGGACGCGCGTCTGGGGCCGGCTTCTCTATAATCCGGACGCCGAACCGGACACCTGGCAGCGCTCTCTGAGCCATCAATTCGGTGACAGCTCTATAAATGTCGAGACAGCGCTCGCCAACGCTAGCCGCATTCTTCCCATTGTCACCACTGCCTACGCACCTTCGGCGGGCAACAACAGCTATTGGCCGGAGATCTATTTCAACGAGTCCTATGTCGATGCAGAGCATCCCGGTCCATACAAAGACAGCCCTGTACCGACAGTCTTCTCCACCGCAAGTACATTCGACCCGCAGCTCTTCTCGCGCATGACCGAGTTCGCCGACGAACTGCTTGACGGCAAACCCAGCGGCAAATATTCCCCCATCGAAGTCTCCCAGTGGATCGAAGATTACGCGGCCGCTGCCACAAAACACTTGGACTTGGCGAACGGCAAACTCAGCAAAAACGGCTCGCCGGAATACCGCCGCTTGGCAATCGACATCACCATTCAGGCCGGACTGGGGCAATTCTTCGGGACAAGATTCCGCAGCGGTGTGCTCTTCGCCATTTATCAGAAGACTAACGACCGCACCGCTCTCGAGAATTCCCTTAGTCTCTACCGTAAATCGCGCGCGATCTGGGCTCAGTTTGCTGATCTCGCAAAAGGTGTCTATTTGCCGGACATCACAGTCGGCGAACAGCCACAGCAGCGCGGCCACTGGCTTGATCGTCTGCCCGCAATGGACCGCGACATCGCGGCAGTGGCACTGAAGCTCGAAGCAACGCCTGCAGGGACACCACATCCCAATGTCAGTGCTGCGATCCAGGAGGTGCTCGGACGTCCACACAGAGCCGCGTCGTCAGCTAGCCATGATGCCCCTGCAACATTTCAGCCAGGCAAGCCACTGAAGCTTGTGTTGACCCTGTCGGACCAGGCTGAGGCTGTCCGTCTCTACTATCGCCATGTAGATCAGGCTGAACGATACAGTACGGCGCCAATGGAAGCCCGTCAGCATCGTTACAACGCAGAGATTCCGGGAGCATACACAGCCTCCGAATATCCTCTCGAGTATTACTTCGAGATAACGCACAACGCGAAGAGTGTCGTTCTCTACCCCGGCCTCTCCGAGACCCTCACCAAACAGCCATACTTTGTTGTGCGCCGTGCTTGATTCGATAAAAATAATCATCACAGAGGATGAGCAAGTAAAAATAAGAACCGTCGTGACCTGTGCGCAGCACTCTCAGCTTTTGCCGCCCTCAACAGCCTTCCACTTCCGGCGCAGACCTCCAGAGGGGTGTGCCGGAACCGCTACTGACGCATTCCAAAGGCTATTCCCTCGATGCGCTGCCAGTGACGCACCAGCTAGGCGGAGCAGAGATGCGGGTAATCATACATGGCGTACTCTCTACCGGAGAGGCCGAAGACATAGACGAGACCATTCTGCCGCCAGGACAGATACCGCATCCACCCTACCAGCACATTCACTCCGAATTTTCGCTGATATGCGACGGTACGCTTGAGTTCTACCAGGCAGGAAGCTGCACTAAATAGGACAACAATCTCGATAGACATCGGGGAAGAAAATTTCGTTCCATATGACCGACCGTCGCCAAGGCTAGTAATTTGGACGCGTTGCTCACCAGCGAGACTCCGAACAGACCAGCAGATCTCCGCGCATCTGCGATGCTCTTCCTCTGTTCGATTTACGGCTTGAGAAGCTTGGAAGTGGTCAAGCTGAGATCGGATGACTTTGACTTCAAGCCGCATCTCACAACCAAGCCTAAATGAAATGGTCTGGGATTGTAGCTGTCTCGAAATATCGTCCAAAAGCACAGATGAGCTATTCAGTACCGCAGTTCCCGGGCCAAGGGCGAAGTGGGACGATGTTCATGGTTTCTTTACCTGTCAAGCAGATGGACGAAGCCTCGTCAGATTCAGGCACGCTCCAGCCAAAAATTGCGGATCGTAGTTAACGGGATCGTACTCGACAAAGCCGATCGGCGCCCAGCGCATGGGTCGGTCGCACCAAATCTACCTGCGGTGCATCGAGGCGAGGTGCACCGCAGGTAGATTTGATGCGCGCCCCGAAGAGTACTGTTGCGATTGTCGCTTCCGTTTATTCCAGAAATGTTCGCCGGCAAATACCCATGTCCTCGCTCCTCATGCCCGTCCGCAAGAACGGCCCTGTCTTTCGTTTTTCAGCGCAAATATTTCCAGCTCAGTGAAGTGCAATGACCGCGGCATCGCGTGCGGGCACCGTTACCGCCACCGTGCTCCCGGAGACCTTCACCGGAAGCTTGCCCCACTTATCCTCACCCGTCACGAATCTCCCAAGCTCCGGATTCAGCGAGATCGTAACCGGCCGTGCCTGTCGGGTAGGATTAGTCACCCATAGATAGCTTCCTCCCTCCCCTTCATGGATGCGCGTCTGCACCTCGTTGTCATCCACGCGAAGCCTTGGTGTAATACCGGCCATGCTGAGGAAGCTCGCAAACAATGCCCGCGTCTCTTTGCCGTGATGAAGCTCGTAGCCGCCGGCCGGGAAGGAGCCCATGAGTAAAGTCTTGCCCTTGCCCATCCGGTTCTCAACTGCTGCGACAGAGCCATTCGGGTAATGCCCGACGGCCTTGCCGCCCTTCACCTCGTACTGTTGAAAGAAGTACCGGCCATAGATATTGTTGCCGTGCACCTCCATCCGGAGGTCGTCGTGAATATCCGCCAGGAACTCCACATAGCTCTCGCGCGCCCCGAAGACTTCATCGAGGCCGTAATTGGGCTGTATCTCGCCCACGTGCCCATGCTCGCCGAAGTACGCCGGCAGTCCTTCGCAGATCAGCGTGCCGCCATTGCTGACATATTGCTTCAGCTTCGACACCGTCTCGGGCTTCATCATTACGGGGTAAGCGAGGTAGATCAACTTGTATTCGTCGATGTTGTCCAGCGCCACAAAGTCGGGCTGCAGGTTTTGGTCGAAGAAGGCCTGATAGGCGCCGCGCATGGATGTGGCATAGAATCCCGTCGAAAGCTGCTGCACATAATTGAACAGCTCTGCCTCCGGCACGAACAGCAAACCCACATCGCCACGGATCGGCCGCGATCGCCATATCTCAGGATGCGCGTTCGCCCAGGTCAGGGTCTTGCCTGCCATTGCCGCGCGCGGCGTCACCGAACCATCCATCCCGACCGGCCCAAAGGCTCCGAACAGCGGCCCGTCGAGCAGTGGCCGGTACCGGCAGTACAGCAGCCCGCGCGCCCCACCGGCAAATGACATCATGTTCCAGATGCGAACGTCCTCCGGCTCCGTCACCCGGCCATCCTCGCGCGGCTTGCCTAACAGTTGCGGCTGCATCCACAGCGGGCCGCCCTGCGCCTCTGCGTGCCAGAAGGGCTTGCCGCGCGCCCCTGCCCGCGTCAGATCGAAGGACTGCCACTGCCGCCAGGGCTCTGTGCCGTGACGGGACTGCACCCACGTAAGCCCGTATACATCTACCCGCTTGGCGGCCAACCACTCGTTATGTCCCGAGGCGTAGCTATCAAGCGTCCCCGCAACCCCGTGGCAGGTCACCAGGTGCTTCGGATCCAACTTGCGATAGAAGGCGATGCGCCAGTCGAACAACTCATACGCCTTATCGATGCGATGCTGCAGCCAGTCGAGACTTTCAGGATAGCCGCTGAAGTTGTGCGGGGGCTCAATATCTCCCCACTCCGCATAGCTGGGACGATGCCAGGTCTTGCAGACGGCGTCGAGTGAGCCGTACTTTGTTTGCAGCCACTGCTGCAGCTTCGTCTTGCTCCCCTCGCAGAAGCAGTTCATCTTGCCAGGACGGCCGCTGTCATAGGTGGTCTCATTCCAGAGGTCATAGCCAAGCAAAGCGGGATGCCCGCGATAGTGCTCGATGAGCGTGGTATGGAAGTTGGCTGCGAGCGCCTTGATTTCGTCGTTGTCGAGGCAGAGGCCGGGAAAGCCTCCGATGCCACTGCTGGCTGAAACGCTGCTGTGCGTGATGGAATCGTCGCTCGCCTTATACCGTGCGTGGGGAAATTTGCGGAAGGCCCACTCCGGCGCGGCGTTATCGAGCGTCGCGATGATTACCTTGATGTTGTTCTGAGCCGCCAGATCCATCATGCGATCGTAATCCGACCAGTCCCACTTGCCCGGAGCCACCTCCAGCGCCGACCACATGAACCAGTGCCGGAAGGTGTTCATGCCAAGCTGCGCCGCCGTCTTGTGATCGGATGCCCACTCGCCCATTGGAGGGTTCGACTTGCGGAAGTAGACAGCCCCGGCAGGGAAAACCGAGCCCATATTCACCTCGACTGTAGGCATTACCACCGTCGAAGGCGCTTGGCCTGCGAAGGCGTCCAGCAAAGGTTGCGCTTGCCCCGCAGCCGAGGCCGCTGTCACCATCGCGGTCGAAATTAAAAAATCTCTGCGGGTTACATCGTTGGTATAGCTCACGTTGATCGCTCCCTGAAGGACGCAAACCGCAATATGATGCCGCGTCTACGCCTGCAAATTTTATGGTTCGACTGCTACCTAGTAGTACAGCTTTAGCGAGAATTGGATCTGCGTTGCAGCGAAATGCACGAAACAAAGAATGATGAAAGAAGCATCAGCTTCAGGACACGCGATCATCGGAACATCCTTAAGACTGCTGCATATGAGGCTGCGGCAGAGGGCAATGGCGAACGGTAAAGGTACATTGGACTGACCTTTATCGAAACGCAGAAAGTGTAGGGCTTGTGCCAAACTCTGTCAAGCACATTCCTCCCGCCAACGGATCATAGCAAGTTCCCGCTCGGCATCTCCGACTTTTTCCAGCCAGATAGAGGATGGTCGCGCAATGGGTTCTCTCCATGCTCGTGCCGAGCGAGAGCAACTACCAAGGAACTAGGCGCCTCCGTGTGCTGCCGGTGAGCACCGAAGCCTCGATCGCTATCCTATGCCCTCTCACACAACCAATGAAGCTATTGGCCGCGAGTCGCGAATGTCATCACGGGCAGTTTCTCTGAAGCCAACACTCCGGTTGCGTAACTTCGCGAACCGAGGGCATTGAACCATCATCGCGATATGAAACGAAACGGAGACAAAGCCCAAAACTGGCTTGGTCACGGTCAAGTGGCGCACGGCGAGCCGGCAGCCCCGAAGCAATCGACATCAGGCTGGGTGCAAGCCAAACAACCTCCCTTACGTGCAGTAGGGAGAGCTTTCTCCTAAGATTCCTCTCATAGGACACCACTCCTCCCAAAAAGCATGCCTAAAAAATATTCTTGACATCAATGGTCAGACCGGCATACCTTTCCGCTCTGTAAAGCTCGGGGTTTCCAATATCCACCGTCACCGCTAGATGGAACCCAATCCATCTGAATGGCTGGCTGGAACCCAATTCTTTTGATGCCAGTGCAACACCGACTTCCGAGGAGCATAATTATGTCGTTCGTATCCAAAGCAGCATGCATGGTTCTGTTCGCCGTTCTAACCCTGAGCATTGCTCAGGCGCAAATCTCCACGGGTACCATTGTCGGGGTCGTAAGAGATAGCGCCGGTAGTGTCGTTCCGAATGCTGCAGTGGCACTCACGCAAGTCGCTACTGGCGTGACGCGGCAGACTCGCACTTCTGATCAGGGTACGTTCAATGCGCAGTTCATGGCGCTTGGAACATACGCAGTAACGGTGAGCGCCACGGGCTTTCGAACCCAAACGCTCTCAGGGATCACTCTGCAAATTGACCAGACGGCAAATCTGAACATCGTGTTGGCGAACGGCTCGGTAAGTCAATCGGTCGAGGTCACCAGTGCGGCGCCGCTCGTCGATACGACAACATCTTCTTTAGGTCAGGTGATCGACAACCACGAAATCCTGAGCATGCCACTGAACGGACGAAATGCGTTCGCGCTCGGACTTCTAGTTGGAAACACCGCTCCCGTGCAGGGTATCGGGACCAATCTTCCTTTCGTCGGCGGAAGCGGGCGATTCAGCAGTGGAGACGTCTTACTGAGCGGAATCGACGACAACACTTTTGCAACGGGTGGGTCACTGGGGCGTAATGGTTATGCCATTGTGCCCTCAGTCGACGCTGTTCAGGAATTCAAGGTAATGACACACAACTTTGCCGCGGAATACGGTCATGCCGCCGGCACGATTGTCTCCGCAACTCTCAAGGCTGGCACCAATCAATATCACGGCGCGCTTTTTGAATTCATACGCAACGACATCTTCGATGCTAATAACTTTTTCACCAATCGTGCCGGACTGCCCAGGACACCTTTCCACCAAAACCAGTTTGGCGCAGGCATAGGTGGACCGATTCTGCGCAACCGCATCTTTTTCTTTGCCGATTACCAGGGGACGCGACAGAGCACCAAGTCTGGGAGTTCGGTCGAAAGCGTACCTCCGATGGCTTGGCGAACCGGGGATTTTTCTACGAGTCCAACGGTCCTCTATGATCCGGCAACACGCCACATCGGACCGAACGGAAATGTTATTGCGACTTCCTTCCTGGCTGAAACAGGGGAAAACAAAATTCCCGCTAACAAAATTAATCCGACTGCCACGGCAATCCTGGGCCTGATCCCAGCTCCAAATTACGGGCCAGCTAACGCCATTGCTAACAATTACTTTTATGCACCCACGCGCCGTTCGAATACGGACCAAGGTGATGTCCGGATCGATGCAACGGTGACTGATAAGAATCGTCTCTTTGGGACTTATTCCATTAGCAATAGCTTTCAACCGGCCGTAGGCTCCTTCCCGGGATGGATAGGAGGTGGCTCTGCCACGTTGAACAATAACGATCAGGTTACTGTATCCGACGTCCACATCTTCGCTCCAACCTTGATAAACGAGTTGAGAGTGGGCTACCTCTACACCAACACCACGCAGCCAGGCGGCGGACCGGAAGGCGCGGCCTTCGGTACAGGAATCGGTCTCGCCCTCTTACCTATAACGCCCTTGCAGTTTCCCGGTATCAGTCTCAAGTATTCTGGTTCGTCCGTGAATGGGACTGAAGAATTTACCGGGTTTGGTGGCGCGAGCGTTAATCTGAACGTTCTAGAAACCCGGCAGTTGGCCGACAACATGAGCTGGACGCACGGCCGTCACTCGGTAAAGTGGGGCGTGGATATTCGCAACTCGATCTTCAACGTGCTAAAGGGAGGGCCAGGATCTGTCTATGGCTCCATTTTCTCTTCCAGTTCCGACGTGCCGAATTCCGGTCTTCCCCTCGCCGACTTTCTAATGGGATTTCCAGCCAACACGAATGGTATCCCAATGATCGGTAAGGGGCGTCAGCACACTACCTATTTCGGCGGCTATATTCAGGACGACTGGAAGACATCCAGCAAATTGACGTTCAATTTGGGTATGCGCTACGAGCTTTACACGCAGCCTATCGATCAAAATAACCTGGGTTCTCTGTTCGACATAACGACAGGCCAGTTCGCAATCCCAGGTCGAACCCCCTATAGCCGCGCAATGGTACAGGGAGACCATAACGACTGGGGCCCGCGCTTCGGCTTTGCCTATCAGGCTTTTTCCAAATGGGTGGTGCGCGGTGGGTACGGCGTGTACTACGCCATGCGCGACCAGAACCAGCAAACGACTCAATTCTCCGGAAACACTCCCAATATTCCCACCATCGTGGTGCCGACCATTACAGCCGCCCATACCGTAGCGCCGCCATACACCATGAACACGCCAATCAACACGATCCCCGCGACGGACTCGCTTGACGGCTTTACGGCAGCGAAACCATATTCAGGCACAATCAAAACTCAAAGCCTGCAAGACGCGCTGATGCCCAGGTTAATGCAGTACAACCTCGATTTGCAGTATCAACTGAACCCAACGCTGATTTTTGAGGCATCGTACAGCGGCGCTCGCGGATCCCACTTTGCCTCATTCTTCATCGATGAGAACCAGGAGCCCTTTTCCTACGCATTGAATGGGATGAATACCCAGGCCAACCGCCCATTCCCCTACATGGGTTCAAGCGTGCTCGCAGTGAAGGACATTTCGTCCCAGAACTATAACGCGCTCAACCTCAAGGTACAGCAGCAGTTTGCGCATGGGTTGCAGTTCCTTGCCAACTATTCGTGGCAAAAGAACATTGAGACGAATGGAGACGGCCCTGACTCCTACAGCCAGACCGCCACGTCTGTAGCCCTCGACACCTACGATCTATCAAGGGAGAAAGGCGTCGCTCCGTTGAACATTAGCCACACGGTCAGTGTCAGTGCGCTTTATCACCTTCCGTTCGGTTCGGGACAGCGATTCCTCAATGTGACCGGCCTACTCGACCATGTGCTTGGCGGATGGGTGGTGAACGGTATCCTCTCTCTGCGAACCGGTTTTCCATCCGATATCAACACGAATGTGATTCCTCCTACTTTCCAGACTTATAACGTCGCAAGCTGCGTTGCTGGTGTTCCCAAGAAGCTTCCCAACGCGGGGGTCGATGGCTACTTCAATCCTGCTGCATTTACCGTTCCTTTGACTCAAACAAGCATCACAGGTGCTCAGATAACAGAGTTCGGCAACTGTGGGCATTTCCCAGTTACCGGTCCTGGATCAAAGAACCTTGATTCGTCTCTCTTCAAAAATTTCTACTTTTCAGAGTCGCACCGCGTCTATATGCAATTCCGAGCCGAAGCATTCAATACCACGAATACACCGACGTTCTCGCTTCCGAGCGCGAGCAATACAACCCTTACGTGTGTGGGCGCCCCAGGCGCCATCTGCAATTCAGGAAATCCTAACTTCGGCAAATTGGTGAATGGTTCTGCAACTGGAAGGCAGCTTCAATTCGCAGCAAAACTCTACTTTTAACCTTTCTGCTCTCTGTGTATAACCTCTGACAAGGTTATACACAGAGAGCGGCCTCGTTGATCCTGCAAGACGATGGGGTCCTTTAGGGGAGCGAAGGCGATCGATGGAACGCTTGCCATCATGGTGGGCGTTCAGAAGGCAACGTTTCGAAAACGTAGTACGCTCGGAAGTGAAGAACTATCTTATGGCCTGATCTAACTGCGGCAGAGAACGCGCCGCAGCGATCTACTCTCTGCTCGGTGCAACCAAGCTCAACGGCATCAACCCGGAACGCTATCTACCGATCTCCAGCAGCTCGCGAAAGGGCATCAACGCTGGTGTGGATGCCGGAGAACCATTGCAAGAGGAAAATCAGCTCTCCACTGCTATAGCTCTAGATACAGAAGATCGAGCCTCCTTCATTTCACTAGAGTTTTAACAAGAACATAGACAAACGAAGCGCTGCCATCGAGCAGTAATTGATGAGGCGTATCTACCGGGATATGAACAACATCTCCCGTTCTCAGTTCCACGCTTACGCCGTGCAGCACAGAGTCGCCCCGGACCTCTTCCTTACCGTGTGGATTGATGATTGTGCCACCAGTAACTAGCGTGGCGTGCCCCTGGATTACGAAGAATGTATCTGCTGACGCCGAATGAAGTTCTGCTTGTCCGCTCTTAGTGCGAACGGCAAGTATGTTTATGGGAT
>Ga0070659_100001957_pt1 | contig 14721 bp, 16 predicted proteins | sample KBSC23metaG_FD_64666 | JGI IMG/M metagenome (GOLD analysis project Ga0070659, IMG submission 64666) | Corn rhizosphere microbial communities from Kellogg Biological Station, Michigan, USA - KBS C2-3 metaG | ecosystem: Host-associated > Plants > Roots > Rhizosphere > Soil ... | reverse complement strand
CAGGAAGCCTCGCCGGTCTGGGTCACCGCCGACGCCCTTGTTCCTCTCTCCGGCGACTACCTACCGATCGCCGCGCCCCCGCGCGCCCCGAAGCCGAAGGAAAAGTCCTCGTCCAAGACCAGCTCCGACTCCACCACGGGTGGCGCCGCGTCTACGGAAGAACCGCCGCCAGGCAGCAAAGCAGCGACCCTGGAATCGCTGAAAAGCTTCGGCCAGGGAAGCGACAAGGAAGGGAGTGGGGGCGGGTCCCCCTCTGCGGGATCTTCGGCGCCATCTGGCGGGGGCTCCCCCGGGGCTCAGCCCGAAGGCGGCGTCACCGGCGGTCTCCTCCCGAAGGGGTCCAGCAATCCCGCCGCCCCCGCCCCCGAAAGCGCAGCGCCGAGCGACGCCTCCGGCAAACCAACCTCGGAAACGACGGACAGCTCGGGCAGCAGCACCGCCGGCTCGATCGTCCTCGGCCTTCTAGCCGGCTGCGTCCTCTTCCTGATCGCCCTTGCCACCCGCCGCGCCTGGATGCGCTGGCGCTACGGCCTGTAAGTCACCGAATCGTCACTCAATTTCTACGCTTGCGGCACATTCGTGCCTTGTTTTGTTGCAGACGACTCATTACGGTAGTCTCGTGGTGGTGATGATGCCGAGAGAGACCTGGACTGACGCGCGCCTCGACGAGTTCGCGAAGCGAATAGACGAACGGTTCGACCGGGTTGACGAACGGTTCGAGCGAGTCGAAGCCGACATTCGGGAACTGCGGCAGACCATGGTCCAAGGATTCCTGGCCCTGATCGGGATCATGATCACTGGCTTCCTCGCGCTCGCCGGGCTGATCGTCTTCTAGCTCCCCTATACCCTCGGCGGATGGACGTCGAGACCGCGATTCGTACTCGCCGCACGCACAAGGCCTTTGGGCCGGAGCCGTTGGCGCGCGAGCAGATCGACGAGCTGCTGGAGCTGGCGAGCTGGGCGCCTAACCATCACCTCACCGTTCCCTGGCGCTTCCGGGTCGTGGGACCGGAGACGCTGCGGCGGCTGAAGGAGATCGCGGGACCGGAGGGGGCGACCAAGCTCGACCGAGCGCCGACGCTGATCGTCGTCTCCTGTGTCCTCAGCGGCGGCGATCCGGTGGAAGAGGAAGAGGACCTGCACGCGACCGCCGCCGCATCCTACATCGTCCTGCTCGCCGCCCACGCCCGCGGCTTGGCCAGCTACTGGCGCACCCCGGACATCCTGCGCAGCGCCGAGGGCCGCGCCGCGGTGGGCCTCCCCGACAACGAGCGCTTCGTCGCCCTCCTCCACCTTGGCCACCCCCGCCAGGAGAAGCCTGCCCCCGAACGCCCCAACGCCGACCAGGCCACCACCTACCTCGACTGATGGTTGACGGGCCTGAAATACCCCTATATGGAGGGAAATCGGCCCATCAACAGGGGATTCGATGCTGACCCGCGCTCGCGCCATCGAGGAGATCGCCGGGGGGCACTTTGAGGTGGTGGTGATCGGTGGTGGGATTACCGGCGCCGGGGTCGCCCTTGATGCCTCTTCGCGTGGCTACTCGGTGGCGCTGCTGGAGCGCGGCGACTACGCCGTCGGCACCTCCAGCCGCTCCTCGAAGATGGTCCACGGCGGCCTCCGTTACCTGCAGAACTTCGACCTCGGCCTCGTCCGCGAGGCGTTGCTGGAGCGGCAACTGATGGTCCGCCTGGCGCCGCATCTCGTCTACCCGACCCCGTTCCTCGTCCCGGCCCTCGGCGAGGAGCGCCGTGACCGCAAACTCGGCCTCGGCCTGAACATGTACGACGTGATGGCGACCACGCGCGCTGGCCGCAGCCGCCGCGAGCGTCGCGCCGCCCGCGAGCGCGAGGAGCCCGACGACTACTACTGGTCCCCCGATCGCCACCGCACGATCGAGCGCGAGGAGGTGCTGGAGCTGGTGCCGGCGCTCGCCCCGCGCGAGCCTAAGGACGCCTACCTCTTCTACGACTGCCAGACCGATGACGTGCGCCTGGTGCTGACGGTGCTGGGCGAGGCCGAACGCTTCGGTGCGGTGATGCTGAACGGGGCCGAGGTGACCGAGGTCCTCTCCAGCAACGGCAAAGCGACCGGCGTCGCCTTCACCGAGGCCGAGTCCGGCGAGCGGATGGAGGTCAGCGCCGGCGCCGTCGTCAACGCCACCGGCGTCTTCGCCGATCAGCTTCGCCCCGAGGAGCTGCTGGGGGAGGAGGACGTGCCGCGGATCGCGCCCAGCCGCGGCAGCCACGTGCTGATCGACCAGGCCGACCTGCCGATGGGCAAGGCCGCCTGCATCGTCCCCGCCGGCGAAGGGCGGATGATCTTCTCCCTGCCCTGGTACGGGCGCACCCTCGTCGGCACTACCGACAACGACTTCGACGGCGACATCACACACCCGCGGCCGGCCACCGACGACGTCGCCTACCTGCTGGACGCCGTCAACGACTTCTTCGGCACGTCGCTGAGCGACTCCGACCTGGTCGGCGCCTACGCCGGGGTGCGGCCGCTGATCTCCACCGGCGACCCGCGCAAGTCGGTCGACATCTCCCGCAAAGCGGAGCTGTACGAGACCTCTTCGGGGATGCTGACGATCACCGGCGGCAAGCTGACGACCTGGCGGCGGATGGCGAAGCAGACGGTCGACCGGCTGGTCGAGCGCGAGGGCCGCGAGGCGCCCTGCCACACGCACGAGATCCCGCTGGGGATGGAGCCGCGGCCCGGCGACCTCGACGCGCCCGAGGGGGTGGGGGAGGTGGCGGTCGAGCAGCTCGCCTTCCGCTACGGCCACGCCGCCCGCAAGGTGCTCGACATCGCCCGCGCCGATCCGAAGCTGGCGGGCCCGATCGTCCCCGGCCGTCCCGACCTGCTGGCCGAGGTGGCGCTGGCAGCGCGGCTTGAGCAGGCGCGCAGCGTCGCCGACGTGCTCCTGCGCCGCACTCGCCTGGGCCTCCTCGCCGCACCGCAGTTGCGCACGGCGAAGGCAGTGCGGCCGGTCGCCGACGCGCTCGGGGCGGAGCTCGGCTGGACCCGCCGGCAGCGTTCGCGCGAGGCCGAGGCCTGGGTCGAGGTCGCCGCACAGGAAGGAACCGACCCCGCCGCTCATCCGGCCTCGCCGGTCGAATAGTCTGCGGCCCCGATGAACAAGGCCGAGCTAGAGAAAAAACACCTGTCCGAACTGCACACCCTCGCCGCTGAGGCCGGGGTGCCGAAATACCGCCTGTTGACCAGGGCCGAGCTGGTTGAACAGCTCGCCGACGGGAACGGCAGCGGGGCGGAGGCGCCCGAGGCTGAGGAGAAAGCTGAGCGCCCGCAGCGCCGTCGCCGCAGTCGTCGCACCGGCTCGCCGGCCGCTGGCCGTGAGGGCGAGAAAGAGGAGCGCGAGGAGAAGCCGCGCGAAGCCCGCGAGCGTCAATCGCGGGAGCGGCGCGAGCGTCAGCCCCGCGCGCCGCGTGAGCGCCCGGAGAAGGCGCCGGAGCGCGAGCCCGCGCCGGAGCCCGCCGAGCCCGCGCCCGCCGCCGCCGAGCCCGCCCGCCCGCGTCGCCGCCGGCGCCGTCGCTTCGGCCGCCGCGGCAAGGAGGTGACCCTGCAAGGTCTGCTGCTGCCGCCCGAAGCCGGCCGCCAGACGCTGCTCTGCGCCGAGACCCGCGAGGGTTGCACGGCGCTGCTGCGCAGTGTCGCCGCCGACCTTTCCGCCGACTCCAAGGGCCCGGACCCGGTCGCCCTGCTGATCGACCCCAGCCCCGAGGAGCTGGCCGACTGGAAGCGCGACGCCCCGCAGGCGGAGATCGTCTCCGCCGGCCAGCCGCGCCATGCCGACGACGCCCTCGCCCAGGCAGCGACCCGCGCCAGCGGCGGCGAAGACGTGATCCTCCTCGTCGACTCCCTCACCCGCCTGGCCGAGGCCCACGGCGACGCCGACGCCGCCAAGCAGTTCTTCGACGCCGGCCGCGCCCAAGGTGGCCAGGGCACCGGCTCGCTGACGGTGGTCGCTGCGCTAGAGCGTCCCGCCTAGCCGCGGTAGGCGATGCGACGCCAGCTCGGCTCTTTGCTGAGCTCGATCAGTTCGTCGCTGCGGTCCGGCTGGACGTAGCCGAAGGTCTGGGTGCGCTCGTCGAAGACGACGTCGAGCTCGCCCTCCTTCACCCGCTGGTCCAGCCAGGCGCCGCGGAAGACGAGGCGGCGGATCCAGTGGACGAGGCTGCGGTTGGCGGGCCCGACCAGCTCCTCCCAGTTTTCGTTGATGTGTTCGCCGAGGCGGGAGCTGGGCTCGGCGATCTCACCGCTGACGGCAAGGTCGAGGAGGTCGTCCAGCTCCTCGGCGCTGAGGCCCTGGCCGACGAAGTTGAGTTTGACCGCGGCCTGCTCGACCCGCTGCGCGAAATCCTCCTCGTTAAAGGCGAAGCGGAGCTCGCCGTACTCCAATACGTAATCGGAGCCCGACTCGTAGTTGCCTCTGCGGGTCGCTTTCTTGTCCATGAGTTGAAGCCAGTCCGCCCGCGCAAGCCCGGCGCGAGCAGGTCCATGATCTTGCCGATCATCGTAGAGGCGTGCGGGCTCGGGCCGGGTGCTGAACGCGCGGTTGCACTCAGACGGGTGTTGGGCGCTGAAGAGTCGCCATCCGGGTAGCTAGCCTGAGGAGGCGCCGTGATCGACCTGCACTGCCACATCCTCGACGCGATCGACGACGGGGCGCGTGACGCCGACGACAGCGTCGCGATGGCCCGCCAGGCCGAGGAGGACGGGATCGGCGCCGTTTGCGCCACCCCGCATATCCGCCACGACCACGACGTGCGGATCGAGGAGCTGGCCGAACGGGTGCACGGCCTGAACGCGCGGCTGGAGCGGGAAATGGTGGCGGTGAAGGTTCTCCAGGGCGGTGAGGTCGCCGAGACCGCGGTCGAGGGGCTGAGTGAGGAGGAGTTGCGGCTGGTGTCCCTCGGCGGGGGCAGCTGGATCCTGCTGGAGCCGGCGCCGGGCCCGCTCGACGACAGCCTCCTGCGCCGGGTTAGTCACCTGGCCGAACGCGGCCACCGCGCGATCATCGCCCACCCCGAGCGCCATCTCTCGGCCGACATGTTCGAGCGGATGGCGGCGCTGGTGGTGGAGGGGGCGCTGATTCAGGCGACTGCCGACTTCTTCCTGCGCGAGGAGATGGCGGCGGGGATGCTGTCGATGGCCGGAAAGGGCCTCGTCCACGTCCTCAGCAGCGATGCCCACACGGTCCACGGCGGCCGCCCGGTGCGGCTCTCCCCGGCGCTTGAGCGCCTGCGCGAGGTCGAGCTGCTGGCGCCCCACCTCGACTGGATCGCCAACGAGGCTCCCCACGCAATCGTCAACGGCGCCCTCGTCGAGCCCCCCTTCGCCCCCCAGACCTAAGCATCGTTTCCACCCTTTTCCTCGTTATCACGAGGACAAGGGTGGAAACGATGCGGATCACGAGGACAAGGGTGGAAACGATGGGGCGTATCAGTGCAGCTCGCGGAGCTGGATTTGGAGCGCCAGCTCCTCGATTACGGTGCGGGCGCCGGTGCCGAGGCCGTGGCGGAGGAAGTTGGTTGCGCCGGCGGCGGCGCTGAGGCGCAGTACGTCCTCCCAGTCGCGGCCGGCCGCGATCGTCGCCGAGAGCGCGCCCATCATCGAGTCGCCGCAGCCCTCGCGGGCGCCGCGTTCGAACTTCGGCGGCTTCAGCTCCCAGATCTTGCCGTCGCGCATCGCCAAGGCCGGGTCGCCGGCCTGGGTGATGATCACCGACTCCGCGCCCGCCTCCTGCACCCGCTCCATTGCCGCCCGCATCCGCTCCTCGGTGTCGACCGGACCGGAGATGTAGCCGGCGAGCTGCCAGTCGTTGATCTTGACCAGGTCCGGCTTGCCTTCCAGCGCCCGGTCGAGGCGCGGCGAGGAGAGGTCGGCGATCACCGGCACCCCATTCGCCTTCACGTCGGTGACGAGGCTGCTGTAGATGTCCAGCGGCACGCCCTCCTCCGGATAGGGGCCGCAGACCGCGAGCAGGTCGCAACCGAGCGCGGCGGCGACGCTGACCGAGAAGAGGTCGTCGACCTCGTGGCGGGAGGGCGGCATCGCCGCGCTTTGGCCGACCGGCTCGCGCTCGCCGCTGCGGCGGTCGTGGATGTAGGCGCCGCTCGCCGCCGCCGTCTCCACCAGCCGCAGCTCGATCGGCAGCTCTTCCAGCAGCGGGCGCAGGACGCTGCCGACCTCGCCGCCGATGAAGCCGCAGAGGATCGGTTCGGCGCCCAGCTCAGCCGCCATCCGCGCCACCCAAACCCCCTGGCCGGCGGCGTGGACGTGGATGTCGTCCCCGCCCTCGGCGGTGAGCGCCTCAATCGTGATCGAGAGCATCGGGTTGGGACTGAAAACGGCGACTTTGGGTTTCTGGTCCATCGGAAAGAGCCTAGAGAGGGGGGAGAGTTTCCCCGGCCGGCGACTTGAGCAGGTGTGCGCGATGACTATCCCCGCATAGACGACCTTCCCGTTGCCACCAGTTTCCGAACTCGTCTGCGTGGTCTCGCCTGGCGCGACCGGACGGACGCGGGCCCCGGCCTGCTGTTCCCGCGCTGCTCCAGCGTCCACACCTTCGGCATGCGCTTCGAGCTCGACCTCTACTTCCTCGACAAGGCCGGGCGCGTCGTCGCCGTCAGACGCCGCGTGCCGCCGCGGCGGGTCGTCTGGAAACGCGGAGCTTGCGCGGTTTTGGAGGTTCCTTCGCCGCCGAGGGGGGAGAGTTCGGCCCGCCCAGGACTTGAGGCCGCATGTTGCCTCAAAGAGAAGAGATAGCCAGCCTGGTCGTCTGCGAGGACGACGACGTAACCCTCGACCTGCTTTGCGAGCATCTCGCCGCCGATCGTTTCGGCGTCATGCCCGCACCCAGCGCCTCCGACGCGCTGCGCCTCTGCAGATACAACCACCCGGACCTGCTTCTGCTCGACCTCTCGCTGCCGGATGCCTCCGGCCTCGACGTCCTGCGCGAGATTCGCTACGCCGACGGCGTCGACTCGCGCTTTGACCCGCGCCTGCCGGTGATCGTTCTCACCGGCCGTGGCGGCGACACCGACCGCGTCCGCGGCCTCGACTCGGGAGCGGACGACTACGTGGTGAAGCCGTTCCGCTACCCGGAGCTGCGCGCCCGCATCAACGCGGTCCTGCGCCGCCGCGAGGCGCGCGCCGAAGGACCGACCCGAGTCGGCGACCTCGTCATCGACCCGGTCCGCCATCGCGTCACCGTCGGCGAACGCGTCGTCCCGCTCTCGAAGAAAGAATTCGCCCTCCTGCGGTCGCTGGCCGCCAACCCCACCCGCGTCTACACGAAGGAAGAACTCCTCAAAGAGATCTGGGCCTACAAGGGCAACTCCAAGACCCGCACCCTCGACTCCCACGCCAGCCGCCTGCGCCGCAAACTGGACCCCGAAGGCGGCCGCTTCATCATCAACTGCTGGGGCATCGGCTACCGCCTGATCGACGGGTGATGGGGATGGCGGAGGCGCTGGTCATCTGTATGGCAATCGGTAACGGCCTCGGGGTCACCATTGCTTTCTAGAAGGGAGGGACCAATCGGAAATCGGGCTATGGGGCTACCGGGGGACTGCGGTTGGTTTCCTGGCGGGTTTGTTCTTAGCGATCTGTTGCCCTGAGGAGCTATGATGCAGACAATGAATTCCCATGAGCTTCAGCCCCTGTCGACAGCGGTTCGGCTGGTCCTGTTGTGTCTCGGTGCCAGTTCCATGCTTGCCGCAGTCCTGTCCTTGTCGGGCGTCATTTCCGGATTTTTCTGTCTGGTTCCCCTTGCGATGACGTTCCTGTTGCTGCGCGCGCTTCGCTTCCAGGAGCAAGCTAAGGCCAAGAAAAAAGCCCCCGGCCGACTAAGTCGACCAGGGGCTTGAAGGGCGAAGAAGGCGTCGCTACTTCTTCTTGCCCTTCGTCGTGACTGGCGCCTCGAAGTGCATGATTGCCAGCTTGGTCTGGATGCCGTCGGTTTTTTTGTTTTTGCCGAGGCGCTTGGCGGCTTCTTTCTGGATCGCCGCGCTCTGTTTGACGGTTTCGGCGAGGACCTTGTTGAGGTCCTTCCACCCCTGCGCGTCAAGGACGAGGGGGGTGTCGGAGATGTGGGAGTCCTTGCGACCCTCGATCGTGCCGGCGGCGAGAGCATCGGTCGCACTCTGGCCGATCGACTCGATGATTGAGCCGGAGATCCCTTTACGGGCCGAAGCCGGGATCTTCGCCCAGTCGGAGTCGCTGAGGAAGGCGCGATCGGTGGCGCGGTAGAAGTGCTCGACCGCTCCACGGCGCGGCTCGGTTTTCACCAGCTCGATGCAGTCGTATTCGAGCAGCGTTTTCACGTGGTAGCTGACGTTGCCCAGCGGCTCTTTGAGTTCCTGGGCGAGCTGGTTAGGGCTTGAGATGCCCTGGTGCAGGGCGCTGAGGATGCGAACGCGCAAGGGGTGGGCAAGCGCCTTCGCAAGCTGCTGCGTAATGCCCTCTGGGGAAGTGCGGGACTGTGGCAAAGGAGGAACCTCCGGTTGGGGTTGGGGGCTCGGGGGCGAAGCGGTGGCTGCCTGCCACCCGATTAACTAGACAAGTATTCCAAAATGCTAGGCGGTTGTCACTTCCCCCTAAAGAAAATGCACTAGTTAAATCTATTGCTTTAACCAGCTAGAGCTTTGGCAAAAGATTTGGAAACCGAAGTGTTAGCGACTAGGGTCTACGCGGTAGCGCGCCCGTCCCTTGTCGCGCCTGGCCGAGACCGCTTCGGGGTGACGGGTGCGCTCCTCTTCTCGGAATTAGCGTGACTTCCTTGCGGTGGGGTCGCGGGAGGGGGGAGAAAACGGGCGGCTGATCACTTGACTCCCCATGCAACCGAAGGGGAGCGCATAAAGATGGCGGTGGAGCTGGCCGAGATCGCCGCCGGACTGCCGATGGCCGCTTCATTCGCCGTTGCAGGGGGAATCTCGACCTTTCGGCAGGGTCGGCGGCGCGCTTCGCTGAACGAGGCGATGCACGAGCTGCGCCGCCCTCTGCAGGTGCTCGCGCTCTCCCTGCCGACCGACGCCCGCGGGGGAGAGGCGTGCGATTCGTCGCTACAGATGGCGACTGCCGCCTTGGAGAGGCTCGACCGCGAGATCAATGGTGGGCTGGCGGGGAATGGGTTGGAGTCGGTCGCAGTGAAGGCGCTGGCGGAGGCGGCGGTGGGGCGGTGGAAATCGGCGGCGGCACTCCGCGGACGAGGCTTGCGGCTGCTGTGGAGGGCCGGCAATCCGGTCGTCATCGGCACCGAATTCGAGCTTGCACAAGCTTTGGACAACTTGATCAATAACGGGATCGAACATGGGGCCGGAACCGTGACGATCGAAGCCCGTGAATTTGGCGGCCGGCTCCGCCTCGCGGTGCGCAACGTAGATGCCATCTCGTCCCCGCGCGACAAGCGCGAGAGATGGCCCCAGCGGAAGCGGGCCGAGGCGCGTCACTGCCACGGTCACGGACTGCGGGTGGTCGCCCGTGCTGCTGCCGATCATGGCGGCAGCTTTCGCCTGCTGCGCTCGAAGGGCAGCACCGAGGCGCGCCTTGAGCTGCCGCTGCAAGGACCAGGAGCGGAGCGATGAGCCGGCGTGGCCGCGCAATCGGGTTCTTGCTCGGGGCGATGATCGCCGCCGCTGCCGCGGCGACGATCGCCAACGGCTACGGCAACAGCGTCGTCCGGGGGTATGGAGAGCTGCGCCCGGTGTTGGTCGCTGCCGGCGACCTGGAAGCGGGGAAGGCGATTGACCCCGCGACCGCAACCGAGGAGCTCGAGGTGCGCCGGGTGCCGGTCCGCTTCGTCCCGCCCGGCGCCTTGGGCGCGCCGCCCGAAGCCGTGGGCCTCGTCCCCGCCGTGCCGATCCCGGCCGGTTCCTACCTGCTCGCGGCACAGTTGCGAGCGCCGCAGTCCCATCCGTTCGGTACCCGGCTCGGCGGCGGCCGCCGCCCGGTTGAAATTACGGTCAGCGGCGCCGGCGCGCTCGCGGCTTTCGGTGGTCGGCCGGCTGGTGCGAAGGTCGACGTGGTGGTGACGACGGAACCCTCGGGCTCGGGCGCCGGCCGCACCTACGTCGCCGCGCCGGCGGTGCCGCTGCTGGGGCTCGGCCCCAGCCTGGAAGGGCCGGGCGGGGAAACGGCCACCGCCACCCTTGGCCTGACCCGCGCCCAGGCCCTGCGCCTGATCGCCGCCGAGAGCTTTGCCCGTCGCGTCACCGTGATCCCGCGGGGCTGATGGACCGGCACGAGCAGGACATCGCCGCGGTCGCCACCGCTCTGCGTGACCACCTGGTCGACCGGCGCCGGGCTGAGGCGGCGAAGGGACGCCGGGTTGAGCGTGATCTCGGTGACGCGGTGCGCGAGCTCGTCGACGAGCACGCCGCGATCCTGCCCCGCGCTGACCGCGAGCAGGTCGTCGAGCGGATCGTCCGCGACAGTGTCGGCCTCGGCCCACTCGAGGTGCTGCTCGCCGACCCGGCGGTCGAGGAGGTAATGGTCAACGGACCGGGCTCCGTATATGTAGAGCGGCGGGGGCTGCTGGAGGCGACCGCGGTCGCTTTCGCCGACGAGGATGAGCTGCGCAACACGATCGAGCGGATTCTGGCGCCGCTCGGCCGCCGCGTCGACGAGCTAAGCCCGATGGTCGACGCACGCCTAGCCGACGGCTCTCGCGTCAACGTGGTGATCCCGCCGCTGGCGATCGACGGCCCGGCGCTCTCGATCCGCCGCTTCGGCGCCACCCGTCCCGACCCCGAGGTGCTGGTCGCGCTGGGGACGATGACGGCGGCCGAGCGGCAGCGGCTGGAGCGGGCGGTGGCCGAGCGCCGCAGCGTTCTCGTCAGCGGCGGCACCGGCTCGGGCAAGACGACGATGCTGAACGCCCTCTCCAGCTTCATCGGGCCGGGCGAGCGGGTGGTGACGATCGAGGACGCCGCCGAGCTGCGCTTGCAACAGCCGCACGTGGTGCGTTTGGAGAGCCGGCCGGCCGGGGTCGAGGGCAGGGGCGAGGTGACGATCCGCGATCTGCTCCGCAACGCGCTGCGGATGCGTCCCGACCGGATTGTGATCGGCGAGGTGCGTGGGACCGAGGCGCTCGACCTGCTGACCGCACTCAACACCGGCCACGACGGCGCCCTCTCAACGGTCCACGCCAACTCGCCGACCGACGCGCTGCGGCGACTGGAGACGCTGGCGCTGATGGCGGGGGTGGGGTTGCCGCACGCGGCGGTGGTGGAGCAAGTTCAGAGCGGCATCGACCTCGTCGTCCACCTTCAGCGCCAGGCAGATGGCAGCCGGCTGGTGACCGAGATCATGGAGGTCGCGTGACGCTGTCGGTGCTGATTGCGGCTGCCGCCGGTGGGCTGCTGGCGCTAGCGGCGCGGGAGGCGTTGCTGGCGAGCCCGGCCGCAGCGCAGTGGCTGCGGGCTGCGTTGGAGCCGCTGCGCCGTGCCGGCGAGGAGGGCTACGCGCCCTCGACCGTCGAGCGCCGCCGGCTCGTGGCTCTCGGCACTGGTGCCGCCATTCTCGGCGGCTGGTTCCTCGGTGGGCTGGCACTGGCGCTGCCGCTCGCGGTGGCCGGCCCCGCCGGAGTCGGCTGGGCGATCGGCAGCCGCCGCCGGCGCTACCGCCGCGCGGTCGAGCGCTCGCTACCGGAAGTGGCGACGGCGATCGCCGACTCGCTCAGCGCCGGCCGCTCGCTGCGCGCCTCGCTGCCCGCCGCGGTCGCCTCGCTTGACGGGCCACCCGCGACCGAGCTGGCGCGGCTTGGCGCTGAGCTCGATCTCGGCGCACCAACCGTCGCGGTGGTGGAGGGATGGCGACGACGGATGCGCTCGGAGCGGGTCGATGCCTTCGCCGCCGCGCTGCTCAGCCAGCGCCTCGCCGGCGGCGACCTCGCCAGCCTCCTGCGCAGCTTCGCCGCCGGCGCCGAGGAGCGCGAGCGGGTCGCCGAAGACGCCCGCTCGGCCACCTCCCAGGCCCGCTTCACCGGGTTGCTGGTGGTGGCGATGCCGACCGGTGGGGCGTTGTTCGCCGAGCTACTGCAGCCGGGCTTCCTCACCAAGCTCCTATCCTCGCCGCCGGCCGCTGTTCTTCTGGCGCTGGCCGCGGCGCTGCAGATCGCCGGCTTCATCGCGATTCGTCGCCTCGCGCAGGTGGCCGAGTGAGGCGGGCAGGCGAGTGAGCGGCGTAGGCCTACTGGCGGCTGCGGTTGCGGTACTCCTCGGCGCAGCCGCTGCGCGGGAGGCACTGCGCGATCGGCTTCCCAGCGTGGCGAAGATTCCGCTCGCGAAGCTACCGCTGGGGATCTCCTCGCCGGCGCTGCTGCTCGGCAAGCTGGCTGGGGCTTTCGTCGGCGCGTTAGTGGGAATCACCGCCGCGCCCGCTGCCCCCGGCCGTCTCTCGATCCTTGTGGTCGTTGCCTTACCCGCTGCCGGCTTCCTCGCTCCCGACGCGGTACTCGCCCGGCGGGCGCGGCTGCGACAGCGGCGCCTGCTCGCAGCGCTGCCCGACGCCCTCGACCTGCTCGCCGTCAGCGCTGGCTCCGGACGCGGCCCCGCCGCCGGGATCGAGCAACTGGCGCAGGCCGGGGAGGGGCCGCTAGCAGAGGAGATGCGGCTGACGCTCGCCGAGCTCTCCTGCGGGGTGCCGATGAGCGAGGCCCTCGATTCGCTGCGCGCCCGCGTCCCCGGTAGCGAGCTGGCGACGCTGGTCGCGGCGATCGAGCGCTCGCGCCGCTTTGGCTCGCCGCTGGCCGATCAGCTCCGCCGCCAAGCTGCCTCACTGCGTACCGCCAGTCGCCGCACCACCGAGGAGCACGCCGCCCGCGCCGCCCCGAAGATCCAACTAGTCGTCGCCCTAATCCTCGTCCCCTCAGTCCTCCTAATGATCGCCGCCGGCCTGATAGCCAACGCCGGCACCCTATTGGCCGGGTTCTAGCTAGACAAATGCTTATCGGTAAGGAGCCCGGGTGATCCTCTTCAATCGCCTACCTGGCTGGATCGCCACCAGCCATCCGAGATGGAAGTTGGGCCAGCGGCGCAAAACGTGAAGAGGATCACCCGGACTCCAAGCCACACGCACTCCCGAGACGGCCAAGGGTGCGGAAGCTGTTTCAGCTCAGCGAAACCGCAAAAGAGTCCGTTTATCGACCCCTCTCGCGGTTTCGCGGTTGGGGCGTCTAGCGGAGCTCTGTGGTGGAGGAGGTCGGTCACTCTCCGGGCGAATGTTCGCGAAGCGGCGACATGCAATCTGTCTATTGCCCGCCATAGGCGGGCTCTATCTCAGGGAGCTGCCCCGATAGGGGCGCGACAAATTCGACCGGGGAGTGACCGACCCCCTGTACCGCAGCGCTTGGTCCTGCAGCTACTCCAGCGACTCGTCCCGAAGGCGTTTCGCGACGGCGCCGGTGGCGGCGGCGATCTCGTCCAGGTCCTCGGCGCTTTCCTTGTGGCCATGGACGTAGCAGCAGAGGGCGCCGTCGACTAGCTCGAAGGCGAACTTCCTCGGCGCCGATTCGGTCAGCCAGACGATGAAGGTGGGGGCGAAGAGCTGGCGCAGCCAGTTCGCGTCCTGCTCCTTGCTGGAGAAGATCTCGTACTTCTCGTCAAGTGCCTCGCTCTCCAGGTGCACCCGCTCTTTCTTGGTGCGGAAGACATCCTCGAACTTCTCCAAGGCGCGGAGGCCGAACTTGCGCTGGCAGTAGAGCTCGGGCACGTGGGCGGCGCACTCGGGCACTGCGACCAGGCCGAGGGTGTAGTGGTAATAGTTGGTCTCGCGGTTGCCCTCGCTGTCGGTCGTCTCTTCCTCGTAGGTATAGAGAGCGAGGGTGCCTTCGCAGTCAGGCGTGAGCTGGCCGCTTAGGGATCGCTCTGCGTAACGGTCGTCGCCTTTGCAGAGAAGAGGAGTCGCCCGCGGCAGCGGTCCCTTGCCGCCGAGCGTCAGCCCGTGCTCCTGGGCGTAGGCGGCGAAGAAGGCGTCGCCGGCCTGCTTGTCGGCAACCGCGAAGACGATCAAGAGGGCGATCGCGAAGCCGCCGACTGCGGCCGCACCCCCGACCACCGGGCCGATCAAGACCGCCGCGGCTGACCCGACGATCATCGTGAAGACGACGATCAAGACGACGGTCAGCGGCTTGCGCAGCAGCCGCCTGAAGTGGAAGCCGCGGAGGGCGTTGGCGTCGTCGGGCGCGGTTGCCGCCGCCGCTTGTGCCTCTTCGCTGGTAGCCACGGATCGCAACCTACCGCGCCCGGCCGGATGCAAATGGGCTTGCAGAGGGAGGTCGTGTTGCAAAGTGGGAGAGAGTGGGGTATTGTGGCGCTCGAGTTGAAGCCCAGGACCGGGGTGGTGAGGCTCCTCCCACCTCATCACTCCGGTCCAACTCTTTTCCGGCCTCCCTCAGAAAGGAATTGCGGCGGTGGCGTTCAGGGGTCTTTACGAGCACAGCCTCGATTCCAAGGATCGCCTTACGGTCCCGTCTCGCTTCCGTGCCGCGCTGGCCGATGGAATCGTTCTCTCTAAGGGCTTCGACCCCTGCGTCTGGGTGCACACTACGGCTGAGTTCGAGCAGCTCTCCGACCGCTTCCTCTCCCCGCACAGCCCCTTCGGCCGCGATGCCCGTCAGCTCCGCCGCCGCTTCCACGGCGGCTCTTTTGACGAGAAGCTCGACTCCGCCGGGCGCATCCGCGTCCCTAAACC
>Ga0070659_100001956_pt1 | contig 14722 bp, 9 predicted proteins | sample KBSC23metaG_FD_64666 | JGI IMG/M metagenome (GOLD analysis project Ga0070659, IMG submission 64666) | Corn rhizosphere microbial communities from Kellogg Biological Station, Michigan, USA - KBS C2-3 metaG | ecosystem: Host-associated > Plants > Roots > Rhizosphere > Soil ... | reverse complement strand
CTCGACGAGCTGCAGCGGTCGATCTTCCTGAACCACGTCCGCGAGCTTGCTCAGGGACGCCGCCGCTCGGCCTAGCCGTCCGGCATCAACTCCGAATACCTCCAAGGAGAGCGCCTGCACGGCGCGGCGCTCTCCTCTCCGCTCTAGCCGGATGGCTGCTGCGTTCATTAACCTCCTTGCCGACAAGACTTCGTTGCACACCCAAACCCGGTGTGCTAGCGTCAAAGATTGCGAGGTTGCTTTGGCGTTCACTCCCCCATCGTTCCCCAGCCGCATCCACGAACTCTCCCCTGAGGAGCAGTCTGCTTACCGCCAGCTTGACCCGGCGCGGATGCCGCAGCACATCGCCATCATCATGGACGGCAACGGCCGCTGGGCCGGAAAACGCGCGCTCAAACGCTTCCTTGGCCACCAGAAGGGCGCCGAATCCGTCCAGTACGTCGTCGAGACTGCCTCGCGCATCAACCTTCCCTGGCTCACGCTCTACGCTTTCTCGCTTGAAAACAATTTGCGCCGCCCCAAGTCCGAGGTCAGCTTCCTGATGAAGCTGCTCAAGAGCTACCTCATCGGCAACGTCAAGCGGATGAACGACAACAACGTCCGCATGGCCTACATCGGCCGCACCCACGACCTCCCGCAGGAGGTGCAGGACACGATGCAGTGGGCGATGGAGTCCACCGCCAAAAACACCGGCACCACGCTGACGCTCGCTCTCAACTACGGCGCGCGCACCGAGATTGTCGATGCCGTCCGCTCCATCCTGACCGACCTGGCCACCGAGGCCCACACGCGCGGCTGCTCCATCGACGACCTGCTCGGCGCAGGCGCGCTTGAATCGCTCGACGAAGCCACCATCGCCCGCGCGCTCTACACCCGCGAGATGCCCGACCCCGATCTGGTCATCCGCACCTCGGGCGAGCAGCGCATCTCGAACTTCCTGCTCTGGCAGATTGCCTACTCGGAGATATTCATCACCGACCGGCTCTGGCCCGACTTCCGCGGCATCCATCTGCTCGAAGCCATCAGCGCCTACCAGCACCGCGAGCGCCGCTTCGGCGGCCTGGGCGAGAACCTGACCGACGAGAACCTCAGCACGCTCGAACCTGCCGAAGAGGTTGCCGAAGAGATCAAGGATCACCTGCTACCCGCAGCCGAATCCATGCCTGAGCCAAAGCGCGACCACGCCCTGACCCGACGCTGAACGTCACCGCTAACCTGCCGGCCAGGATGCTTCGCGCTACGAGTTAAACGATTTTATTCCTGTAACTTATCGCATCTTTCTCACACTCTCTCGCGTCCTCATGCCAGCAGTACTAAGGAGAGTGCACCATGCACACTACTATTCGTAAGCTGCTTTGCTTCTCTCTCACCCTTGCATTTCTCAATACCACCACTCTCGTCCTGGCCCAGAGCACCGCATCCACCGCTTCCACGCTCGTTCCCCCGCAGATTGCCTCCGCCCACACCATCTTTATCTCGAACGCCGGCGGCAGCAACTACTTCAACATGTTCACCGGCGGACCGGACCGAGGCTACACCCAGCTTCTCAACGATCTCGAAAAGTGGAACCGCTTCCGGATTATCCAGTCCCCTTCCGCAGCCGACCTCATCTTTGAGATCAGCGCCATCGCCCCGGCCACGGCCAGCCCGGGCAATGACGCCCCCAGCGGCTACAATCCGCAACTTGTCCTCCGCATCCGCGACCCTAAAACCAGCGCCATCCTCTGGACCACGACTGCCAACGTTCGGGCGGCGGGCAGGCAGAAGTCGCGCGACAAGGGCTTCGACAAATCGGTCGCCGTGCTGGTCGATCACGTTCGCCAGCTCACCGGCGAACAGCTTACAGTCGAGCAGACAAAAGCAACTCGCGACAACACACGCGCGCCAAACTCCGAAAAGATACTGTTCGGCACGCTGCTTGGAGTCGGCGTCGGTATGATGGCCTTCGGTATTTATAAGGCAACGCACATGAGCCGGCCGACGCTTCCTACGGCCCGGACGAGTCCCTGCGGCACCCCCTTCTGCCCCATTTAACCCGGAACAACCACGGCCACTGCTCTCACATGCGAAATGAGCAGTGGCCGTTGTGTTTTCTGATCCCTGTGCCCTGATCGCTGATCCCTGTATTCTTGCAACTGAATGAAACGAGTCCTCACCGCTCTTGTCCTCATCGCAGCCGTCCTTGCGCTGGTCTTCTTCGGCAAGCTCTGGATGCTCACGCTCTTCGCCGCCATAATCGCCGAGCTGGCCGCTTATGAGTATCTCCAACTCGCCGCCGTCGGGGCCGAGACCCACGGCGCGAAGCTCCGCATTCCGTTCTGGTGGATGGCCGCCGCCACCGCCATTGCCTTCGTCGTCACGCTGCCCAACTTCCCCGTAGAAGATCAGCTCCCTGTGCTGAGTGCGCTGACGCTTGTGCTCTTTGCGTGGAACGCCTTCCGCTCGCCGCTCATCCAGATTCTGCCCGACACGGCGCAGGGACTCTTCGGGCTCATCTATATTGCCTACCCGCTCACGCTTATCCCGCTGCTGTGGAGCAAGGAAAACGGCCCCACGCTCGTCCTCTTTCTGATGCTCTCGGTCTGGGTGGGCGACACTGCCGCTCTTTACGTGGGCCGCGCCTTCGGCAAACGCAAGCTCGCTCCGCGCCTGAGCCCGGGCAAGACCTGGGCCGGCTCCATCGCCTCCATCGCAGGCAGCGTCCTCATCGCGCTCGCGCTGGCGGAAACCGCCAACGCCCTGACCGCGCGCGGCAACATGCTGCTGCACATCTCGGAGCCGCTGTGGCAGACGCTGGTGCTGGCCGCGATCCTGAACATCGCCGCGCAGCTCGGCGACCTGCTCGAATCGGCCATCAAGCGCGGCGCGGGCGTCAAAGATTCCGGCACCATGTTGCCGGGACATGGCGGCGTCCTCGACCGCATCGACGCCCTGCTGCTTGCCGCTCCCGTTCTCTGGTACGCGCTGCTACTCAAGGACTACTTCGGACTGGGCCGGTTCTGAAGAAGGCAAGAACATTGCCCCTGCCCAGACAATGAGGCATGGGAAAAACTCGAGTGTGTAGCGCGGCTCGGAGTTGTCCATCGTCAGCAACAGTGCAAGGCGCAGCAGCACATAGCCCATCATGGCCCACGCGAGCGCCGGATTGCCGTCCCATCGCCTTTGCCGCCAGCGCCACAGGCCGAGCGCGCCAATCACAAGATAGGCAAAGTTCAGCCCCGCAAATGCAAGCGAAAACGCGCTCTCGCCCGGGTGCCTGCTCCACTTCCACCAGTCGAGCGCGACAGGCAGCAGCTCCGTTCGCGGCCGCAGCACCATGTTGACCACGCGCGCCACCGGCAGCGCCACGTAGTACCGGATGGGGTCGTCCTCAATCCGCTCCCGGGCGAGACTTGCAAACTGCGTGTCATACTCCGGCTTCGCGTCGCAGGTCTCGTTGTACTCCGTCAGCAGAGCTTCGGTGCGGGCATACTGCTCGTCAGTGTCGAAGGCGCGAGTCGGCAGGTCCCCAATCGCAATCTCGGCAGCGTTGTAGTTCCAGTACACCGCGTCGGTCGAGGCGAAGTCGATGGCCCACGTTCTGTACCAGCGGTTGAACCCATTCGGCACCGGCTCACCCGGATCGGCTGCCGAGCGCGGCGCAAGCGGCTCGAAGACGTGAAACGTGTGCCAGTTGCGCGCCGTCCACGGGACCAGCGGAAGCACAATGCAGATTGAGGCGGCGATGACAGGCAGCACCCGTCGCATGTCCGCTCCGCCGCCTGCGCGCCACGCAATCCACAGCATCGCCGGGACAACTGCCGCCGCAAGCAGACCCTGTTCCGGCCGCAACAGCAGCGAATACGATAGTGCAACAGCAGTGATCCAGAGCCAGCGGTTCCACCCGGCTCCGGCGGCCCGCCAGCACTCCATGCCATAAAACGCCAGCGCAATCGTGGCCAGCGTGGGTGCCTCGGTCAGGGGGGCGGCAACGTAGTTTGCCGTAAACGGACAGAGCGCCGCCAGCCAGAGCGCCGCGAGACCGGCCCTCTTTCCAAACAGCCTTCCCGCCAGCGCAGCCACCAGCAGGCAGGTGGCGAGATCGACCGCACACTGCACGTACATGACGGCGGTGTAGTGCTCCATGCCAAATACACGGAAGCACGCTGCCAGAAACAGCGGATACCCAGGCAGGCGAATCAGCGTCGGCTCGCCTGAGGCGGCAAAGCCGTAGACGCCCCGAGTCATCCAGCTTTTAGCAATGTCGCCGTAGAGCAGCGAGTCGCCCGCAATGCTGCCCGCATGAGCGATAAACCACAGCCGCAGCACGGCCCCGGCCACCAGCGCGGCGGCTGCGGAGAGCACTAAAATGAGGCGGCTGCGGGTCATCCTTTGTGCATCATATCTGGTTACGCAAGGCCTCCCGCAGGGCCGCGTTGACGCGGAGGGTTTCACTGCATACGATTGCACTTAGGGGGCTTGCCAGGTTCCGGAATACCGGCCGGGCGCCGTACCCCCTATGCAGATGTGAGGTTTGCGGCGCGGCTTGATCCACGCCCTTTCCAGGCAATGCGGATTCCGGGTTTTCCAGCGTACAGACAGGCCGCCAGCTTCATCCGATGAACAGACAAGTCTTTTACGATCCGCAACGCAAGCGATGGAAGCGGCTGCGACGAATCTTCGACATCCTTGCCCTGCTGGGCGTGCTGCTGGGCACCGTGTTCATCATCAATCTTCTGCGGATGAAGCCGCTCCCGGAGCTTCTGCTGGCGACGCCTAAACGCAACTACCGCGCGCTGGTGAACCCGCCGCAGCCGATCAAGCCCGGGCAAAAGCCCCGCAGGCCGGCCCACCGCAAGACCGACAAGAAGCCCTCCGAGGTGCCGCTGAACTCGGGCGAAGGGCTGCGCGCCGCCTACTATGTGGTGGACGACCCGGCCAGCTACTCGTCGCTCAAGCAGCACATCAACCAGATTGACCTGCTCTTTCCCGAGTGGCTCCACGTCGTCTCGCCGGACGGCGCGCTGACCGGCTACTCGGAGGACAATAGCCCCTTCGCCGTGGTCGATTCCGCAGGCGTGCATCGCGTGGACCGCGAACGTCAGGTCGCCAACACCATCGCAAAAAACCGCGCCAACACCGAAGTCTTTCCGCTGGTCAACAACTACGACCCCACCAAGGGCTACTTCCAGCCGTCCATCGGCGACTTTCTCAACAACGAACAGTCGCGCGCGCACTTCATCCGGCAGATCGACGCCTTCCTGGCGGCGAATCCCGGCTACCACGGCATCTCGCTCGACTTCGAGGAGATTCCGACCGACGCGCAACCGGGCCTGAGCGCGCTCATCGAAGCCCTCTACAACGACTTTCATCCGCGCAACCTGCGCCTCTACGTCAATGCTCCGGTCAATGACGACGACTTCGACCTGACCTTCCTCGCCGACCACTCCGACGGCCTGCTCATCATGAACTACGACCAGCACCAGATCGACAGCGGGCCCGGGCCGATTGCCGCGCAGGACTGGTTCATCGACAACCTGAAGACGGTGCTGAAGACCGTACCCAAAAACAAAATCATCTGCTCGGTGGGCAGCTATGGGTACGACTGGACCACGACCATGCCGGAGCCGCAAGGGCGTGGCAGAAGAAAGAAGCCGGCACCCGAGAAGGTGCTTGGGTCGCGCGATCTCTCCACACAGGAAGCCTGGCAGGAGGCCTACGACTCCGAAGCCGAGGTGGAGCTGGACTCCGATTCCCTGAACCCGCACTTCGCCTACGACGATGAAGACGCGCATGTGCGCCATCAGGTCTGGTTCCTCGACGCAGTCACGGTGCTCAACGAGATGCGGGCCGCGCGCGCGCTGGGCATCCAGACGTTTGCGCTCTGGCAACTGGGATCGGAAGACAACTCGCTGTGGAAGATCTGGGACTCTCCGCAGAAGACCGACCCGGTCAAGGCGCTGGCGACGATTCCGCCGGGCTATGACGTCGATACGGAAGGCGACGGCGACATCCTGCGCATCACGCGGCGTCCGCAGAACGGCAAGCGCACCGTCACGATGGACGACGACGACTCGGTGCCCGTGGGCTATCGCACCATCACCGAGGAGTCGATGGTCTCCTATCCGCTCTCCTACACAGTCGAGCAGTACGGATACCACCCCAACAAAGTGGCCCTCACCTTCGACGACGGACCCGACCCGGAGTGGACGCCGAAGATCCTCGACATCCTGAAGAAGTACAACGTCAAGGCCACGTTTCTGATGATCGGCGAAAACGCTGAGAAGAACGTGGGCATGATGCAGCGCGTATACCGGGAAGGCCACGAGATCGGCAACCACACCTTCACGCACCCCGACATCAGCGACATCTCGAACGCGCAGGTTGATCTTCAGCTCAATCTGACGGAGCGGCTCTTCGCCGCGAAGCTGGGCGTGCAGCCGCTGTTCTTCCGCCCGCCCTACTCCATCGACCAGGAGCCGGACACCAACGATCAGGCCGCGCCCATCGACCGCATCCAGGGCATGGGCTACGTCATCCTGGGCAACAAGATCGACACCAACGACTGGGACGAGCATCCGCGCAAGTCGCCGAAGGAGATCACCGACAGCGTCTTTGCGCAGATTGCCGGCATGAAGGACCGCCCCTGGACGAAGGGCTCGATCATCCTGCTGCACGACAGCGGAGGCGACCGCTCGGCCACCGTGGCCGCGCTGCCCATGCTGATTACGACGCTGCGCGCGCGCGGCTACCAGATCGTTCCGGTCTCGGACCTGCTGGGCAAGACCCGCGCCCAGGTCATGCCGCCCCTGACGCCGCACCAGCGATGGCAGGCGCGCGTCGATTCGCTGACGTTCTTCTTCATCGGCTTCTTCCAGAACTTCGTCGTGGCCCTGTTCTTCGTCGGCGACATTCTGATGACCGCGCGACTGATCATCATCGGCATCTGCGCGGTCATCGACCGCTTCCGCAAGCGGACCACCTACGCGGGTTCAGGCTACGCGCCGCGTGTCGCTGTACTGATTCCCGCCTACAACGAAGAGAAGGTCATCGTGCGGACGATCCGCTCGGTGATGATGTCCACCTACAAGAACCTGCGCATCATCGTGATCGACGACGGCTCGACCGACGCCACCTACGAAGTGGCGAAGGCTGCGTATCCGAAAGAGATTGCCTCCGGTCGCCTGACCGTGCTGACCAAGCCCAACGCGGGCAAGGCCGAGGCGCTGAACTACGCGCTCGAACACTTCGACGAAGAGATCTACGTCGGCATCGACGCCGACACGGTGATTGCGCACGACGCCATCGGCCGGCTGGTTGCGCTCTTTGCCGACCCGAAGGTCGGGGCCGTCGCGGGCAACGCCAAGGTAGGCAACCGCGTCAACCTGTGGACGCGCTGGCAGGCGCTTGAATACATCACCAGCCAGAACTTCGAGCGCCGCGCGCTCGATCTGTTCGACGTTGTCCCGGTCGTGCCCGGCGCAATCGGAGCGTGGCGCACAGCGGCCGTGAAGGCAGGCGGAGGCTACCACTCCAACACCGTAGCCGAGGACGCCGACCTGACCATGAACCTGCTCGAACAGGGCTACAAGGCCATCTACGAAGACCAGGCGCTCGCCTTCACCGAGGCCCCGATCAACGCCGACGGCCTCATCCGGCAGCGGTTCCGCTGGTCGTTCGGCAGCCTGCAGGCGGTGTGGAAGCACCGCGGCGCCATCACCACCAACCTCGCAATGGGCCTGTTCGCGCTGCCCAACATCGTCATCTTCCAGATCATCCTGCCGTTGGTCTCGCCGCTCATCGACCTGATGTTTGTCGCAGGCATCATCCACTACTTCATCGACAAACACTTCCACCCGGTGGCCACGTCGCCTGACAGCTTCTACAAGCTGCTGGCCTTCTTCATGGTCTTCCTGGTCATCGACTTCATCACGTCGGTGCTCGCGTTCATGCTCGAACGCAAACACCCGGCGAGCAAAGGCGATGCATGGCTGCTGTTCCACATCTGGATCCAGCGGTTCACCTACCGGCAACTCTTCGCGCTGGTGCTGTTCAAGACCGTCAAGCGCGCCATCGACGGCAAACCCTTTAGCTGGGACAAACTCGACCGCACCGCCCGCATGTCGAAAGAAACCGAGAAGCTGACTGAAATGCGCTAAGGAGGTTCTGATTAAGTCCGCAAGCATTCCCTCAGCGGCTTTACAGGTTGCGGAAAAACTCCGTTTTGCTTAAGGGCACGGGTTTACCCGTGCCGTAAAGGCTTCATTCGTCGTTGGGGCTTTAGCCCCTGAGGCACGTTTTTGCCACCGCCAACGAGTTTTTCCGCAGCCTGTAAAGCCGCGTTGAATCCAAGTGGCTTGCGGCACGGCTCAAGCCGTGCCCTTAACAAAGCCAGGACCTAATCAAACTTCCCCTGACCAAAAACGGTCCGCCAGCCGGCGCGACGAGACTCTTTCGCTCGCGCTAGAATCTAACCCTTATGGCTACCGTAGACCTTTCCCCCGCGACCGCGTACACCACCACGCTACGCCCCTTTGCCAACGAGCCCTTCGTCAACTTCAGCGCGCCTGAAAACAAGCGCGCCATGGAAACGGCGCTGGCCGAAGTCGCTATGCAACTGGGCCGCGAGTACGACCTGATCATCGGCGGCAAACGCCTGCGAACCACGAAAAAGATCGTCTCGACGAACCCGGCAAAACCGGCGCAAGTCGTCGGCGTCCACCAACACGCCGGACTCGAACACGTCGAAGACGCCATGCGCGCCGCGCAGACGGCGTTCCAGACCTGGAGCCGCGTCCCGGTGGCCGAGCGCGCCGACCTGCTGTTTCGCGCGGCGGAGATGATTCGCCAGCGCAAGTTCGAGTTCCACGCATGGCTGGTCTACGAGGCAGGAAAAAACTGGGCCGAAGCAGACGCCGACGTGGGCGAGACCATCGACTTTCTCGAATTCTACGGGCGCGAGGCCCTCAATCTCGATGCGGTGAAGACGCCGATTCAGTATCCGGGCGAACGGAACCGTCTGCGCTATATCCCGCTTGGCGTGGGCGCGGTCATCTCGCCGTGGAACTTTCCCTTTGCCATCATGGCCGGCATGACGGCGGCTTCGATTGTGTGCGGCAATACCGTCATCCTGAAACCTTCGGTAGACGCGCCCACCATCGCGGCGCGATTCATGAACCTGCTGATCGAGGCCGGACTGCCAGACGGCGTAGTGAACTTCTGTCCCGGCGAGGGTCCGGAGTTCGGCAGCGCCATCGTCGCGCATCCCCAGACGCGCTTCATCGCATTCACCGGGTCGAAGGCCGTGGGACTCGACATTCACGAGCGCGCCGCCGCAACGCTGCCCGGCCAGAAATTCATCAAGCGAACGATTCTCGAGATGGGCGGCAAAGACTCGATCATCGTTGACGCCGACTGCGACATCAACGCCGCGGTCGAAGGCGTCGTAGCCAGCGCCTTCGGCTTCAACGGACAGAAGTGCTCGGCCTGCTCTCGTGCGATTGTGGACGCGGCCATCTACGATAGCTTCTGCGACCGGCTGCGCGCGCGGGTCGATGCCATTGAAACCGGCGACCCGGTAAAGAACGTCTACACCGGCCCGGTCATCAGCGAGAAGGCGTATCGCAAGATTCTGAACTACATCGAGATTGGCAAAGGTGAAGGCAGGTTGCTGAACGGGGGCAAGGCGATTGATACGCCGGAGGGCGGCTACTACATTGCCCCTACCGTCATCGCCGACGTTGCCCCCACGGCACGCATTGCGCAGGAGGAGATCTTCGGCCCGGTCCTCGCAGTGATCCAATCGCAAAACTTCGACGAAGCCCTGGCGATTGCCAACAACACCGAATATGGCCTGACCGGCTCGGTCTATTCCCACTCGCGCGAAAAGCTCGAACGCGCCGCGCATGAATTCCACGTCGGCAATCTCTACTTCAACCGCAAATCCACAGGCGCGATGGTCGGCGCGCACCCGTTCGGAGGCTTCAACATGAGCGGCACCGACTCAAAGGCTGGCGGCCCCGATTATCTGCTGCTGTTCACGCAGGCGAAGAGCATTGGGGAGAAGCTAGCTTCTAGCTTCTAGCTAAAAGCTAGCGGCTAGAGCAAATTGCGTATCGCTGTGCAGTAGCCTTCCAAGGGCCAAAGGCCCGACAACATACCACCCTGGGCCGGAGGCCCAGGTTCATGATGGCAGAACATGAAAGGGCTGAAAGCCCGACACATCATTCTCGCTGCATACCATCGAGAAATCTGCTTTAGAAGCTAAAGCTGCTTCACGCCGTCTTCATCTGGATGAGATTGCCCGCCTTCGCCGCAGCCTCCGCCAGCACGCGGTGGTGAATCGTGAATAGCGCCAGCTCAAGCCGGTCGGAGACGCCGGTCTTGTCGTAGATACTGCGCAGATAGTTTTTAATGACCTGCTCTTTCGTGCCGAGTTGGTTCGCAATCTCTTTGTTCTTGCAGCCCTGCACGATCAGCGAGACGATCTGCATCTCCTTCGGCGTCAGCCGGTCGCGGACGCGCGCGCCTACGCTGTCGGCCGCCTGCATGGTGGTGACGTTCGAGTGCTGGAGATAACGCTGACCCCGCGCGACGCGGTGCACGCAGTCCACAAGATCAGGTCCCAGGACGTTGCGGCTCACGATGCCGTCGAAGAGCTGGGCAGCGCTCTCGGCTACCTGCTCCGCATTCTCCGTAACGAGGATGACGCGGCAGCCGGCTGGCTGAGCGCGCGACGCGAGCGCGGCAAAGTCCAGATTCAGGCTGGTGGAGACGAGCACGACCGAGCCACGGAAGCCGTCGATGGCCGAGAAAAGTTTCGCCGCATCTTCGCACTGGGCGACGATGCGCATGTCGTCCTCAAGCGCGAGCACGCGCGCGGCTCCAGCCCGGAAGATCGCCTGGTTGTCAGCGAGGATGAGTCGATTCATCGGTATCTTCGTCTCCTGACGGGTCGTTCGTCCCGTTCCCTTCCCTCATCGGCGAGAGGCAGACGAGGCGGGCGAATGTCTGCAATTCGGACATCAGGCGGCCTGTGCCGAAGAACCTATTGACTGAACTAACAATAGCTTATGTTTTTGAACCCCGGAGCCGCCGGGCTGAATCCAAAGATCAGGCGCCGCCGATTTACCGACTTCAACTCAGGGGCACCGGCGAAGTATAACAAGAGTATGCCCAAGCCAATTCTGCTCGCCATCGATGACGACACCAGTGTGCTGGAGGCCGTGGTGCAGGACCTGCGCCGCCATTACGGGCAGCACTATCGCATCGTCCGCGCCGCCTCGGGCGCGGCTGCGCTCGACATCTGCCGCCAGTTGCAGGAGCGCAAGGACATCGTCGCACTGTTCCTCTCCGACCAGCGGATGCCGGGCATGACAGGAGTGGATTTCCTGCAGCAGGCGCTCACCATCTATCCCGATGCCAAGCGCGTGCTGCTGACCGCCTACGCAGACACCGAAGCGGCGATCCGCGCCATCAACTCCGCCAAGATTCACTACTATCTGAACAAACCCTGGGACCCGCCGGAAGAGAAGCTCTACCCGGTACTCGACGATCTGCTCGAAGCCTGGAAGCAGGGATACAAGCCGCCGTTCGAGGGCATCCGCGTCGTGGGCATGCGGTGGTCGCCCAAAGACCATGCCATCCGCGACTTCCTCTCGCGCAACCGCATTCCGTATCAATGGCTGACGCCGGAACAGAACCCCGAGGCCATCGAGTTGCTGAAGGAAAAGGGCCTCGACGACGCGAAGCTCCCCGTCGTGCTCTTCGGCGACGGCACGGCGCTCGTGCAGCCCTCTTCCACCGAAGTAGCAAACAAAGTCGGCATCTCAACGCAGGCGCAGCAACAGTTCTACGATCTCGTCGTCGTCGGCGCTGGACCTGCCGGTCTCGCTGCCGGAGTGTACGGCGCATCCGAGGGCCTGAAGACGCTGATCGTCGAGCCGAACGCAGCGGGCGGGCAGGCTGGATCAAGCTCCCGCATCGAAAACTATCTCGGCTTCCCGCAGGGAGTAAGCGGCGAGGAATTGGCCAAACGGGCGTTCCTGCAAGCAGGAAGGCTGGGCGCGGAGTTTCTGCTACAGAAAGTGACCGGCATCCGTCAGGAGAACCAGTACCTCATTGTCGGCATGAAGGACGGGCGCGAGGTGACGTGCCACGTCTGCCTGCTCGCCACCGGCGTCTCGTACTGCAAACTCGATATTCCCGGCGCAGACAAGTTCAGCGGAGCCGGGATATATTACGGAGCGGCGCTGACGGAGGCGATGTCCTGTGCCAATGAAGAGGTTTATATCGTAGGCGGCGCCAACTCGGCCGGTCAGGCAGCGATGCACTTCGCGCGCTACGCGGCCAAGGTGCGCATGATCGTCCGCGCCGACTCGCTGGCCAAGAGCATGTCGAAGTATCTGATCGACCAGATTGAAGCGACCCCGAACATCATCGTCGAGACGCGCACCGAGGTGGTTTCGGCCTCAGGCAATGAGCATCTCGAATGCCTCACGCTCAAGACTCCGCACGGCGAAGAGGCCCGCCACACCAGCTCGCTGTTCATCTTCATCGGCGCGGAGCCGAAGACGGCCTGGCTGCCCGCCGGGGTACTGCGCGACAAACGCGGCTTCGTGCTCTCCGGGCCGGAACTGAAGGCAAAAAGCCCGCAGTCGTGGAAGCTGGACCGCGAACCGTATCTGCTCGAAACCAGTATGCCCGGCGTCTTTGTCGCGGGCGATGTGCGATTCAACTCCGTGAAACGATGTGCTTCGGCAGTCGGCGAAGGCTCGATCGCAATTCAGTTTGTACACCAGTATCTGGCAACGCTTTGAAAGGCGGTAATTTTCGTAAGACCATGAGTGAGCAAAACCAGGCAGTCGGGAAGAACGAAACCATGAGCGCAGAACTGATCGCAAAGCTGCGCTCGGCGCCTATTCTGTCGTCGCTCAAGGACGACGAACTGCGCTGCCTGGAGGGCGTCGAAGAGGTCCACATGCCGAAGGGCGCAACGCTGGTGCGTCAGGGCGAGATGGTCCACAACTTCTGGATATTGCTCGACGGCGAGGTACAGGTCTTCTGGGTCCATCCCGATGGCCGCGAGACCTCCGTCGCCGCCATGCCCAAAGGCTCTGCGTTCGGCGAACTGCCGCTGCTGGCCAACATTCCAAGCGTCGTCAACGCACGAACCGGCAGCGACAGCACCCTGTTGCAGTTGAGCGAAGAGGGCTTCTGGAAGCTGATGACCACCTGCCCCGGGGTACGCAAGGCGATCCTCTCGAACATGGCGGACCGTGTGCAAAAGATGCAGAGCGTCACCGTACAGCAGGAGAAGATGGCGTCGCTCGGGACACTGGCCGCGGGCCTGATGCACGAGTTGAACAATCCGGGCGCGGCCGCACGCCGTGCCGCTTCGCAGCTCAGGCAGAACCTGCTGCGGCTGCATCAGCTCTCGCTCAAGTTCAAAGAATGCGACCTCACCAAAGAGCAGAAGAAGTGCATGTTCGACCTGCAGGACCACGCGCTCGCCAACCAGAAACCGCGCGTCATGAACTCGCTTGAGCAGAGCGACGCGGAGGAGAAGCTGGCCGAGTGGCTCGAATCGGTCAACGTCGAGAACGCATGGAAACTCGCCCCAACGCTGGTCTCGATCGGCATGGACGAACACGAACTGTCCTGCGCGCGCGATGAGTTCCAGGGCGATATGTTCTCCGACGCGCTCAGTTGGCTCGACGCACTGGTCTCAAGCATGCAACTGGTGGGCACTATCGAAGAAAGCATTGGCCGCGTGACCGACCTGGTCCACGCGGTCAAATCGTATGCATACGAGGGCAAAGGCAAAAAGCAGTCCCTCGATGTCAACGAGAGCATCCGCGCAACGCTCGTGATTCTGGCCCACAAGATGCGCGAAAAAGAGATCGTCGTCGAGAAAACCTTTGCCCAGGACCTCCCGGCGCTTGAAAGCGAAGCCTCCGGCCTGAACCAGATATGGACCAACCTGCTCGACAACGCCATTGACGCCGTGCCGGCAAAGGGAAAGATCCGCGTCCGCACATGGTCCGAAACCGCGCAGTTGAACAACGGCAACTCGCGCAAGGAGATCTGCGTCATGGTGGCCGATGACGGCGGCGGCATCCCGCTCGAAGTCCAACCGCAGATCTTCGACCCGTTCTATACAACCAAGCCCGTCGGCGTGGGCACAGGCATCGGACTCGGCATCGTGCAGCGCATCGTAGACCAGTACGGCGGCAGCATTCACTTCTCCTCTGTGCCGGGCAACACGGAGTTCGTCGTGCGCATCCCCGCCGCGCGTCAGTAGCACCTTCAGGTCATATCCTTCACGGCAACATTTCTGTGTAATGTGCGTTTGTAGTTTCAGCACGCGCAAACTCACCTGCGCGACTGGAACGTGAGGACACCATGAAGCTCTCTCGACTTGCCGTACCTCTTCTTGCAGCGGGCGTCCTTTTCACCGCCGGTTGTTCGCACCAGACGTACTATGCCTCCGCTCCTCCGCCGCCGCCGCAGGTGAACGAAGTTCCACCCATGATTGCCCACGCCCGTCATGAAGGCTACCGCGCCGGACAGGACGATGCTGCGCGCGACCTCTACGATCGCTCAGGCTTCCATCCCCGCCACAACTGGAAGTATCGCGACACACCCGGCTTCCAGCCCGGAATGGGACCGTTCGGGCAGTATCAGAACGAGTTCCGCCTGGCCTACCTGAACGGTTACAGCGACTCCTTCCGCCGGCAGCGTT
>Ga0070659_100001952_pt1 | contig 14730 bp, 5 predicted proteins | sample KBSC23metaG_FD_64666 | JGI IMG/M metagenome (GOLD analysis project Ga0070659, IMG submission 64666) | Corn rhizosphere microbial communities from Kellogg Biological Station, Michigan, USA - KBS C2-3 metaG | ecosystem: Host-associated > Plants > Roots > Rhizosphere > Soil ... | reverse complement strand
GGGCACATCGACGGCGGCGCCGTCGCGATCGCGGCCGACAACCGCAACGAGCCGTGGATCGTCACGGATCGCGGGATCATCCGAGAGGGCCTCGACTACACGCCGTTCTGATCGGACGCTGATCGTTCGGGCCGTCCGGGAGCGTCCGGGCGGCCCGGACTTCGCTATGAGACGGCGACCGTGACCGAGTTCGGGCCCTCCACGATCGTCACGCCGGTCACCGTGCCCACCTTCGGCGTGCCGCCGCCGGTCGTCGCGGACACGGTGTAGGTGTTCGGGGTCAACCCGCTGATCGTGCAGGTGTTCGTGCCGCCGCCAGTCGTCGTGCACGACGTGCCGGCAGCCGGCAGGTCGCCGCCCTTGACCGTCACCGTCGTCACCGCGCCGGTCCCGGTGATCGTGACCGTCAGCGACGTCGTGATCGTCTGGTTGAAGTTGAACGTCAGCGACTGCGTCCAGTTCGTGCCGCCGCCGTTCGGTGCCTGCGTGACCGATTGCGACGACGGCGTCGAGTAGTTCGGCGCGTCGCTCGCGCCGAGCGCGGCCGCGACTGTGTAAGCCGCCGGCGGCACGTACAGCGACACCGTGTTGTTGTCCGCCGTCACCGACGGGCTCGGGCTGATGACCGCGGACGTCGCGTTGTTCGTGATCGTGAACGTCGCGACCGGCGGCACCGTCCCGGCGGCGCGCACGCTCGTCGCGGTCAGGTTGATCAGCTGCTCCGACACCGACGCGGCGACCGTCACCGGCGACGCGGAGACACTGAACAGCGCCGTCGTCGTACCGAGGTGTCCGTTGACGCCGTCGACCTTCACCTTGTAGCTGCCCTGCGGCACCTGGTTGAACGTCGTCGTCGGCGTACCGCCCGCTGTCACCGGCTCGGCCGGAGCCGCCGTCTGCACGACCGTCGTCCCGGTCGAGTCCAGCAGCGACACCGCGGCACCGGCCATCGAGTTACCGGTAGTGGACGTGACGGTGACGGTAACCCGTTGCGGCGCAAGGGGTTGAAGCACGATCTCGACCGACGCGACCTGCCCGCCGCTCACCGTGACCGACCTCGTCGCACCCTGGAATCCGGTCGACGCGTTCGAGCTCACCGTGACGACGTACGACGTCCCCGCCGCGCTGTCCGGGATGCCGGTGAAGCTGAAGTCGCCGGGCACGCCGGAGACGCTGGCGGAGCCCGGGGTTTGCGTCAGGTTGACCGACGACAGCGGGTCGGTGCTGGTCAACGTCACCGTCAAGCCGTCGGACGAGTTCCACAAGGACTTGGTCGATCCGTCGAGAGCCTGGCCGATGACGCGGCCGCTGATCGTGTTGGTCCGCGGCGCGAGCGTGACGACGACCTCTTGGTCCGGCAGCCCGACCTGCAACGTGACCGCTTGCGAGAGCGGCGCGTAACCGGGCTTCGTCACGACGAGCGAGTACGTCGTCGGCGGCAACGAGCCGAGCACGCACGAGCCCGGAGGCGTCGCCGAGCCGTCCGTCGTACAGCTCACGCTGCCGCCGGACAGAGCGGTCGTGTTGTGCAGCACGACGCTCGCGCCGTCGATCGCGTTCGCGGTGCCGTCTTCCTGTACGACGAACGTCGCACTGACCGAGTTCGCGTCCATGACGATGTCCGGCACCGACACGTCGCCGCCGGTGGCGCCGATGGCGACGCCGGACGAAGAGCCGTTCGCGTAACCGAACACCGACGTGGTCACGTCCCACGACGAGCTCAACGCGAGCCCTTCGCGATCCGCGGTGCCGGTGATCCGGTACGTGCCGTCCGGCGCCGTCACGGCGGAGAACGTCGACGTCCCGTCGGTCGCGTGCACCGTGACGCCGCCGAGCGGGAACTGGTGGCTGCCGTCGTTGCGGCCGAAGACCGTGCCGGTCAACGTGCCGAGCTTCGTGCCGAGGACGTCGGCGGTCGCCGTCGTACCCGGCGTCACGTTGAACTGTTGCGGGTCGAAGTGATAGCCGGGCGCCCGTGCGGTCACGGTGTACGGACCACCGGCCACCGACAGGTCCGGGATCGTCACCGTGTTGCTGCCGGGCGCCGTCGTGACGGTCGTCGTGATGATCCCGGTGCCGCTGACGGTGAACACCGCGCCGTCGATCGCGGCCGCGGTCGCGTCGTCCTGCGCCACCAACTCCAGCGCGCCGTGCTCGTGCAACGTCAGCGGCGTCGACGTGAAGTCGGCGACCGGCATGCCGACGCCCGACACGTTGTCGGCCGACGCGGTATCGGCCGGTACGACGACCGTGTAGTCGGTGACGTCGTCGAAGCCGTCGAGGCTCGCCCGCAGGTGGTACGTGCCGGGCACCGCGCCGTTGTGGTGCTGCTGATCGTTGTCCAGCGACGGGTCGATCCACTTCAGCGTGCCGTCGCTGTTCACCGTGACGACGACCGAGCCGGCGCCCGGCGGCAACTGAGTGACCTGCACCACGGCGTCCGCGGCGGTCTTGCCGTTGACGGACGGGTCCGGGTCGATGACGACCTGCACCGCGATCGACGTGGCCGGCACCGGGAGCACGATCGCGGTCGCGTCCGACGACGACGGGAACTCGAAGTTCTGCCGCGCCGCCTTGGCATACCTGTCCTGCGCCGCGTTGCTCGACGGGTCGACGGTGAGGTCGACGGTCGCCGCGACGAACCCGCCGTCCGCGTACGCCGACCCGCTGAAGGTGCCGCCGCCGCACTCGGCCGGGCGGGTCACCGGTGTGCCCGCGGCGGCGTTGTTGATGCCGAAGCAGCCGTCGCTGTCGGTCAGCACGGTGACCGGCGAGCGGTGCGGCACCGAGCCCGAGTAGCTGACGACACCGGTCACCTTGACCGTCGCGTTCGTCACCGGGACCTTGACGCCGTCGACGAGGCCGTAGACCCGGCCGATCATCGGCGTGCCGTCGCGCAGCAGCACCAACGACAACGTGAGGTTCTGGTTCAGGCCGACGACGATGCCGGTGAGCGTTCGGGTCGCGCTGTTCGCGGAGTCGGTCGCGGACAACGTGTAGCTGCCCTGCGGCACGGCGGCGAACTCGGCGACGCCGCTCGCGTTCGTGTCCGCACTCTGGTTGATCGAGCCCTGCGTCAACGTGACCGGCACGCCGGCGCCGACGTTGACCGCGTCGCCCGCGCTGTTCGGCTCCTGCACGATGATGTTGACCGACGCGTACCGGTTGATCGAGACGTCGTAGCGCTGCGTCTGGCCCGGCAGGATCGTCAGCTTCGCCGGCTGCACCGGCACGAAGTGCGACGGGTTGTCCGGCACCACGAACATCCAGTAGGTCCGCGCCGGGACGAAGTCGATCTCGTAGTCGCCGCTGACGCCGATCGTGCCGACGCAGTCGGGCGCCGAGTCGACACACGCGGTCGCGGCGCCGGCTCCGGTCGGGGCGGCCGGACAGGTGGTCGGCGCCGCCGGCGGCGTGTTCGGGTCGGACGTGTTGATCGGCAGCGCGATGACGCAGCCGGTGACGACGTCGCCGGGGCTGCTGACGTGACCGAGGATCGTGCCTTCGGGTGTCAGCGCGATCGGCTGGGCGGTGACCAGGGTCGCGGCCGGCACCTGCACCCGCAGCGTTCCGCTCTCGTAGCCCGGCGCGCTGAACGTCAACCGGTACAGCCCCGGTGCGAGGCTCGCCGGCGACGGCAATGTGTACGCGTTGCCCGGGTGCACGGTCGTCGTCGCGATCTGCGTGTCGGTGCCGTCGTACGCCGTGACGGTGGCCACGCAACCGGGCGTCGCGACCGGGCAGCTGAGCGCCGCACCGGTGTGCGCGTCGACGATGCTGCCGGTGATCTGCGACGTCGACGGGACACCGTTGGTCGCGTCGCGGTCGAGGCCCATCGTGAACGTGTCGAGGTCTTCGCCCGCGTGCAGGGTGACCTTCGCGTAGTTCGTGAAGAAGCGGAAGCTGGTCGCGCTCAGCACGTAGTCGCCGGGTGCGACGCCGGTGAACGTGAACGCGCCGGTGCCGCTCACGCTCATCGTCTTGTACGTGCCGTTGTCGCCGGTGAGCACGAGGCCGGCGGAGCCCGCCAGCGGATGCACCGGCAGCTCGCCGTTGTCGTTGATGACGCCGGTGAAGATGGCCGTCGCGGAGGTGAGCTGGGCGTCGCGGACGATGCTGGATGCCTTGCCGTCCAAGGAAACCTTGAAGGTCTGCGGGGCGAAGCCGGGGGCCGTGACGGTGACCGTGTACGCCGGTCCGACCGGCAGCGCCGGCAACACGTAGCTGCCGACCGGCGAGCTGCTGCCGGTCGTGCCGCTGACGCTCGACACCGTGCGGGTGAGCTCGCCGTTGGTGGCGGTGATCGTCGCACCGGCGACGCCGTTGCCGTTGCGGTCGGAGATCGCGCCGGTGAGCGACTCGACGCCGGGCTTCAGCTTGATGTCCTGCGTGGCGGAGCCGCTCGCGTCGAGCGTGACGATCGCCGACTCGAGGTCGTAGCCGTCGCGGCTCGCGGACACGAGATACGTCCCTGGCGTCGACAGGCCGCCGATGTTCCACTGGCCGACCTTCGTGTCGCCGGGTGTGTTCGTCGTAAGCGTCAACGCGCCGTTGGTGAGCACGACGTGCGCGCCGCCGAGCGGGTGACCGTGCGCGTCGAACACCGTGCCGGACAACCGGCCCTTGCCCGCGACCATCGGGACCGTCAACGTCGGCAGCTTCTGGCCGACCTGCGCGTTCACGATGAACTTCGCGGTCTGGTAGCCCTTCTTCGCCAGCTGCACGAGGTAGTAGCCAGGTGCCTTGATCCCGGGGATCGCGAACGAGCCGTCGGGGAAGCTGGTCGTCTTGCCGATGATCGAGTCGCTGCGCGGGCGACCGAGGTCGATCGACACCGAGGAGAGCTTGCCGATCTCGTCGTCGCCCAGCGCGACGGTCTCCGCGGTGTTGACGAACGTCACGCCCTGCGCCACCTCGTCGACGAGCGACGTCGGCCGGACGCTCACCGTCACGCCGCCCGGCGACGATCCGGTGACGAGACCGTTGAGCCGGCTGCGGGTGCTCTGCCCGGCCGCGCCGACCGATCCGCCGCCGCCGTTGCCTCCCGAACCGCCGGAGCCGCCGGAGCCGCCCGAACCGCCGCCGCCGTTGCCGCCGGATCCGCCGTTCTTGCCGGTGCCGTTCTTGTCGCCGTGCTTGACGTCGAGCTGGGTGAGCGACGCGGTCTCTTTCTTGTGCGCGTTCCGGGAGATCATGTCCAGGCCGACGAGCGCGACCGACGCCCACACGGTGACGATCGCGACCGCGGCGATGAGCCGGGTGACCGTGCGGTTGAACACCGTCCGGCCGACGAACACCGCGTTGAGCCGCACCGGCACGGTGTGTCCCTGCGCGGTCACGACGAACGGCAGCCGGCGCGACTGGCCGAACCAACGCCGCCGCGTCGTCGTCGCGCGCGCCCGCACCTCCGCGGACTCGCCGCCGGCGAGCTCCACGTCGCGATTGCGCAACCAGACGTCGAGACCGGCGGCGGGGGCGACCGAGAGCTTCAGCGACAGCGGCGTCGTACCGCGGTTGGTCAGGAGGATCGTCAGCCGCTTCGTCCGTACCGCGGCCGGCTCGTTCGGGATCAGCTCGAGCGCGAGCGCCGCGGCGTCGCCGACCGCGAGCGCGCCTTCGACCTCGACGGTGACCGGTGCGACGCCGGGTGTGTCCTCGATCGACTGCGCGACCGCGATGAACCCGTAGCTGCCGGCGGGCGTGCCGGCCGGCGGGCGCAGGGACAGCGTGACGTCGGCGGTCTGCCCGTCGGCGAGCGGCGGCGTGCGGACCGGCGCGGGCGACCATCCCGTGTCGAGGCCGAGGACGCTGACGAGGAACGTGCGGATCGACCCGGTCCCGTTGGTCAGCCGCAGGACGACCTCGGCCCGCTGCCCCGGCGCCGCGGAGACGTCACCGACGACGTGAAGCTCGGCGCTCATCAGTTGCCGTCCTTGACGAAGATCGTGAGGTCCGGGACGGCGGCGGTGCCGTCGACCGGGACCGACGTCGTCGAGTACGCCGCACCCGCGGTCGGGTAGTCGACCTCGACGATGTAGTTCTCCGGCGCGTCGACGTCGCTGAAGCAGAACCGGCCGTTGCCGTCGGTCTGCGCCGTCGCCGTCGGCTTCGTCGGGTACGACGCAGCTCGGAACAGCACGACCTGGACCGCGGGCACCGGAGCGTTGGCGTTGCTGGCGTTTTCGACCGTGCCGCAGATCGTGATCGGCAGCGCGACGGTGAGGTTCTTGTCGACCACGTCACCAGCGACGAGCTGCACGATCTGCGATGTCGGCCGGGTTCCGTGCCGGCTGACGGTGACGGTGTACGTGCCCGGCGGGACGTTGTCGAAGTGGTACGCGCCGGCGTGCTCGGGCAGCCCCGGGCCGGGCGAGACCGGGATCGACGACGACGTCATCGCGAGCTGCTGGGTACCGTTCGACAACGAGATCAGCGTCTCGCCGACACCGCTGTTGATGTTCTCGGCCTCGGTGACGGTGAAGCCGTAGAGCTCCGCGGTCGCGGTCACCATCGACACCTTGATGCCGTCGGCGGTCACCGTCGTCCCGGGCGCCGCCTGCGTCGTCGCCGTACCGAACGCGTCGAGCGCGACCGACAGCGATTGGCTGGCGAGGTCGCCGCGACTGAACGTCACGGTGTAGGTGCTCGGCACCGGCAGTCCCTGCACCTCCCACGTCCCCGGCGAGCCTTGCGTCTGCGTCACCGTCTGCACGCTGAGCACGCCGTTCGTGACGGTGACGGTCACGCCGAGCGCCGGCTGCCCGTCGGCGCGCGTGATGACCTGACCGGAGAGCGCGCCGGACGCCCCGCCGAGGGTGATGCCGACACCGGTGAGCTGTTGGCCCGGCGCGAGCGACAGCGTGACGGTCTGCGCCGCGAATCCGTCCGCCGTCACGACGACGGAGAAGCTCGCCGGCGTCGGCAGCGACTTCAACGTGAAGCCACCGGGGTCGCCCTGCGACAGCGAGATCGTCTGCACGGTCGTCGAGTTGTACGTCGCGGTGATGGTCGCGCCCTTGACCGGGCCTTTGACGCTGGTGACGTGGCCGGAGATGAGGCCGTCGCCCTTGCGCAGCGTGATCGTGACGCCTTGCCGGTTCTCGCCGCCGGCGACGTCGATGCGCTGCGTCTCGGTCGCGTAGCCGGGCTCGGTGACGACGAGGTCGTAGACGCTCGGCGACGGCACGTTCGCGAGCGCGAACGATCCGTCCCCACCGACCGCCGCGGTCTGCAGCACGGCGCCGGATGCGATCGAGAGCGCGGTCGTCGGCGTACCGGCGGATCCGACCGGCGTGCCGGGGACCTGCAACGTGATCGACGCGCCCTGCAACGTGTCGGCCTTGACTTTGCCGCTGATCGTCGCGGGCAGTCCACCGAGCCGTGCATCGATGCCGTTGAGGTCTTGCCCGGTCTGCAACGTCACCGCCGACGCGTCCGCGGGAGTCAGCGCGGCGGGATACCAGAGGTCGGAGATGTCCGCGCCGCGGAAGCGCAGCTTGTAGTCGCCGGAGCCGAGCGAGTCGACGTGGTAGCTGCCGTCCTTGCCGGTCGCGGCCGAGCCGACCGCGGTCGACGGGTCGTTGGCCGCGAACACGTCGACGGTGTAGCCGGACGCCGCGGCGCCGGTCGTGAGCAGGTGCGCCGTACCGGAGATCGATCCGGTGCCGCCGGCGCCGGCGTTCTGCTGCGCCTGCGCGACCTGCAACGCGAGGTCGCGGTCGGCGGCCGAGCGACCGACGACGCTCGACAGCGCGTAGGTGATGACCAGTGCGAACACCGTGATCGAGGCGAGCAGTCCGAGCAGCGACACCGCGCCGCGCGCGATGAGCGGCCGCTGCATGAACGTCGCGTTGGTCTTCGGTTGCTGATCCGGCTCGCGCCCGTCATTGATCCGCAGCACGAACGGCCGCACGACCGGCTGCCCGATGAAGCGCCGGCGGGCCTTGACCTTGACCTCGATCGCGGCGTGCTCGCCGGGCGCGAGGTCGAGCGTCGGCGGGGTGAACCGGTAGCGGATCTTCTCCTGGTCGTCGTGGCCGATCAGCGCGCCGGCGACCTGGGTATTGCCGACGTTGTCGACGAGCAGCCCGAACGTCCCGCGCTTGCCGGCAGTGACGGTGCGCGGATCGAGATCGAGCTCCACCATCGGTGCCGCGGCGATCTCGAGGTCGAGGTCGACGACCGTCGTACGGGTCGGGGGAGTGAGCTCCCGGACCTGTACGGCGAAGCGCCGGTCGCCCGCGCGCAGTCCCGCCGGCGTCGTGACGGTGATCGTGATGATGTCGGTCGCGCCGGGGAACAGCGACAGCCGCTCCGGCTCGGTCTGCACCCAGGTCGGGTCGAGGCCGAGCACGCGCGCGGTGTAGCCGCCGATCAGGTCGGTGGTGTTCGTGATCGTGAGGGTGAACACGACCGGCGCACCCGCGGTGGCGGGCGCTCGGCGGCGGTCGACGTCGACGCGCATCAGTGCAGCGCCCCTAGCGAAAGCAGCGGCACCGTGATCGGTTGGCTCGCGCGCGGGTCGACGTAGACGAGAGCGGTGGCTTGGGAGTAGCCGTCGTGCGTCGCGGTGACCGTGTACCAGCCCTGTGCGAGGCCGCTCATCGAGAAGCCGCCCTTGGCGAGGCCGCCGCCGGCGTCGACGGTCAGCGTGGTGCGCTGGTGCTGGCCGTCGGTGACGGTGATCGTGGTGCCGACGCTCGGTGCGACGTCGCTGCCGTTCGGTTGCTGCACGAGCCCGGTGATCGTGCCGAGCGCGGATCGCATGACCGCGGTCGGTTGTTGCGGCGCGTGCACGCCGTCGAGGGTCAGCGGCAACGTCACCGGGATGTCGCCGGGGTAGCTGACCGTCAGCGTGTAGACGCCGGGCACCGGTACGCCGGTGATGGCGAACGTGCCGACCAGCGACGCGTCACCGGTGAGCGACGTCGTCGTGATCGGCGTCGGTGTGCCGCCGACCGTGATCGTCGCGCCACCGATCGGGTTGCCGCTCTCGTCGACCACCTTGCCGACGACCGCATTGGTGCCGCCGACGAGGACGATCTTCTTCAACACCTCGCTGCCGCCGGGCGCGAGCGTGACGTCCTTCGTCGTCGACGTCGACGCGTCGCGGCGGAAGGTCAAGATGTAGAGCCCGGGTGTCGGCAGCCCGCCGAGGCTGAAGTGCCCCACGTTGCCGACGGTAGGCGTACCGGTCGTGAAGGTCTGGCCGTTCACCGTCGTGCTGACCGTGACGCCGCCGATCGGCGAGTGGCCGTCGGTGACTATGCCGCTGATCGTGCCGGCGCCCGCCGACAGCCGGACGACGGGCTCGTAGCGGTGCTGGCCGCCGCCGACGTCTTCGGTCAACGTGCTGGCGAGGTAGCCGGCGGTGACGAAGCTGATCTGGTAGCTCGCCGGTGCGGGCAACCCCTTGAGCGTGTAGTTGCCCTTCGCGTCGGTGAGCACCTTGCCCACCGCCTTGTCGCTCGCGCCGGTCAGCGGGCGCGCGGTGACGACGGTGCGGATCGGGGTCGTGACGTTGCCGAAGTCGACCTGGCCGGAGATGGTCGCGGCGAAGCCGAGGACCTTGATGGTGTTGGCCTTCGTCACCTGCTGCGGCGCGGCCGAGACGAGACGCGCGCCGGCTTGGCTGGTCACGCCGGGGTACCACGTCGTCTGGTAGCCGGGAGCGGTGAAGCGCAGGTAGTAGTTGCCCGGGAACAGGCCGATGACGACGTAGCTGCCGTCGGCCTGCGTCGCGGACGACGTGACCAGTTGCAGTCCGGTGCGCGACGGGCGCAGTGCCTCCACGACGATCCGGCTGATGCCGTCGCCGCTCGTCGCCGACACGACCCGACCGGAGATGACGCCGCCGACGCCGGCGGGCAACGGGCCGCTCTTCGCGAGGACGTCGCCGGGGGTCGAGTCCGCGGCGAGACCGGTGACGCCGGACGCGACGAAGAAGGACGCGGGCGCGGTCTTCGTGAGCGGGTCGTTGCCGAACACCCTGGTGAGCCCGAACAGGAACGCGCCGGCCCACAACGCGACGATCGTCACGAGGATCAACGCGGTGAGTACGCCGCGGGCGATGACCGGCCGTTGCCGGTGAATCACGCCGGTGTTGTCGAGCACCGACTGCGGCGTCGTCCCGGCCATCGTGACCGGAGCCGCGGCCTCGGCGTGCACGCTGAACGGCCGGTCGATGTCGTTGCCGAACAGGTGCCGCGGCGCCTTGCTGTCGAGGTTGACCGCCTTCGTGCCGCCGGCCGGCACGGTGACCGACGTACGGGAGAAGCGCAGCTTCAGCGAGCGATCCGCGTCCGCGCCGGTGAGCGCCACGTCGAGCGGCACGTTGCCGCGGTTGCCGACGTCGAGGACGAAGTGCGCGCGCCGGCCGGTGCGCACGACCCCCGGTCGCGGCCGCACCTCGACCCGCGGCACCGACGCGACGGTCAGCTCGACGTCGACCAGCTCCGTCGTGCCCGACGTGTGCGAGTCGAGCGCGACCGTCAGCGGATGCGTGCCCGCGGGATACGACTCGGGGAGCTGGATGCTGAGCGTCATCGTTCCCGCGCTGTCGGGGAACAGCGAGAGCACCTGCGGCCGGCTGGTCACCCGCTCGGCGTCGACCCCGAGCACGCGCGCGCTGATGCCGTCGATGACTTCGCTGGTGTTGGTGACGTCGAGGGTGAACGTCACCGTCGAGCCCGGATCGGCGGACAGTCGCCGCCGATCCATCGCCACCCGGAGCTGGCCGCTCATAGCGGTGCCGCCGTCGGGCTCACGGTCGACGTCGTCGCGGTCGGCGACGGCGACGGCGCGGTGCGGTGCCGGTTCAGGTCCGACGTCGTCGGCTCGGGCAGCGGCGCCGGGTCGACGTACGGCGGCGGGGTCGAGTCGGCCGGGTCAGGCAGCGGCGGCGGTGCGCCGGTGCTGTTCGAACCGCCGTTGGTGGTGCCGCCGCCACCGGAATATCCGTTGCCGCCGTTGGAGATCGTGCCTCCGCCGGAGGCCGAGCCGCCGTTGCCGCCGCCGCCCCCGGGCACCGGCCCGTTGCCCGGCAGCGTGCCGATCGGGACCGGGTTGCCGACCGGGAGCAGCGCCGGCCGGGCCGCGCCGACGTATTCGCCGGCGCCGGTGATTGCCTGCACCTGCACGACCGCGCCGGTGTGCGGGTCGGCGATCATGAAGCCGCTGCCGATGTAGATGCCGACGTGGCCGGGCAGGCCCTTGACGAACTCGCCCGGGTTGAAGAACACGAGGTCGCCGACGCGCAGCTGCCCGTCGGCGACATGCGGCAGTGCCAGCCACTGCTGCTCCGACGTGCGCGGGATCGCGATCCCGGCCGAGGCGTACGCCGCGCGGGTGAAGCCGCTGCAGTCGTAGTACGGCCCGTTGCCGCCCCACTGGTACGGGTCGCCGAGGTGCGCGTAGGCCCAGCTGATCGCGGTGCGCACGGCCGCGTCCGCACCGGGTGCGGTGACGGCGAGGTCGGCGTAGCGCGACATCAACGTCAGGACGTCGGAGACGTACCAGTCTGCCGCGTTGTACGAGTAGATCGCGGTCGCGAGCTGGGTCGGGTCGCCGAGGTTCGCGCTGCCCTTGCAGAGATAGTCGGCGGCCGCCGCAGACGCGTCGCGGATGTCCTGCGGGTTGGCGATGCCGTCGCCGTCGGCGTCGACGCCGAACGTCTTCCACGTGCCGGGCAGGAACTGCATCGGACCGACCGCGCGATCCCACTTGCGGTCGCCGTCGAAGCGACCGTGGTCGCTGTCCTTGATCGCGCGGATGCCGTGCGAGCCGTTGAGTCGCAGGCCGAGGATCGGCGGCTTCTCGATGCCGTTCCAGTGCGGTTCGGCCGATCCGCCGGACGCGCCGTGGTGCGACTCGATCTCGCCGATCGCGGCCAGCACCGGCCACGTGATCCCGCACGAGGGGAACAGCATGTTCGCTCGTGACGCGGCGCTCTCGTACGCCGCCATGACCACCGGCGGGGGCGCTGCGATCCCGTCGCCGCCGCCGGGAATGACGTCCGGGGGCGGCTCGGTCTTGATGGTCGCTTCCTGCGTCGCGGGCTGCGGTGTCGCGAGGCGGGTCGTCTGCGCGACCTCGGCGAACCGCTGTGCCGGCACGATCCGGTAGTGGGTGCCGAACTTGCCGACGACGTCCGTCGGCTTCGTCGACGAGATCGATGTCGAGGGTGCGAGCGCCTGTGGCAGCAAGACCGGAACGGCGGCCAGGCATGCGCTGACCGTGGTCTTGGCCAGCACAGAAGACATGGGCTCGCTCCGGTGCGACAACAGGGACCTGGCCATCCTGTTCCGCGCGGACGTGCGTGTCCGCGAATTGCGGAAATGGGCCCGAGATTTTTCCTAGATGTCCATTACTGCGGCCAAATGTCGAGTGCGCGGTGACATCCGCATCGCTGGACTGATGTGTGTCACCAATGTGGTCATTCGGCTTGACGGTGGTGATGCGCGCGTCGAGCATCGGGCGCGTGATCGAGCAGGTCGACTCCGCCCTCGAAAGCTTCTTGCGGCGCGAGGCCGCGTTGCCGGCGCACGAGGTCGAGGTCGTGTTCGACCCGCCGGACAAGACGTTCGCGTCGTCGGTCAACCGCCCGACGTTGAATGCGTTCCTTTGGGACATTCGCCGCAACGGCGCGTACACGTCGACCGGTTTGGTGCAGCGGCGCGACGGCGACGGCAAGCTCGAACGGCGCGGGTCCGCGCCGTACGTCGACCTGCGGTACTTCATCAGCGCGTGGGCGGCGGACCGGCGCGACGAGCACCGCCTGCTCGGCCAAGTCTTGCAATGCCTCCTGGTGCACTCCGTGATGCCGACGCAGGACATGCCGGCGTCGATGTCGGAGCTCGCCTCGATCGAGATCCGGCTGGCGACGAGAGACACTCGCAAGCCGGACTCGTTCTGGGGCGCGATCGACGGCAAGCTGAAGACCGGCATCGAGATCGAGCTCACCCTGCCGGTCGACGTCTTCGCGTGGATCCCGACCGCGCCCGAGGTCACCGAGATCACCGGCAACGTCTCGCGCCGGCCGGCGCCCGAGCCGGAAGCGGACCCGCGCGACGGCCAAGTGACGCGCCGCCGTAACAGCGGATCCGTGGTTGCGGAAGGCCGGCGCTGACCGGTCGGCTGAAGTTCGCGTTACGCCGGACACGCGCCGCGGTCCCGGTTACGGTGAACGGTGCGTGCCAGTTGCGCTGGTACGACGGGGAGGGAGCCTGCCATGGCCGCTCATGCCCATGACCACGACCACGACCGTGAGCACGGCGAGAAGAAGCAAGCAACCCGCCGGCGCGGACCGGTCGGTGAGCAGGTCGTCGAGTCGATGGCGGGCAGCGGCCGGATGCCGGAGGGTGTGCGGCTAGGCGGTCAGTTCGATCCCGAGGAGACCGCGGCCGACGAGGTCGCCCGGCGCGTGATGCAGCAGCGTCCGGCCGGCGACGACGCGTCGATCATCTCGGCCGCGCGCCGGGCCGGCGCGTCGGTGCCGAGCGGCGTGCGCATCCACCAGGGCGGTCGGGCGAACAGCGCCGCCGCGTCGATGCAGGCGTCGGCGTTCACGGTCGGCAAGGACGTCTACCTCACCGACGACGCGGTGAAGACGCCGGAGCAGCGGATTCGCGTGCTCGCGCACGAGCTGACTCACACCGGGCAGGACCGCGGGCACGGGCGCGCGGGGCACGGTGAGCCGGTGGTGCAGCGACTGTGGAACCCGTTCAAGAAGAAGACCCCGGGCACGCCGGTGGTCGCGCCGAAGGACTCCGAGGAAGAGGCCGACAAGCGGCACGAGGGCAAGCAGGAAGAGATCAAGAACGCTCTGACCGATGCGCCGCAGCAGTCGACCGACTTGATCGGCAACATCGGCCAAGGCATGCACGACAACACCGCCAACAAAATCGGCTCCGACAGCCCGGACGCGAACTGGAAGGGTCCGGAGCGGGGCACCGACGGGTGGAACCAGGATCGCGGCGCGGTCAGCCACAAGTCGATGGACGAATGGGCCAGTGGTCACAAGAGCGACGCCGCGAACATGCAGCTCGCCAGCACGGTGGGAGCCGAGGGCTTCGGCGACATCGGCGGTGGCATCTTCAGCGCGCTCGATGCGCGCAGCGGCAAGGACAAGGTCGACCGCGGCCTCGCCGGGACGAAGGCCGGCCTGTTCGGCGCGAAGGGCCTGACCGACCTCACCAGCATGTCCATCCAGGCCAGCAAGATCTCCGGCCACTCCGCGCTCAACGACAGCCAGTCGCTGATGGGCCAGGGCGCGATGGACCACGCGAGCGGCTGGCTCGGCGCGGGCACCGGTGCGATCGGCATGGGCCAGGACCTGAAGTCCTGGGGCTCGGACACGGTCGACTGGTTCAAGGGCAAGCGCAACTTCGAGAAGGTCAAGAAGGACTCGGCCGGCAATTACGACAAGCTCGGCCAGGCGAAGCAGGTCGGCCTGTCCATGGGCCGCGGCATCGCGAAGCTCGGCAGCGCCGGCAGCAAGGGCGTCGGCGCGGTGTCGAAGAGCGCGAACCTCGCCTCGCAGATCGCGCACAGCGCCGGCAACATGAGCGTCGCGAGCAACGCGGCGAGCGTCGGCGGCACCCTCGCGCACACGCTCGCGCCGTTGCAGATGGCGCTCGGCGGCGTCGACGTCCTCAAGGGCGGCTACAACATGTACCGCAAGGGTCAGCACCGCAAGAAGCTGACCGAGCTCAAGGGCAACCTCGACAAGAC
>Ga0070659_100001945_pt1 | contig 14757 bp, 13 predicted proteins | sample KBSC23metaG_FD_64666 | JGI IMG/M metagenome (GOLD analysis project Ga0070659, IMG submission 64666) | Corn rhizosphere microbial communities from Kellogg Biological Station, Michigan, USA - KBS C2-3 metaG | ecosystem: Host-associated > Plants > Roots > Rhizosphere > Soil ... | reverse complement strand
GACCTGGAGCTCGAGCAGGTGGTGACCACCGAGCTCTGCCGCTCAGCCCAGGACCACACGCCCTTCGAGGGCATCGCGGTGAAGGGCTGGCCCACGGACACGATCCTTCGCGGCCAGCCGGTCTTCAAGGACGGCGAGGTGGTGGACGGCGCCCACGGCCAATACGTGCACCGCTCGGGCGAGCGGGCCGTGAGCCGCGCATAGCACGGCCCCCGGGACGATGAACGCCGCCGGGGGCCACGAGATGCCGCGAAATCGGGGCGCCCAGATTCGAACTGGGGACCTCACCGACCCGAACGGTGCGCGCTACCAGGCTGCGCCACGCCCCGAAATCGCTGACGAGTCTAGCCGTGCTCCGCCATTGCGGCAGAGCGCGGAACCTCCACGTCGTCAGCGGCCGCCAGCATCTCCTCCTCTGAGCGCCCATGCAGCGGCATGAGCGGCGTCAGCACCAGGACGAGCACGGAGATACCGGCCACCACCCAGAGGCTGCGCTCGGTCGCCGCCTGGAAGCCGTGGCGGTCCAGGACCGAGAAGAACACGGTTCCGATCACCGCCACGCCCACCGCGGAGCCGAGCTGCTGGATGGCGTTCAGCACGCCGGACGCCGAGCCGACTTCCTCGTCGCCCACCGCCGCGAGGATGATGCTGAAGAGCGGCGCGATCAGGAGGCCGATGCCCAGGCCCAGCAGCAGCATCGACGGCACCAGGTCCCAGCTCGTGAGGCCGGCGCCCTGCGAGTGGATCGTCTCGATCATCCACAGGACTCCGCCGAGCAGCACCACGGAGCCGCCCTGGATCACCGGCCGCCCGTACTTCGGGCCGAGCCAGCCGCCGGACAGGCCGGCGCCGAAGAACGTGCCGACCGCCCACGGGATCATCGTCAGGCCGGAGTGGATCGCGCTGAAGTGCAGGTCGATCTGGAAGTAGAGCGTCGGCACGAGCAGCACGCCAGCCATCCCGGAGAACAGCACGAGGATGATCGCGGCGCCGCTCACGTAGCCGGGCTTGGAGAACACGCTCGGCACGACAAGCGGGTCGCGGCCGCGGGCGTCACGGCGCCGCTCGAACCAGGCAAACAGCACGAGCGCAATGCCGCTGGCCGCCATCGACACGAATGCCCACGCGGGCCAGCCGGACTCGCGCCCCTGGATCAGCGGGAACACGAGCAGCACCGCCGCCGCGGTGAACAGCGCCGCCCCGCCGAAGTCGATGCTGAGAGAACGCCGCGAGCGCGACTCGGGCATGACGCGATACGCCCCGAGGACGCCGAGCGCACCGAGCGGCAGGTTGACGAAGAAGATCGAGCGCCACTCGACTCCGAACAGGTCGCCACTCACGAGCGCGCCGCCGACAATCGGGCCGAACACGGCGGCGATGCCCATGACCGGGCCCCAGATGCCGAAAGCCTTGGGCAGCTCCTCGGCGGAGAAGACCTCCTTGATCACGCCGAGGCCCTGGGGAATCATCAGCGCACCGAACCCGCCCTGCACGAGGCGGAAGGCGATGAGCATTGACGGTGACGACGCGATGCCGCAGGCCATCGACGCGAGCGTGAAGCCGGCCGCGCCTATCAGGAACATTCGGCGACGGCCAAAGATGTCGCCGAGCCGGCCGCCGGTGACCAGCCCGACGCTGAACGCGAGCGCGTAGCCGCCGATGATCCACTGCAGCTGCGAGGCGGTGGCGCCGAGGTCCGTGCGGATCGATGGAGCGGCGACGTTGACGATCGTCGCGTCGAGCAGGTCCATGCACTCGGCGGCGAGGATCACGAACAGGATCAGCCACCTACGCGGGTGGCCTGTGTTGGTGGGTGGTTGCATGGGGCGAGTTCCTTTGTGTTTCCGAACAGTGTTCGTTTATAGCGAACGTCGTTCTAGCATGCGAACAGTGATCGTGTCAACTACACTGATCGGGCCATGAGGGCCGAGGCACTGCCCGAGCCGCCGCGTCGCGGTGTCCGCAAGACCGAGACGCGCAAGCGGCGCACGCTCAACCGCGATGCGATCGTGGAGGCCGCGCTCGCGATCGTGGACGAGGACGGGCTCGACGGGCTGAGCATGCGCCGCGTGGCGGAGCGGCTCGAGACCGGTCCCGCCTCTCTCTACACGCACGTGGCCAACCGGGACGAGCTGACGGAGCTCGTCTACGACCGCGTGCTGGCCGACCTCGAGATCCCGGAGCCGGACGGGCGGCGCTGGGAGGAGCAGTTCAAGGACGCGCTGCGCCAGCTCTACGACGTGCTGCTCTCCCACCGCGACATCGCCCTCGCGAGCATGGCCCGCATCCCGGTGGGGCCGAACATGCTCCGGGTGAGCGAGGGGATGATCGCGATCCTGCGCGCGGGCGGCGTGCCGGACCGCGTGATCGGGCTGGCCATGGACTACTGCTCCCTGGTGGTCAACTCGCTCGCCTACGAGCAGGCCCTCTACCCCACGGACGCGACCGACGAGGACATCGCCAGCTACTACCAGGAGATCATCGAGTACTTCGGGTCGTTACCGGCCGACCGCTTCCCGAACCTCGCGTCGATGGTGGGTCCGATGACCGAGCCCGACGCCGAGGAGCGCCTCCAGTTCCACTTCGACGCGATCGTCCAGGGCGTCGCCGCCCTCGCCCGTGCCGCCAAGCGGCGCAGGTAGGCTTTTTTCGACATGGCCGCCTCGCTCGCCCCCGCCCCCACCACCAACCCGCTCCGGCGGATCGCGTTCGACCTGAGCACCGAGCGCGCGGCGCGCTCGTCCGGCATTCCCTTCCCGCCCGGGCCCATGAGCTTCAGCCTCGTGCGCACGCGCCGCTTCTCGCAGAACCCGCTCCCGATCCTGCTCCGCTCCTACGAGCGCTACGGCCCGGTGTTCTCGCTGCGGCTGCTCCACAGCCCGGTGGTGTTCGTGCTCGGACCGGAGGCCAACCACTTCGTGACCGTGTCGAACGCTTCCAAGTTCCGCTGGCGCGACGGCAGCATGGGCGACCTGATTCCGCTGCTGGGCGACGGCCTCCTGACGATCGACGGCCCGTACCACCGCCAGTCACGCAAGGTGATGCTGCCCTCGTTCCACCGCGAGCGGGTGGCGCAGTCCACGGACATCATGATCGAGGAGATCACGCACGCACTCGACTCGTGGGCGCCCGGGCAGACGGTCGACCTCTACCACTGGACGCGCGCGCTGGCCCTGCGCATCGCGATGCGCGCGCTGCTCGGCTTCGACGCCGATCGCGGCGAGGATCTGCACGCCGCCGACGAGTTCGAGGAGGCGCTCGCATTCTGGGGCCGCGACTACCTGCTGCAGACGCTGCGCGGGCCGTTCTCTCCCTTCGCCCACATGCAGAAGCACCGCAAGCGGCTCGACGCGCTGATCTACGACGAGATCACGCGCCGGCGGCGTAGCGGCGAGCGGCGCGAGGACCTGATGAGCGTGCTGCTCGAGGCCACCGACGACACCGGCGAGCCGCTGTCGGACCGCGAGGTGCGCGACCACCTGATCACGCTGCTGTTCGCGGGCCACGACACGACCACCTCCACGGTCACGTTCCTGTTCTACGAGCTGCTGCAGGCGCCCGAGGCGCTCGCGCGCGTGACGGCCGAGCTTCACACCGTGCTCGGCGGCCGCGAGCCCACCGCCGAGGAGCTGGTTGCCGGAATGCCGGAGCTCGAGGCCGTGATGGACGAGACGCTGCGCATGTACCCGCCCGCGTGGGTGGGGCCGCGGCGCGCCGTCGAGAGCTTCGAGCTGGCCGGGGTGCCGGTGCCCGCGGGCGCGCTCGTGAACTACTGCTCGTGGGCCAGCCACCGGCTGCCGGAGGTGTTCCCCGACCCGGACCGCTTCGACCCCACGCGCTTCACGCCGGAGCGAAAGGCCGCGCTGCCCAAGGGCGCCTACGTGCCGTTCGGCGGCGGCTCGCGCACCTGCATCGGCATGCGCTTCGGTCAGCTCGAGATCAAGACGATGGCCACGCTGGTGCTGCAGCGCTTCCGGCTCGAGCTGGCTCCGGACTACGACCTGTCGATTCGCATGATGCCCACGCTCAGCCCCAGGCGCGGACTGCCGCTGCGCGTGGTCTCAGCCGCCTAGGACGGCGTAGCGCAGGTAGACGAAGCCGTTCGCGAAGCGGCGCTCGTCCAGCAGCTCGAGGTCCGCGCGGACGCGATCGGGGAGCGCGCGCCAGCCACCGCCCACCAGCGCCGGGGTCAGGAACAGCTGGCACTCGTCCACGAGCCCGGCGGCGATCGCCTGGCCGGCCAGCTCGGGCCCGCCGACGCTGAGGTCGCGCTCCGCCGATTCCTTGAGCTCGCGCACCGCCGCGGGGTCAAAGCCGCGCTCGATCCGCGTGCGCGCGCTCGACACCTTCTCGAGCGTTCGCGAGTACACGATCTTCTCCGCCGCCCGCCAGATCTGCGTGTAGTCGCGCATGACCGGCTCCGGCTCGTCCATCGTCTCCCAGGCGACCATCGTCTCGTACATACGGCGCCCGTAGAGGTAGGTGCCGATCGGTCGCTCGAGATCGTTCACGAAGGCGTGCACCTCTTCGTCGGGCATCGCCCAGTCGAACTTGCCCTCGGCGTCCGACACGTAGCCGTCGAGCGACTCGATCGCGGAGTAGGTGAGCTTCGCCACGCGAGCCCGGCTAGCTCTTGCCGGCGCCATTGCCGTCGGCGCCGATCGACAGCACCGACAGGAACGCCTCCTGCGGCACCTCGATCCTCCCGACCTGCTTCATGCGCTTCTTGCCCTGCTTCTGCTTCTCGAGCAGCTTCTTCTTGCGCGAGATGTCGCCGCCGTAGCACTTGGCGATCACGTCCTTGCGCACGGCCTTCACCGACTCGCGGGCGATGATGTTCGAGCCGATCGATGCCTGGATCGCCACCTCGAACTGCTGGCGCGGGATCTGCTTGCGCAGCCGCTCGGTCATCGCGCGGCCGGCGTTGTAGGCCTTGTCCTTGTGGACCACCATCGAGAGCGCGTCCACCATGTCGCCCGCCAACAGGATGTCGAGCTTGACGAGGTCGGACGGGCGCAGGCCGATCAGGTCGTAGTCGAGCGACGCGTAGCCCTTGGTGCGCGACTTGAGCTGGTCGAAGAAGTCCAGCACGATCTCGGCGAGCGGCAGGTCGTACTGGATCTGCACGCGCTGCGGCGAGAGGAAGTGCATGTCCACGTGCGTGCCGCGGCGCTCCTGGCACAGCTCCATCACCGCCCCGACCGCCTCCTTGGGACACAGGATCGACGCGCGGATGTAAGGCTCGCGGATCTCCTCGATCAGGCCGCGGTCGGGCATGTCGGAGGGCGAATGCACCTCGTGCACCTCGCCGTTCGTGAGCGTCACCTCGTACTCCACGTTGGGCGTGGTGGCCAGCAGCTCCAGGTCGTACTCGCGCTCGAGCCGCTCGCGCACGATGTCCATGTGCAGCAGGCCGAGGAAGCCGCAGCGGAAGCCGAAGCCGAGCGCCTGGCTCGTCTCGGGCTCGTATGACAGCGCGGCGTCGTTGAGCGCCAGCTTCTCGAGCGCGTCGCGCAGGTCCTCGAACTGGTCGGTGTCCACGGGGAAGAGCCCGCAGAACACCATCGGCTTGACCTCGCGGTAGCCGGGCAGCGGCTCCTTGGCGGGGTTCTCGCGCGTGGTGAGGGTGTCGCCCACTCGCAGCTGGGACACGTCCTTCACGCCCGTGATCACGTAGCCCACCTCGCCGGCGCGCAGCCCGTGCACGGGCTTCATCTCCGGTGAGAAGAAGCCGATGTCGTCGATGTCCGCCTGCGTGCCGGTCTGCATCGCGAGGATCGGGTCGTTCTTCTTCAGCTCTCCGTCGACCACCCGCACGTAGGCGATCACGCCGCGGTACTGGTCGAACTCCGAGTCGAAGATGAGCGCGCGGGCCGGGGCGTCGAGCTCGCCCTCGGGCGGCGGGATCTTCTGCACGATCGCCTCGAGCAGGTCCTCCACGCCCTCGCCGGTCTTGGCGCTGAAGCGCAGCACCTCGTCCGGGTCCTCGCCGAGCAGCTCGTGGATCTCGCCGGCCACTCGCTCCGGCTCGGCGCCGGGCAGGTCGATCTTGTTCATCGCCGGGATCAGCTCGAGCCCGGCGTCCACGGCCAGGTAGGTGTTGGCGAGCGTCTGCGCCTCCACGCCCTGCGCGGCGTCGACCACAAGCAGCGCGCCGTCGCACGCGGCCAGCGAGCGCGACACCTCGTAGGTGAAGTCGACGTGCCCGGGCGTGTCGATCAGCTGGAGGCGGTAGGTCTCGCCGTCGCGAGCCTTGTACTCCACGCGCACTGCCTGCGCCTTGATCGTGATGCCGCGCTCGCGCTCGAGCTCCATCGTGTCGAGCACCTGCGGGCGGTGCTTGCGCGCGTCGACGGCGCCCGTGATCTCGAGGATGCGATCGGCCAGCGTCGACTTCCCGTGGTCGATGTGGGCAATGATCGAGAAGTTTCTGATGTTGCGGGCGGGTGCTGACAAGGTGTCGGGTGTCGGGTGTCGGGCTACGGGCTACGGGCTACGGGCTTGATGCTAGACGCGGACCCTGTTCAGCAATAGCTGGCGGATCTGGTGCGCCTCAGGCACGTTCATGCGGGTCACACAGGCGGCATACACGACGATCCCGGCGCCGATCCCTGCGCCGAGGCTGATGATCTGGGCGATCAGCGAGCGACCGAGGCCGGCGTCGAACATCCACCACACCACGTACGTCACAAGGCCCATTGCGACTGTGGCGAGCGCGATGCGCGCGACCGTCCGCAGCGTCTCGTGGCCGTCGATCCCGTGGAGGTCGCGGCGCAGGACCACGGCCTGGCAGACGGCCATCACGAGCGTGCCCGCCACCGACCCGAGGACCACGCCGGTGATTCCCCACGGGTAGTAGAAGATCGCCGAGAAGGTGGCGTTCACCGCCAGGTTGACACCGGCGAGCCCGGTGGTGAACCACGGCCTCTGGAGGCTGAAGAAGGTGCGCGAGTAGAGCAGGCTCGCGCCCTGGAACGGCAGCGAGAACGCCCAGCACAGGAGGGCGATCGAGACAAGGTGCGTGGCGCCGCCGCCGAACGCGCCGCGCTGGTAGACGAGCCGCGTAATCGGCACCGACAGCACCGCCAGGAGCGCCGCCGAGGGGATGAGCAGGAGCAGCGTCTGGCGGACGCCGTTCGCCATCCGGTAACGAAGGCCGTGGTAGTCCTCGCGCGCGGCCAGGCGCGACAGCGTCGGGAACAGCACCGTGGCGATGGCGACGCTGAAGAGGCCCTGGGGCAGCTGGTAGATGCGGAACGCCTTGTCGATCGCCGCCGGTGCCTGGTCGGACACGAGCGTGCCGAAGATCGAGTTGATCAGCGCGTCGAAGTTGATGAGCCCGAGCGCGATCGTCACCGGCAGCATCAGCCTGAGCACACGCCAGACGTCCGGGTTCTTCCAGTCGAAGCTGAGGTGGAACGGGATCCCCGCCCTGAATAAGACGGGCAGCGGGATAAGGAACTGGGCGATGGTGCCGAGCAGGACGCCGATCGCGTACGCGTAGATCTCGTGCGGCCCGATGAAGCGGTCGCGCAGGAACACGAGGCAGCCGATGATGATCACGTTCCAGATCACCGGCGTGAGCGCGGGAATGCTGAAGTGCCCGAGCGAGTTGAGCATCCCGACGACGATCCCCGAGAGCGCCAGGAGCAGGACGACCGGGAACATGATCCGCGACATCACGATCGTCATGTGGCGGAGCTCCGGCGAGTGGTCGAAGCCGGGCGTGACGGCCGAGATGATCGGCCCGGCCAGCAGCAGGAAGAGCAACGTGACCGCGCCGAGCAGGGCGGCCATGAGGCTGAACACGCTCCAGGCGACCGTGAGCGCCTCGCGGCGCTTGCCCTTCTCGAGCAGCTCCGTGAAGACGGGCACGAACGCGCCCTGCAGCGCGGCGTCGGCGAACAGGGCGCGCATCAGGTTCGGCACCTGGAAAGCGATGGTGAACGCGGACATCGCGCCGCTCACGCCGAAGTAGCTGGCGGCGATGATCTCGCGCGCGAGGCCGGCGACTCGCGAGATGCCCGTGGCTACCGAGAAGAACGCGGTGCTGACGGCGAGGCGGCGGCCGCCGCCGTCTGTGGCGCCGGGACCCCCGTCACCGGACGTGCCATCCTGGCGCGGCCGGGCTGCGCGGTCGGCCCCTCGGGGCGCGGCTGGGCGCTCTGGAGCCGCCACGAGGCCGCTATAGTAGGCCGCCGCCGCGACCAGAAGAGTCGCGGCGACTCTGTGTCATGGCAAACATCGCCTCACAAGAAAAGCGCATCCACCGGGCGGAGCGGGAGCGGCTCGAGAACCGCCGCTACACGTCGTCGATCAAGACGTACTTCCGTCGCCTCGAGGCAGCCGTCGCCGCCGGCGACGCCGCCGCCGCGGACACCGAGCACCGCGAGCTGATCTCGCGCATCGACCGCGCCGTGAAGCGCCACGCGCTGCACAAGAACAACGGCGCCCGCAAGAAGTCCCGCGCCGCCGCTCTGCGCAGCAAGCTCAGCTAGCCTGCCGCGCGCGTTAGAGCCAGGGAGAACGCCGTGTCCTCGTCGAGGCCGGCGGTTCCGCCTCCGCGCAGGTCGACCTCCAGGTCGGCGAACGTGCAGAGCGCGCGTTCGAGCGCCTGACGGTCCGCGCCCTTCGCCTTGGCCAAGATCTTCTTGGCCGCCCACGGCGGCCCGCCAATCGCGGCGGCCACCTTCTGCTCCGGCACGCCCTGCTCGATCAGCGACGCCGCCCGGTGCACCTCGCGCAGCCGGCGCGTGATCGCGTACATGATCTTCGAGCCGTGCTCGTCCCTTTCGAGCAGCGTCTCGGAGAGGGCGAGGGCGGCTCGGCCGTCGCCGGCCACCAGCGCGTCGGCCACGTCGTAGCCGCTGCGCAGGCTCTCCGCGGGCGCCAGCTCCTCGACCTCTTCGGCGCTGAGCGTGGCCGACGGATGGGCCGCGAGCACGAGCTTCTCCACCTCGCGCGCCAGCCGCTGCTGCCCGGTGCCGACCGCCGACACGAGCGTCTTGGCCGCGTCGGAGTCGAGCGTGAGGCCCTCCTCCTTCGCGCGCGCCATCACCCACTTGTGCATCTCCCAGGGCTTGGGCGCCTCGTACGAGCGCACCTCACCATCGGCCTTCTGCACGGCCTTCGACAGGCGCGCCTGCACCTTGCCGCGCGCGATCAGCACGAGCACGGTGTCCGGCGACATGTCGGCGAGCGCGCGCTCGAGCGGCTCGAGATCGCCTGCCTTCCACGCCTGGACGAAGTCCGCGAGCAGGTAGCGCGTGCCGGAGTTGAAGGTGAGCGTGGCGAGCTCGGCGGCGAGCTCGTCCGGCGTGGTCTCGCGGGCATCGAAGGTCTCGAGCGCGCCGGAGCCGCCCTCCTCCTCGGCGCGCTTTCGCAGGCGCGCGCGCCACGAGTCGATCTTGGCGTCGTCCTCGCCGGAGATCAGGTAGACGGAGTTGAGGCCAACCACTCGCGGGAGTCTAGGAGCGCGGGGAGATGGTCAGGCGGACGGTGCCGTCGCGGTCAGTTCGGTAGACGCGCGGCACGGCCTTGCGCAGCGCCGCGAGGGTCGATGGGCGCGGGTGGCCGTACAGGTTGTGGGCGCCTACCTCGATCACGGCGACCTGCGGCCTGAGCTCTTCGAGTACTCGCGGCAGACCGGGATCGTCGCTGCCGTGGTGGGGCACCTTCATCGCCGTCACACGCGGCAGGCGGAGCGGCAGGAGCGCCGGGCTCTCGGCATCGGCGGAGAGGAAGAGGCTGAAGTTGCCCTCGCTCACGATCGCGACGGTCGCCCGCAGGTTGGGATCGCCGGGCGGCGGTCCCGGCGCGCGCGGCCGTGGCGAGAGGATCCGGATCGTCAGCCCGCCGGCCCGCAGCGTCTCACCCGCTCGCGACGCGACCCGCCTGATCCCGCGCTCGTCCGCTTCGTGTTCCAGCGCGATGAAGTCCGGATCGCGGGTGCCGTCGCCACCGTCCACGAAGAGACTGACGGGGAAGCGCCGCAGTACCTCGTGGAGCCCACCCTGGTGGTCGCGCGATTGATGGGTGGCGACCACGATGCTCAGCCGCTTGACGCCCAGGTTGCGGATGAGTCGCGCCACTCGTGCTTCCGGCGGCCCGCCGTCGAACAGCACCGCCGCACCGCTCGGGTCCTGGATGAGGGTGGCGTCGCCCTGCCCGACGTCCAGGAACGAGACGGTCAATCGCCGCGGCGGCGCGGGCGGGGCGGTGAGTGCCCAGCCGCCGAACAGGAGCGCGGCGGCGATGGCGGCCGCCACGGCGCGGCGTCGCGGGCGCGGCAGCCGCCTCCATGCCGCCGCCCAGGCCGGCGCGCGGGGCTCGGCTCTGCGCGCGAGCCACCAGGCGGCGCCGGCCGCCGCCGATAGCAACGCGTACGCCCCAGCCACCGCCAGAGGCGAGCGCAGCGCCAGCGCTGCCTGCCCGTGCGGCGCGTCGCCGAACCAGCGCGCGACCGCACGCAGATACGCGAGCAGGAGCCCGTTGAGCGCGCCCAGCCCGCCCGCCACCGTGAGCGCCGGGCCGCCGAGCATCCCAAGCGCGGCCTGCAGCATGCCCAGCCACATGATCGGAGCCACGACCGGTAGCGCCGCGAGGTTGGCCGGGAGCGCGACGAGCTGCACCGACCCGAAGTGGTGGGCGAGCAGCGGCGCGGTGGCGACCGTGGCCGCCGCCGTGATCGCCGCGCCCTCCGCCAGCGGGCCGGGCAGCCAGCCGAGCGCGCGGCGCATACCCGGGACCATGAGCGCGATGCCCGCGACGGCCGCGAAGGAGAGCTGCCAGCCGGGATCGCCCGCCACGCGCGGATTGGCGAGCAGCGTGGCCGCCGCCGCGAGAAGGAGCGCGTACCAGCGCGACGTGGGTCTGCCACTGGCCGCCGCGGCCAGCCCGGCGGCTCCCATCGCGCCCGCGCGCTGAAGCGACGGCCCGGCGCCGGCCAGCGGCACGTACAGCGCCACCAGCGCGCCGATTCCCGCCAGCCGCGCCCGCGGTCCGAGGCCGGCGAGCGCGAACAGCGGCAGCGCTAGCGCGCCGAGCAGCATCACGTTCTGACCAGACACCGCGAGCAGGTGGCTCAGTCCCGAGCGCTGGAAGTCGTCCTTGACCTCGGGATCGATGCGCTGGTCCTCGCCGAGCACCATCCCCAACGCCAGGTCGTCGACGAAGCCTCGCTCGGCACGCAGGCGGAGCCGGTCCACCGCGCCCAGCACTCCGCCGCGCGGCGATCCGCCGGAGCTGAGCCGCTCGGCCTCCAGCTCGTACTGGATCCCCCGCCGTCGCAGGTAAGCCGGGTAGTCGAACTCGGCCCCCGCGCTCCTGTGCGGACGCGACAGCAATCCCGCCACCGACAGCGCGGCGCCCTCCGCCCCGCCGCTCGGCCAGCGCCACGAGAGCGGCGCGCGCACCAGCAGCCGCGCACCGCGGGCGGGACCGTCCGCCACCCGCACCTCCGCCGACGAGTCGAACTGCGAGTCGCGCGGGCGCTCGAGCAGCCAGACCCGCCCGGCGAAGCGCCCGCCCGCGTGAAGCGCGCCGTCGGGCGCGTCGATCGCGTGCACGCGGGCGTGCGCGATCGCGCCGCCGGCCAGCAGGAGCAGCGCCGCCATCAGCCCGAGCCGCGGCGCGCGAATCGCCGCCAGCCCGATCGCCACCACCACCGCCGCGGCGAGGAGCAGGTTCCCGCCGAGCAGCAGTCCCGCGACGAACGCGGCAAGCCCTACGTGGTACGGGTGCCGACGAACGCGCACCCATCCAAGCTTCTAACAGGAGGTGCGACCGCTAAAGGCCTGCGCGCACCAGGTCAGCGACGGGACTGCACCAGCCTCGTTACAAGCGCTATCTACGCCGCGCGGGCGAGGGGCTTGTCAGCGGCGAGCTCGGCGCGCGACGCCGTGCATGAATGGGCGTGAATCGCCCGCGGCTTTCCCTGCCGATAGCTCGGGAGAATGCGGTCACCGGGCCGAAGTGGCGCGTGGCAGATACCGCACGCCAATCCCGAAAACCTGCTGTCCCGCTCAACCAAGAGCATGCTGCTCCTCCTCAATTACGCTCGGGAGCACTCTTTCGAGCATAAGTTTCGATCCGGCGGACTTCCCACCTGCCGTCCTTGCGGCGAATATCCCCTTCTGCCATGTACTCCAAACCGGGTACGCCCGAGAATCGCTCAAACGCCCTACCGCGACCTGGCGAGAAAGCTCCCCCTGCCGCGGTAAAAGGCGTCAGTTGCAGGGATTAGCTCGCCGCGACTCCGTCTGCCGCCCGGCGCAGCTCTCCCACGTCGATCTTGCCCATCTTGAGCATGCAGTCCATCGCACGGCGCGCCCGCTCCCGGTCGGGACCCGAGAAGAACTCGTCCATGCCGGTCGGCACGACCTGCCAGGACAGCCCGTAGCGGTCCTTGAGCCAGCCACAGGGTCCCTCGCTGCCGCCCTCTGAGAGCTTGTCCCAGTAGTAGTCGATCTCGTCCTGGTCCTCGCAGCTGACCTGCAACGAGATCGCCTCGTTGAACTTGAACTGGTCGCCTCCGTTGATGCCCACGAAGCGCTGCCCGCCGAGCTCGAACTCGACCGTCATCACCATGCCGGCCTCGCGCATCCCGCCCTCCGTGTAGTGACTCTTGCTGAGGATGCTGCCGGTCTTGAAGACCGAGATGTAGAAGTTCGCGGCCTCCTCGGCCTCCGTGTCGAACCACAGGTTGGGGATGATCTTCTGCTGCATCGCTGACTCCTGGCTCGGGGGATGGTGCAGATAGAGACCGGGCGCCTCGCGCAAAATCATCGCGGCCTTCACGGCACCAGCGAGCCGCGCAGCGCCTCGAAGCGCTTGTCGCCGATGCCGGAGACCTCCTTGAGCTCGTCCAGGGAGCGGAAGCCACCGTGCTGCTGGCGGTACTGGAGGATGCGGCCGGCCAGCGCGGGCCCGATGCCGTCGAGGCTCTCGAGTTGCGTCTCGGTGGCCTGGCTGAGGCTGATGGGTCCCGATCCAGGGGCGGCGGCAGACGAACTGGACCCTCCGGAAACCGCGACCGCGCCATGCGGCGGCACGATCACCTGCTGCCCGTCGTGGAGCGGGGCCGCGAGGTTCACGCCCGCCTGGTCCCCACGGCGCGACACGCCGCCCGCCCGCTCGACGGCGGCCGCCACCCGCGACCCCGCGGGCACCTTGTAGAGGCCGGGGCGGCGAACCGCCCCGGCCACGTCGACCCACAGCTCGCGGACAGGCGCAGGAGAGGACGCCTCCGAGGGAGCCCGCGCGCCGCCCGCGGGAGCGAGCGAGACCGTGGCCGGCGGCGCTCCGCCGCCGCCGTGCGCGTGAAGCCGCAGCGCGATCGCCAGAACCAGCAATCCCAGGGCCGCGTACGTGACGAGCCTGCCCTTGTCTATGTCCTCGAGCATGCAAGCCAACCTACGCAGGCGCGCGTAACGGGAAAAGACCTGGGAGCAACAGTTCTGCACGCACTGCGGAACAATCTCGTTACACGCAATGGGCTCGCACCTCTATCGCGCACACACCCACTGGACGGGCGACACCGGCCTCGGCTGGGATCACTACGAGCGCGCGCACGAGGCGACAGCCCCGCCCGCCGAGCAGCGGGTAACCGTGACCACCGGCGAGGCCAAGGGGGATCCGGCCCAGCTCAATCCCGAGCAGCTGCTCCTCATGTCCGCCTCCTCATGCCAGCTCCTCTGGTTCCTGCACGTGGCCTCCAAGGCGCGCGTGGAGGTGATCGAGTACGAGGACCACGCCGAGGCCGAGATGCCCGAGGACGACCTGCCGATGCGCCTCACGAGAATCGTGCTGAAACCCCGCATCGTGGTCCGCCTCGGACCCACCGAGGAGCGCGTGAAGCACCTCTGCGAGCTGGCCCACCACGAGTGCTACATCGCGAACACCCTCGCTACCGAAGTTGAGGTAGAGCCGACGGTCGAGATCGCCGCTCTGGGGTAGACAAAAACGGACGAATATCGCTGATTCGTAGTACCAAGAACGGCCTGCGCCCGCCGATTAACCGGGGCGCATGGGCGCAGGGGTACGCATCACGCGCGCGATTTCGGCGACATCGGCCGCCGCCGTCGCCGCATGCCTGCTCGCGGGCGCCGCCCCCGCCGCCGCAAAGAGGCCCCTCAAGCTGCGGCCGCTCGACCCCAAGGCCCTCGAGAGCGTCCGCCTCTTCCACCTGCCGGTTCGCGACCGCGTCCGCAAGACGGTGTTCCGCGCGCGTACCGCCAAGCGCCTCGCCGCCCACGCCGCCGACACCCGCTTCCGCACCCAGGACGGCTACGAGATCCCCGTGGCGGTCTCATCCGCCTATACGCCGGATCCCAACGTCGAGCAGGGCTACGTGAACCTGCTCGGCAGCCTGGTGCACGGCACCGAGCTCGGCAAGATCAGCGTCTACATCGCCACCCCGGGCCAGATCGAGAACAGCTTCTGCGGCGCGGGCGCGCTCGCCTGCTACGTCGGCGACGACGAGCGCATGTATGTGCCCGGCGTGACCGATCAGAACAGCGACTCGGGAGACCCGCCGGTGCAGTTCCTGATCGCCCACGAGTACGGCCACCACATCGAGCTGAACCGCTCGAACAGCCCCTGGTCCGCGTACGACCAGGGCACGAAGCGCTGGGCCACCGAGCAGAACGTGTGCAGCCTCGAGCGCCGCCACAAGGTGGCGACGAACTACTACAACGACCCGAGCGAGGCCTTCGCCGAGTCGTACGCCGACATGCAGTACCCCGGCGTGGACTTCAT
>Ga0070659_100001943_pt1 | contig 14783 bp, 13 predicted proteins | sample KBSC23metaG_FD_64666 | JGI IMG/M metagenome (GOLD analysis project Ga0070659, IMG submission 64666) | Corn rhizosphere microbial communities from Kellogg Biological Station, Michigan, USA - KBS C2-3 metaG | ecosystem: Host-associated > Plants > Roots > Rhizosphere > Soil ... | reverse complement strand
CGGACGACGGAGCTCTTCGAGCGCCTGTTCGGGCTCACCGGCCTCGAGGACCTGCCGGACGTCTCGAAGTTCGACCCGACGCCCGAGGACGCGGCCGAGCTGCGCGAGCGCCTGCTCAAGGCCGGCGAGCAGCGCGCCTCGCCCTAGGCCGGGCTGGATGACCGATCCCGAACCGATCATCTGAGGTGCGCCTCGCCCGCTACCTCGCCCATTGCGGCGTCGCGTCGCGGCGGGCCGCCGAGAAGCTGATCGCGGCCGGCCGGGTCAGCGTCGGCGGCGAGGTCGTCACGGACCCCGCCCGCGACGTGGACGCCGACAGCGGCGTGGCCTTCGACGGCCGTGCCGTCGCTCCCGAGCCGCACGAGACCTGGGCCGTCAACAAGCCGCGGGACGTGACATCGACCGCGGACGAGCCGGGGCGGCGGCGGGCCGTCGTCGATCTCGTCGCCAGCGAGCGTCGCCTCTATCCGGTCGGGCGCCTCGACGCCGACTCGACCGGACTGATCCTCGTCAGCAACGACGGCGAGCTGGCGAACCGGCTCACCCATCCGCGCTTCGGCGTCGCCAAGACCTACCGGGCGCGGCTACGGGGTCCGATCGGCGACCGCGAGATCGAGCGGCTCCGGGCCGGCGTCACCCTCGCCGACGGGCCGACCGCGCCGGCGGAGGTGCGCCGGGTCGGCGCCCGCGAGATCGAGCTGACGATCCGCGAGGGTCGCAACCGTCAGGTGCGGCGCATGCTCGAGCGGGTCGGCAACGAGGTCGCCGCACTCGAGCGGATCCGGTTCGGCCCCCTGGAGCTCGGCGATCTCGAGCCCGGACAGGCGCGGCTGCTCTCGCGCTCGGAGCTGAAGCGGCTCTGGAAGGATGCCGGGGGATGACCAGCAGCGGCGGCAAGCGGACACGATGAGCGACGAGCGGATGTTCGCGCTGCGTGGCGCGACCCAGGCCGAGGTGAACGAGCGCGGGGCGATCCTCGCCGCCACCGACGAGCTCCTCCGCGAGCTGATCCGCCGCAACGATCTCGAGCCGGAGCGGATGGTCAGCTGCATCTTCACCTGCACGAGCGACCTCGACGCCGAGTTTCCGGCCGTTGCGGCGCGCAACCTCGGTCTCGACGGGGTGCCGCTGCTCTGTGCCCAGGAGATCGCGGTGCCGGGCGGCATGGAGCGGGTGATCCGGACGATGCTCCACTACTACGCGCCGACGGGCCACGAGCCCGCGCACGTCTATCTCGGCGCCGCCGCGGCGCTGCGCTCCGACCTCGGCTCCGCGCAGTGAGGGGCTGACATGCCGGTCCGCTACGCGAGCAAGCTCGACTCGCTGCCCCATTACGAGGGCGGGATGGACATCGAGCGCGCCCGCCGCACGTACGAGGCCTCCGACGTGATCAAGCTCGCCTCGAACGAGTCACCGTGGGGGCCGCACCCGGCCGTGCTCGAGGCGATCCAGCGCGCGGCGGTCGGAGCGAACCGCTACCCGGACCAATACGCCTCGCTGCTCCGCCGCCGGCTCGCCGACCGCTACGAGATCGAGCCGGGCTCGATCGCGGTGGCGAACGGCTCCTGCGAGATCCTCCTCGCCGCGGCGCTCGCGCTCTGCGAACCCGGCGCCGAGATCGTCTACGCGTGGCCGTCCTTCTCGATGTACCCGCAGCTCGCGCCGCTGTCGGGCGCCCGCGAGGTCCGCGTGCCGCTCAACGACCGCTACGAGCACGACCTCGACGCGATGGCCACCGAGGTGACCGCCGCCACGCAGCTGGTCCTCGTCTGCAACCCCAACAACCCGACCGGCACGGCGCTGCCGGTGACCTCCATCGCAGCCTTCCTCGATCGCGTTCCCGACCACGTCATGGTCATCCTCGACGAGGCCTACGTCGAGATGCAGGTCCTCGACGATCCCGACGCGACCGTCGATCTGCTTCCCGCGCACCCGAACCTCGTACTGCTGCGGACGTTCAGCAAGGTCTACGGCCTCGCCGGGCTGCGCTGCGGCTACGCGCTCGGCCCGGCCCGGTTCCGGGCGGCCGTCGACGCGGTCCGCCAGCCCTTCGACGTGAACGCGCTCGCCCAGGCGGCCGGGGCGGAGGCACTCCTCCACGGCGACGACATGATCAGCCGGGTCGAGCGGACGATCGCCGAGCGAATCGGTGTCGAGGAGGAGCTGCACGAGCTCGGCCTGACGACCGCCGACAGCCAGACGAACTTCTCCTGGATCGACCTCGGCGGCCGCGACGAGGATGAGATCGTCGCCGGCCTCGGCAAGCAGGGCGTGATCGTGCGCGCCGGGACGCCGCTCGGCGGTCCCGGCCACATCCGCGTCAGCTACGGCACCGAGGCCGAGAACCGGCGGTTCCTCGCCGCCCTCGCCGGGCTGCTCTGAGCGCCCCCGCGCTTGCGGCCGCCCGGGGGCCGTGCTACAAACCGAGGCGATGAGCCGCATGACGACGATCCGGACCGCGCCACCCGGCGCCCCCCGTCATGCCCGGCGCACGACGCGCCGCTCGTATCGCTACTGGCGATTTATCTAGGCCTCCGGCCGGGCTCGCGCTGACCGCGGGCGCCTTCCGGGACGCAGCCCCCAGACCTCCCGCCAGTACCGCCGGCCCCGAGCGCCCGGCGTCCGATCCGAAAGGCACATCAGATGACCACCACCACGAACCTCCCCGAGCAGCGCCTCCCGGCGACCACGGGCGCCTTCGAGGTCGCCGGCCGCACGATCGGTGATGGGTTCACCCTGATCGCCGGCCCCTGCACCGTCGAGAGCCGCGAGCAGACGCTGACCGTCGCCGACGTCGTCGCCGCCGAGGGCGCGGCGATGCTCCGTGGCGGCGCCTACAAGCCGCGCAGCTCGCCGTACTCGTTCCAGGGCCTCGGCCGCGAGGGCCTCGGGATCCTCGCCGAGGCGAAGCGACGGACCGGGCTGCCGATCGTCACCGAGCTGGTCGACGTCCGCAACCTCGACGACGTTCTCGGCGTCGCCGACGTGATCCAGGTCGGGGCGCGGAACATGCAGAACTACCCGCTGCTGACCGAGCTCGGCCGCACCGATCGCGCCGTGCTCCTCAAGCGCGGGCTGTCGGCGACCCTCGACGAGCTGGTGATGGCGGCCGAATACGTGCTCAAGGAGGGAAACGAGCGGGTGATGCTGTGCGAGCGGGGGATCCGCACCCACGAGACGGCCTACCGGTTCACCCTCGACCTCCTCGCAGTCCCGGCGCTGAAGGAACGGACTCGGCTGCCTGTCCTCGTCGATCCGAGCCATGCGGCGGGCCGCCGCGACTGGGTCGAGCCGATGTCGCTCGCCGCCGCAGCAGCCGGTGCCGACGGGATCATCGTCGAGGTCCACAGCGATCCGGAGAATGCGATCTGCGATGGTCCTCAGGCGCTGCACGCGGACGATTTCGGCGCCTATGCGGAGCGCGTCCGCACCGTCGCGGCTGCGGCGGGAGGCGGCGTCGAGCTCGCGGTTTAGGCAATGATCGCCGCGTGGCCGGCACTTCCGATCAACAGCCGCTGATCGCGGTTCTCGGCGTCGGGCTGATCGGCGGCTCGATCGGCCTGGCGGCGCGGCACCGGCTCGGCTCCGAGGTCGTCGGCTTCGAGCCGGACGGTCGGAACGCCGAGCGCGCCATCGAGCTCGGCGCCCTCGATCGCGTCGCGGGATCGATCGAAGAAGCGGTCGCCGCAGCCGAGGTCATCTTCTGCGCGGCGCCGGTCGCGGCGATGCCGGACCTCGTCGCCGCAGCGCTCGACTCCTCGCCCGCCGACGCCGTCGTCACCGATGTCGGCTCGACCAAGCAGGCGCTGGTCGCGGCGCTCGCCGGCGGGCCCGGCGCCGACCGCTTCATCGGCGGCCATCCCCTCGCCGGGGCCGAGACCGCGGGCGTCGAGGGTGCCCGCCAGGACCTCTTCGAGGGCGCCCGCTGGTACCTGACGCCGACCGAGCGCTCGCAGGGCGTCCTCTTCGACCGCCTCCACGGCGTCCTCTCCGGCATCGGCGCCCGGCCGATGGCGATCGATGCCGGCGACCACGACCGTGAGATGGCGGCGATCAGCCACCTACCGCACGTCCTCGCCAACGCGCTCGCCTCGGCCGCCGCGGGCTCGATCGGCAGCGAGGGCGAGCGCCGGCCCGAGGTCGGCCGCAGCTTCCGCGACGCGACCCGGGTGGCCGGCGCCAACCCGGTCATCTGGGCCGACATCTTCAGCTCGAACTCGGAGGCGGTGGCAGAGGAGATCGACGACGTCGTCGCCCGCCTCGAGGCAGCGGCGGAGCTGATCCGCAGCGGCGACCGGCAGCGGATCGCCGCCTGGCAGGAGGCGGCCCGCGAGGATCGCCGGGCGATGCTCGAGTCGGGTCTGACCGCGGCACCGCTCGTCGAGCTCCGGGTCGCGGTCGAGAACCGGCCCGGGACGGTGGCGGAGATCGCGCTCGCGCTCGGTCGGGCCGGCGTCAACATCGAGGACATGTCCCTGTTCCCGGCGGCCGACCGCCGGACCGGGGCGATCTCGCTGTGGATCGGCGGCCTCGACGAGGCCCGCCAGGCCGCCGCCGTGGTCGCCGGGCTCGGGCACGAGGTCGCGCCGATCGCCGAGGCCGGCTGAGTGGCGGAGCGGGTCGACGCCCACTTCGCACCGGCGGCTGCCTTGTCGGGGACGATCGCCGCGCCTCCCGACAAGTCGATCTCGCACCGGGCGGCGCTGCTCGGCGCATTCGGCGAGGGCACGGCGCGGATCTCGCGCTATCTGGACTCGGCCGACACGCGCAGCTCTCTAGCCGCGGTCGAGGCGCTCGGCGCCACGGTCCGGACCGAGTCGGCAGGCCCCGGCGCGCTCGACGTCGAGATCGCCGGCTTCGGCCTCCGCGGAGCGTCGGAGCCGGCCGCCGGCGCGATCGACGTCGGCAACGCCGGCACGCTGATCCGCCTGCTCGCCGGCCTGCTGGCGGGCCAGGAGGAGCGCTCGTTCGTGCTCGACGGCGACGAGTCGATCCGGACCCGGCCGATGGGACGTATCGCCGAGCCGCTCCTGGCCATGAATGCGTCGGTGGGGACGACCGGCGGCGGCCGCCCGCCGGTCACGATCGCCGGCCGAGCGCTCCGGGCGATCCACTACGAGCTGCCGGTCGCCTCCGCGCAGGTGAAGTCGTGCGTCCTCCTGGCGGGGCTGCTCGCCTCGGGCCGGACGACGATCCGCGAGCCCGCCGCGACCCGTGACCACACCGAGCGGATGCTCGCCGCAGCCGGTGCCGACGTCAAGGTCGAGCGCGAGCGGACGAGCCTGCCCCTCGACCCGGTCGCCTCGACGATCGGGGTCGAGCCGGCGACGGCGATCGCGCTGCCGCCGATGACGGTTCCCGGCGACCTCTCGTCTGCCGCCTTCCACCTCGCCGCGGCGCTGATCGTGCCCGGCGGCGACGTCCGCATCGAGGGCGTCGGGATCAACCCGACGCGGATCGGCCTGCTCGGGATCCTCAACCGGATGGGCGCCGACATCGAGGTGGTCGAGACGGGCAGCGAGGGGGGCGAGCCGGTCGGCACGCTGCGCTGCCGCCACGGCGACCTCACGGGAACCTCGATCGTCGCCGCCGAGGTCCCGGCGGCGATCGACGAATTGACGCTGGTCGGCCTGCTCGGCTGCTTCGCCGAGGGCACCACCCGCGTCGGCGGCGCCGCCGAGCTCCGCCACAAGGAGTCCGACCGGATCGCCGCTGTCGTCGATGCCCTGAACGCGCTCGGCGGCGAGGCGGAAGCCGTCGCCGAGGGCTTCGAGGTGACCGGGACCGGGGGGCTGCGGGGCGGCGAGATCGACTCTCGCGGCGATCACCGGCTGGCGATGCTCGGCGCCGTCGCCGGTCTCGCCTCCCGCGAAGGCGTGACGGTGCGCGACTTCGGCGCCGCTCGGATCAGCTATCCGGGGTTCGAGCGCGACGTGCGGTCTCTGTTGGCGCCCTGAGCAGGGTCTTGGGAGGGCCGCCGGGGCGTGACACGGCGGCCCGGCGCCCCAATACATCTGGGCAGCCCAGGGGGCTGCGAGTCGCGCAGTTGACTATTTGGTCAGAGCGTTGAACGCGATCAGCATGCCGCCGATCGCGGTCAGCCCGATCGCGCCGACGATCGCCCGCATCCGGGTGCCGCCGCTGGCCCGCGACGCGACGTACGAGTAGACGGCGAGGATCCCGAACCCGATCCACTGGGAGAGGATGAAGGCGCGGTGGAGCGAGATCACGTCGAGCACCGCGAGCAGGAACATCGAGATCGGCCCGGCCGCGACGACGAGGCCGGTCACCGCCTCCCGGACCTCGTCGCGCCGCTCCTCGGCGGTTGCTGAGCGGCGGCTGCGGATCGAGATCCCGACGCGATCGGCGAAGAGCTCGGCGAGGGTCAGCGCGATCGCCGCCCCGGCGACGTAGCCGAGCGCCTTGCCCGGCCGCGACTCGATCCCCTCGAGGGCGACGCTGACCGCCATCACCGCGATCAGGACGTAGATCGCGCGATCCGCGTGGCGGCCGAAGTCGAACACCGCCCGCAGCCTGACGGCGGCCCCGGACGACGATCGCTGCCGCCGGGCCAGGTGCGGCTACTCTGCTCCCGCTCATGGTCATCGCCATCGACGGGCCCGCCGGGGCCGGCAAGTCAACGGTCGCCCGGGCGCTCGCCGAGCGCCTCGGCTTCACCTACCTGGACTCCGGCGCGATGTACAGGAGCGTCGCCCTGGCCGCGATCCGGGCCGGGGTCGACCCCGACGATGGGGCTGCGACGACGGCGCTGGCCGAGCGGCTCGACCTGCGGATCGCGCCCGGTGCGGTGGCGATCGGAGGCGAGGACGTCTCGGCTGCGATCCGGACGCCGGAGGTGACCGCCGCCGCCTCGCGGGTCTCCGTCCATCCCGGCGTTCGCGCGGCGATGGTCGCTCGGCAGCGGGCGCTGGTCGCCGAAGGTGCCTGGGTCGCCGAGGGCCGGGACATCGGCACCGTCGTCTGCCCGGAGTCGCCCCTCAAGGTCCACCTGACCGCCTCCGAGAAGGAGCGGGCCCGGCGCCGCGCCGCCGACACGGGTGAGGACCAGGACGCCGTCCTGGCGGCGCAGCGCGATCGCGACGCCCGCGACCGCGGTCGCGAGCACGGCGCGCTCGAGCTCGCCGACGGCGCGGTCGAGCTCGACACGACCGGCCTCGACGTGGCCGGCGTGGTCGACCGGATCGCGGCCGTCGCCCGCGAGCGGGGACTGGCGTGAGGCGGTCGCGGCGATGAAGGTCGCGGTAGTCGGTTACCCGAACGCCGGCAAGAGCACCCTGATCAACCGCCTCGCCGGCGGCCGCGAGGCGGTCACCCACGCCGACGCGGGCGTGACCCGGGACCGCAAGGAGATCGAGACGAGCTGGAACGGCGTGCCGCTGACCCTGATCGACACCGGCGGCGTCGATCTCGCCGCCGAGGACTCGCTGTCGCGTGCGGTCCAGCATCAGGCCCGCGAGGCGATCGCGGATGCCGATGCGATCCTCCACGTCGTCGACGCGCGGGCCGGGCTCGGTCCCGGCGATGCCGAGGTCGCGGCGCTCCTCCGCGCCGCCGAGCGGCCGGTGATCGTCGTCGCCAACAAGGTCGACAACCCGGCCGACGTCCATCTCGGCGCCGAGTTGAACGCGCTCGGCCTCGGCGAGCCGGTCGCGGTCTCGGCGACGCACGGTCTCGGCACCGGCGACCTGCTCGACCGGATCGCCGCACTGGCCGGCGATGCGGATGGGGAGGAGGAGGTCGCCGGCCTGCCGCGGATCGCGATCCTCGGGCGTCCGAACGTCGGCAAGTCCTCGCTCCTCAACGCTCTGCTCGGGACCGAGCGGACGATCGTCAGCGACGTCGCCGGGACCACCCGCGACTCGATCGACACGAGGATCGAGATCGACGGGCGCGAGGCGCTGCTGATCGATACCGCGGGGATCCGCAGGCGGACCAAGGTCGCCGGCACGATCGACTATTACGCGCAGCTCCGCGCCGAGCGGGCGGCGGAGCGCGCCGATGTCGCGATCCTCGTCTGCGACGCCTCCGAGGGCGTCACGGCCGAGGACCTGCGGATCGGCGAGCTGGCGATGAAGGCGGGCTGCGCGACGCTCGTCGTCCTCAACAAGTGGGACGTCGTCGCGATCGACCTCGACGACGCGAAGGCGCGGATCGAGCAGCGGCTGCGGCTGCGGCCGCCGGTGATAACGATCTCGGCGCTCCGCGGCCGCAACCTCCAGAAGGTCCTGCCGAAGGCGCTCGAGCTTGCCGATCGCCGGGCCGCCCGGGCGCGGACCCCGGAGCTGAACCGGATCCTCGCCGAGGCCGTCGACCGAAACCCGCCGCCGTCGAAGCGCGGCAAGAGGCTGCGCCTCTATTACGCGGCCCAGGTCGGCGACGCACCGCCGCGAATCGCGATCCAGGTCAACGACCGGATGCTCATCAACCGCGACTGGTCCTACTACCTGGAGAACCGGATCCGCTCGGCGCTCGGCCTCGACGGGGTGCCGCTGATCATCGACTTCGTGCCGCGCCGGCGCCGCCAGTCGTAGATGGCCGATCCCGTGGGGCCGACCGCCTCGGTATAAACGCGCGGTGCCGGAGGAGTCGCCCAGGGACGAGCTGAACGGCGAGCGGAAGCCTTCCTCGGTGTCGACGCCGAAGTCGCAGCTCGGCGCCGGCGCGCGCGGCGGGCTCGCCCGCCGGGTCCGGGCGCTTCGCGATTCCGGGCCCGGAAGCGGGAGCGGCGGCGCCTGGCTGCGCAGGCTCCGCAACCGCGCGTCGGAGCGCTGGCGGGAGGTCGAGGCGACGAACCGCCACCGGATCGTCGCCGGGCTGATCCTCGCCGCGGTCGTCCTCGTCGTCTGGCTGGTCCTGATCCCGATCGCGCCCTGCGGCTTCCCCGGCGGCGACCGCTGCGCACCCGATGACGACGCGATCGCCCTCGTCCCCGAAGACGCCCTCGCCTACGTGCACCTCGACGTCGATCCGGAGTCCGACCAGTTCGCTGCGGCGACCGAGATCGGCAGGCGGCTGCCGCTGCTCAGCCGCCTCGCGGTCAGCGGGCTCGCCAACGTCGCCGGGACGAGCGTCGACTACGCCAAGCAGGTCGAGCCGTGGTCGGGGGGCGAGGTGGCCCTCGTCGCGCTTCCCGCCGGCACCACCGGGCAGCGCGTCCTGATGGTCGAGGCCGACGACGAGGGAGCGGCCGACGAGTTCGCCGCGGAGCTGCTCGGGCCGAAGCAGTCGACCGAGTCGGCGGGAGGGACCGATGTCTCGATCGGCCCCCGTGACACGGCCTGGGCGATCGAGGACGGCTTCCTGCTGCTCGGGTCCCGCCTGGGCCTCACGAGGATGCTCGGCGACGATGGCCCCTCGCTCGCGGATGCCGCGCCGCCGGTCCTCGACGAGCTCCCCGACGAGCGGCTCGCCTACGGCTACGTCTCCCCGGACGGCGCCCGGGCGCTGTTCGGGCCGGGCGGCGCCGGACCGATCGACACCTTCATCGACGCGGCCGCGACCACCGGCGCCGCGGCGTCGCTGAGCGCCGACGACGTCGGGCTCTCGCTCGCGATCCGCAGCGACCTCGATCCCGATCGCAGCGACGCCTCCCCGGGATTCTTCGCGGCGCTGCCCGCCTTCACGCCGAGCCTCGACGAGAGGATCGGCCCGGCGACGCTCGCCTACCTCGGCCTCGGCGACCCCGGCGAGGGTCTCGGCAGCCTCCTCGCCCAGGCGCGGACGAGCTCGCCGGGACTGGTTGCCGCCTTCCGGCGCGAGTCGCGCCGGCTCGGCGAGCAGGCCGGGATCGACATCGACCGCGATCTGTTGCCCCTGCTCGGCAGCGAGGCGGCGCTGTCGCTGCAGCCGGTCGCCGTCAACGGCGACACGCCGGTCCCGGGAGTGACCCCGGATGCGGGCACCCCGTACGTGAGCCTGCTCGCGGCCGGAGCCGACCCCACCGAGGCGCGCCGCTCGCTCGAGCGGCTCGAACGCCCGGTCGCGAAGGCGCTGGGGGAGAAGCAGGACGGGAAGGCCGCGACGTTCACGACGATCCAGGTCGCGGGGCTGCAGGCGCATTCGCTCGCCGTCAGCGATGCCGTCGACCTCACCTGGGCGACCTGGGACGACCTGCTCGCGATCACCACCAATTCGCTCGGGATCGCCCAGCCGCGCTCGCAGGGGAGCGGCCTCGACGAGGCGGAGAAGTACCGGGCGGTCACCGAGGACTTCCCCGACTCGGTCTCGCTGATCGCCTACCTCGACCTGACCGGGCTGCTCAACCTCGGCGAGCAGGCGGGCCTCGCCACCGACCCGACCTATGCCACCTACGCGCCCGATCTGCGCACGCTGACGGCCGCCGCGCTCGGCGTCGCAGCAGGCGACGAGCGGATCGCCACCGATCTGCGGATCGCCGTCGGACCACGCGAGGCACCGGAGATCGACGCCTCGCCGCTCGGCGGGGAATAGCATGCTCGGCCGGGAGTTTTCCGCGACTGCCCGCAACCGGCTGCGAACCAGAGAAGAGAGGCCACCAGACCGATGACCAGCGAGATCACCGAGCACATCCACGTCGGCGAGGGCGAGCACCTGTTCACGTCCGAGTCGGTCACCGAGGGCCATCCCGACAAGATCTGCGATCAGATCTCCGACGGGGTCCTCGACGCCGTCCTCGCCGAGGACCCGAAGGGACGCGTCGCCTGCGAGACGCTCGTCAACACCGGCCTCGTCGTCGTCTCCGGTGAGATCTCGACCTCGACGTTCGTCGACGTCCCGAAGATCGTCAGGAAGACGATCACCGAGATCGGCTACGACAGCGGCAAGCTCGGCTTCGACGGTCACAGCTGCGCGGTCATGACCGCGATCGACGAGCAGTCACCGGACATCGCCCAGGGCGTCGATCAGGCCTACGAGGTCCGATCCGACACCGGCGACGACGACGTCTTCGACCGCGACGGGGCCGGGGACCAGGGGATGATGTTCGGCTACGCGACCAACGAGACCCGCGCGTTGATGCCGATGCCGATCCAGATCGCCCACACGCTGGCGCGAAAGCTCTCCGAGGTCCGCAAGGACGGCACGCTCGACTACCTGCGCCCGGACGGCAAGACCCAGGTCACGGTCCGCTACCGCGACGGCGTCCCGGTCGAGGTCGTTCGGATCCTGATCTCGACCCAGCACGCCGACGGGGTCGACTGCGAGGAGCGGATCAAGCCCGATCTCTGGGAGCACGTGATCGTCCCGGTCCTCGACGAGGAGTACGCCGGCCTCTACGACGCCGAGGCGCTGCGGCGGACGCTGCTGGTCAACCCGACCGGCAAGTTCGTGATCGGTGGGCCGGTCGGCGACGCCGGGCTCACCGGCCGGAAGATCATCGTCGACACCTACGGCGGCGCCGCCCGCCACGGCGGCGGCGCCTTCAGCGGCAAGGACCCCTCGAAGGTGGATCGCTCGGCTGCCTACGCGGCCCGCTACGTCGCCAAGAACGTCGTCGCGGCGGAACTGGCGGATCGTTGCGAGGTCCAGCTCGCCTACGCGATCGGCGTCGCCCACCCGGTCTCGATGATGGTCCAGACGTTCGGGACCGGCAAGATCGACGACGCGAAGCTGACCGACGCGATCGAGGAGGTCTTCGACCTGCGTCCCGGCGCCTTCCGCGCCTATCTCGACCTGCACCGGCCGATCTACCAGGCGACCGCCGCCTACGGCCACTTCGGCCGCGACGGCGATGACTTCACCTGGGAGCGGACCGACCGCGTCGACGAGCTCAAGGCCGTCGCCGGGTCGCTCGGCGGCGTCAGCGCGTCGGCCTGATCCGGCTGCTGCGCGCGGCCGGCGGCATCGGGTCGCTCAGAGGCCCGAGTCCCAGCGCCGCTCGGCTTCCTCCCGAGTGCGCGGCGGCGGCCCCGACGGCTCGGTCGCGTTGTGGACGCGCTCGACGACCTCCTCGGGGTTGGCGACGCCGGCGAAGATGAAGTCGGAGGCCGAGTTCTCGGCGGCCGTGTCGAAGTCGACGTCGCCGATCTGAAGCATCCGCTGGAAGGCGGTCTGGCGGTAGTTGACGTCCTGGACCCGCTCGATCTTCGTCTCCTGGACGTCGCGGGAGACGATCCCGTGCTTGATGTTGAGACGCCGCGTCGTGATCGTGTACCGGGTCGCGATCCGGCGGATCAGCCCGGCGAGGACGACCACCGCGGCGCCGCCGATGACGATCACCGTGACGAGCAGCGTGCTCGCCCCGACCAGCGACGCGATCACGGCGACGATGGCGACGACGATGATCCCCTTGACGTAGAAGCCGAGGATCGCCCGCCAGGACGGGTGGCCCTCGAAGACGACCTCCTCGCTCGGTCCAAGGTTCAGCGCCACCGGCGCAACATATACCGCGAGCCGAACGTCCGTGGAAGGACGTAGCTTCAGGGTTTCCATGGAGATCGCGAAGGTCGAGCCGATGACGACGACGAGGGCCCTCCGCGGGCCCTTCGACTACCGGCTTCCGGAGCCGATGGTCGCCGCCGGCGTCGGCGTCGGCTCGCTGCTGACGATCCCGTTCGGCGGTCGCCGGATGCTCGGTGTCGTCGTCGACGTCGCCGCCGAGAGCGACCTCCCCCCGGAGCGCCTCGCCGAGCCGATCGAGGCGATCGAGGCGGGCGCGACGCCTGACCTCGTCCGGCTCGGCCTCTGGGTCGCCGAGCGCTACTGCTCCACGCCGTCGCGGGGACTCGCGCTGATCCTCCCGCCCGGGGCCGGCACCGGTCGCAGGCCGCGGCCTGCGAAGCCGCGAACCGAGCGGATCGCGACGATCACGGCGGACGGCGTCGCGGCGCTGCGGGACGGCCAGGGCCCGCGGCTCGGATCGCGCCAGCGCGCGGCGCTCGCTGCCCTCGACGGCGCCGGCGCCGTCGCGGCGGGCGAGCTCCGCGAGCGGACGGGCGCGGACTCGGTCGTGCTCCGCCGGCTCGCCGAGCGCGGGCTCATCGAGCGCGATACCCGCGAGGTGCGGCGGGTCCCGCGGATCGAGACCGTCGGCGCCGGGGCCACGGCCCCGCGGCTCTCCGCCCGTCAGGCGGCGGTCGCCGCGGAGCTCGTGGCCGCGCTCGACGGCGACGGTCCCCGCGAGCGGCTCCTTCACGGTGTAACCGGCTCCGGCAAGACCGAGGTCTATCTCGCCGCGATCGAGGCGGCGCTCGAGCGTGGCCGGACGGCGATCCTGCTCGTCCCCGAGATCGGCCTCACCCCGCAGACCGTCGGGCGGGTCGCGGCCAGGCTCGGCGATCGCGTGGCGGTGCTCCACTCAGGGCTCTCCGAGGGCGAGCGCTTCGACGAGTGGCGGCGGCTCCGCTCCGGGGAGGCCCGCGTCTGCGTCGGGCCGCGCTCGGCCGTCTTCGCGCCACTCCCCGACCTCGGCCTGATCGTCATCGACGAGGAGCACGACTCCTCCTACAAGCAGGAGGGCGATCCGCGCTACGACGCTCGCGCCGTCGCCCGCCGCCGCGCCGCCGACGCGGGCGCCGTGCTCATCGCCGGCAGCGCCACGCCGCGGCCGGAGAGTTGGTCCGGGCTCGAGCGGCTCGAGCTTCCCGAGCGGATCGACGGCCGGCCGCTGCCGCCGGTCGAGGTCCTCGACATGCGCGACGTCCCGGGCCGCGCCGGGCCGCTTCACCCGGTCACCCGCGAGGCGCTCGCGGGCCTCGGAGAGGGGTCGAAGGCGATCGTGATGCTGAACCGCCGCGGCTACTCGCCACATCTCAGCTGCGGCGCCTGCGGCACCGCCCTGACATGTCCCGACTGCGACGTCTCGCTGGTCCTCCACCGCGGCAGGTCCGTGCTCGGCTGCCACCATTGCGGCCACACGGAGCCGGTGCCGAGGTCCTGTCCGGAGTGCGGCTCGGTGTCGATCTCCCGCCACGGCGCCGGGACCGAGCGGATCGAGCAGCTCGTCGCGGCGCTGATCGCCCCGGCGACGGTGTTCCGCCTCGATGCCGATACCGCGTCGGGGCGGGGCGCTCACGGCCGCGTCCTCGGCGAGTTCGAGCGCGCCGATGCCGGCGTCCTCGTCGGGACCCAGATGGTCGCCAAGGGCCACGATTTCCCCGACGTCGCGCTGAGCGTCCTCATCGATGCCGACTCGACGCTCCGCTATCCGGACTTCCGGGCGGAGGAGCGGACGTTCGCGCTCGTCGCTCAGCTCGCCGGGCGCAGCGGCCGCGGCGATCGCGGCGGCCGGGTCCTCGTCCAGACACTGGCTCCGACGGCCGCGCCGATCGTCGCCGCCGCCCGCCATGACGCCGCCGGCTTCCTCGCCGCCGAGCTCGAGCGGCGCCGCGAGTTCGGCTATCCGCCGGCCTCGTCGCTGATCGCGATCGAGCTGACCGGTCCGGCCGAGCCACCGCTGATCGGCGCCGGCGAGGCGATCGCCACGGCGCTCCGGCCGGCGCTGGGAGCGGACGCGGAGCTGCTCGGCCCAGCGCCGCGATTCCGCCGGCGAGGCCGGTTCCGCCGGCGGCTGCTGGTCAAGACGACCGCGCCCGAGCACGATGCGGCGGCAGTGCGACGCACGCTCGCCGATCCCGCGGTCGAGGCGGCGATCACCGGCGTCACCCTCGCCGTCGACGTCGATCCCCAGTGAAGCGTGCAATCCAGTGGTGGTCGACCCCCCGAGCTCGCCCGCGCGAATGACGCACGGACACACTTCGCCGGATCGCGCCCGTGCTCCTAGCACGTGCCTTCCAGGCACGAGCTCGTCGCCCGACCACGCCCGGCTCGTTGCCGTGCGCCCTCGC
>Ga0070659_100001939_pt1 | contig 14795 bp, 11 predicted proteins | sample KBSC23metaG_FD_64666 | JGI IMG/M metagenome (GOLD analysis project Ga0070659, IMG submission 64666) | Corn rhizosphere microbial communities from Kellogg Biological Station, Michigan, USA - KBS C2-3 metaG | ecosystem: Host-associated > Plants > Roots > Rhizosphere > Soil ... | reverse complement strand
CCTTGCAGCACGTCGATGCTCTTGGACAATTCTTTGAGAAACGCCTTGCCGCCATCCTGCACCGTGCCTTTTGCGTAAACGATGGTCATCAACGTGTGCAACGTGACGCCGAACCACATCGCGGGCTGCGCCGAACCCGTTGCCGGTGTGACCAACAACTCCTCGATGAACGACAACGCGTGGTGCAGGATTTCTTCGTCACCGTGGTCGATGCGGATGACGTCGCGGTGGAAATTGACCAGATCGACCATGCGCGTGTGCAGGTCGAAGTATTCCATCATGCCGGTGTCCGTGGGAGTGTTCGCGGAAAGCCGCGTGGCGATTCGCCAACAAGCGGCGTCTATATGTTCGTCGAGATTGGGCATTTGCCGGTGTGTTTGGCACCGGCGGTTGCAAAGCGGAGATGCGAAAGCGCGAATTTACATTTTTTTTTTGAATCTATCGAGATGAAGGGATTCAGTGCGCAGCACCGCTTCGACCAGCTCAGTATAAACTCCCAGCCCGACGGCGAAGGCGATGCGCCGTAGACAAACAACCCAAGCTTTCTGCAAAAGTATTTTTCCGCATCCACCAAGGCGTTGTCACCTTTGTAATCCCATGCGCTTCCCTTTCCTCTTCGTCGTTTTCATTTCCACGTTGAACGTCGCGCTCGCGCAAACACAAGCCGACTGGATTCACCACAACGGCGCCTACACCACGGACCGCGGCACCGCCGTCGCCGTGGACAAGCAAAGCAACGTTTTCGTCGCCGGCATTTTCACCGACACGCTGTACCTGAACGGACAAACGTATTACGGCGACGGCTTCCTCGATTCTTACGTTGCCAAGCTCGACTCCAACGGCAACTACGTTTGGATTCAACTCGTGCACGGACCCAAAGACGACCAAGCCGAACGCCTCACCGTCATCCCGAACGGCGACGTCGTCGTCACCGGCACGTTCGCGGACTCGGTGCAAATCGGAACGCTCATCGCGCACGCGCAAGCGAACGACGACGTTTGGTTAACGAGACTGAGCAGCGTCGACGGCACGCCGCAGTGGTTGAAATCCGCCGGCTCGTATTATTCCTACGAACGCGTCGGCGGTTTGACGTCCAACATCAATTACATCTATTGGGGAATCAACTTCGGTTCCGATTTGATCATCGGCAACGACACGATCACCGCCGACGGTTTCAACGACGCCTTGGTGGCAACCTGCGACTTCGACGGCAACGTGCTCGAAACCGACGTGCTCACCGGCTCCGGCAACGACAACATCACCGCGATGACCTGCAACGACTTCGGGCAACTGTTCGTCGGCGGCAGATTCAACGGCACGTTTTACGGCGACACCGCCGTGGCGGGCTTCGACTTGTTTTACGGTTTGTTGTACGGCGGCACCGTCGAGTGGATGAAAACCTACGGCGGACAAGGCTCCGAGTCCATCACCGCCATCACGCGCGACGCGAACGACAACGTTTACCTCGCCGGCTGGTTCATCGATTCGTTGCCGATGGCGGACACCACCCTCCTGCCCGACGACGTTTGGTCCGACCGCGTGTTCGTCGAAAGCATCGACGGCGACGGAAACCCGAACTGGTACTATGTCGGCTTTCCCGACAGCGGCGCGGACAACATCAGCGACATCGCGGTCGCGTGCAACGGCGATTTGCTCTTCACCGGTTACAGCACGTACTTCGCCAACCAAAGTCCCGAAGCGCCGAAGCACCACCCGCAAACCAACGTCCGTTGCCAGTTCGGCGACACCTACATCGCGCGGATGTCGAACACCGGCGAGTTGCTTTGGATCAAAAACACGCTGGGCACCAACCTCAATTCCGGTCTCGGCATCGCCGCTGATTCGTCGGGTCACATCTACGTCACCGGTTATTTCACGGATTCGCTGTACCTGCAAAACGTCGCCATCGACGGACGCGGCGGCAACGACGCGTTTTTGTTTCGCCTGAACGACTTGTCGTGCGTTACGGAAGACACGACCGTCATCACCGTGATAGCAAACCCGCAACACCACCAAGCCGTCATCTACCCAAACCCTTCCAACGGCAACTCGTACTTGTTGCTCAACGAAGGTTCTTCCAACACAATGTTGACCTTAACCGACGTATCGGGAAAAACGCTCGACACCGGAAATGTAAAAACAGCCAACAGCGTTTCGTTGCAAGACGTCTTCGCGAAACAAGCCGCCGGCATTTACTTCGTCAACGTAACCGCCGACCACAAGACGCAGACGTTGAAGTGGGTCATCACGCCATAAAAGAACTGTCATTCCGACCGGAGGGAGGAATCTCTCACGTTCGCTGTAGTCAGCAAGCCGTATCACTGCTATGATTCGTACTTCCGGCTCGCACAATTACTACGTCTACATCACGACGAATAAGAACAAACAAGTGCTGTACATCGGTGTGACAAATCATTTATCCAGACGCATGCAGGAGCATTCGGACGACGCAAAGACTTCGAAGAAACATTTCGCCGGTCGGTACAATTGCGTGAACCTTATTTACTACGAGCGCTACGAACGCATCGAAGACGCAATAAGCCGTGAAACGGAACTGAAGGATTGGCGCCGCGAAAAGAAAATCGCCTTGGTCAACGCTTCAAATCCGGATTGGCGTTTCTTGAACGAGGAGTTGGAGAATTGAGCTTCAGAGATTCCTCCCGTTGGTCGGAATGACAATGCTTTTAAGGAATTGGCTTGGTGGAGGTCACACTTCGAGTGCCTCAGTGTGACATAGCCACCAAGGCATTTGCTAACGGCTATAAGCTAATAGCCAACAGCTAATTTTATCCCGTGAATTTTCTTGTAAGGATTCTGGTCAACGGGTTGGCGGTGTTGATCGCTTCGTTCCTTTTGGCGGGTGTGCATGTCGGTAACATGCTGAACGCTGTGATCGTCGCGGCGGTGTTGGCGTTGCTCAACGCGTTCATCAAGCCGCTGATCATTTTGTTGACGATTCCGTTCACGTTGTTTTCGTTCGGGTTGTTTTTGCTCGTCATCAACGCCGGCATGATCCTGCTCGCGAGTTACATCGTACCGAGTTTTGAGGTCGACGGGTTTTGGTGGGCTTTGCTTTTCAGCATCGTGTTGTGGGCTATCAATTCGATTTTCGAAGCATCCGCAAAACGCCGCGACGACGACCCACAGAACCCGCGTCGACTATAGCTTCCAGCCGCCGTTAACATTCCGTTAACTTTGCGGCTCGCTTTAATTTACCGTGCACGAATTTTTTGCCTTGCATCCCGATTTTTACAATTGGGTCGTTTTACCGCTGTTGATTTTTTGCTGCCGCGTGTGCGACGTGTCGCTCGGCACGATGCGCGGTTTGTTCTTGTCCAAAGGTTTCCGAAAAGTGGTTCCCATTCTTGGCTTCTTCGAAGTGTTGATTTGGATTGTCGTGATCAGTCAGGTCATGAAAAATCTGAACAACTGGTTGTGCTACGTTGGTTGGGCTGGTGGCTACGCGACCGGAACAATGGTCGGGATGTATCTGGAATCCAAGCTGGCGTTGGGTTTGCGCGTCATCCGCATCATCACGCACGAGAATTCGGACAGTTTGATCGAACATTTGAAATCCATGCGCCGCGGCGTCACCATCATCGACGGACAAGGCGCGATGGGTCCGATTAAAATGATCTTCACCGTGGTCAAGCGCAAAGACGTCAAAGACGTTGAAGGAATCATCGGGAAGTACCACCCGCGTGCGTTTTACAGCGTTGAAGACATCACCAACGTGCGTTACGGCACATTCACACCTACGTCAGGCAGCCGGTACGACTTCCTGAAAAACCTGTTCAACAACAATCCTTAAGTCTGTCTAAGCAGGCTGTCTGAGCGCAATCGACGATGCAAAAAAGCATTGTCATTCCGACCAACGGGAGGAATCTCGGTCGCGTAAGCAATGTCGGCGCAAGCGCGCAAGGGATGGAAGCGGTTCAGTCTCGTGCATTCAACGAGACCGGAGCGAAGCGGAGCCGCGCACAGCCCGACCCGAAGGGATGCGCCACAAACGAACGGCATTGTAACATTAAGCTTCAGAGATTCCTCCCGTTGGTCGGAATGACAATGCGATTAGCTCAGCCCGAACAACTTGCTGCTAAACGAAGTTCTTGCGCTCGGCGACTTGATACACCTGCTTGTCCGCGTTGGTGCGTGAAATGAGTTCTGCGATGAAACCGGTCAGGAACAATTGCACACCGACGATGATGGTGACGATGCCGAAGAAAAACAACGGTCGTTCCGTGATCTTGACAACGCCGTAGCCGATCTTCAACACGCTCAGATACACCAACACCACGAAGCCCATGAAGAACGACAGCAACCCGAGCGTCCCGAACAAATGCATCGGTCGTTTGCCGAAACGCGCGATGAACATGATCGACAGCAAATCCAAGAACCCGTTGACGAAACGCTCCCAACCGAATTTCGACGTGCCGTATTTCCGCTCGCGGTGTTGCACGACTTTCTCGGTGATGTTCGCGAAGCCAGCCCATTTGGCAATGACCGGAATGTAACGGTGCATCTCGCCTTGCACGTCAACGGTTTTCACCACGTCGTGTTTGTAGGCTTTGAGTCCGCAATTGAAATCGTGCAGTTGAATGCCGCTCATGCCGCGCGTCACCGCGTTGAAGAATTTCGACGGCACCGTTTTCATGATCGGGTCATGGCGTTTCTTTTTCCAGCCTGACACGAGATCGTAACCTTGCTTTGCCACCAAGTCGTACAGCTCCGGAATTTCGTCGGGGCTGTCTTGCAGGTCCGCGTCCATCGTGATCACCACGTCGCCTTGCGCGGCTTTGAACGCTTCGTTGAGCGCGGCGGATTTGCCGTAGTTGCGACGGAACTTGATGCCACGAAACTGCGGGTTGGTCTTGCACAGGTTTTCAATGACTTGCCACGACTTGTCCTTGCTGCCGTCGTCGACGAACAACACTTCGTAGGAAAACCCGTCGCGCTGCATCACTTCCGCGATCCACGCGGCGAGTTCCGGCAGCGACTCTTCTTCGTTCAATAAAGGGATGACGACGGATATCTGCATCTGTTGCGTTTGCGGAAGCGTTACGGCATCGGGGGTTCCAACGTTTCGGGCTGGCGTTTGAGAATGGCGGCGTTGATCAACGACAGTATCGCGCCGACGAGCAACGTACCGAGGAACGCGCTGATCGCCATCGCGGCGGGAATGAAGACATACTTGCGGTACATGTCCATCATCTGTTCTTCCTGACTTTCGCTGATGCCGGTTTTTGCCAATTCGCTTTCCATCGTGTCGCGCATCACACCGAGCGTGTCGTGACCGAAGGTCTTGAAGTAGATGTAGGAGTAAATCATGTAGACCAACCCCGCGTACAACAAAATGCGAAAGCCCATCCCGAACGCGGCGCCGAACGAAATGATGCCGTTCAGTTGCGTGTCGCGGAAATTTTTCACGCCGAGAAACAAGCCGACGAAAATGAGCAGGTACACGATGGAGCCCAAGCCGCGGTTCGTCATCATGCCGGCGAAGTGCAGCGTGAGCGAAAAAGCGATCATCAGCCCCGCCATCATCAAACCCATTTTCAGCGCTTCGGCGTTCATCGCGCGGCGCAACGGGTTGGTGGGTCTCGGTGGTGTTAAAGGAGCGTCCATGGTTAACAGAATTTAAACTGGTTGTTGTTGAACACCGCCACCGGCTTGCCTTTCAACCTGCGACCGAGGAGCGGCGAGTTCGTCGATTTCGAGCGGTTGTTTTGCAACGTGTAATCCCACTCTTCGGTAAGCGAGAACAAAGTAGCGTTAATCTTTTCACCCTTCGCGATGACCGGAACGGGTTTGTTGATGGCAACACGCGGTGCGACTGCAAACGCGTTGACGTATTGTTCAACGTCGATGGTGTCGCCGAGCGCCGTGGTCGCGGTTGCAAAAGACGTTTGCAAACCGATCGCACCGAAGGCTGCGTAATCAAACTCCACGCGTTTCAATTCGTCGTTCTGCGGCTGATGTCCCGATGCGATGATGTCAATCGTGCCGTCTTTGAATCCTTTGTGCAGCGCTTTCACGTCGGCTTTCGTGCGCAGCGGCGGGTTCAACTTAAAATTCGAGTCGAAGGATTCCAATTCCGTATCGTCCAGCAACAAATTCAACGCGTAAACAAAACACTGCACTTTCAGTCCTTTCTTCTTCGCAGCCCGAATCATCGCTATGCTACCGGCGGTTGTGATCGGACCTATCATCACGCGGCAACCGGTGTACTCCGCTAAAGAAATATCCCGCATCACCATCAACTCTTCCGACAACGCCGGCATCGGCTTCAACCCGAGTCTGACGCTCGACGCGCTTTCGTTCATCATCCCGCCTTTCGTGAGCGTTTGTTCTTCCGGACGGTTCACCACCAAGCCGTTGAACGGCTTCGTGTATTGCAACGCACGCACCATCGTGCCGGCATCCTGCAGCGATCCTTCGCCGTCCGTGAACGCAACGGCGCCGGCGGCGTGCAAATCCAGCATTTCGGAAATATGCTTTCCGTCGTTAGCAGCAGTGATCGAGGCACACGGAAACACTTCGACCAAATTGCCGGCTGCTTTGCGCAACACGTACTCGACGCTTCCCTTTCCATCAACGACGGGCTGCGTGTTCGGCGTAGTCATCACGCCGGTGAAACCGCCTGCCGCGGCGGCGTTCAAGCCGGAGAAAATATCTTCTTTGAATTCGAAACCAGGGTCGCAAAGGTTAGCCTGAAAATCCAACCAACCAGGAGACAAAAACAATCCTTTCGCGTCGATCTCGTCTTTGACTTTCGTTGCAGTCAGCTTTTTACCAATCGCTTCCACCAACCCATTGCGCAACCAAACGTCGGTTTGCTGCATGAACGCAGCCGTGTTGGGTTGGACCACCGTGACGTTGCGCAACAGGACGTTCATCGGACGGCAAAAATAGTCTATTAACCACTCCGCAAACCCTTGTCTTCAGACGCCGACTTTCACGTTACCCGAGCGAGGTGAAAGTCTCCTGTTGTTTACCGGTCTACTTTCTCAGTGGGGTATCGTTACGTTGACGTTGACGCCGCTGCGGGGAGGCGGTGCAGCGGTGTTGTTCTGAATGATGATCGTCTGGGTTGGCGTGTCGAGCACTTTTTTACGATCGGCGTAACGGGTGCCGGTCAACTCCACAAATCGCGCCACCGCGTCTGCGTCCAAAGTGCCGTTCGAGACGAGCCGGTTGTCCACGATGAGCTGCGCGTACTTCTCTTTCACTATGAAACCTTGAATCTCGGCTTTGCTTTTTTGCGAGAAGAAATTGAAGATGTTGTAAAGCACGCGTCCCTCGGGATTGGACGAACGCCTCTCGGCGGGGTCGTTGTAATAACCGGCGGAAATAAAAAACAACTCCTCGCCGCCGACCGTTTGCACGCTGTACTCCATGAGCTTCGTGCTGCCGTTGCGCTGAGGGACAAACCTGAACAACGCGTTGCCGGATTCGTCCGTTACCAAATCGGTCTTCTTGTCGTAGGTCACGACCGGTTTGTTGTTTTGAGCATTCAGGTGAACGGCGCAAAGCGTTGTGACCAACAGAGCGAAGATAAATTTCATAAGCGGCAAAAGCGGATTAAAGAATAAATACGAGTGTAAATATATAACGTTTCATCACAAAAATAAACAAGCGTTGCAAAACAGCGCTACTTTACTTCCAAAACTTCAACAACAACACTTCCGTCAACATGAACAACAACGCAAGCACCACGCAATACTTCCACAACGGGATGCCTTGTTCGCGTTCCTTCACGGCTTGCGACAAATCGGCGCGTTGGTTTTGGTACAGTTCGAATTTGTATTGCTTGGCGTAGTTGGAAAGCGTCGCTGCATCGAGCGCGGTTGGGTCAGATTCGCGACGCGAGTAGTTGAAGGCTGCGAGCTGCAACGGTTGTGGGTTTTGCGGCGCGGTGATTTGGTAGATGCCGTCGTTGGGCAAGTTTTGTCCGGCTTGCAACATCACGGTTCTGCCGAGCGGTCGTTGCGCGGGAATGAACTCGCCGGCGTCGCTTTTCATTTTCAACAGGCTTTCGCCGCCGGCGGCGTCGTACGTCACGGCGATGGCGTTGTCGTTACCGAGCGTGTAAGACAGTTGCGGGATTTGTTGGCGAACGACGGTCATGCGGTACAACAGCGGTGCGAACAACGGACTCAACGGAAGACTGGAAACACTTCGGTCAAACGGAACGGCGCTCACAAACAACATGCCGCCACCAACCCGATACAACCCCATCAACGCGTCGCCGTTTTGCGTGCGCATCAATTCCTCGCCGCTCGAACGCGACGACGAGCGCAACGCGTACAAGCCTTGTCCGTTTGGCAACTGCAAATTCTCCGGCAGCTTTTCGAACACGTCTTTCCAAACGTCTTGTTGCAGGTTCGGTCGTTCCATTTTCCATGGCACGTTGGTCCAAGCGCCGAGCGGATCGCCGCCGGCTTTGGTGAGTAACGCGTCGTAGCCTTGCGGCGTCGCGTTGGTGGGAGGCACGAACAACACGTTGCCGCCTTGTTGCATATACGTCACGAGCACGTCGGCGAAGCCGGAGGAAATGTCCGCTGGTTCGTTGACGACGACCAAACGGTATTTGTTGATGCCGCTGTAATCGACTTGTCCCATGCCGGTGTTGTCGTAACCGAAGTATTGTTCCTGACGAAACAGCGCGTCGAGAAACGGGTTGGTGGCTTTGCCGTTGACGGCGAGCACGTTCACTTTGTCCGTCACTTCGAACGTGAAAAAATAATTGTCGTCGAACGTCACCGGTTGATCCTGCAATTGAAGTTTGCCGCGAAGCCAGCCGGTTTGCGACGGCGTGAAGTTGATCGTGTCGGTGACCGTTGAATTTCCAGCGACTTGAAAATCCGAAAGCGCTTTCACCTGGTCATTGAGCAGCAGCGTCACCCGTCCGTCGTCGATGGATTCTTCGCCGTAGTTCGTCACGCGGTACACGAGCTGCGCCGGACGTCCCGTTACCTGCACCGGCGCGGCGAGCCAGCACGTGTCCAGCGTCAGGTTTTGCGGCGTGTTGCCTTGCAGCGCGACGAGGTGATAATGAACCAACGTGTCGGGACGAAGCGATTCGAAGTCGGCGGCTGTTTTTTGAAAGTCGGAGATCACGAACGCGTCGCGGTTTTTCAAGCCGATGTTGCCCAACGTTTCGGACTGCCGCTTCATCACGTCGGAAAGTTGTCGGTGCGCCGGTCCGATTTTTATCTCGTCGATCAGCGTCTTCGCTTGTTCCTTGTTGCCGGTCCGCATTTGCCGACCAATGAAGTCGTTGGTCAGGATTTGAAATTCGTCTTCGGCGTTGTACGCGTCCAGCACTTCGTAGGCTTTCTTCCTAGCGCGTTCAAGCAACGTTTGCTCCGCGTCGGTTTGTTGCATGCTGAACGAATTGTCGACGAAAATGGAAACGGCGTTCTTACCGGTTTTGACTTCGACGTTGTTTTTACGAAACGACGGTTGCGCGAACGCGAGTACTAAAAACGCGAGCAACAACAACCGCGAAAGCAACACCAGCCAATGTTTCAGCCGCGTGCGCGAATCGGTTTGTTGCTTGACTTCCTGTAAAAAAGCGACGTTGGGAAAGTAAACGGTCTTGTAGCGCCGGAACGAAAACAGGTGTATGATAACGGGAATGGCCAACGCGGCTAAGGCCCAGAGGAAAGCAGGATAAGCGAAGGTTAAACCCATTGCGAGGGCTCAAAAATAGTTGAGTAAGCGTTAACAGCGATTTTCACTTGTTATTGTACGCTGCAGCGCGTGGCGTTGTTTTTTTACGTGTCTTTGCAGCCCGAAACATTTATTCACAATCGTATGGAGCAGTCGTTCATCAAAGTATTCCTCAAAGACAAAAACGTCGGCGCGTTGTTTCCCACGTCGCAATTCGTCATCAAACGCATCTGCGACAAGATCGATTTTGCAAACGTCAACACCCTGGTGGAGTACGGTCCCGGCAACGGCGTCATCACGACGGAATTGCTGAAGCGCATGAAGCCGACGGCGAAATTGTTTGCGATCGAAACGAACGAAGTTTTTTTAACGGTACTCAACGGCATTACCGACCGGCGCCTGACGGTCATCGCCGGAAGCGCGTTGGAAGTTTCGGACTTGCTCAAAGGTCGTAACGCGACGGCGGCGGATTGCGTGGTGTCGGGAATTCCGTTTACGTTTTTCAAACCCGAGCTGCGCAACGAACTGATTTTTCAAACGCAACAATTGCTGACACCAAACGGACGGCTCATTTTGTACCAACATTCCGCGCTGATGAAAAAATATTTGAAGACGCACTTCGGCGCAGCGCATGTGTCGGTTGAGTTTCGTTCCATTCCACCGATGTTCATTCTCGACGCCACCAAATAAAAACACGACCGCGACCTTGGCAAACAAAAAGCCCTCCGATTCCTCGGAGGGCTTTTTTCGTTAAAGAAGCGTTTGCTTATTGCTTGACAATTTTCCGAATCGCGTAGTCCGAACCGGACTTCACCCGAACGGTGTAAACGCCGCTCGGCAATTGACCGAGTTGCAACGATTTGCTAAAGCGACCACCGTTAGACGAAATGGTTTCGCCGATCATCACTTGTCCGATCGCGTTGATCAACTCGATGCTTGCGGTCGCTTCGGTGGTGCGGAACGACACGTTGACAAAATCTTCGGTCGGATTGGGTGACACGTTGATCGCGGATTCGCCGTTTAGGCCTTCGATGCCGAGCGGGAAAACGGTGATCGTCACGGCTTGCGTGTCGCCGGCGCAACCTGTGCCGCTGCCGGCCGTCAGAACCACGGTGTAGGTTCCCGGTGCGCTGTAGGTGTACACGGGGTTGTGTTGCAGGCTAATGTTCCCGTCGCCAAAATCCCAAACGTAGTTCGCCGCGTTGACGGAGTTGTCCGTGAAGGAAACGGTCATGCCGCTGACGGAATAATTGAAGTTGGCGGTGGAAGCCTGATAAACCGTGATGGCCACCGAGCCCGTGTCCGTGCAGCCGTTCGTGTTCGAAACGGTCACGGTGTAGGTGGTGTTACCGGTCGGGTGCGCCACGGCGTTGTTGCCCGAGAGGCCTTCCGGTATCCACAGATACGTAAGGCCGCCACCACCTCCGCCGCCTCCCGTCGTCTGTGCCGTGAGCGTGACGCTGCCGCCGTTGCAGACGGTGTCGCTTGAAGCGGTCACGGAGTTGACGGTTGGGTTCTGGTGCACCTGCACGGTGGCCGTCGCGGTGTTGACGCATCCCAGCGAATCCACGCCGGTAACGGTGTACGTCACGTTGCCGCCGAAGCCGCCACCGGCTACCGGCGACGCAAGCACGGTGTTACCCGTCGTCACGTCCAGACCCGTGGCCGGCGTCCAGGTGTATGTGTTTGCGCCGGTCGCTTGCAACGGCACGGCGGGACTGCCGAGGCAGTACCCAATCGTGGTGGGTGACACGGCCACGGACGGCAGTGGCGTTGTGGAAACAACGACCTGAACCGCGTCCGACGTGTCGGACAAACCGGAGTTGGTGCAGGTCACCACCGTCCGGAAGTACGCAGAGGCGGTCAAGACGTCGGTCGTGTAAAGCGAATCACTCGTTCCCACGTCGGTCCATGCGCCGTTCAGGGAATCGGCCGACTGCCATTGGTAAGCGATGCCGGCAAAAGCGGTCGAGCCGTTAAGCGTCAGATCGGACGTGCCGCTGCCGCCGCAAATGAACAACGAGGACGCAGCGATGCTTCCTGCCGTCGGCGTGCCGGAACACAAAATCGGGAATGCCACCCACGACACGTCGTCGATGAAGATGCTGTTGCCCTGGTGGCTGGTGCCTTGAAAAATAACGTAGTTGGTGTCGGTGTTAAACGTGTTGGGCACGTTAAAGGTGTATTGGTACCAGCTGCTGGCCGGAACCGTGTCGGGCAAATCGAGACCGGTGTAACGCGCCACCGCTCCGATGCGCGTGCCGCCGGAATCGGTCGGGGCGGTGTTCACCCAAACGGTGAGGCTGTCCGGACCCGCGTCGGACGAATCGCGGAAAAGCCAGAAACTCACCGTGGCCGTGTCGGAACCGACCTGAGACCAGTTGATGGCCGGTGTGACGAGGTCCGCGGTGGTGCCGTCGGGAAAATTCAGGCTGTTGCTGTTGAAGCGGGCCATGCCAGCGCCGGAATGCGGCAGGGTCGTGGGATTGGTGCCGTTGGTCTGACGGCCCCATGGCTGGGCGAACCCACCGCCGTTGTAGATGCGCGTCCAGCCGGTTGGCGGAAACTGAGTGGCGTCGAAACTTTCGGTGTAGGTGATCTGGGCGTTGGTCGTCTGCGTCAACGCGCAAAACGCCAACACCGAAAAGGCAACGGGAAGGAAACGGTTAAATCGGTTCATGTAAAATCGGTTCATAAGAGACGGGGTTGGTTGTTTATGGTCAATGAAAAATGGTTGTGGGATGCATAGACGCGACTATCGCAACAGCGTCACGTCGCCGTGTACCGGAATGGTTACGCCGGTGAGGGTCTCCAGCGTGCCGTAATAAACGTAGACGCCTGGGTTGAGCGCTTTGCCTTTGTACGTGCCGTCCCACCCGTCGTCGACGCCTTTCGACTCGTAGACTTTTTCACCCGACCGATCGTACATCGCGATGCGCACCATGTTCAGGCTGACGCCGTAAATGCGAAACGCGTCGTTCATGCCGTCGCCGTTCGGCGTGAAGGTGTTGGGAATAAAATAGTTGACGTTGGGTATGACGTAAAGGGTGCCAACTTCAAACGTGTCGCTGCACCCGATGTCGTTGAACGCCACCAGCTTCACGGTGTAGCGGCCCGAGTCGGCGTAAAGGTGAACCGGGGAGACCACGCTGCTGGTGTCGCCGTCGCCGAACCACCAGAGGTAGCTGTCGGCGTATTTCGAATGATTCAAAAAGCTGTACAACGCGTCTTTCACTTCCAGCACCTTGCCGGCTTCCGGCGTCACGCTGAACAACGCTACGGGGCTGTTGTGCACGTTGATCAGTTCGGGCTTGCTCAACGAATCCCGGCAACCCGACGACGTGGTGACCACCAGCCGCACGCCGAACACGCCGGCGTCGAAGGTATGCGTCGGGTTTTCCGCCACGCTGATTCCTTCGTCACCGAAACTCCAGTTATACGCGGTGCCGCGCTTGCTGCGGTTGACAAACGTCGTGACAAACGGTGCGCAACCCAACGTATCCGTCGCGTCGAATGCAACCTCGGGCAACGAATCAACCAACAGCACATGCGTCATGGGAGAGGACACGCAGCCATGTTCCGTTACCGTCAGCATCAGCGCGTCAAAGTTGGAATTGTTAAAGTGAACCGAGTAAGGTCCCATGCCGCTTCCGGTGTTGACCGTGCCGTTGGCAAAGTCCCATTGAAAGTCTGCCGAAGCAGAGGCGGTCCCGCTGTAAACCACCGTCGCATCCTGGTTTGGACAAATGACCGTTGGCGAAACGACGAATCCGGCCGTCGGCACGGGGTTGACTTTTATGAAACGGGACGTGACGTCCGAGGTGCAATTGTGTTCCTGCACGCTCATCGTAACGTTGTACAAACCCGGCGATGCAAAAGTCACCCAATACGGACCGACACCGGACCCGTCCGCTGTCCCGCCACCAAAGTCCCAGTTAAAAGCGGCGCTGTCGCCGGCGGTGCCGTTGTAAGCCACCAGGGCGGTGTCGGACAGACAAATCGAATCCGTCGCCGTGAACACCGACGTCGGTACCGGATAGACCGTTGCGGATTGAACGGTCACGGGTGAGGTGCAACCGTTCTCGGTAACGCTTAACGACACGTTGTACGTGCCGGCGCCGGCCCAGTTCACGGTGTACGGTCCCTGACCGGCGCCGGCTGCAATTTGCGCGGCTCCAAAATTCCAGTTGTACGTTGCCGCACCGGCCGACGTTCCCGCGTAATTTATCAGGACGGGATTGCCGGTGCAAAGCGCCGACGAAAGGTTGAACGCGGACGACGGGATCGGGTACACCGTTGCGTTGGTGGCAGCGGGTAAGGACGCACAGCCGTTGACCGTCGCGGTGACGGTATAGTTGCCGGAGTTCGACGGCGCGGCGTTGGAGACAGCGGGATTTTGCAACGTCGACACGAAAGCCGAAGGGCCGCTCCACGCGTAAGTGGCGTTGGCAACGGTGGATGCGGTGAGGTTCAGCGTTTGTCCCGCACAAAGCGGTGCGTTAGAATTCACGGTCGGTGCGACGGGTACGGGCTTCACCAGAATGCTCAGGGCCGACGGTGGGCTCGTGCAGCCCGACACCGTAGCGGTGGCGGTGTAGCTGCCGCTGAAAGCAGTGGTGGTGCCGGTGAGCGTTGGGTTTTGCTGCGTCGATGTGTAAGCGTTGGGTCCGGTCCATGAAAACGTTCCCCCCGTTACGTTCAAAGCGTTGAGGTGCAGCACTTCGCCGGCACATATCGGACTGTTGGAGGAAAGCGTCGGCGCAACGGGAATCGGGTGAACGACCACGGTCGTGTTGGCCGGGTTTCCAACGCAACCGTTCAGCGTCATCGTCAGCGAGTAAACACCGGCGTTGTTGTTAACTGTGACGTTGGAGATAACGGGATTTTGCTGCGTGGAGGTGAATCCGTTGGGTCCAGTCCATGCGTAGGACGACCCCGGAACCGCTGTCGTGGTGAGGTTCAACGTCTCTCCGTCGCAAAGCGGTCCGTTGTTAACCGGCGTCGCCACCGGCGTAAGCGAGATCGCAACGTTCGTAGTGGCCGCGGGGCTCACGCAGCCGAGCACGCTGACCGTTGCGGAATATGTGCCGTTGTTCGCAAACGGTACGTTGGCAATGGCC
>Ga0070659_100001938_pt1 | contig 14797 bp, 11 predicted proteins | sample KBSC23metaG_FD_64666 | JGI IMG/M metagenome (GOLD analysis project Ga0070659, IMG submission 64666) | Corn rhizosphere microbial communities from Kellogg Biological Station, Michigan, USA - KBS C2-3 metaG | ecosystem: Host-associated > Plants > Roots > Rhizosphere > Soil ... | reverse complement strand
CCTTGTATTATGTTTTCAGTGAATTCGATGGTGCGGTGTGCAGCCATCGGTTTCACTGCAGTAGTTTCTGAGGGGCACCTCGGAATTGAGCGACTGGATGCTGTTCCCAGCCTTTGGCCTTGAGCCAGTGCCGTAGATCTTTGCAGCAGTCGCTCACCCTCGCTGAGAGATCGGACAGTATCTTTGGCCCGGCTTGCCGGCAGCCCGCATTGACAAGGTGGATCACAAGAGGATGGTGCATGCATTCGTTTCATATGGGAATTGATGTTGCCAAGGCCAAGCTGGACTGCGCGTTACGCCTGTCCGATGGCAAATACAAACACAAGGTTTTTGAAAACAGCCAAAACGGCTTTGTGGCATTGAGCGAATGGCTCGACAAGCAGGGCGCGGTCAACCTGCAAGTCTGCATGGAAGCCACAGGCGTGTACTGGGAAGCCGTGGCTGAATTTCTGAGCAACAAACAATGGCACGTCAGCGTGGTTAATCCGGCGCAAATCAAGGCGTTCGGCGCGTCCCGCCTCGTGCGTACCAAGACCGACAAAGTCGATGCGCAATTGATTGCCGAGTTCTGCCGCGAGCGCCAACCGGAACCGTGGCAAGCGCCTTCGCCCAGCGAGCAAGCACTGCGTGCTCTGGTGCTGCGGCTGGAAGCGTTGCAAACCATGCGCACGCAGGAAGGCAACCGGCTGGAGGTCGCGCGCGAAATCATTAGAGGTGACATCTTGGTTCATATCCAATGGCTCGATGACGAAATCAAGGCCTTGCGCAAGAAAATCCGCGACCATATCGATAACGATCCCGATCTGAAGACCAAGCAGTCGCTGCTCGACAGCATTCCGGGCGTAGGCGAAAGCACGATTGCCTTGCTGCTCGCCTTTGGCATGCACTCTGGACGCTTTGCCAATGCGCGTCAAGCAGCAGCCTTTGCCGGCCTTGATCCGCGTCAGCATGAATCCGGCAGTAGCGTCAAGGGCAAGCCGCGCATGTCCAAGGTCGGCCATGCCTTCCTGCGCAAGGCGCTTTACATGCCGGCCATGGTGACGCTCTACAGAACCGATTGGGGAACCCGCTTTCGTGAACGCCTGGCCGCTTCCGGCAAGCCGCCCAAACTCATCATCGGTGCCATGATGCGCAAACTCATTCATGTTGCGTTCGGCGTCCTTAAATCAGAAAAAGCTTTTAACTCAGCGTTGCAAAACGCTTGACCAAGATAACAGTATCTACGAGCTTCCCTTGCATCCAACTATAGCTGCCGGATTGCACCACTTATTCTCACGCAACCATCAGTTGTTACGACGATCGCGCCTCTGCGCTTCTTCCCATTCTCTGCGATGTTGCAAGAGATTCCATATGTCAGTCCCCCCCCTCTCCATTCCAACCATATCCTGCGCAGTAAGACCACTATGATGCCGCAGATTTATATTCGCGCCGTTTTCAAGCAAGACTCGCACTGCATCGACATTTGTATGCAAAACGGCATACATCAAGGGCGACAATCTGGCGGTATTCCGCTGAGAATTGATATGTGCGCCGTTCTCGATCAAGACTCTCAGCATATCCCTGGTACGGCTTCGGACACGAGGATCATCTGACGCAACAACAGACATCAGTGGCGTCATGCCTTTTTCATTTTTGACTTCAGTGTTCGCGCCGCTCTCAAGCAAGACTCGCATGCAATCGACATCGGCATTTTCGATGGCGAGCAACAAGGCATTCGTAACCGTTTTATTGCTGTTCAAATGCAAAACCGAATCGGGTTTATGCATCGCCTCAATATCCGCACCGTTTTCAATCAAGACCCGCAGTGCATTAGCATGACCATGCTTGGTAGCCAGCATTACGGGAGTCAAGCCTTTATGTGTCGTCTCGATCTCCGCACCGTTTTCGATCAAGACTCGCAGTGCCTCAGTATGGCCATGTGTGGCCGCCAGCATCACGGGAGTCAAATCTTTATATGTCTCCTCAATGTCCGCGCCGTTCTCGAACAAGACTTGCAGCGCATCGGCATGTCCATGTCTGGCAGCCAGCGTTACAGCTCTATAGCCTTGGTCGTTTTTGGCATGAATGTTCGCTCCTTTTTCGATCAAGGCTTTCAGTTCGCCGAGATCGACTCTCTCTGAAGAAAGCATGGCGGTGATGCGCTCTTCCTTCGTGGCATCATGCTTCTGTTTACGCGATAAGAATTTCGATACGCCTGATTTTCCTGCCTCCTTCAATACGCGCAGTGCCGGCGCATTTCTATCTCCTTGGCGGGCCGCCTGTTCTTCTGCATGCATCTTGGCAGTCTTGCCTTCGTTATCCTTGGTGCTCTTTTTTGCCCCCGCCTTGAGCAAGGCTTTCAGCGTCCCGACCTGCCCGTTGGCAGCAGCATGCATTAATGCGGTTCTTCCCAGATTGTCCCTCGCTTCCAGACTGACTCCTGCCTTGAGCAAGATTTTCAGTATTCCAACCTGACCATGAGCGGCGGCATGCATCAAAGCGGTTTGCCCTTCACTGTCCTTGAATTCCTTATCGACTCCCGCCTTGAGCATTGCCTTGAACATGCCGATTTTGGCCTTGTCCGTGGCATGCATCAGCCACATCCCCAGCACATTTTTCGCCTCTTCCTTCTGCGGCAAGCTGCCAACCATCTCCACGATCGATCCCATCAAGGCAAATCGCAAGCGCGCATTACCAGGCTCAGCTTCTTTAATCTTCTCGAACAGCTCCTGCGGATGAATCCCGCTCCAGGTTTGCACCGTCACTCTTTGAGGAGGAACCCCCTTCTCCTTGAACCACAGCAGATTGTCCCGCATCTTGATGCGGCCTTCACCGGTGTTACCCAAAACGATCTTGCTATCGTTATTGTCAACCCATCCCTGCTTCTTGAGACCTTTCAGGAAGTGCAACGAAAGTCCTGTCAGCCAGTCCTTACCGCTATAAACGTATGGCGAGCCATACTCATCCGGGTCTTTCTGTGGCAGAAGAATATGATGTGAAACCTCGCCATATTCAGAATTCAGCTCAGCCTCCTGAATAGTCGCCAATCTCTGGCTTTCCTCATAAGAGACATTGTTTGGGTCAATTCCATTTTCATGGAAGGCTGCTTCAATCCGATTGTGATATTGACCGGCCAATTCATTAGCCAGGTTCACGGGTTTGAGCATTGCGAATACTTTTTTCTTACAGCCATTCAAAGCGCCGGGGGTAATAACCCTGTTATCCAACAAAGTTTGGGCATACGGGTCCACTCTTTTCTCCACGCCCATTTCATTGGCCATCAAGTTGTAATAGGCATTGGCGTAATGTATTTCTTCAAGCCGAGTGTAATGATGCGTGTTCTTGACATACTGAAGGATCAACTCATCCATCATTTTGATTTTCCATTGATATGCGGCTGCCTTCACTCCGCCATTGGATAACTTCAACGCTCCAATCGTCTCCTGCAAATCGCTCCCCAGTCCTCCGGAACAAACCGCTGCTCTGGGAGCAAGGGCAAGAACAGCATTTATGCGGTTCTGCAGCGGAATACCTTCATCTTCCAGCATGCGGGAAAATTCATGGAACATCTTTTTTACCGTTCCATACATCAATGGCCTGTGATCTCCATCCCGGAGAAAAAATTTTCCATTTCCCTCGAACAGATGTTTCTTCAATTTGTCGAAATGGCCTTCGACTTCCTGCTTAGTCTTTTCTAGCAGTGGAAGCTTAAGTTTGTCGCCCTGGTGGCGTACAAAGGCAGTGATATTGTTCAGCACACTCGTGTATTGGTCCAGGAAAGGGACGAAATCTTCATGTTCGAAGAAATGGTTTATCTCGCCATGTACCTCCGAAGAGTAATTTTTCTCCTCCCTGGGCGTCGGCTCGCATGATGCTGAAGCGCTGGTGCTTGGCCCTGCGATGTCGCTGCTTTGTAATAGAGCGCGGGTGGTGTTTATCGGTTGATAAAATGAACGATTAAAAACTGAGGTCCGCATAATGTATTGCCCTTGAAAATGCCTATAGTCCGTTGGCAGCTAGCAGCATCGGGGCAGATACACATCATGCCGTTTATGACGCCAGCTCCTCCAATTGCTTTTTTGAGTCGGGACTTGCGTGAATCACCTTCTTGAAGTGATCTTTTTTGCAAGTTCAAGGATGAGTGGAAATTCCGCTGGAAAAGTTCCAAGGGGAAGAACAAAGGCAAGAGAAGAGAAAGACGTTTCTCACTTGTAAAAATGGTGATGCATAAGGACTGAAATACCTTATGCGGTAGGCTGCTGAACAACAGCCTGAATGGATTATTCCCGCGACCGCGAAGTTAACTTTTCAACAACAACCGGCGTCACCACCCCCGAGTACGCCACCTTTTCCCCACGCGCATTGAACCAATAGCTTCTCGGCATCTCTCCATGCCATTTAGGATCGATTGCATAACGCAATTGTTCGGGAGGTGCCGAACCGAATGCCCAGGCGTTATCGGTCAGATTCAATGAACCCAATCGCTTTTGCATCAAGCTTGCTGTCTGCGGATCATCCATGGCATCGGTAGAAACCGTGACGATGTTCAGGTCTTTGCGTTTGCGCTTTTCTTCCGACAGCGTTTTCAAACTCGCCTGACAGAACTCGCAATCAAGCGACCATACGAGCAGAACGAAAGGTTTGCCCTTTTGCTTCTCGACGATGCGCGTAAAAGTATCTGGCTCAAACGATTGCAATCCGGCTGCCACCGCTACTGTGGGAAGCAGCAGGAAAGCGGCTTTGATAAAGAGCGGAATTAGTCTACGCATGATTATTTCTCCAGCTTGACAGGAACAATGCGCATTCCTTCGTCTTGCGTTCGCCAGGCAAGCAGGATTCCGGCAGGCGAGTTGAGCAGATGCGGCTGGTCCGAATCTTTCGCCGTGCGGGCTAATTCCCTCTCTTGCCAGGTTCGTCCGCCATCAGCGGATAGCTTGCTCAAGACAGCGGTCGATTTTCCGTCGAACTGCTTCCATGCCACCACGACGTCTTTTCCGTCCACGGCGACATCGGGATGTGCGGCTTGTGCAGATCCCAACTTGAGCGGTGTACTCAATTTCCCGGCAGGACTGGCGCTCGCATAGAATGCGCCTCCTTCGTCATTCTTCACGTTGAACCATACCTGATGGCGCGTACCGTCTGCTGCGTAGGCTAGTGACGGCCCATGATGGGGGCAGGCATCGATGCGCCAGTTCTCGAAGGTGGCGCGCATGATCGAGGGTGTTTTGCCGGTTGGCGTCAGTTCCGTCATGGCGTGATCTCGTATATTGGGATCGAATACATGCCGCCACAACGCCACCGGTTTTCCATCCGGTTTGAGCCCCAGTGCAATGCGACAGCATTCGCAAGTGTGGTCGGCAATCTTGTAGTCGCCCTTGAAGCTGGCGCCGTTGTCTTCCGATACGGCGTAGTACAGCGCAGCGCCTGCGTATTTCTCCTTGCGCGCAGCCGCCGCTACGAGATCGCGCTTGTCGATCCAGGCGATATAAATACGGCCGCTACGATCGACGATCATCGATTCGAAACGGTGCGTGATCAGATCACGATTGGCATGAACAGTGATCGGAGCGGAGAAGGTTGTGCCGCCATCCAGAGACCGGACGAAGCGAATCTCGCCGGTATAAGGCTTGGGCAATGGCTTGGTATAGGCGACATAAAGTTCGCCTTTGGTGCCAAAGGCAATCTTCGGACGGTTTTCGCCATCGGCGGAAATCGCTTCAGGCTGTGCTTGGATTCGTCTGATTGCAGACCATGTCTTTCCGCCGTCCTCCGACATTTGCAGGACCACATACTGAGCATCGCCTGAACCTTCCTTGCTTGCGATCCAGATTCTTCCTTGGGCATCAACCGCTGCGCCGGTGCCGAGTTCGCTTTTCTTCGCGGCGCTATGGCTTGCATGCTCCTGTGCTGTTTGAGCGGCAGCATGGAAGGTCAAACATTCCATCGTCAGGGAACACAGGATGATAAAGATTCGGCAAAGGCCAACTGATTTAGAAACTCGCACGCAACTCTCCAATGAAAGTTCGTCCCGGATAGGGATGGTAGACGTAATAACGGGTATCCGTGAGATTGTCGATGCCAAGTGATGCTTCGACCTGCTTCGATATGCGATAGGTCACCTTCGCATCCCACACTGTGTAAGCAGAAACCGCACCGAAGGTGTTGTGGTTGATGTCAGTGTTATCCAAGTTGCCATACATGCTGCTGGAATGACGCACGCCCAAGGTGTTGCTCCAGCGTTCGTTGACGCGATATATTGCAAGCAGGTTTCCTCGCACACGTGGCACACGCACCCAGTCGTTGCCGATCACTGCCGGGTTGTTCGTGTTCTCGATAATCCTGGAATGGGCGAACGTGATGCTGCCTGTCAGATCCAACCCCTTGATTGCCACATCATTGATCGATGCATAGAACTCGATGCCTCGCGTGCGCACCCGGTCAATGTTCTGGATATTGGTGACATTCGGAATAACGAGAATGTTAGTCTGGCTCAGAATCGTGTCTCTTACATCGTCCTCGAACAACGATGCCCGCAGAGTGCCGGTCGATGCAGCAATACGGAAATCCCTCTCGGCAGTCACTTCCTTGGCGTAGGAGCGTTCCGGTCTCAAGGATGGATCGTTGTTGACGATGGTTGTACCTGAAACCGATCCTTGAAACAGTTCCGACACGGTGGGGAAGCGTACGCCTTTGCCGATCGAGGCCTTGAATATCCAAGGTTCATCCGGCATCCAGGAGACAGATACTTTAGGCGACCAGGCTGATTCGGTGCGGTCTGCATAGCTTACGTTATTGCGACTGCCATCGAACGCTTTCCATTGTTCGTAACGCATGCCTGTTGTCAGCAGCCATTGCGATGCCAGCTTCCACGTATCTTGCGCGAAGAGCGCCTGCAGACTGGTCTTACCGAAGAAGCTGGATGTCAATGCGCCGGGTCCACCATTGAGCCAATCGGCCGTATCAAAAGTCTTGTTTTGCAAGCTATAGCGATTAATCTGATACCCCATCGCTAAAGCATGTGCTTCGCCTTTGCCCGGTGTATAGGTGGTCTGCAGGTCAAGTGTTTTCCATCCGGTGCCGCTGTTATCCGCATACGTTCCCTTACCGCCGGAATACGCTGCAGGCGGCGCGGCCGTCGATGTGCGGGTGAGATCGGTGGTGATGTCGTACATCGTCGCGACTGCCGATGCATTCCATCCTTGCCGATTCTTGCTGGCGAGCTTGAGGCCCCACATGCCATGGCCTTCTTCGACGTTCTGCGGCGAGAATGCGTTGGCCGGAATGCTGTACTTCACGCCATCGATGGATACCAACCCGGCATATACCGGATTGCCTGCGGCATCGCGCAGCAAAGAAGCACCGGTACGCTTTGCATCATTGTGCCAATAGGTGTACAGCACTTCGCCATACAGGCTTGGTGAAAAGTCATAACCCAGTTTGAACTTGAACTGCTCTTGCACGCTGTCTTCCAGTGCGCTGCCGTTGGCGCCGACAAGATACCAGGGCTTGCCCGTGGGATCGAGACCGGCAACAGCGCCAGTTACCGGAGTTGGCGCCGTAGTGGCTTTGGACGCTCCTTGCAGCGTCACGTATTGCATCGGCTGGCTTTCGTTTTGCAAGCGGTTGGCGCTGATGCTGTAAGTCCAATCACCGACCTTGTTACCCAGCCACACGCTTTCCTGATGCCCGTTATAGGTGCCGGACAATCCTGAGTCGTCCAGATGCTGGGAAAACATCTGGATACGCGCCGAACCTTCGAATTTCTGCGGCTTCCTCGTAGTCATCACGACTGTCGTGCCGATGGAGTTGCCGGGATACAGGGCCGAAAACGGCCCGTACAAAACATCGATGCGCGCCAACTCCTCCGGCGCAACGACATTCCATCGCGGCGCATTGAATTGCCCCAGGAATTGCGATAGCAGATATCCATCGGCATACACCAGGGCACGCGGCGCTTGCAATTCACTGAAGGAGCGCCCGCCAATGAGGGAGTTGCGATCTCCGGCATAACGTTTGCGTATGGTCATGTCGGGCATGTACTTGAGCGCGTCTTCGACATTCACGAAGTTTTGCTCGCGCACCTGTTCGATCGTTTTGCCGGCAGTCGTCGTGGGCAGGTTTGGATCGAGGGGCGAACGTGCGCCGGTAACGACGACAGAATCCAGGGTTTTATCGCTTGCAGCATCTTCTTGAGCCCAGGCATTGCCGGCCAACAGACAAGCAATGGCGGTCATGAGGTTGAGCGACTGCGTTCCCATGAATATGGGTGTATGACGGATGATCGATTTCACTTTGAGTTTCACTTCAATCTGGCAACCCTGCGCGTGGATGAGAGCTTACTCAGCTTCACATGCGAGCGGAAAGCGAGTAATGACATCCATCGACAAGGGTTGGAAGCGCGTCTGTTCACGGCTTCGGTCAAACGGATATGACCAATGCTTTTCTTTCAACAGAGAGAAATATCGGTCGGTCTTGATGGTGCTCAGGAAGATGCGGGAGGCGCACGAGACTGAGGGCTGGCCCACACGAACAGCGGGCGCGAAGATTGGTAAAAAAGAAACGGGAGCGAAAAAGATGCGGTAATTACCGGCAGATGGAAAGGCAAGGAAGGAGGCAAACCGACCGAACCGCCATGAGTCAAGCAATAGGGACAGTGCTCGAAGGCGATGGAAGATTTGTTTTCCTGAGAGCTTGAATCACTGGCACCATCGTGCTTGGCGAACCTGGCGCCATCGGCGGAGCAGATTTCCGTCCAAAGCGGGTTTGCCTTGCCGGCAGCCGCCAGCGCATGAGAGACGGATGGCGCAAGCGCGGCAAACAGCATCGCAATAAAAGCGATCCACGTTGCGAAGCGTCTTGTCTGCCGGGAAAAAATCATGAGGCCATTCTAGCATTCTCATTCAGCACTAAAGCCATTCATTCACCCTGGGATGTTGCAAGAAAGCGCTTACCGACGCAAAGGGTCAAGCAAATGCCGTAGCGCGTTGTGATCCAGTTCATACATCAACGCAAGCAGTTCGCCCAACTCTCCGCGAGGAAATCCCTCGCGCGCAAACCAGCCAAGATAATGCCCCGGCAAATCGGCGATCAACCGTCCCTTGTACTTCCCGAATGGCATCTGCCGACTGACCAGAAGTTGTAGTTGTTCAGGTTTCAATGCGTTCAAAAATTTCAGTGTACGGCACGGCTTTTGCACCAAGGACGGCACCAGCCTTTCAGGAGAATTCGTTCAATGAAGCAAGACCCGCGCTTTCCCCAGCTCTTCATCCTCGATCATCCGTTGATTCAGCACAAGCTGTCTCACATGCGCGATCGCGATACCTCGACCCGCACCTTTCGCGAACTGCTGCGCGAGATCACGCAGTTGATGGGCTACGAAATCACGCGCAGTCTGCCACTGACAACGATGCGCATCGAAACGCCGCTGCAGGCGATGGATGCGCCTATCATCGCTGGCAAGAAGCTGGTGGTGGTGCCGGTACTGCGCGCCGGCATCGGCATGAGCGACGGCTTGCTGGAACTGGTGCCTTCGGCGCGTGTCGGCCATATCGGCGTTTATCGCGATCATGACACATGCCTTCCAGTGGAGTACTTGGTCCGCCTGCCCGATCTGACTGACCGCAATATCATCGTCTGCGATCCCATGCTCGCCACTGGCAACTCGGCAGTGCACGCCGTCAACGTCCTCAAGCAGCGCGGCGTGAGCGACGACCAGATCACTTTCCTAGCGCTAGTGGCTGCGCCTGAAGGCGTGCAGACATTCCAGGATGCGCATCCGAAGGTGAAAATCTACGTCGCGGCACTCGACTCTCATCTGAATGAGCAAGCCTATATCCTGCCTGGGCTGGGCGATGCGGGAGACCGCTTGTTCGGAACGAAATAGACGAACGGAAAGCGGTTTGCTCCATTAATGGTGGTGATGGTGGTGATGCGACCAATGCCCATCCGGCGATGCCAGATAGGATTCCACGGCGTCCTTCTGGCCTGTCGCATGCCGCATGACTTCACCACATTTGCAAATCCCTTGATAGGGCTGGATGTGTGAGCAGGCGGAGACTTTCTGCAGGTAAAGCGTGACGGACTTCGTACATTTCTTGCACTTGAAGGTCAAGGTGCGGGCAGGTTTGTTGTTCATGGTTTCCTCGATGGTTGACAGGCAAATGCCGCAATAGCGGCGCGGCCTGCATTATCGCCCAACAATAGCCGGTTCGGCACAGTCCTTGCAGACCTCTTCCCGTTTCTCCCACCTTGAGAAGGAAAGGCAATGGACACATTCAGCAAACTCTCCCCCACGATCACCAACATGATTCGTACGGATCACACGCATGTCATGTCGACTTTTCATCAGTATGAAATAGATACAAGCCCGCAGACCAAGCAAGCCCTCGTCAACTCAGCCTGTCTGGCGCTCGAGATCCATGCGCAGCTCGAAGAAGAAATTTTCTACCCGGCCATGCGCAGCATCGGCATGGAGTCCATCATCGATGACAAGAATTACCCCGAGCATGACCAGATACGACAGTTGATCGCCCGCCTGCGCGCCATGGATGCAGATGACAGTAACTACGACGAGACCTTCATGCAATTGATGCGTATCGTCATCCATCACGTGGCAGATGAGGAAACCGTGCTGCTGCCCGAAGCCGAACGGCGACTCGATACGGATCGGTTGAGCGAACTGGGCGCGCAGATGACGAAACGCCGCCTGAAGCTGATGCGCCCGCGCATGGCCGAGCTGGCCATCAACACGGTGCGCGGCATGCCAGCCACATCGATGCTGGTAGCTGCGGGGGCTGTACTGGCAGGAACGTATCTTGTCCGCAGGTCGATGGCAGGGCGTCACGCTTATTAAGCAAAAAAACAGGGCCGCGCAAGGCGGCCCTTGAGAGGCAGTATTTACAGGCCTCTTATCATTGGCAATTCACCGCGACGTCCACGACGTTAGCAGTACTCATGGTCCCTGTGCCATGAGACACGGTACAGGCCTGCCCGGTTGGCTGTGTCAATACCACTACACCATAGGCTGCGCCTTCGGCCACGCTGGTCGGGAAAGTGAAAGTGCTGCTTCCCGGTGTCACCGTGACGTTATCGCTGCCGTTGGCGAGAACCAATTGTGTGCCATTCCAACCGCTGACAGTGCCGCCAAGCGTATGGGTATTCGGCGTGCAGGACACATTGATCCAAGTAATGTCTATGCCGGTGGCGGTGCCGCTGCTATTCGCCACTGCACAGGTCAAGCCGGTCGGCTGATGCTGCACGCTGACGGCATAGCCGTCATAGTTACCGATCTGGGCGGGAAAGGTGTACGAGCTTGCATTAGCTGGAATGGTGACAGTGCTGGCGCCATTGGCCAGCACAAGACCGTCGGTTGTCAGCCCGGTCACTTTGCCGCCGATGCTGATCGAGGTGTATCCGCCGCCGCACGCTGTCAGCGCCACACTTGCAGCAATCGCGACGAGCAGGCGGGTAGCTCGATTACATAACTTCATAGATTCTCCAGAATTCGATTTTGTTGTGCCGGAGGGGAATCTCCCCATTAAATGCAGCTCACCTGAACAGTGGTTACGTCCCCCTTCCCCATGAAACCTGTGCCGTTGTTGACGGTACAAGTCTGACCGGCCGGCTGTGTAAGAACCGTGATGCCGTAAGAGGCGTTTTCACCGACGCGGCGCGGGAAAGTGAAGCTGTTGCTGCCGGCAGCAACATTGACCGTATCACTGCCGTTGGCCAGCACAAGGCCGCTTGCTGTCAGTCCGCTGATGGTGCCACCAAGGGAATGGTTGGGCACACATGTCACATTGATATTGTTAATGTCGGTAGTGCCAGCAATACCGCTCGCATTCGCGACGGTACAAGTCTGGTTTTCCGGCTGCTGCTGAACAGTGACGGAATAGGCCTCTCCAGGCTGGATGCGATTGGAAAAGGCGTACGAGGACGCGCCTGCCGACAGGTTGATGTTATTGCTTAAATTATTGCTCAGCATGAGATTGCCGGTCAGCCCGCTGACGGTGCCACCAATGCTGATATTGCTCGAACTGCCGCCGCCGCAGCCGGCAAGCGCGATCGTCATGATCGAAGTTGCCAGCAGGCGCAGATGGGACAAGGATGTCTTCATTTGTGAACGAATTATTAAGAGTAGAGGCAAGTAACGCGCTCATGGGAGCGTCAAAAGACCGAGTATATTACCTTGTTTCCCGATTGATATTGACGGGATTGCCACTGCCTGCCTTCTCCTTGCCACATGTTCACACATCAGCATGTTATCCAAGCGAAACATATGGCAATATCCTTTTGAGCGATGCTCATGAGCAACTCCGCAATTGATTGTGCCAGCCTGTCATGAGCTCCTGTTGAAGTCGTCCCGGTGACAGGCTTCAGGCATGCCCGGCAATATAAAAAAGACAACCAGGAAATATCGGACCATCCCATGTTAGAGAACGACGAGAGTTCGCTTGCCGCATTGTTTCAGGCGTGCCCTGTCCCTATGTGGGTGTACGATCTGGAGACGCTTGCATTCGTGACGGTCAACACCGCTGCCATTGCTCATTATGGTTATTCCAAGATCGAGTTTCTTGGCATGACCATCAAAGACATCATTCCGCCTGAAAATCTGCCGAAGATGCTGCACAACCAGCAGCAAACGCCAGCGACGATAAAACACCATGGTCAGTGTCGGCATCGCAAGAAGAACGGCACACTGATCGATGTCGAAATCACATCTCATCCGGTCTCCTTCGGCGGCCGCGCCTGCAAGTTCGTGCTGGCGCACGATATTACGGATCGGCTGCAGGCGCAAAACAAGATCGCTCGTTTAAACCGCATCTATGCCATCCTCAGCAGCATCAATTCCGCGATCATTCACATTTGGGATCGGCAAACGCTGTTTGAGGAAACCTGCCGCATTGCCACCACGGCAGGAGAATTCGTCGCCGCCTGCATTGCCGTGCTCGATCCGACTCCCCTGGAAGGAAGCATTGCCGCAAAAGCAGGTGGTGCGGCAAACCTGTTCGAACATGCCAGGCTGACCGCTCGCACAGACACGCCCGACAGCGAGTGGCCGGCGTGTCGCGCAATGCGTGAACAGCAACCGGTCATCTGCAACGACATCCGAAAAGATCCTGTGCTGGCCTCGCTGGACAAACGCCTTGTCGAGAGCGGCCATCAAGCGATAGCCGCCTTTCCATTGACCGTGGACAACCGTGTCGTCGGTGTACTGGTGCTGTTGGCGGCGACGGCCGGATATTTCGACGATGCGGAATTGAAGCTGTTGAACGAACTGGCGGCCAATGTCGCCTTCGCACTCAAATACATCGAGCGCGAGGAAGAACGCAAACGCATCACCGACCGTTTGCGGGAGAGCGAAGCCGGCCTGCGCCGCGCCCAGAGCATGAGCAGGATTGCCCACGCGGTCATCAAGCCGGGCGGTTCCTTCGAAAGCTGGTCGGAAACCCTGCCGCAACTGCTCGGACTTCCCTCTGGCGCTGCACCGGCCTCGATACGCCAGTGGCTGGACATCGTGCATCCGGATGACCGCGAGAAGGTGCGCCAAATTTCCATCGAAGCGGGAAAACACGGCACCCGTCACAGCTTCGAATATCGGGTGCGGCATAGCGACGGAACAATGCTCCAAGTGCACCAAGTGCTGGAACCGTTGGAGGGATATGTCGCTACTGACGGCGAGATACGCTGGTTCAATACGATACAAGACATCACTACACAAAAAGCGCAGGAAGAACGGATCGCCCGGCTCAGCCGTATTTATGCCGTTTTGAGCGGCATCAATTCAGCCATCGTACGTATCCATCAACGCGATGCCCTGTTCCAGGAAGCTTGCCGCATCGCGGTTCATGAAGGCGCTTTCAGCATGGCCTGGATCGGCGCTATCGACCCCGTTACACAGAACGGCAGAATCATTGCCACCTGTGGCGACACAGGGAACTATGCAGGACGGATCAAGCTGACCACGCACGCCGAAAGCCGGCGTCCGTCCTCCATTGCCTTGCGCGAATTGCGGCCGGTCATCTGCAACGATATCCGTACTGAACCGGGGCTCGCGCCGTACGTGGACGAATTGCTGGCGAACAGTCATCGCGCGCTGGCGGCCTTTCCGCTGATCGTTGAAAACCGCGCAGTGGCGGTACTGGCGCTTTACGCCAGCGAAACGAATTTCTTCGACGACGATGAGGTACAACTGTTGAACGAGCTGGCAGGAGATCTGTCGTTCGCCCTGCAGTTCATCGACAAGGAGGAAAAGCTCAGCTACCTCGCGTCTTACGATGTATTGACCGGACTGCCTAACGGCAGGCAGTTCCAGGACCGTCTCGCGCAATTGCTGCATTCGAACAAGCATGACCAGAGCCTCATCTGTTTCATCCTGCTGAATCTGGAACGCTTCGCCCATTTGAACGATGCCTTGGGACGGCATGCAGGAGATGCCCTGCTTGCGCAGATCGGGCAGCGTCTGCTTGCTTGCCTGGGAGAGTCGGCTACGCTGGCCCGCGTTGGCGGCGATACGTTTGCCGTCGCCGTTGTCGGCCTGGCATCGAGCGAAGACGGCGGCGCCTTCCTGCAACAACATATCTTCGCCGCATTCGCTCAGCCCTTTTCGCTGAATGAGCGTGAGATCCGCGTTTCAGCAAAGGCAGGATTGGCACTCTATCCGGCGGACGGCACGGATGGCGAGACCTTGTTCAAGCATGCCGAAGTCGCCCTGAAAAATGCCAAATTGTCAGGCGAACGCTACCTGTTTTATTCGCCGCAGATGAACGCCGCCCTTGCTGCCAGGCTGGTGCTGGAAACCGAATTGCAGCAGGCACTG
>Ga0070659_100001937_pt1 | contig 14797 bp, 7 predicted proteins | sample KBSC23metaG_FD_64666 | JGI IMG/M metagenome (GOLD analysis project Ga0070659, IMG submission 64666) | Corn rhizosphere microbial communities from Kellogg Biological Station, Michigan, USA - KBS C2-3 metaG | ecosystem: Host-associated > Plants > Roots > Rhizosphere > Soil ... | reverse complement strand
CGAGGAAGATCCGCACAGCCCGATGATCTACGGCATCAAGAAGGTGTTCTGGGACGGCGTCTCGCTGTACCGCGACGCCTGCGAGTCGAAGCAGGACATGGAGCAGTACGGCCGCGGCACGCCGGACGACTGGGTCGAGCACAAGCTCTATGGCGCGCACCCGTACTGGGGCCCGACCCTGATGCTGCTGATCAGCGTCGCGCTGTTCGGCGTGATCGGTGCGGCGATCTGGGCGGTGCAGATGATCTGGATTCCGTTCTGGGCCGCCGGCTTCGTCAACGGCATCGGCCACTGGGCCGGCTACCGCAATTTCGAGAGCGCCGACACCGCGCGCAACCTGATTCCGTGGGGTTTCTGGATCGGCGGTGAAGAGCTGCACAACAACCATCACGCGTTCCCGAGCTCGGCCAAGTTCGCGCTGCGCAAGTGGGAGTTCGACATCGGCTGGGCGGCGATCTGCGGCCTGCGCGCGGTGGGCCTGGCCAAGGTGCTGCGCGTGGCGCCGTCGCTGGACGTGCGCCCGAACGTGCGCCTGCCTGACGCTGACACCTTGAAAGCCGTGCTCACCCATCGCTTCCAGGCGATGACCGACTACTATCGCGGCGTGATCCTGCCGACCCTGCGCGATGAAGCCCAGCACGCTGGCGAGAATATCAAGGCGATCCCGCGGCGGATGCGGCTGGCCATGGCCGACGGCGGCCGCTGGCTGGACAGCGAAGGCCGCGACCGCATGCAGGCGGTGCTGGCCAAACGCCCCACGCTGAAGACCGTGGTGGAGTTTCGTGGCCGCCTCGCGGCGCTGATGGAGCAGCGTGGTGCCGAGCAGGCGCTGAAGGGTCTGCAGCAATGGATCCACGAAGCCGAGGAAAGCGGCATCCGCGCGCTGCAGGAGTTTGCGCAGCGGTTGAAGGGCTACACGGTCGCCGCCGCAGCCTGATCGCCGCAGCAAACCGTAGCTTTGACGAAACCCGCCAATCGGCGGGTTTCGTTTGCGTGCAGCGGCGGCTGTGCTGCCATTCGCCGAACATCAGTGAATGATGCATTGCGTCACGGGTGATCGGTCGACGCACTCCGCTCGACGGATGATTCAGTAGCCATACCAATGACTTGGGTCTCCCCGGTCATCAATGCCGAGCATGATGCGTCGCAAATTGACAGCGCTGTCAATTGCTCGCAAGCTGATCCCCGTTCAGTTGCTGGGGAGCGCGATGAACGCGGCGATCGACCCACCGGATCGACAAGCAAGTGTCCCGACCACGCCATTTCTGGCGGCGGACGTCGGCGGGACGCACGCCCGCGTCGCGTTGGTCCAGGCCTCGCCAGACGAGGGGCGCGGGGTCGAGGTGCTTGCTTATCGCAAGTTTGCGTGCGCGGATTTCCCGGGACTGGCGGAGCTGCTGCAAGCCTTCGTCGACAGCGAGGTGCGGATCCCGGTACAACACTGCGTGCTCGCCTGTGCGGGCCAGGTGATGGGCGACGAGGTCTTGAGCGACAACTCCGCCTGGCCCATCCGGTTGTCGCAACTGCGCCACGCGCTCGCCCTGGAAGACATCGCCGTCCTCAACGACTTCGAGGCGCTGGGATACGCGCTCGACGCCGACCTTGCCTGCCACGGTCGCCTCCTGTGCGGGCCGGACATCCGTACCGATGGCCCGACCTTGGTGATCGGGCCGGGAACCGGCCTCGGCGCGGCGGTGTACTTGCCCGGCTCCGCCGGCGGCTGCGTGCTGACGACGGAAGCCGGCCAGATGGATTTTGCGCCGAATTCGATTCGCGAGCGCGAGATTCTCGCGCACCTGGCGCCAAATGGCGGCTACGTGGCGTACGAACGCGTCGTGTCCGGCCCCGGCCTGCTGACCCTGTATGCGGCCTTGTGCATCTTGTGCGGGAAAACGCCAAGGCTTGCAACGCCTGAAGCGGTCACCGCCGCCGCCGCGGCATGCAGTGATGCGCAGGCCGCGGAAGCCGTGGAGATCTTTTGCGCGACGCTGGGAAGTTTCGTCGGCAGCCTTGCCATGGCGTTCATGACCGTCGGCGGCGTGTATCTGGCCGGGGGCTTCCTGTATTCCATGTTTGCCTTGCTCGAGCGCAGCGCTTTCGAAGAGCGGTTCCTGCACGGGCGCAGCGCGCGCGCATTGCTGTCGCATGTTCCGGTGTGGGTGGCGGAGCACGGCCGTCAAGGCGTGCTGGGGGCGGCCAGGTGGTACCTCGGGCGCGGCGTGCGGGACGACACGACACGGCGTCATGCCGTGGCAGGCGGGTTGACCCCGTGAGCCGCATCACGACAGCGGCCTCGAAAGCTTGCCGACGGGCGGCGGAACGGCTGCACGGGCTCGCCCGCGCTCGCGCGAAAAGTGCGCAAGGGCGGATGGCCGACGCAGCTCGTCCGCACGGCGAGATGAAACCGCGGAATCCAAGCGCCCGGATGAGCTTCGCCGCGTTTGCCATCGTGTGGCTGGCGGCGACAGGTGTCGCCACGGCGGCGCCTGCATCCACCTGGTCGCTGTTGCCGCAGCCTGCCCAGGCGCGCCTTGCCGGGTCGCATGTGGTCACGATTGCGGATGGCGCCGTGGTCGCGGTGCGCGGCGCGGATCGCCAGCAGGTGCAGCCCATAGCGGATCGGTTTGTGCGGTTGGTCGCCGCCACGCGCGGGTTGCAGTTGCACCCAGCGGCGGCGACCGACGCGCGCCCTGCCATCACGTTCGCAGTGAATCCGCACGCGGGTGTCGTGGGCGACACCGGATATCGCATCGTGGTGGGCAACCGGAGCATCCAGGTCATCGCGCGTACGCCGCGCGGCGCGTTCTACGGCGGCGTCACCCTGTGGCAATTGCTGACGCCGCCCGGCTGGGTTCGCGGCAGCACGGCCGAGGTCGCCGAGGGCGTCATCGACGACCATCCGCGTTTCGCATGGCGCGCGCTGCTGCTCGATTCGGGACGGCACTACCAGAGCGTGGCCGAGATCAAGCAACTGATCGACTGGATGTCGCTGGACAAGCTCAACGTGCTGCTCTGGCACCTCACCGAAGACCAGGGCTGGCGCCTCGATATCCCAAAGTATCCCGCGCTCACCCGGATCGGCGCATGCCGCAAGGCGGTGGGCCTGGACATCGAATTGACCGGCGCCGCCGACCGGCCCTATTGCGGCCACTACACGGAAGCCGAGGTGCGCGACATCGTGCGCTATGCCGCCGCGCGCTTCGTCACTGTGGTGCCGGGGATTGACCTTCCCGGACACTCGCAGGCGGCGGTGGCCGCGTATCCGTGGCTTGGCGTCACCGGCAAGCGTCCGCCCGTGTGGACGGACTGGGGCGTTAGCCCGTGGCTGCTGAAACCCGACGGGAGGACCTTGCGGTTCGTCGACGACGTGCTCGACGAGGTGATGCGGCTGTTTCCCTCGCGCTACATCTCGATCGGCGGCGACGAAGCCGACAAGGAGCAGTGGAACGCGTCGCCCGACGTGCGTGCGCAGATGCGGCGGCTGGGCCTGGCGAACATGGATCAGCTGCAGGGCTGGTTCACCCGCCGGGTCGCCGACCATCTGGTCAGGCACGGGCGCACACCGGTCGGCTGGGACGATGCGCTGGTCGCGGGCGCGACGCTGCCGGCAGCGGAAGTGGTGATGTCCTGGCATGGCAACGACGACGAGCGCGTGGCGCTCGCCGCGATCAGGCAAGGCCACGAGGTGGTCATGACGCCGCAGGAGTCGTTGTACTTCGATCACTACCAATCCGATCTGCCCGACGAATGGCCGGGGCCGCCTCCCGTGGTGACGCTGCGGCAGGCCTACGACACGATCGTCATCCCGCCCGGCGCGACCGCTGCCGAAGCCAGCCACGTCATCGGTGTGCAGGCCGGTCTCTGGACGGAGTTGATGCCGACGTTCGCGCGCACCCAGCATGCGCTGTTCCCGCGCATCGCGGCGCTGTCGGAACTCGGCTGGTCGCCAGCGGGCGCGCGCGACTGGAACGGCTTCCTGCGGCGCATGCCTGCTGAACTCGCGCGCTACCGCGCACTCGGCATCGGCTACGCCGACACGGCGTTTGCGCCCGCTTTCGACGTAACGGCGGGCGCCCAGGGCACGTTGCGCGTCGCGCTTTCCAACCAGACGCAGTTCGGCGCGATCCGCTACACGACGGACGGTTCCGCGCCGACGGCGGCTTCCACGCCGTATGTCCGCCCGCTGGTGCTTCCTGTGCAGGGCGAGGTGACGCTGCGCGCGGCGACCTTCGCGCCCGATGGCTTCGAACTGGCCGCGCCGCGCACGCAAGGGCTGGATGTCGCGACCCTGCTCAGCCGCGACGGCAACGATCTCGTGCCGTGCTCACACCAGCCAGGCATGCGTCTGGGCGGCCATCGGCCGGCGCAGGGCCCACGGCCGGTTTACAAGGTGGACGTCGGCAACATGTGCTGGTTGTGGCCGCAGGCGCCGCTGGAAGGTGTCAAGCGCGCCGCCTTGACCGTCGAGCGCGTGGCATGGCGCTTCGGCGACGAGGCCAGGGATGCCGTCGTGCGCCCCAAGGCCAGCGCGGCCGGCGAGATCGAGATCCATGCCGATACCTGCACGGGGCCCTTGCTCGCCACCGTGCCGCTGGCGCCCGCCGCGCAGGCGCAGGGGCCAACCCGCCTCGGCGCGGATATGTCGACGCCGGAGCGTGCTGGCGTTCGCAGCCTGTGCATCTTCGCCACGGGCGATCCACGCGACGGCCAATGGGCGCTGGCCCGAATGAGCTTTTCGAAGCGTGCGGCACGCGAAGTGCGCGTTCCGCATGGGGAGCACTGAATGGAATCGGTCATGGCGCGCAGAACCATGACCGGATGCATCACGTGGATACGCAAGTGTTGAAGCACCACGAAGCACCAGAAATTCGGCAGACATCAACCGAGAGGTAACGCTCATGTTCACCGCACATCGCAAGCACCCCTTGTCACTTGCCATATCCATGTCGTTGTTCGCCGCCGTGGCGACATCAGCCATGGCGTCGCCGCGCATGGACGCCCAGTCGGACAAACCGGAGACGCAGACCAGCACGCCGCAGGACGCGTCGACGACACCATCGTCCGATACCGGGAAAACCAAGTCCAAGACCGGCAGCGGGGCCGACAAGGCGGTCACCTTGTCGGTAGTCAACGTCGTCGGCGTGCGTGCGTCGCAGATGCGCGCGATCGAGCTGAAACGCCTGGCGCCGAACATCCAGGACAGCATCACGGCCGAGAACATCGGCCAGTTGCCCGACGTGACCATCACCGATGCCTTGCAACGCGTGACCGGCGTGCAGATCAATCGCGATGCCGGCGTGGGCACCACGGTGGACGTGCGCGGCCTGCCCGAAGTCGGCACCATGCTCAACGGCGAGGCGTTCATCACGCCGGACCAGATCGACTCGCAACAACCCGACTTCACCATGCTGCCGGCCACGTTGTTCCGTGGCGTGGACGTCATCAAGTCGCCTACCGCCAGCACGACCGACGGAGGCATCAGTGGCGCGCTCGACCTGCATACCTATCGCCCATGGGATCTGCCCAACGGATTCACCTACAGCTATTCCGCCAACGGGGAGCGCGGCCGGACCAGCAGCAAATGGGGGCCGGAAGCCAACGGCCTCATTTCGTACAACGCCAATGGTCGCTGGGGCCTGCTGGTTTCAGCCGATTATTCCGACACCACACGTTTCAACTCGAACGAGGGGCTGGATCAGTACGGCGTGGTGCTGAACGGTGAAAACGCGGTCAACGCGGACAGCTACAACGGCTTCCTGACGCCGTGGAACGATGCGCCGATTCCTTCGCAGATCGTGCAGAATCCCGACGGCAGCGTCGACGTCAACGGCGACGGGAAATCCGACGGCGTGTTCATGGGCAGCCAGAACATCGGCCTGTACGACATCACCACCCAGCGCAAACGCAAGTCGGGCAGCGCCTCGTTCCAGATGGACCTGGGCAGCGGGTTCACCTTCACCAGCGACTACTTCTACGCGCAGCAGAACCAGTTCGACCGCAACGTGGGCATCCAGATCAACTCCACCAACTGGCAGGGCGCGACTTACGTGCCTGCGCAGTCGCGTGACACGGGCAGCCCCGTTGCCGGCTCCTACGGCACGCCCGAGCCGGGCTGGGACGGCATGCATCTGTACACCACGCAGGTCTACCAGAAATGGCCGGGCGACGTGGAATCGTTCTCGCAGATCATCAGGAAGGATTCCACCGCGAAAAACTTCAACGCCCAGCTGGATTTCGACGACGGCGGGCCCTTCACGGCAAGCGTGCGCGGCATCCACGACACGGCGCGCCAGTCCAACGTCGAGACCGACATCAACATTTCCAATTCCGACGGCGGGCTGTGGGGCAACGTGTTGAAGGACGGCGTCCCCGACGACGCGGTGCCGCCCGGAACGTACATCTTTCCCGATCAGCTGGGCGGAAACCGCGTGTTCAACGCCAACGGGATGATCCAGAACACGGTCCCGGTCATCGCTGATCTGCGCGGCCGCAACCTGACGGTCAGCATGCCCTCGTCGCTCTCCAACCAGTTCGCCGACCCCAACGGCTGGACGATGAAGACCCTGGAATCCTCGGGCGACTACGACCGCAAGGTCGACCTCAACGTGCTCCGCCTCGATGGACACTACGCCTTCGACAACGGGATCACGCTGGATTTCGGTGCGCGCAACAGCATCCGCCATGCCGACAACGTCGGCTACACGCTGGTCACTCCGGTGTACGCCGGCATGGGGGCCAGCGACCCGAACGGTTGCCTGGTGCGTTACGTGGGTGCGGACGTGGTGCTGAACAGCGGTTCGTGTACCGCGGGCAATGCGCAGGGCTACTTCCGCGCCGGCCCCATCTCGGCGCTGCAGATTCCGAACACGCCCGGGCCGCTGGCCAACAACTGGAAGCAGTACGCCAACCTGCTCGGGTCGGGGATCACGTTCTGGGCGATCGACCCGCATGCGATGGACAACCCCGAGGCGTACTGGAAGTCGCTCTATCCCGACACCGTGAGGCAGGGGGAGCCGGGAACCACCTGGGCCGTGGGCATCAAGGAAACCACGGCCTACCTGCAGGCCAACTTCGACGGCAGCCTCGGCAGCATGCCGTACAGCGGCAACGTCGGCTTGCGCGTTATCCGCACCAACCTGGGCGTCACCCAGCGCCTGACCGGCGCGCCGGGCGCCTACGGTACGGAGCCTGAGGATGCCGGTGCCCAGATCACGCGACGCAGCTACAAGGACTATCTGCCGGCAGCGAACTTCGCGCTGGATATCACGGACGACCTGAAATTTCGCGTGGCCTTTTCGAAGAACATGATGCCGCTCGACCTCAGCACCTGGGGCGGCGGCCTGGAGCTCAACTATTCGCTGGTGGAAACCCCGCAGGGTCCGTTGTTCCGCGTCGCGGCGGGCAATTCGAACGGCAACCCCAACCTCGACCCGTGGCGCTCCAAGAACTACAACGCCTCGCTCGAGTACTACATCAACCCCACCAGCATGATCAGCCTCGCGCTGTTCCGCATCAACGTGCAGAGCTTCATCAAGAGCGGCAGCGTCATCGATTGCACGCTGCCGGACGAGGACGGCGTCGTCCGCGATCGGTGCGTCACGATCTCCGAGCCGGTGCAGGGCACCGGCAACAGCATCCACGGCGCCGAGTTCGACTACCGCCAGGGCTTTACCTTCCTGCCGGGCATCCTGTCCAGGACCGGCATGGAGATCAACGCCACCTACGCGCCGAGCGACTCGGGGGAAACCGACCTGGCCGGGCACAAGATCCCATTCCAGGACAATTCGGAAAAGTCCGGCAACCTGATCCTGTGGTACCAGGACGACCGGTTCCAGGCCCGTATCGCGTACAACTACCGTTCGCGGCGCGCGGTGTCGGAAGACGTGGGCGGCATCACCGGCATGGAGATGTACGAGGCACCGCAGAAATATCTCGACGCGTCGGTTTCGTACAAGCTCAACAAGTACGTCCAGTTCTTCGTGGACGGCACCAACCTCACCAACGAGTACCAGCGGTACTACCTGGTGTGGCCCGACCAGCCGGCGCACTCGAATTTCTCCGAGCGCATGTTCATGGCCGGCATTCGCGGGCAGTGGTGATGCGCACATGGACGGCGTGCAGGGGGTAGTGTCGACTACGCGCGTCGTCGCGGAGCCGTGGTGGAAGCAGCCATGCTCCACTGCGGCGCCTGCGCACAGGCTGGAAGTCTGCCCCATGGAGGGATCTCGAATAGCCGCACTTTTTTGCTCGTCATTTCCGCTTGACCAGCCGTTCGGCTGTTGAAAAGCGTCTCACGGGAATGACGTCGTCGGGGATTTTCGAGGTTCCCATGGATCACTGCACCGAGACAATCCCACCGCCAACGGCAAGGTAGACATGCACACATCCGAGACCAGCCCGCCCGTTTCCGACGGCGGCTTCCACCGCTCCATCGGCCTGTTTTCGGGAACGGCGATCAACATGACCCAGATGTGCGGCATCGGGCCGTTCATCACCATCCCGATCATGGTTGCCACCATGGGCGGGCCGCAGGCCATCATCGGCTGGATCGTGGGTGCCATCCTGGCGGCGGCCGACGGCATGGTCTGGGCCGAACTGGGCGCGGCGATGCCGGGGTCGGGCGGCACCTACGTCTATCTCCGCGAGGCGTTCCAGTACCGTACCGGCAAGCTCATGCCGTTCCTGTTCATCTGGACGGTGCTGCTGACCATCCCCTTGCTGATGTCGACCGGCATCATCGGCATGGTCGAGTACCTGGGGTTCTTTTTCCCGCACCTCAGCTGGACGGCCGTGCACCTCATCAGCGTGGTCGCGTGCTTCCTGGTCGTGTTCCTGCTGTATCGGCGCATCGAATCCATCCGTTCGATCACGATCGGACTGTGGGTCGTCATGCTGATTGCCGTCGTGGGTGTGTCCGCGGCAGGCTTCTGGGATTTCCACCCGGAATGGGCCTTCACCTACCCGGTCGGCGCGTTCACCGGTAGCCAGTTCTTCGTGGGCCTGGGGGCCGGGCTCATCATCGGCATCTACGATTACCTCGGGTATTTCACCACGGCGTACATGGGCGACGAGCTGCGCGATCCGGGCCGCACGATGCCCGGGTCGATCATCATTTCCGTGGTCGCGATGATGTTCATCTACCTCGTCCTCAACATCAGCGTGCTCGGCGTGGCACCGTGGCAGGAGATCGCCCAGTCCAAATCCGTGGCCTCGCTGGTGGTCGAACACAGCTGGGGGCACGGGGCCGCCGCGGTCATGACCGTCCTGATCATCGTGACCGCGTTTGCCTCGGTGTATGCCGGCCTGCTCGGTGGCTCGCGCGTGCCTTATCAGGCGGCGCATGAAAAGGTGTTCCTGTCCGTGTTCGGCAAGCTGCACGCCAAGCATCGATTTCCACACGTTGCGTTGCTCACGATGGGCGTGGTGATGGCGGCCGGGACGTTTTTCGATCTGACCGAGGTGATCAGCATGTTGCTGACGGCGACGATCATCGTGCAGTCCGCCGCGCAGATCGCCGCGCTGGTGGTATTGCGCAAGCGCCAGCCGAAGCTCCACCGGCCGTACAGGCAATGGCTGTACCCGGTGCCGTGCGTGGTGGCGCTGCTGGGCTGGATCTACGTCTACGTATCGGCGTCCGCAATGTCGCTGATCCTGTCCGGCGCGTGGATCGTCGCCGGCCTCGTGGTGTTCGTGATCTGGGCCAGGGTCAACCGATCCTGGCCGTTCGCACCCGTGGAAATCCGCGAAGCCTATCTGGGGAGTGACTGACGTCATGCGCATCCTGGCCAAATCCGTGTTCCTGGCGATGCTGGCGCTGGCCGCCGTGGCGGTTACGCCATCCGCCCGCGCCGAAACCGCCTTCGCGCCCACGTTGGTGGATGGCGGCGCCGGTTCCACGACCGCCATCGCCCATTGGCAGATCCAGTCCAGCAGCAAGGCGCAGCAAAGCGGCGCCGACATTTCCGTCGCCGGCTTCTCCACACGTGACTGGTACCCGACAAGCGGTCGCGCGACAGTGATGGCGGGGCTGCTGGAAAACGGCCTGTACAAGGACGTGTTCTACGACGACAACCTGCAGGCGGTGCAGGTACCCGACGTCAACGGCAATCTGTTCCTGATTCCCTGGTGGTATCGCACCGAGTTCACCCTTGCCAAGACAGCGCCGGGACTGCACACGCTGTTGCGCACCAACGGCATGATCGCCAGCGCCGATGTGTGGGTGAACGGGCACCTGGTCACCGACCATGCTGCCGTCGCGGGCGCCTACCCCGTACATGAGTTCGACGTGACGCGCTGGGTGCACGCGGGCAGCAACACCCTCGCCTTGCGCGTGCATCCGGCCGATCCGCGGCAGAGCCTGTCGATCGGCTGGGTCGACTGGAATCCACAGCCACCGGACAACAACATGGGCCCGTGGCGGGGCGTGGACATCGTGCAGACGGGGCCGGTCGAACTGCGCTTCCCGCAGGTGACGACGACGCTGTCGCTGCCTGACCTCGCGCGCGCCACGCTGACCGTGAAGGTGCAGGCGCGCAACCTCGATACGGTGGCGCACGAGGCGACGATCACCGGCACGGTGGCCGGGGTTTCGCTGCGTCGAACGATCCACCTCACACCCGGCCAGACGCAGACCGTGGCGTTTTCGCCGAAGACCGATCCAGGCCTCGAGCTGAACCAGCCGAAGGTCTGGTGGCCGGTCGGCATGGGTGCGCACCCGCTCTATCCGCTGCAGTTGGAGGCTGCCGTCGATGGCGCGACTTCCGACCGCGCCAGCGCCACGTTCGGCATCCGCAGCGTCCGTTCCCGCCTCACCACGCAGGGCTACCGCCAGTTCCTCGTCAATGGCAAACCGGTCCTGATCCGCGGCGCGGGTTGGGCGCCGGACATGTTCCTGCGCGACGACCCCGAGCGCATGCAAGCGGAGTTCAGTTACGTCCTCAACCTCGGGCTCAACACCATCCGCAGCGAGGGCAAGCTGGAGGACGCGCGCTTCTACGACCTCGCCGACCGCCACGGCATCATGATCCTGGCTGGCTGGGAGTGCTGCGACAAATGGGAAGCGGCGGCGAAGACGGGTGGCGAGCCATGGGACGCGGCGGACGAGCAAGTCGCCGCCGCCTCGATGGCGAGCGAGGCGCGCCTGCTGCGCAACCACCCGTCCGTGATCGGGTTTCTGATCGGCAGCGACCACGCGCCGCCCGCGGCCATCGCGAAAATGTACGTCGACACCTTGCACGCCGAAGACTGGCCCACACCGATCATCGCGGCGGCGGCGGACGAGGCCACGGCCGAGACCGGATCCTCCGGCATGAAGATGACCGGGCCCTACGCGTGGGTTCCGCCGGCGTACTGGTATGCCGGCAAGCTGGGCGGTGCGTTCGGCTTCAATTCCGAAACCGGCGCAGGCGCCGTCATCCCGCGGCTGGAAGACCTGACCCGCATGCTCTCGCCGCAGACGCAGGAGGCACTGTGGAAGTACCCCCAACTGCGGCAGTACCACGCCGCCTCGGCTTGGTCGCCGTTCGCCAGCCTCGTACCCTTCGATACGGCGCTGGCCAAGCGCTATGGCGCACCCAGGAGCCTTGCGGACTACGTCGCCAAGGCCCAGCTCGAAAACTACGACAACGTCCGCGCGCAGTTCGAGGCGTACAACGCGCGCATGGATGCGGCCAACCCCTCGACCGGCGTGATCTACTGGATGCTCAACAACGCCTGGCCCTCGCTGCACTGGCATCTGTACGACTACTTCCTGAACCCGGCCGGCGCCTACTTCGGCGCCAAGAAGGCCAACGAGCCGGTGCACATCCAATACTCCTACGACACCCGCGCGATCGTGCTGGTCAACCACACGCTCACCGACGAGCGGGGCTTGCGGGCAAGCATCCGCGTGCGCAACCTGGACGGCAGCGTGCGTTACGAGAAGCATCTTGGGGACATCGACCTCGCCGGCAACCGCACCCGGCAACTGGCGGCGCTGCCCGCGTTGGCCGACCTGTCGCGCACCTGGTTCGTCGAGCTCGCGCTCGCTTCCGCCGACGGCACGCCGATCAGCCGCAACGTCTACTGGCTTTCCACCCAGGCCGACCAGCTCGACTGGCCGCATTCGAACTGGTACCTCACGCCGGTGACGCAGTACGCGGATCTGTCCGCGCTGCAGTCCCTGCCGACCGCGAGCAGCGCGGTGCGGGCGACGCTGCAGCGCAAGGGTGGCGAGGATATCGCCACGGTCACCCTGACGGTGCCCGCATCGTCCAAGGCCGTGGCGCTGTTCCAGCACGTATCGATCAAGAGATCCACCGACGGCCATCCCGTGCTGCCGATCCTGTGGAGCGACAACGACATCACGCTGTGGCCCGGCGAATCGCTTACCCTGACCGCGCGTTTTGCCGCGCAGGGGGCCGCAACGCCGGTGGTCGAGGTGAGCGGGTGGAACGTGGCGACCCGCCGCGTTCCGCTCGCCGCGGGGCATCCGATGGATGCGGCGCAGGGAACAGAACATTGAATCGGGCCAGACTTTCATGACGCGTGTGACCATCGACGACGTCGCCCGCACCGCGGGCACGTCGATCAAAACCGTTTCGCGGGTGCTCAACAACGAGCCGAACGTGCGCGAGTCCATGCGTCAGCGCGTGCTGTCCGCCGTGGCGGCGCTCAACTACCGGCCGCTCACCTCGGCGCGCAGCCTGGCGACCAGCCGCTCCTTCATGATCGGCCTGCTGTACGACAACCGCTCGCCCAGCTACATCATGGAGGTGCAGGCCGGCGTGCTGGAGGCGTGCGAGGCGCAGCACTACAGCATGATGGTGCAGCCGCTGGTTTCCACTGCAGCGGACTTCGTCGATCGGGTCGAGGACATCCTGTCGCGGCACCGGCCCGACGGCCTGATCCTCACGCCACCGATCACCGACCAGCCGCAGCTGCTGGATCGCCTGCGCAAGAGCGGCCTGCCGTTTGCCTCGATCGCGCCGCGCCGCCCCGAGGATTGCATCGGCGTGACGCTGCGCGAACGCGAGGCGGCGGCGGCGATGGTCGAGCATCTGGTGTCGCTCGGCCATCGCCGCATCGCCCATATTCTCGGCGATCCGGAGCACGGCGCCGGCATCTGGCGCCTGCAGGGCTATCGCGATGGCCTCAAGCGCGCGGGGCTGAAGGAGGATCCGGCCTACATGATCCAGGGCCGGTTTTCCTTCGAATCGGGTGTGGCGGCCATGCGACAGCTGCTGGCATTGCCGCAGCGGCCGACCGCCATCTTTGCGGCCGACGACGACATGGCCGTCGGTGCGATCTGGGCCGCCGCCGAGGCCGGGGTGTCGGTTCCGGGCGACGTGTCCATCTGCGGATTCGACGACACCACGATCGCGACACAGGTGTGGCCGCCGTTGACCACCATCCACCAGCCCGTGCGCGAGATGGGCCGGCGCGCCACCGAAGAACTGCTGCTTCGCGTGCTGGACAGGGGGAGTCCCGGAATGGTCGAGGTCGACTACGAAATGCGCATCCGTGCCTCGACCGCGCGCACGCCATAGCCCCGGCCGCGTACCATGCGGCAATCGCCCCCGTCCGGGACGCTTTGCCGGGGGCCACGTCACCATCCAGAGGAGAGCGCCACATGCCTGCCGCAGCCGATGCCGCGAAGCCGAGCCGGAAGTTCCACTTCATTTCCGGGCTGCCGCGCTCGGGCAGCACGCTCCTGGCCGCCATCCTCAACCAGAACCCGCGCTTCCGTGCCGGCATGACCAGCCCGCTCGCCGACATCATGGGCGTGGTCATCGCGGAGGCGAGCGGCAAGAATGATTTTTCGTTCGACGTCTCCGACGACCAGCGCATCGCCATGTTGCGCGGCCTGGTGGAGAACTTCTACGCGGGGCACGCGGACGCTGGCGTCGTGTTCGATACCAGCCGGCTGTGGTGCAGCCGGATGCAGTTGCTCGACACGCTGTTTCCGGAGGCGAAGGTCATCGCCTGCGTGCGCCCGTTGTCGTGGGTGCTGGACAGCATGGAACGGCTGGTGCGCAAGCAGCCGGTCGGCGTCAGCAAGGTGTTCCGGTTCGACACCAACACCACGGTGTACTCGCGCGTCGAGGCGCTGACCGATCCGCGCGGCATGGTGGGGTTCTCCTTCCAGGCCGTCAAGGATGCGTTCTATGGCCAATACGCCCCGGGCCACTTGTTGCTGCTGACCTACGAAAGCCTGGTGCGCAACCCGGCGGCGGCCATGCGCGCGGTCTACCAGTTCATCGGCGAACCCTGGTTCGAGCACGACTTCGACCACATCGCCTATCGTGCCGACGAGTTCGACGCGCGGGTCGGTATGCCCGGCCTGCACGCCGTGCGCCCGAAGGTGGAGCCGATCGAACGCACCGCCATCCTGCCGCGCGAAATCTTCGGCCGCTTCGCCAACGAATCGTTCTGGATGGATCCGAAGAACAACGTCAGCCAGGTGCCCATCGTGTAGGAACCGCGCGGAGGCCTTTCGCTCCTCTGGTGAAGGATGCCCCGTTCAACCGGGCATCCGACGGCTCTCGCCGGTCTTGCGATCGAGACCGATCCGGAAAGCGTCACGGCATGAAGCGTGCGCGCTGCTCCGGCGTGGGCAGGAAGCAGCTGCGGCTCTGCCCGAAGATGCGATAGCGGTGGCGGGCCACGAAACGATACGCCGGGTCGCGCAGCCAGCGCGGCACCAGCAGCATCGCACGGCTCAGCCAGCGCCAGCGGCGGCGATCCAGTCCGCGCAGCACACGGGCGATCGCGTCGCTGTCGGTGTAGCCGCGGCCATCCTCCACCAGCAGGAACGACA